>Ga0310697_10000349_pt1 | contig 65701 bp, 51 predicted proteins | sample 172DNAGHGlowgp2_FD_203883 | JGI IMG/M metagenome (GOLD analysis project Ga0310697, IMG submission 203883) | Sheep rumen microbial communities from Palmerston North, Manawatu-Wanganui, New Zealand - 1728 DNA GHGlow gp2 (v2) (version 2) | ecosystem: Host-associated > Mammals > Digestive system >...
GAAAGAATCACATTGTGTCCTAAATTCTCAATTCCGTTCTTTAAGACCAAACGGTCTTGGTGCAAGTCTTTGCAGGTAGAGCTTATAAATATATTTATCTTTGACATATTGTCGGTTTTCTAATTATGAATTACTTTCGCTTTATAAATATTTTGGCCGCACTAAACAGCGTTTCATCTCCATATTTTTTAAGAAAAGGAATCTTTATTTTTCTTCCATAAACCAGAAATCCTGATTCGTTTAACTCATTTATTAATTTGGAATACGATAATTCTGTACGTGTAATTTCTATGGGCTCCAAATCTAAGAAAACATCCATAAAATCAGTTATTTCTTGCCAAAATCCACCTATAAGTTCAGCCTCATTCTCTGATTGTATTTCATCATTATACTTGTAAATAGCAACCGATCCCCCAATGATAGAAACCAAATCAGTTCCATTATTTATTAATGAAAAAACCGCTATCTTTTCTGGATCTAAGCTCTGTCTAACCCATTTTTCATGTTCCTTTTTTATTTCAGCAAGTTTCGCAACGGTGTATTTGCTAAAATTGGCAGGGTCATCTATCTCCTTATGATGATTTCTGCATAATAAAATGATGTTGTCGTATGCATCATAATCACCGTAGTTCTCAGTATGTCGTGGCCCATTAGGTTTAGAACTTATAATATGACATTCTTCGCCAATATTAAAATCGTCATTATTGATTTTGGTAAAGAATTCCTTTTTACATATTGCACATCTATTACCAGATTTAGCCCAAAGGTCTTTCCGTACTTTATCTGTAATACCCATATCAATTTTTTTGCAAAGGTACGAGTTTTATAGGATATGCTGCGGATTTTTTATCAACAACGGTTGTTTACATTTAATTGTTTTTGTGTCAATTGTTTGAATCGCTTGACTGCTGTAAATTCGTCCGATTTGTTATAGACAATTCTATTTGAAAAAATAATTTGACAGACATTGGCGTAGTCTATATGTTCTTTGACTGCTTTAACGAACAGTCCATCAGTGCCATTATAGATGGTATAATAATGATAATCATAAATCGTAAGAAACAGGTTCGGATTTATAGGAATTGAAACCTCCGCTCCATAATCTGTTAGTCCATAGTTCTTCCCTGTAAAACAGTCTTTATTGCGATGAATTATTGTTACGGGATTATCACTTGAATAAAACTTTTCATTAGGACAATAATAAAAATGCCAATATGATTTTGCCAGATGGTTTGCGATACTGTCAACATAATTGTTGTCCAGATACGTTTCTATTGCGTGAGTTGACACAATATCTAATGTGTTTAAAAGGGAGAGGTTGGATATATAGGGGTTGTTTTTTTCAATTGCCAACCCTTGTTTAAACAGTCGAAGCATTTTATCCTCAAATCTAGTATTTTCTGTAACTACAAGGTCTCTAATAATAGGTGTTCTCAAATATTGTATTGTGATGAATCTCGCAATATTAAATTTCTTTTCAAATGTCAAGTCTAAATACTGATTGTCGGAATTATATCTATAAGTAGACTCAGCATGTAGCCATTTCAGAAAAAAGTCATAGTCCTCCTCTATAGATTTTGCAAAAAAATCCAGTTCTATTGATAGTGGGTTTAATAAATCTCCATTTTGAGACTCTAAATATTCATTTGACAGTCTATAAAAATAATCCTTACAACATATATCTTTAATATTTTGTGGAAAAATTTTATCTGTTTTTTTGTCATAAATATGCGTGATACTGCCTTTCTCGTATGTGAATTGTTTTAGATAGCAGACTGGTACATAATGGTGTCTCTTATGTTCTTCCATATGTTTGATTTATGATGATAACGAGCATGTATTGGATATTATTGTTCTATTACAGCGATTTCTTCTTTATTGAGACCATAAAGTTCATAGACTAGTTTGTCAATTTGGTGTTCAAGTGCGGATATGTCGGCCTTTGTATTGTTCTGTTTTGTGTCTTGGATGCTCTGTACCAAACCTGCTATTTGTTCTTGCTGTTCCAATGTTGCATTTGGAATTGGTATGCTTTTGAGTTCTGCAGCGGTTATATGATTGGTAAAACTGAAATAGTCAAAATAGTAGTTAAATGTTTTTGAATTAATCAACCCAATATAATATAGCAAGTTTACGTTTGGTTTAACAGGTGATAATCCGTTTGTCGAATTGCCACAAATGAACCCTTGGGGAGAAAGAAATGCTTTGGTTCTGAATGGTTGATTCTGGTTTGATACCTGCTGCATTACAATACGCTCATGATCATATAAGGAAGGCTTGCTCCCTGAAGTTTCACACCATTCAATTGGAGTTGATTGACAATAATATTTCCCAACATTATTTCCTCTCCACATCGGAAGCTTATTGTTGCCTTTGTCAATAGAAAACAAATGTCGTTTCGCAGTTAAATTAATTTCCCCCTGATATATTGAAAACCAATTGGACAGCCTGTTGGAAAAAGTATTCAGATGGATTATTACAGAGTTTATTGGCAAAATGACTCCGGATTTTTTCAAATCTGATTGGTCGCATATTGAATGGCCATGTTTATATGTTCTTACACTTACTGTATCATTATGCAATGGTTTTCTCTTTTGAAGAACAATAGTGGTTACTGCTTGTGTTACGTTCTCAAATACTTTATCCTTTTCTGTGTATTCAATTATTTCTTGCAATGCAGTTTGTGTGAAAAACATATTTCGTAAAACACTACTGTCTTTGTTGGTTAGGTAGGTGTTAGGGGTTATGTAACTTAACGTTCCTCCTTCTTTCAAAATTGATAAACCAAACTCATAAAACAATTTGTATAAGTTAACCTTCCCTTCGTTTGCAGTTTTATATTTTGTCCTATATAAAGGAGCAAGTATATCATCCGACGAAACTAAAACATAAGGAGGATTTGCAACAACAATATCAAAGCCACCTTTGTCGAAGATGTCTTTGAACCAGGTGTGCCAGAGGAAGAAGTCTTGGTTGGCGGAGGGGTCGAGTTTGTCTAACTTGGCTTCGGTAGTCGGGCCGATGCCTTGCTGCTTGATGTGGCTTTTCACACTGTTGTTTATCAACTCACGGTAATAGGCTTTTTCTTTATGGTCGGTGAGGGAGAAGTATTTCTTCAACCAGATTCTTAGGTTCTGTCGGGTGTCGTCGGAGCTGAAGTCCATGCCGGTTTGGTTCTCAACCCACCCCGCCCTGCGGGCACCCCTCCCTGGGAGGGGACGGCTGCCGCTTTCCATGATACGACTGAGATCGTGGCCTTCAAAGCTCTCGATAAGGCTGTTGCCTTGCATAAATTTGTAGTCGAAGTTGGGCAAGGGTTCTGGCTTTTCTGCATCAACAACAATACTGAGCCAGAAACGCAGACGGGCGATGTCGATGGCTCCTTTCTCGATATCTACACCGTAGATGTTGTTCTCAATAATTTCTTTCTTGAGGGCTGCACGGGATTGAGGTCGCGTACCTCCGGCACGCATATTGTATACTGTAGATGTCACCGCACTGCGCTTCGCTTGTACGGTGTTACTAATATCACACCTCTCCGAGGTGTCTGCGGCATCCATCAATGCTTCGCGGCAGCGCCAGAGCTCGTTCAAAAGGCCCATTGGGAAGGCTCCGCTACCTATGGCGGGGTCGCATATTTTCACCTCTCGCAAAGCGGTGTCCAGCAGCTCACGGTAGGGCTCTAATTCTTCGGGTAACTCATGATGTTCTACAAAAGTACGGATTGATTGTTTAGAGTCATGCATCTCCGAGGCATCATCTATCTTCAACTTGCTATCGAGATAGGCTATCAGGCTCTCTTTGCACATATAGTGTACTATCTCTTTGGGAGTGTAGAAGGCACCCTTGGCCTTGTTGTCCTCCAGCAGGCTCTCGAAAATCTTGCCCAGCATCTCGGGGTCAACACCAATATCTGCATCGTCGGGGTCGTTTTCGTCGATGGTGAAGTTGTAGGAGGCCATAAACTCAAACAGCTGCTCAAACAACGAGGCAGGCAATTTCATCTTCGCCTTATCCATCATATCCCGCTCAAACAGACCGCCATTCAAGTAAGGCAGTCCTTTCCACTGCTCCAATAACTGCACATCCCATCCTTCGTTGCGAAACAGTTTCTCGCGGTTCTGTGGCTCGGTGTTAAAGATACCAAAGAAGAGCGGTTCCAACACCTGTCCCAAAAAGTCTTCCCTGCGGTCAAGCGGCTGCATGAAGAAGAGATTCTTCAGAAATTCTGGGTCGCCATTCAGCCAACCTTTCTTCTGCAAGAAGTGCAGGAAGACAATGCGTCCCATCATCTTCTTAATATAATCAGCAAATAACTTGGACAACCCGCTATACAAAGTGGGGTCTTTGCTTATAAGCTCAACAGTGGTCTTGAGAATGCGGTCAAAGTGACGGTGGTACTCGTCGAAGAACTCCTTGCTAAGGGCATCCACAGAGAAGGTCTTGTGCAACTCGTCGAGTGTCAGCCGTTTTTTAGCCAAGTCGGTCAGCCGCCCAACGGGGGTGTTGTATTGCCCTTTCGGGTCGCCGAACACATACGAGAATCGTTTGGCCGAGGTGACACCTCCCTTCAAGTCGCAGATATACGACAACCGCCAATGCTCGCCGTCATCAAAAACAGCAATAGCAGCATCAACACCATATTTCACATATGGATGAAGCATCTTGCGGAATCCCACCCGTTTGCGACGCACGTCGCCATTGGGTACATGGGTGTAGTAAAGCCCTATCTCCTTACCCTCATTGTCGGTCAGGTATCCAAGTCCATACAGTTGGTCGCCATTGTCATATTGCTCCAGCATCTCGGGTGATGTGAGAAGTCTCTGTGCATGCAATAGCTGACCAAGTATCACCCTGCGATAGGTGACAAGGTCGAACGGTTGTTGGAAAAGGTCTCTCAGTTTGTTGTTCATGGGTGTATGTGTTTTTGTGGTTGGTGTTTATAATGATGTCGCGTACCTCCGGCACGCATTTGTCTTTAGTGTCAGCATCCCCACACTGCGAAAGCTTTGTGCTTTCTTGTGTGGGGTTATTTGCACTTCGTGCGTTAAGCCTCTACGAGGCTTCTTTGAGGGGTTGGGATTCATCATTGTATGAAAGTTTCGGAGATGATGATGTCGGGGGTGTCGTAGTTTGTGTCTGATGCATCCTCCTCTTCAATGTCGGGACAATAGGTGTCGGCAAGGTCGATAATCCGCTGTTCCAATGCCTCATTGTCCAAGGGTTCTTTGCTGCGTTGCTGCTTGGCCAAATCTGCCAGTTCGCGAGGCAGTGAATTGTACTCTCCCAGCTCTACGGTGGCTTTGAGCCGTCTGCACAGTTCCTTTCCATGCTCGTCGCTCATGGCATTAATGGCCTCGGTGCGCAGGAATTTCAAGGCACCAGCCGTTTTGTTGTCATGTATGTTAATACGCATGGATGTGGTTGTGTCTTGCTGGAGCAACATCTGATTGTATAGCTCTAATGCCCGACCTACCTGTTGGAAGTGTTGTTGCTCTACGTTAGTGATGGGCATTCCTGGCTCGGAGGGGTCTGCTTTTAGATGTCGCACGGCTTCCAGGAATGTGAGCCGGCGAGGGATACCCGTCGAATCCACCAACACATAGTCCATTCTCTCATGCGAAGTGAGGAACACCATTGTAGTGTCAGCCTTGTTGTCTTCGCTATTTGCGGCTGAGCGGACACAGCGGCTTTTGGGTGGAAGGTTCTTGATACGCTCATACCATGCTGGGTTCTCCTCCAAGAGAGTGCGCACTTCGCGCATCAGCGCTAACTTATCGTCGTTCTCGTCACGCACATCGGAATTGAAGAGTTTGAACTCCTTTACGATTTCTTCGTGCGAATAGATTTGTGAGTCTTCACCCAGTGCGCTGTGGAAACCCTGCAATTTGATAAGGGCATTGCTGTAGAGCTGAATCTCCTTATCACCTTGCCGCGAGGGGTAGAACATGTAGTTGTAAATAACGTCAGACTCGCTGCCGATACGGTTCACACGTCCATTGCGCTGCATCAGGCGGCTGGCATTCCACGGCGAGTCGTAGTTTACAATCACGTTAGAACGATGCAGGTTGACACCCTCGGCCAGCACATCACTTGTGACAATAATATTGTATTTGTCCTGCTTCACACCGCTGTAATTGGCATCGAAGTTGGCGGCAATGTCATCGCGCTTCTGATTGCGGTTGGCGGCAGTCACTTTCAGCACATCATTTCGTCCCAGTTTATTAGTGATGGTATCGCATAGATAATCGACTGTATCTACACTCTCGCTGAATATCACAAGCTTTTGATTAATGTTCTCCTGTGGATTGAACAGCTCATTTTGCAGCATTTCGACAAACAGCTCAAGTTTGGGGTCATTGCTCACTGCATCCCACTGTTGGCAGAGTGTGTCCAGTTTTTCGGCATCCTCGTTCAGCATTTGCAGCAGGTCGTCCTTGAAGTCTGCAGCGTGATAGACGAAGTCAGCACGCTCTACCCCTTTTGCTTCAATATACTGGATAATTTCGTCCAGCTCCATCTCTTTCTCGGTTTGCAGCTGCTTTACATTGTATTCGGGAGCTATCAGCACTTTGTCCTCAGCAAACATGTCAATCATGCCATTGGTGATGTTGAGGAATGTGTGGAGTGATTCCTTGAACGCATTGAAGCTGCTCTCCAGTCGCTTGACCATGTGTGTGCGGAATATGCCAGTCAGCAGCAAAGCCACATGTTTTCCTTGCTTGCCTTTGTAGGGTACGCCCTCACGAAAAAACTCCACAGCACGATAGCGTGCATAGTGCAGCCCTTTGCCTCCGGGATTCGACTCCGACGGGGTGTCGGTGAGCAGATGTACAGTTGTGGCAAACAGGTCTGCCAGTTGGTCGTTCATCTCATAACGACGGTCACGTATAGGGGCAAACTTAGGAAAGGAGATGCCCTGCGCTTCGAGGTCGGCACGATAGCGCGGCTCATGCATAATGTTGTTGCGTGTGCGGCGCACCATGACTGGCTCCAGTGCCCGCCGCCGAATCTCATCCATTAGTGTATCGACCTGTTTGACAAACAAGTCGTGGGGTAGGCGGTCGCGCTGTTTCATCAGCGACTTGTATTGGTTAATCCATTCAGAGAAGGTTCGTGCCAAATCGCTAATGCCTTCAATGGTACAGTTGCGTGCATCTTGAAACAGCAGCAATTCATTGCGTATGTCGCTGGGGTCGTTGTTGTATGGGGTAGCCGAGAGCAACATTACCTTCTTGCGTGTTCCTTCCACCCGGCCTCGGTTGGCGCGTCGCGATTTACAGATAATCTGCAGGTTTTTGTATGTCTGGTTACCATCGTTGCGGAAGTTGTGTGCCTCATCAACAATGACAAGGTCGTACTCGCGTGGCTCACGGTAGTTATCGCGACCGTCCACCACCTTGTCCAAGCTGCCACTGCTTACAAACCATGTGTATTTGGCTATTTCGAACTTCTTAAAAGTATCTTCCCATGCCTTACGCACAGCAGGGGGCATAATGACAAGTATGCGTGTATAGCGTCCGTTCTCTAATATGAACCGCTTGGCTATCATGGCGGCAACCGGTGTCTTGCCCAAACCCACCACATCGGCAATAAAGCAACCGTTGTGTCGTATCAGGGTCTGGTATCCTTGTATGACGGCATCATGTTGATAGCTGAGGTCGCGGAAGCCATAGCGTGTGGGGTCGATGTCGAAAGAGTCTTCCACCATACTGCCAAAGGTGTCTATCAATACCTTCATGTATAGTTCATAGGGCGTGGGAGGTTGCTCCGAGTTGAGGTGTGTGGCACTGCGGGCGTGCTGCATATCTTCCACACTCACGGCAACACTCTCGTTCCACAGCCTCCAGAACTCATCTTCGCAATAGCGTACATCGTCGTAGTCTTTCATCGCCACGTTGAGCTCATAGCGGTGGTCGTTAGCGGTGCCCAACCCTTGGTCGGTGAGGTTGCTGCTGCCCATGATGACCCACCCGTCGCTGTGCTGCGAGAAATTGCCGGGCAGGCATAGGTAGAACTTGGCATGTAGGTTGCGTGTGGCATGTACCCGAAGCTGCAACTTGCCCGAGGCTATGTCGTCGAACATCTGTATTATCCCGTGTTCGGTGTCGGCATCATAGTGTGCTTTGCGGATGTCGGCTACCAGCTGCTGGCGATACTGCTCTACCACTTCTCCCGGATGGCTGTCGGCTGTGAAGAACATCTGGGGGTTATGATGGCGGAAAATATCGTCGATATTGATGCCGACAAGGATGCGTATCTCGCTGACATTCTCCAGCTCGCGGCGCAGCTTGAAATAACCCGAAGAACGAAAATAGCCAACCACGGCATGGAAGATGTCGAAGTTGGCCATTGCAGAGGCGATGCCGTGGAACTTGTCCAGCAGCGTCGCATCGATATTGTTGAAAAACTTGGTGCTCATAAGGCTTGGCGTTACGGGCGCTTTGCCTTTCGAAGCATCACAAAAAAGTTATCCGTGTAACTCTCTAATGTACCCGAGGATTTACTGGACTACCTACTACCATACAAGAAAGCACACGGATAAACCGCGTGCGTTCTGCCTTCTTGGTTGGTAGTACATTGAAAAGTGTCCAGTTTTTCGGGTACTCCTAAGAAAAGCAAAAACGCTTTATATTATGTCGTTATATTCTCTTTATTCTATTCTGTTTCTTATTCTTATTGCTGTTTTTATTATTAGTCTTTATCCTGTTTCACGCTGCAAAGATACTACTTTTATTTGACACTATTACTCTTTTTTGTGTCTTTGTCTTTTTTATTAACCGAAAAGGGCCAAACCGTTGCTTTTTTGTCAGCAGTGCAAAAAGTTATCAAGGCCATCTACAGCCAGAATGTTGCCAAAGAGCCCTTTACTTTTTAGAATGTTTGAATGTGGAAATGTGTTATTGCTTTAATGTGGGAATCATTGACTAACAAATTATCACATTAACGAATTAACACATTCAAACATAATATCGCTCTCGGTCGCTAACGATGTCGTGGAGATTGTGGTAGGCCCAGTCCATTAGCTGCTGCATGACGGGCATAAAGGAGCGGCCTCTGTCGGTGAGGGCATACTCTACGCGTGGAGGCATTTCGGGGTAGACGGTGCGGCTGACGAGGCCGTCGGCCTCAAGGCCGCGAAGGGTTTGGGTGAGCATCTTCTGCGAGCAGTCGGGGTTGGCGGCCGCTATGTCGCGGAATCGCATCGGGACTCCCTGCTTGTTGAGGGTGTAGAACACCGCAAGGGTCCACTTGTTGCCTATACGGGCCAGCACGTTTCGAATAGGGCACTCTGGAAATACGGGGTCTTGGATGAAGTCTTTTTGCATATTGCTTACACTTTGAAGTCGGGGTCGACGTATGGGCCGCACTGTATTTCGGCATGTCCCTTGAAGAGGTTGTCGAAGAGTATGGTAACAGGTTTGCCCCAATGCATGGGCGGGATGGCCACCTCGGCAGCATCGCCCCGATAGCTGATGGCGCAAAAGCTGTCGGTTTCTTCCACATATCTAAAAAAGAACTCCTGCATGGGCATTTGTTGACTATTTGTTTATGTCGTTCAGCACTTGGCCGATATCTTCTGTGAAAGGGATGAAGCGTGGCAAGTCCTGGATGTAGGGGTCGGGGTCGTTCCGATTGAGTCGCACGAGGGTGGTGTGTGGGAATTGCTGCGCCATCTGTTCGAAAGGCAGGCGAATGATGCCAGGGGTGTTATAGCCAATGCCAAACTCAAGCAGCAGCAATCTCCCTTGCGAAGCCTGATGCACAAAATCGGTATACCGGTGTGCCTGCTGGTGCCAGTGGAAGTCCTCCACAAAGGTGTCGTCCACTCGCAGGTTCATCGCCGCGGCACTCCCGTCGGGCATGTGCGGTATGCGCTCGGTCGGTATGCGGCAGTCGTCGATGAGCGGAAGCACTTGCTCCACCCATTCTCGGTTATCGACCAGCGTTTTTGGTGAGCCGGATGCAGGTTGAAACCAACAATAGTCGCCCTGCGTGGCGAAGATGTTCTCTATGGGGAAACCTGCCTGTTCGAACTGCGCATCGACATTGGTGGTGACCACGAAGGCCTGAGGGAAAAGTTCTAACAGTTGCTTATAGAGCGGCAAGGCACCGGTGCGGTAGCGGCAGAACCAAATCTGCTTGGCCCAGAAGGCCCAGTATTCCTCTTGGCTCTCGAACGGATAGAAACCGGCAGTATAGAGGTCGGCGAAACCATAGCGTTCAATCCATGGTGCAAACTCGCGCCTAAAGTCCTCGCCGGCATAGTCGATTCCCGCCGCAGTGGTCAGCCCCGCTCCGGCACCAATGACTATATGGTCGGCCTCACGTATGGCTGTGCTCAACGACTGGGCACGTTTCGAGTAATTCATTGTAGATGTCATAGTCGGTGTCTTTGAAAACATTAAAAACAACGTTCATCGGTGTGTCGGCGGCGGCGAGCAGCCGGATAACCGTCGCAACGGCAATCTCGGCGGCACGGCGGTTGGGAAAGTGGAACTCGCCCGTCGATATGCAGCAAAAGGCTATGCTTCGGCAGCCCGCCTGCTCGGCCAAATGGAGGCAATGCCTGTAGCAGGCGGCCAACAGTTCGTCCTGCTCCTGAGTGGGCATGCCGTCGGGGATGATAGGCCCTACGGTGTGGACAACGTATCGGGAGGGCAGGTTGTAGGCAGGGGTGATGATGGCCTTGCCGGTGGCTATCTCGCCTCCTCCAAGCACACGGTTGCACTCTTGCCGCAGCTGAAGTCCTGCGGCACTATGGATGGCATTGTCGATGCAGGCGTGCAGGGGGTGCCAGCATCCGAGGCCCATGCTGTTGGCGGCGTTGACGATGGCATCGACATGCAAACGTGTGATGTCGCCCTGCCAGAGGTAAAGTTGAGCGTTTCGGGTGGAGCGTTTTGGGTTGCCCGACGCAGCAATTTCTTCCAGGCTCACCACGCCTTTGTCCTGCAGCTGTGCCTGCAATTCGGCATCCTGCGCCTGCAGAAATTGGCCGCTAAGCGGCTGTGGCTGCCACACGTTCATCAACGCACGCAGCAGTCGCTGCCTGCCTTCGAGCGTGGGAGGCACCTCGGCATGCGCATTGTCCTGCCGCAACAGATAGCGGATGCAGTAATCCAGATTCTCCAGTCGGTTCATAGGGTTTTGCTGTTATTTTGAGAAACGAGCACCAACAAAGCCGTCGTGACTCTCGCCAGAGGAGAGGTCGAACGATTTGTGTATGGGCGGTGTGGGCCGCAGGTCGTAATAGTCCATCCTTTCGATAGGGAGTTTGAAATAAGCCATCGTGTCGTAGCTTGGATAGAGGCGGCGCAGCACCTCGTTGTGGTCGTATATCCACTGCTTGTCGCTGTCGTCCACATCGAAGTCGGCCCGTCCCGAACAGCGCACCGACACACGGTCGTGCATCACGAGAAACTCCACATTGGGATTCTTTTGCAGCTGGCAGTAGACCTCCTTGCGCTCTGATGTGGCGAAAAAGAGGGTCGACCCCTCCTGCTTCATAATCTGGAAAGCCCGCAGGCGGGGGTGGTCGCCATCTACTGTGGCCAACACGCCCTCGACATGGCTTTTTAGGAAATTTATGGCATGTTCAATCATAGTGCAAAGATACGACTTTTTTAGAAAATAGGCAGGCTTTTTTAGTACCTGCCCATTTTGATTATACGAAAATAAAGAAGGTGTTCCTACTTTAGTCCATTGAATTTACCGTTCTGATGCTTCCATTCGCTTTCAGGAGCAATGGTTTCCATGACATCCCAATGCTCTGCAATCTTTCCGTTCTCAACGCGGAAGAGGTCATAATAGGAAGTGGGCTGGCCGGCGAAAGCACCCTCGCTGACGGCCAAAACAAAGTTGCCACAGCCTAACACAGTATGAATGGTAAAGTACTCCATCTTTATGCCTTGTTCGGCCATGGCGGCGAGGGCAGCACCGAGGCCATCAAGACCATCGGCTATGGAGGGTGTAAGTAGCTTGTATTTAATACTTATGTGATATAGAACAGCCTGTCGCATTCCGTTGGGTATTTCTGCCCGATTGTGGCCAAGTATCCGCAGTGGGTGTGGGTTGTATTGGCATATTGCACTTTGATGTTGAATCTATAAACCGTTGTTTTTTAGTCAGCATTGCAAAAAGTTATGTATCTTTGCAAACTCAATGATATACGGAAACATGATACCAATTAACTAACAAACATAATATTAAAATGAAAAAACACGCTTACCTATTTCTCGTCCTCTTTGTGGGCATCCTTGTTGGCTGCAACAAGGAGGAGGACCTCACCCCCATCCGCACCTATTGCGACTCATGGAATTCCTGCCCGGCACTCACCACCCTGCAGGCGTATGTGCAGGATGTCACCAACCCCGCCTCTCCCAACTTCATCCCGGCCGACGAACGCATTGCCACCTTCGATATGGACGGCACCTTCGTCGGCGAGCTCTACCCCTCCTATTTTGAATACAACCTGTTGGAATACCGTGTGCTGGACGATACCACCTATCGCGACCGCGCCCCCGAGGACGTGCGCCAGGCCGCACAGCAAATACGCGACTTTGTCCGCAACGGCACCCCACTGCCTGCCCACTTCGACATGATACATGCCCGCGCCGCTGCCAAAGCCTATGCCGGCATGACCCTCGCCGAGTTCGACGCCTACGTAAAGGACTATGCCGCTCGCCCTGCCAACGGCTTCACCGGCATGACCTACGCCCAAAGTTTCTACAAGCCTATGCTCGAAGTGTTTGACTACTTAGAGGCCAACGGTTTCACCACCTATGTCGTCTCCGGCTCCGACCGTTTCATCTGCCGCGCCCTGGTACAGTCGCTGGGCATTGAGCCCAACCGCGTAATCGGCATGGATGTGAAGCTGCGTACGCGCAACCAGGACACGGTGGCAGGCGTCAACTACACCATGCAGCAGGCCGAAGACATTATCCGCACCGACGAGTTGATTATCAAAAACCTCAAGACCAACAAAGTGCTGCAAATCGTACAAGAGATTGGCAAAGTGCCCGTGCTTTCGTTTGGCAACAGCGGCGGCGACGTGGCCATGCACAACTACTGCCTGAGCAACGACCTTAAGTGTGCCGCCTTTATGCTCATTGCCGACGACGACCAGCGCGACCACGCCAACCGCGACAAAGCCCTCGCCCTCGGCGAGCAGTGGCGCAATGCCGGCTACCACGTCATCTCTATGCGCGACGACTTCAAGACCATCTACGGCTACAACGTGGTCAAAGTTCCCTTCACCTTCTAACCGTCGGGACGACCATCGTGCCACCATATAGGTCCCCACACGGTCCCAGGCCCGGTGTGGGGACTTTTGTATGTGGGCAATGCGCCATTTGGCCGAAAGCGAGCCTGGGGTAACGGCCAAGCTGTCTTTTCACCGCTGTTCGCCCAAAAATCCTTCTACATGTCATCAACAGTTCTTCCACAGTTCTTCGATACAGGCCGAATAAATGTAGACTATATCCAGAATAAATGGTGGCTAACGATGGGCGGAGGAGCGGTGTGGCGGCGACGTGTACCTTTCGCAGCAGCCGCCATCCGGCTTTTGGGCTGCCGGTTGTCCGTTATGTCCGCTTTGGCAGGCCCGGCGACCGGTGGGTTGAAATAAAAAAAGAAGAGGGCGACCCTTGGGTGGGTCGCCCTCATGGAGAGTGGCTGCCTGGGGGGCAGCCGGTTGGCTTTAGCGGACTATGAGTTTGCGTACCATGTTGACTTCGTCGCCAACGATACGTACATAGTAGGCTCCCTGGGCCAGGCCACTGACGGTGAGCTGCTTGGTGCAGTCGCCGGTGCAGCCGAACTCTTCGGTGCGCAGGGTGCGGCCGTTCATGTCAATCACCGCTATGCGCACGGTGCCGGTGGCGCCGCTGAGGCTGATGGTGGTGGCATCGGTGGCTGGGTTGGGATAAATGGTGCAGTTTATGCCGCCGTCGACGGTGGTGATGCCTTGGCGTTCGGGTGTGGTGAACTGCACTGCCTGCGACCAGAGGCTGCTCACCTCGTCGGAGCAGGCAGACTTGACATAGACGTCGTAGGTTACCATCTCGTCCAATCCTGTAATGGTGCAGGTGGGGCTGGTGACCGTAATTTCAATGCCGGAGCCTTGGGTGAAGCCTGCGTAGCCGTAGGACACGGTCCAGGCTGTGGCATCGCCTTGGGGGGTCCAGGTGATGACGGCGGAGGTGGAGGTGACATCGCCGACTGTCACATCGGCTACGGGCTGGCAGGCGGAGGTGGCAAAGGTGAGCATCTCGCTCCAGTCGCTGTAGGTGGTGGCGGAACACATGGCGCGTACCTTTACGCTGTAGCTCATGTCGGTGTACAGCCCGGTGACGGTGAAGCTGTTGTTGAAGACGGTGTCGTAGCTACTGACAAGGCTGTTGAAGACATTGACCACGTAGGCTATGGCATGGTTGGTGAGGTCGGGGTTCCACGACAGGGAGACGCTTTGCAGGTCCACATCGTCGATGGTGAGGTTTTCGGGCACGTAGCATTCGAGATTGGCGGTTTGGCAGTTGCTGGTGGTCCAGAAGGAGATGGAGGTGTCGCTGCAGAGGCTGCGGATACGGAAGTTGTAGTCGGTGTTGGGTTCCAGACCGGTGAAGGTGTAGCTGTGGTCGGTGATGCGTGTGGGTTCGGGCCATGCGTTGGCGGAGGCGGGTTTCACGGCCACGTCGAAGCTGGAGGCCGGGCTGGTCCATGTGGCGGCGATGGTGGTGGAGCCGACATTGACGTTGGCCAGGGTGGGACGGGTGCAGGACTCGGAGCCGTAGACCACTATGCTGTCGAGCAGGATGCCCAGGCCAAAGCCTGAGTGTGCCATGAAGGCCACCTGGTAGGTGGAGGAGGTGTTGGGCAGCATGACGGTGTCCAGTTGCCAGTTGGTGATGCTGTTGCTCCAGGAGGCGAGGTATTGCCACGGGTTGGAGGGGCTGGTGCGGTAGAGCACGGCGAGGGTGTCCTGGTCGGTGCCCCATGCGGGCTGGGCATGGTAGAAGGTCATCATGACTTCGTCGTTGCTTTCAATGTCGAGCATGGGGGTGATGAGGTAGGTGGTGTAGCCGTTATAGCTGTTGCAGGTGAAGCGTGCGTTGTATTGGCCGGTGGCGGCGCCAGACATGCCGCCGTAGGCGTTGCCGCCGCGTCCGGTGGTCCAGTCGACGGTGCCGGTGGAGTGGTACTGTTCCCAGCAGGATATGCCGTTTTCGAAGTCTTCCACCCAGGGGAACTCGGTGATGAGGCTGTCGCAGGAGGTGAGGCAGGTGGTGGTGGCCACAAACCCGGTGTCGCTGGCGCTGCAGATGGGCCGCACGCGGATGTCGTAGGCGGTGGTCGGAGCCAGGCCGGTGAGGGTGGCGTTGCTGGAGGTGACGGTCATGGTGGAGCCCATGCCGGCGGTGAATCCGCTAACCCCGTATTCAACAATCCATGAGGAGGCGGCACCGTCGTCCCAGTCGACGTCGATGGTGGAAGAGGAGGTGGAGGTGGCTACCAGGTTTTCGGGAGCCGGGCAGGTGAGCAGTGTGAAGGCTATGTTGTCGATGGCGGCAGGCGGGTTGGAGCCGAAGCGGCCGTCGTTGACCCAGACGATGGTGAGGTAGTAGTTGCCGGCGTTGAGGCGGACGGAGTTTTCGTCGTATTGCCAGGTGCTGTTGAGGTTGCGTTTGCCACCGTCAAGGGCTATCCATCCGGTAGGCAGGGTGTTGGAGTAGCGGTTGATGGCGGTGAAGGCGTTGGCAAAGTCGTAGTCTTCGGGTACCAGGGCCACACGCATGAGGTCGTAGCTGCCCTCGCCTTGGCAGCGCCAGTCGTAGCTGATGGCATAGGCGCTGTCGTAGGGTATTTGCAGATAGGTCATGGCGAAGGATATGGACTGGACGGAGTTGGTGTAGGCGTTGTTGGCGCCGTTGTCGTTGGTGACATACATGGCGTTGGCTCCGCCATGGCTGACGGCAGTGCCGGTGAACCAGGTGTTGGAGCCGGAACGCTGGTAGATGGAGAAGCGGTTGGTGCTGTCCTCAAAGTCGTTATAGTAGGGGAGGAAGTGGGGGTCGGCGCCGAGGGTGGTGGCTACAGCGGTGGCAGCGTCGCTAAGGGCGCCGGAGCAGTTGGCATAGACCCAGACATAGTAGGTGGTGAGGCCGGTGAGGCCGGTGAAGGTGTAGTGGTTGGCGGTGGTGGTGTAGGAGGTGGCGGAGGCCGGGTTGTTGTTGGTGCCTATTTTGACTACATAGCTGCCGCGGGCGGCGGTGTCGGTCCAGGAGATGGAGAGGCGAGACATGCCGATGGTGTCAAAGACAATGTTGGACACCGAGTCGCAGGGGTTGGGCACATAGATGCTGAGGTCGTCGATGAAGAGGGTGTAGTTGGAGCCGGTGGTGCGGAAGGCGATGCGGTTGCCGGTGCCGGAGTAGTTGATGCGGATGTAGTAGGGGGAGTAGACATAGTAGCCGGTGTAGTCGATGTCGATGGTGTCGAGCGTGACAAAGGCGGTGTCTTCCCACACTCCCACCTCGAAGGCAGTGGGTGCGGAATATCTATAGCCAGCGGCATAGAATCTTACCTCAAGGCCGTTGATGGTGTCGATGGCGGGCAGGGTGAAGATTTCGTCCTGGCCGGAGGAGCTTTCCATTTCGAAGTAGACGTTTCCGCTATAGGCATTGGAGGAGTGGTTGTAGCATGCGGGGAAGCTGCCGGCGCTGCTTGAGCCGGTTTGGGGTGCCAGCCAGCAGTTGGGCATATCGCCGGTGTTGTAGGTGTCGAAGTTCTCGGTGAGGGGGAGTGTGCTGCGGCTCATTACGGCACATTCGGTACGGGTGGTGACATAGGAGTAGGGGACGTTGGTGCCGCCGCACAGGCTGCCCACGCGGAAGGAGTAGCGGGTGTTGGCAAAGAGTCCCGTTATGGTGTAGCTTTGAGCGGTGGTGTTGGCAATTGCCACGGTCCATGCGGTGTCGGAGGCAAGCCGGTATTCCACGGTCCATGCGGTCTCGGTGAGGCCGGGCACCCAGTTGAGGGTGACAGCCGATGAGGTGACGCTGCCCACTACCACACTGGGAGGCACACACGAGGCATCGCCGCAGGGGGTAAGGAAGGTGATGTCGGGGCGAGAGGTTACCGCTGTGAGAGTGTTGCCGGTTGAGGTGGGGTCGTAGGCCGAGCCGTCCCTGTAAGCATAGAGGGTGGAGCCCGAAAGGTTGCCTGTAGCACGCCAGCTGGTGGTGCTTGAGTAGGTGCCTGTATGGTCGTCGAAAGTAATTACCAGGTTGTTGGCTGTAGATGGGCGTACCCATGGGGTGGCGAAGGTGAGGGTGTTCCAGCCATCGTGGAAGGTGGGGGTGCCGGTGTAGACGATTTTGGAGCTGTCCATCACTATGTAGTCGTTGCTTGCGCTGAGAGCGGTGCGGCTGGTGGTGTCGAGATAGATGGTGATGTGGCGCGTGTCGTTGGGGCCGGATATTTGGTAGAGTTGGACACCGAAGACGGTGTCGGTGATTGTGGACACATCGCTGTTGTCATAGAGGATCTGGCAAAGGGTGTTGCCGTAGTAGGTGTTGATGGGGTAGTTGGAAACGCTGGTCGTGCCGTCGCCAATCAATAGCTCGCCGCCCACGTAGCATTTGGTGGTGAAGTAGGCGCCGACGGGGTCGCTGGCATCACTGCCGGAGCAGTTGGCCGTGACCGATACGTAGTAGACTGTGGTTTGTGAGAGGCTGCCTATCTGATAGGAGCGGACGGTGTCGGGGAGGGTATAGGTGGCCGTGGTGGCTGCAGCGGTGTCAAGAACGCTGACGGTGAAACTTTGCGGGGTGGTGGAGGTGCCGTATTCCCAGCTTACAATGGCGGAGGAACCGGTGATGTTACTGACCTCGACGTTGTATGGGGCATTGCAGCTGGCCAAAGGCACGCAGCTGATATTGAGCAGGTAGCCGGATGAGGTGTAGTAGTCGCTATAGCCAGAGGAGACAAACCGGATGGTGGCTGCCCCTTCGAGCGAGGCTACGCGGAACGTGTCGGTGCCATAGAAGGAACCCAGCACACGGCCGGAGATGCCTACGCCCTCGTAGACGGTGATTTCGCCATACATGGACTGCGACGAGGAGTAGGTGTTATAGCTGCCCGATACTACCACGGTCTGTGTGTTGTCGGTCGGGTAGACGATTACTGTGGATGTTTGGCTGTAGGAGTAATTGCCGTCAAGGCCGCCGTCGTCGCAGATGGAACCGCCACACATGTGGACGGTGTCGGTCTGGTTTTGGCGCATTACATGGAGATTGGGCCGTGCGGTGACGGGTCCCTGCCAGTAGCTGTAGTCAGAGCCGCAGACCGCACGCACATAGAAGTCGTAGGTTGTGTTGTTGTCGAGACCGGCAACCGTGGCCGTGTCGGCAGAAAAGGAAAGCAGGTTGACGGCAACGGTGTCCGGGTCAATGCCGGCGGGGCCAAAGGCCACCTGCCAGCTGCCTGCAACGCTGTCCTGCCAGGCAAGGCTCATCTGTCCCGAGGCGGTGCCGGTGGTGTGTAAGTTCTGGGGGATGGCGCAGCTGCTCACCTCGCGGATTGTGATGTCGTCGATATAGGTGTAGCCGTAGTTGCCACCCAGTCGGCGATAGACGATATAGCCCGTGTCGGCGGTGGAGAGGCCGGCAAAGGATACGGTATACTCCTGCCAAGATTCGGACATGGTCATGGTGTCTATCCAAACGGCACTGGCTATGGAGTCGAGGTTGGTCACATAGCCCACCATCACGGTATGGGTGTAGTAGGAGGTGCTGGTGCCACGACCCCAGAACTTGGTTTCGACGGTGTTGATGGGCTGCTCGATGCGTGGCGATGCGAAAGAGCAGTTTACGCCGTTGCTATAGGCATAGATGTAGACGCCATGGCCGCTGCGTCCGGCCGAGGTGGAGATGGAGGGGTAAGAACCACTCATTTCAAGGATGCGCCAGCAGCTGGGGAAATCGTTGCCATAGGTGTCGAAATTCTCCACCAACGGCAGCACCGTGGTGCCGCAATTGGTGCGGAAACTGAAGTAGGTGCAGTTGCTGGTGTCGCCTGCCATGCAGATGTTGTAGAGGCGGCCGCTGTAAAACGTGTTAGGGGAGAGGCCGGTGAAGGTGTAGGTTGTGTCATAGGCATTGTGCCAAGTGCTGTCCTGCTCAAGGTAGAGGGCATAGTAGCTGCCGGCCGAGACGGCATCCCAGCGCAGGGTGGCATTGTTGGAGTCGATGGCTGTCACCGCAGGGGTGCCGGGCATATAGAGGCAGGTGGGTGCAAGCCCTATCTCCACATCGTCGAGGTATACCGAACCGTAGTCGCTCGAATAGCTGGTCTTTCTCAAAATAATGTAGCCATTGGAGGCGGGGGCGTTCTCGAACTGGTAGAGATACTCGGTGTAGTTGTCGCTCAGGCTGATGGTGTCAACATATGTGGCATTGGCAATTGAGTCGAGACTGGTGGTATAGCCAACAGCCAGGGTAGTGGTGTAGTAGGAGGACGACTTGCGAGCCCAGAACTTAAGCTGCAGCTGGTTCAGGTTGGTATATATGAGGGGCGACGTAACCGACAGCTGGGAGTTGTAGCTGTACATGCGCATGCAGTAGGAACCCGTGTGGCCATATCCGCTGTATACGCTGGGCGAACCGCTGGTGGTCTCGGTGATATTCCAGCATGGGGGGAAGGTCCCGCCCAGTTCAAAGTCCTCGACTAAGGGCAGGACAGTCATGCCGCAGGCGGTGCGGAAACTGAATGGTACCGCCTCGCTGGTGTCGCTGCCGTCGCAGGTGTTATAGACAAAGCCGCTATAGGCGGTGTTGGGGTTGAGGCCGGTAAAGGTGAAACTGTTGGTACTGGAAAAATACCAGGTGCTGTCGTTGTTGAGGTAAAGCATATAGCCCATAGAGACCGACGGGGCGCTCCAGGTAAGGAGGGCGCTGTTGGAGTCGACCGTGGCAGATGGGGTGCCAGGCATATAGGCACAGGAGGGGGCTGTGGCGATGGTTAAATCGTCCAAGAACAGGGTCATCTGACCCGAGTTGCTCTTGGTGGCGCGGAATGCGATGCGGTGTCCGTCGCCTGTGTACTCGGCCAGAAAAACACGGTAGTGATAGTAGGACGAGGAGCTGAACGAGGAGGCGTTGGTGAGTGTCACCGTGTCGACAGGGACAAAGGTGCTGTCCTCCATCACACCCACCTCAAAAAGAGTGGGGGCATACGAGGCTACAGTCGAGGCATAGAAGTCCACCATCAGGTTGCTGGGATTGGCAAACTCGCAGGTGGCGGCTACCTCGGTGCGAACGGTGGAACTCGACGAAAACTCAAACTCATAGTATATGTTGCCGTTGCGGGCGTTGCCCGAATAGTTGTAGGCGCAGGGGAAGGTTATGTTGTTGTTCACCCCGCTCTGGTAGGCCACCCATCCGGTGGGCTGGCTGCCAGTGCTCAGCCCTTCGAACCCCGTGGTATAAGGAACCGGCTGATAGGTCTGGCCCCAAGTAATCGTAGGCAATAGCAGTGCCGCCAAAAGGACGGCTGTATTCAATATGTTTCTCATGTTAAATCGATGCTAATAGGGTTTATTGGACATTGAACTTGCATATGGTGTTGATGCGGTCGTTATAAACGCGGACAAGATAGGCGCCTTTGGCCAGGCCCTCCACGTCAAGGACCATCTCGCAGTCGGTGGGGCAGTCCTTGACAAAGGTACGGAGCGTACGCCCGTCAAGTCCGACAATGGCAACATTGACACGACCCTCTGCCCCTGTCACCGACACGGTGGTGGATGTAGAGGCGGGGTTAGGGTAAACGGCAACCCGGACACCGTCAGCCGCGGATATACCCTGCTGGTTGCCGGAAAGGGTGGTGAATGTGACCATCATGTATTCGCTGTAGCGACCGTCTGCACACAGGGTGCGCACCTTGGCCACATATGTCTTGGCCGAATCCAAACCAATGATGGTTGTCTGCGGGGTGCCGGTCACGATTTGGGAACCCAGCTCATTGCCTTCCGCAAAACCGGGCAGGCCGTAAACCACCTCCCATTCACCGGTGGAGTTGGTGCCTTCTCCCCAGGTGATAACAGCCTCGTGTATGCTGGGAGCGGCCGTCACGTTGACCACGGGGTAGCACTGGCTGGTAGTAATCATAATGGTGTCCGTCCATTCAGAGGCGTTGGAGGCATCGCACATGGAGCGCACCGTTACACGATAGTTGGTGCCGTGCGAAAGGCCGTTGACGGTATAGTTATTGTCGGAGGCGGTAAAGGTGCGGTCAAAGGTGCTGTTAAAGATATGCACCTCCCACTGGGTGGCCGTGCCGCCCGACGTCCAATGGAACGAGGCCGTAGTGTTGGTAATGTCGGTAACCGTCAAATCCTGTGGCATGCGGCAACGCACCGTATCGGTGGTGAAGTACACAGTGTCAGACCAGTCGGACCATCCGTTGGATGCCAGGGTGCAGTCCTGGCGAAGCCGTGCCATATAAGCCGTATTGGGTGCAAAAACACCGTTGAACGTATGGTTCCGGCCAGTCACATCATTGTTCACCCATGCCGTGTCGGACACACGCTTGTACTGCAGCTGGGCATGGCCGCTGCTGTACTGGTTCCAGCCAAACGTGGCAGACATATCCGACACAAAGTACACTCTCAGGTTCTGAGGGGTCATGCAGTGGTCGTTGAAGTCGAACACAAGGCTGTCGATGGCCAGGAAATTGACCCCGCTCGAAAGAAGCGGCTTGGTCAGGAAACAGAAATAACGGCCAGTGTCGTCGTAGGCCGAGAAGTCTACCGTAAAGCGCGCCATCGTGTCGGGTGAACAGTAGGGAATGGCCAACACCGTGTCCAGCGGAGTGAAATTGCCCACAGGATTGCTGGGATTCTTGCAGATACCAATAATCAAATCCGAATTCAACGAGGCATCGTTGCGCGATTTGCCGGCACTGAAAGTGACCTGCATGTGGTTGATGTCCAACGATGTGTCGAAGGGGTTCTGCAAAACCGCCCAAGTCTCACCCGTGCTGTATAGGTCGAGGACACAGGTAAGGTAGCCGTTATTGATGTTGTATGAGCCAATCGAGGGCTCGTTGGTGCCCTGAAAATGCCAGCAGGCAGGCTCTGTGGGAGGCTGTGTGTTGTGGGGATAGGCCTGGAAATCCTCCCACCAGGGCAGACTGATAACGGGATCGCAGGGCTTGTCCTGTGCCCCGGCTGCCAGCGGCAAAGCAATCATCACCGCGGCAAGCACATAAAAACGTACTCTTAACTTCATGTTTTTTTGTTTTTTATTAATAATTATTATTGCTGTCCATTAGATAAGTGTATACAAATTGCTCATATACAGCAACAAGTATGGTGTACCTACGCAAGGGACAGACCTTTTTCGGCAATGCAAAAGTACGCAATAAAATGCTATATGACAGAAAATAACATCCCCTTAATTCTTAATAATATTTAATTCAGACGATTCCCCAAGCAAATGCAGCAACGCAGAAAAACCGGGCAACATGAGGGGGAGAAACGCCTTGCCCACCAGTTGCGCATCATCAAACCTCAACCCAAATATAAACCCAAATCGGTCGTTAGGCCGACTTTTCAATTTTTTCCTTTTGTCTTTGGTCTATTTATGACATCTCAGCATTTCTTTTGGCATCTTGGCCACATCCCTGTCTCGCCGTAGCCCGCTACGACTTAGTCAGCGATGCGACCAATCTGTTTGAAACAAATGCTAATCTGCCATAAACCCTAATGTCCGATTTGGGATAAAAAAAAGAGGCTCGCTGTGAGCCTCTCTTTGTGGAGCTGGAGGGAGTCGAACCCTCGTCCAAACAAGTGACAGATGTGCTTTCTACATGCTTATCCCATGATTGCTTTTCGAGCCGGCCCCGGACATGGAAACCCAAGGAAGACCTTAGCCCCTAAATTTTCGCCGGCAGTGCGGGGCGAGCCGCCGGCTATCCCGTTCTCATGAGCACCTCCGGGTCACCGACCGACGGGCATGGTTGGTGGGAGATGTCTTGTCCCTGCAACTGTTGCAGGGATTAAGCCAGTAACCTACTGTGCTTCGGTTAGGCAGCAAGAGCGTAGTTGTTTTCGCCTATTATCTTTCTGCATCGGTTTTCAAGGCTGCTGATGCGTGAGCCTGCATGCTTACAAATCCCCCTCCTTGCTGTCAAAACCGGTCAGCCCCGGAAAGGTATTGCGACAAAAAAAGCCCTCATTGTGAGGGCTTCTTTCGTTTGGCGGTCCGGACGAGACTCGAACTCGCGACCCCATGCGTGACAGGCATGTATTCTAACCAAACTGAACTACCGGACCGTTTTCACCATGATTTAAAGACCTCTTTTTTGTTCAAATGCGGGTGCAAAAGTACAACATTTTTTTTATTCGGCAAAGAAAAAAATGATTTTTTTTGTACGATACAATATTATTTGCTGTTTATGTGGATGTTGTGTTTCTAATTTTTTTGACTGGATGGTTGGGTTGCGTCCCGTTTTTTGGTCTTTTCGACCCCGTTTTTTCTAAAAATTGGCCTCTTTTTGGCGCTATATTTTGTCAGAAGCATGTTTGGGGGGTATGAACTAATGTGTTACCGCAAATCGGTTGCCGGTTGGGGTGGCGCCGGGCACATGGGCTATCTGGTCCCTTTGTGGCGCCGCCGGCGGTGGGGATGGTGTTGATGCAGGCGTCGGCCCCGGTGGGTTCTTTGCCGCGGCCTGGTCCGGCCGTAAACGGCCTTTGGCCCGTTCCCGCTCCGTTGTTTGGTCTATGTTTGTTTTCCACATTTCCTGCAGTTGTTCTATGGGTTGGGACGAATTGTCGAGTAACTGCCGAGTAACTGTCGAGTTATTGTCGGGGCGGGAACGGCCTGGGGGCGGCTTTAGCGCCGCATGACTTCGATTACGCCGTTGTGCTGCACTGAGCCGTCGGACCCGTTGCCGACAAACCGGTAGTAGTAGGTGCCGTCGGGCGAGTTGGTGGAGAGGGGGTCCCAGAATTGCTCTTCTTTGTAGATGTTCTGTACTTGGTAGACGGTGTGGCCCCAGCGGTCGAAGATGTCGAGGCGGTTGTAGGGGTAGCGGTTGTATTCGAGCAGGTTGGGGATGCGGAAGATGTCGTTGGTGCCGTCGCCGTTGGGGGTTACGAGGTTGGGGAATTGTATTTCGACGGGGAAGATGGTGATGGTGTCGAGGGTGGTGTCGGTACAGGTGACGGGGTTGCCGTTGAGGCCGGTGTTTTGCTGTGAGAGGATGAGCCAGACGCGGTATTGTGCGGGGAAGGTGACGCCGTCGCTTTCCCAGCGGTAGGTGGGGTGGGTGTCGCGGCTGGTGTCGATGTCGTCGGCGGGCATGGGTTGCCGTTCGAAGAGCCAGAGGGAGGAGCAGGTGGAGTCGAGCGGGAGGGAGGTGTTGTTGAAGGTGGACCAGGGGTGGATTTCGGAGGGGTATGTGGTGTCGTAGTTGAAGGAGGCTTGGGGCGAGGGGAGGACGTGGATGCGTGCGGTGAGGGTGTCGGTGCAGCCCATGGTGTCGCTGATGGCGAGGGTGAGGGTGTAGAGTCCGGGGTTGTAGGTGTGGGTGAGGTGTGGGGTGGTGTCGTAGGGGGCGGGGCCTTGGCGGAGGTCGGTGCTGTCGCCAAAGAGCCAGGTGGAGGTTTGGGCATGGGCGGTGCGGTTGCGGAGGTGGAGGGTGTAGGGGGAGCAGCCTTCGAGCAGGGTGTCGGCCGCGGGGTGCCAGTGGGCGGTGTCGTCGGTCAGTTGCCAGGCGGCTTTGAAGAGGGGGTCGCGGAGCGAGAGGATTATGTTGTGTATGCTGTCGCATCCGTCGACGGTTTGGTAGATGTCGCGGATGATGCGGGGTGCGTAGTATGCGCTGTCGTGGTGGAAGTAGGGTTGGCGGGGGCAGAGGGTGTCGTAGTGGTAGACGATGGATTGTGGGTGGACGGCGAGGTTGAGGTGGTAGGTGCTGTCGCAGTTCATGACGGTGCGGTAGGGTACGATGTAGCTGCCTTCGAAGGTGAAGGGCAGGCCGTGGAAGAGGAGGGTGTCGCCGTGGCAGATGGTGTCGTCGGTGTAGAAGTGGTAGGCGGGGTGGACGGTGAGGTCGATGTGGACGATGCTGTCGCAGTGGGCGGTGGTGAGGAGGCTGTCGGTGTAGTGGCCTGTTTGGAAGACGGTGCGGTTGTAGAGGGTGTAGCCCAGGTCGCTGCAGGCGGTGGCGCGGATGGCGGTGTCGTGGGTGGGCATTACGGTGAGGTGGAGGTGGTAGGCGCTGTCGCAGCCGTGGAGGGTTTGGTAGTGTTTTTCGTAGTAGCCTGTGGCGGTGGGCAGGGAGCCGTCGGGGGCGGTGATGCCGTGGCGGTTGTAGGTTTGCCCGGTGCAGATGGTGTCGTGCAGGTCGATGTTGTAGGTTTTGTTGACGGTGAGTATGACGAGTGTTTCGACGATGCTGTCGGGGCGGTATTGGTGGGTTATGACGTATTCGCCGGTATGGGTGAGGAGGGTGTCGTCAAGGCGGAAGGTGTCGCCCTGGCAGATGACGGGGCGGAGGGTGTCGAAGTGGACGCAGGGGGAGGCCGCGGCGATGCGGATTACGGTGTCGCGGGTGCAGGTTCCGTCGGCGACGGTGGCCGAGAGGCGGACGTTAAAGTATCCGGATTCGAAGATGTGCGAGGGGTTGCGTTCATAGGAGGTGTTGCCGTCGCCGAAGTCCCAGAGGTAGGTTTCGCATTCCATGTCGGTGAGGTTGGTTAGGGTGGAGTCGGTGGCTACGCGGCTGCGGTTTTGGAATTGTACCAGTACGCGGCAGTCGACGGTGTCGAGGGTTCTGTAGGTGAAGTCGGGCGAGGGGAAGATGTTGCCGACGATGACGGTTTTTTCGAAGTGGCAGCTGCTGTCGGTGTTGCCGAGGAAGGAGGCTTGGCAGCGGTAGACGCCCGTCTGGTTGCTGTGGAAGGTGCGTGTGGTGTCGAGTGTGGCGGCGGGGTTGTCGGTGTTGTACCAGCGGTAGCGGAAGCCTTCGGGGGCGGTGAAGGTGTTGGAGTCGGTGAGGCCGCAGGAGCCGGAGCGGATGATTTTCTGGTCGCAGGAGAGGGTGAAGTAGGCGTAGCCGAAGTGGCCGGACTGGGCGCAGTCGTAGGTGGTGAGTTTTATGTATATCCGTTGTCCGTGCAGGGGTGTGAGGTCTATGCCCACGGCGGTCCAGTCTTTCCAGAGGACGGTGTTGGTGTCGTAGTGGTATAGGTTCCATCCCAGCTGGGAGGAGGAGACGAAGTCGGCCGCGTAGCAGCGGGTGTCGATTGGGTTGTTGTTTTCGTCGGTGATGGTGAATTGGAAGCGTGGCTGGTCGTCGTGCTGGTGGTCGGGGTTCTCGAGTACGGCGGCGTAGCGCAGCAGGAGTATGTCGGCCGAGTTGGTGTCGACAAGGTATTCGTAGGCTATGCTTTCGGCTTCGCCGCCTATGTTCCAGTTGCCTAAGCGGACTGCGTGGTCGTGGCCCTGGGGTATGGCGCGGAGTTGGTTGCCGGTGCGGGGGTCGCGGTAGGCGGTGTCGAGCATGACGGTGTGGCGCGAGGCGATGCTGTAGGGTCCCTGGTCGAGGACACCGGTGAAGGCGTCGGGGTTGTAGAAGTCGCCGTAGCGGCAGAGGGTGTGGCAGGAGTAGAGGTTGGCAAAGTCGATGCATTCATCGCGGCCGGCGCAGAATTGGAACCATGTGGTGTCGATGCAGCCGACGGTGTTGTTGGTGATGAAGGCTTGGTAGCGGGTGTCGGCTATGAGGTGGTTGAGGTGGACGCTTTTGGTGTTGGTGGTGATGGAGTCGAGGTGCTGGCGGTCGGGTCCGTACCAGAATGTCCATTGGTTGGCCGGGCTGTGGTCGTCCCACTGGATGCGGCATGTGGAGTCGGTGACGAGGTCGGTACGTATGTTGCCTATGGTGTTGAAGAAGAGGCTGAATTCAAACCCTGAGGCGGAGAGGGAGTCGCCGTTGCTGTAGAATTCGATGCAGATGTTGCCTGTTGTGGAGTGGATTTCGATGTTGTCGTCGTCGCCGCTCCAGAAGGAGTAGTACCATTGCCACGAGCCTTCGTCGTAGATGGTGAGGTGGTCGAGGTTGCGTATGTGTGCATAGCCGCGCAGGGTTATGGGGTCGCCGGTGGAGGATTGGATGTGGATTCGCTGGTTGCTGTTGTAGTGGTAGTTGTTGGGTCCGCCCGGGTCTTGGATGGTGTAGCACTCGTTGGTGTTGAGGGTGCGGGTGACTTCCTGGTTGTAGGGCATGATGATGGTGGTGGTGTCGCAGGGGGTGAGGAAGCAGTGCTTGACCGGGGCGTTGCAGGCCGGGAGCGTTTCGTTGCTCCAGAGGTAGCATACGTATTGGCGGTCGGGTATGAGGTTGGTGAACTGGTGGCTGCGCGTGGTGGTGGTGACGGTGTCGAGGAGGGTTTCCGCCTCGCCGTAGGCTATCCACCATTGGGTGGCGTCGGAGGTGTCGGCCCATGTGAGGGTGGCGGTGCTGCAGCTGGGGGACGAGGTGGCAATTTGGTGGATGGCGGGGTTTACGAGCACCTCGAAGTCGAATCCTTCGCCGTTGGCGTGTGGGTCGGGTGAAGTGACGACGATGAAGCAGAGGACGCCGTTGTCGGTGGAGAGGAGGGTGCTGCCGATGCCGCCATAGTCGGTGGAGGTGTTGCTGGTGTTGATGTGGAGCGAGCTGACGCCGAGGTTATAGTTGCCCCGGATGGTTATGCCGCGTCCGCCGGCGATGATGAAGTCGTGGTCCATGGTGCAGTCGGGGAAAGGCGGGTAATAGCCTCCGTTGTCGAGCACGTGTGCGCACGAGGTGACGGGTAGTATGTCGTTGTTGCCTTCGACGAGGGAGCGGCGGTTGATGAGGTCGAGGAGTGTGTTGTGGTATTGGGTTACCCAGATTTCGGGGTCGTGGGGCATGCGGATGCCGTAGATGGAGGGGATGACGCATCCACCGGAGCTGAAGTTGCTTTCGATGTGCAGGTAGCACTGCGCGTTGCGTTCCAGTCCGGTGAGTATGGCTTGGTTGGTGTTGACGCTGATGGTGCGGAGGGAGTTGATGTTGACGCCGTAGGTGATAGTCCACTGGTTGGCGGCTGAGGTGTCCTGCCAAGTTATGGCCATCGATGTGTCGGTTTGCCAGAGGGTGTCGAGCGAGTGGAGCGTGGGGAAGAAGGTGAGGCGGAGGGTCAGGCCGGAGGAGTTGATGGCTTCGTTGCTTTTGAGGGTAATGCGGGCGATGCCGGACGAGTACCAGTTGTCGACTGTCCCGAAGTAGGAGCCGCCACCCGAGCCGTCGGTCTCGAATGAGAGTTGGTCGCTCACGTCGGCAAAACCGTAAAGCCGGAAACCCAAACCGGTGGTGGAGCGGATGACGAGGGTGGAGGTGTCGCTTGAGAAGTAGTCGCCCACTCCGCCAGGGTCGTAGATGGTGTAGCATTCGCCGGGGGTGACCCACACGGTGTCGTGTGAGCGGTAGTTCATGACAATGTCGTTTGCACCTAAGGTGGTGAATGTGTGGGTTTGGAGGTTGCATCCTTCGGAGATGGGGTTGCGGCTCAGGCGCAGCCTATAGGTGGTGCCCGGCAGGAGGTTGGTGAGGGTTGTGGAGGGGGTGGCGGACTGGAAGGTGGTCCATACGGAGTCGGCGGTGTAGCCAATGTACCAGGGGCCGGAGTAGCCGCTATTGTCGGTCCACTGCACCTCGGCGGTGTTTCTTTGGATGTGGGAGAAATGCACATCCTCTATCGGGTTGGTGTCCTGGTCGATATGAATGCGGAACCCACGGCGGGTGTTTTGTGCATTGGTGCACCATTTTAGGCGTAGGAATCCGTTTTGGCTGCCTATGCGGAAGCGGACGCCATTGTACCAGGTCCAGTAGCCGTTGAGTTCGTTGTTGAGATTGTTGCTGTTGGAGGGGTCGGTGCCAGTCCAAAGGCGGTCCTCGCCGTCGTAGCCGTTGTTTTGCAGGTCGTAGAGGCTTTCATACTCAAACTCGCCACTGATGAAGAAGTCGCTGTGGTCGGAGGTGGTGATGATGAGCTCTGCTGTGTCGTTGTTGAAGTAGTTGTGGTCGGGGCCGCCGGGGTCGTGGATGGTGTAGCAGGTGCCGGGTGTTACGACCAGGGTGTCGATGCTGCGGAAAGGCATGATGACGGTGTTGGGTTCACCGCCCAGGGTGATGAAGGCGCGGCGGTTGGAGTAGGTGCAGGACGAGCTGCTGCCTTGTCGGGTGACGTAGTAGACATATTGTGTGCCGGGCTGCAGTGCGGTGAGGGTGGCGGAAGGGGAAGTGGTGGCGATACTGGACAGGCTGCCTTCGTCGCTGCCGTAGTAAATGCGCCAGCCGCCTGCAGGGGCATCGGGGTCAGACCATGTGATGGTGGCTGCGGTGGAGGTGATATTGGCGGCTTGCAGTTGGGTGATGGCGGTGTCGAGCTGGATGATGTCGAAAACAAATCCCATGCCATTCTCGTCGCAGTCGGAGGAGAAGGCCAGTGTGCAGTAACCGTCTGAACAGTAGATGTCGAAGTCGCTGTTGGTGTTGTCGTACCAGTGCCACGAGCCGTCGAAGTAGATGAAGAGGCGGTCAGGCTCGGCGATGTTGTGCCATCCTTTGAGGCGGAAACCGTTGCCGTTGGCGGTGCGGAGGGTGAGGGATGAGTAGTCGGAGTGGAAGTAGTTGCGGTTATTGCCGCCGGCATCGGTCAGGGTGTAGCAGTTGCCGGGTAGCAGGACGACGGTGTCGTTGTGGCGGTAGGGCATGATGAGGGTGTCGGCTGCAGCTGTGGTGATGAACGAGTGGCGGAAAGGTACGGTGCAGGAATCGGTGACATTGCCCTCGATGGTGAAGAGATATTGTGTGCCGGGGGTGAGACCGGTGAGGGTGACAGTGGGCGATGTGACGGTGCGGGCGGTCCAGTTAGCGTCGTCGGAGGTGTAGCGCAGGGTCCATGAGGTGGAGACGCTGGTGTCGTTCCACTGTATGGTGGCGGTGGTGGAGGTCAGTGCGGTCACGGAAGGGGTTATGACGCGGGTGTTCTCCCAACGGATGCGGTAGTGGTATTTGTAGTATTCGGTTTGGGTGAAGTTGGCTATGCCGCGTGGGAAGTAGAGCCTGTGGTTTTGGCGACGTCCGTTGCCGCCCCAAAGCCAGTTTTCGGACCCAACGCCGTCGGCTACTGTCCAGGCGTGGCGCAGATAGTCGTTGCTGCCTAACTGGTACCATCCTTCGGCGTAGAAGCCCACGCTGTCGGTTGTGGTTATGCCCATGTCGACCCAACCAGAGCGGAGCCGGTTGGCACCGGGACCGGTGAGACTGTTGAGTGTGTAGCATTGGCCGCTGGTAAGCGAGAATTGTCCACCGGTGGGGCCGGTGTAGAGTGCGTTTTGGCTGTTGGGCAGCAGGAAGTATTGGGACACGGTGGCCATGCAGGCAACTATGTTGTTTTGCACATAGTAGCTGTAGTGGGTGTTGTTGCGTAGGCCGGTCAGGGTGATGGAGGGCGTGTTGGTGGTGGCGCTGAGGAGGGTGTCTTGGTCGCAGAAGTAGGTGACGGTCCATTGGGAGGCTTGGTTTATGGTGTCAAGCCAGGAGAGGGTGATGCTGCTGTCGGTGGGCGACGCGGTGTTCCATCCATATATGCTGTTGGGATATTCTGCCTGGATTTCGAACCCGCTGAACGATGCGTAGTTGTTCGAGTGGATGTGGATTACGGCACAGTCTTGGGTTGAGTGCCATGTATCGGAGCCATTCTCGCAATAGTGTTGGTAGGGGGAGTTGGTGTCGAAACCATTATAGATGCGGATATAGTCGCTGCAGTCGCCATTGGTGCCGGTTTGGTAGTCTATCTTGAGGCTAAACGGTCCCGAGGTGGAACGGAGGTAAAGCCAAGAGTCTTCGTTGTTGGGATAGTTGGAGTGTCCGCCCGGGTCGAGGATGGTGTAGCAAGCTTGCCGGTTGATGGTTAGGGTGTCAGTGCCGTTATGGGGCATAACCACTATGGTTTGAGCCCGTAATTCCGCTGACAGGAATAAGCAGGCGGCAAATGCCAAAAGACTATGTGTTATTCTGTACTTCATTGCGTGCGTTCTGTTTCTAAATTGAGGCTGGGTAAGAGGTGATTGGGGCAGTTTTCTCTTCCTTTTCACTTTGCAAAAATAATCATTTTTGTCGTATCAATAAAAAAAATGTTCGACATTACTATTATTCACCTGTCAATTTGTTGATTGTTTTCGAGGTTGCAGTTATATGGAAGGGCTTGCCGGTTTCTACTATTTTTAATTATTCTTTATTTGTGAACCCGCAGTCCTCGCCAATTATTTGCCATTATTATTTTTGTGGCAAAACAAAAAAAATGTTAAATATCGCTCTTGTGGGGGTATCCAAAACAGGGTCAAGCACTCTATATAGTATAGACGATTAAAAATTGAAAATGATATGAACAAAAAACTATTCCTTTTATTATTTGCTTCCATTGGGTGTATGGGTTGGGGGCAGACAGCGTTGTGGGAAATGCCCACAATACTATCGGACACTTCTATTGTCCGTCATTGGAGAGTCCATGAATATATTGTGTATTCCCGGCAGGGCGCTGGACCCGGTACGGTGTCGTACCATGACAATGCCGCAGGCACAAATAAAACAGTCATTTTGCCATCGGGTGTTGTTATTAATGATTTCTGCATTGCCAACGACACGGTATTTGCGGGAGGGGCATTAGAAAGTGGGACTAACAAGTTTGGTCTTATTGCCTGTTTTGCCATCAACGACATTGTGAACGGGGCAGGCACATTCCACGCCCACCAGTTTGTTTATGAGAGGATGGATGTTGGTTGTTGTTATACGAACGACTACCAAAATCTTATTACCGGTATTACGCGGATTGCCCCTTTCCGGGACGGTGGAGTGACAAGGGTTGCATTTATAGCAGACAATATAATAGTGAATAGGTTAAACCCTGATGAAGTCATTTACTACCGCAAAGGTTACGGAGATATTGCCTATACCGCAAGCGGGTGGGACTCGGGTGAGTTCCATTATGACAAATACGGAGTGGAAGAGTATTCGGATATTGCCGTTACACCAAGTAAGATTGTGATAGTTGCCCAATCGAACGACTCGTCGTTGTTCAGGTTTCAAGTGTTCAACAAACAAAAAGGTTATGCAAAATGCTTGTATAGTGGATATTCGACAAAGCGGTATTGCTACAGCGATACCCGCCTGTTGGGATATCCAATGGTAACGTCACTGGCAGGCGATACGATCGTTGTTGCCTATCATGGCATTTCTCCCACAATTGCTTATTGCCTTTCGGTAAAGGAATTTGATGTGTCGGGATCGTTACCCGTCATGACGGGTTCTCTTGAAATCCCTATGTCAGGTTCGTATAATGCTGATTGGAAAGTAAGAGACATTCGTTACAACAGGCTTCATAATATGTTGCTGGTTTTGCACGATGTGCCGAGTCCCATTACCAGCAATTGGGGTAGCTACATATATGAAATAGACTTGGGAAACATGTATGCCGGAATGTACAACTCAGTGTTTTTGCACAACCATGGAACATTGTATTCCCTTGACATATTCAATCAGGATGGCTTTATCGTTTCTGTACGAGACAATCCTTTAGGTGATCTGTTTATTTATAACGAAGCCATACACTCTCCTGTCACTTGTGGGCATAGTGAAACCGTTGCTAAAGGAAAGGCGACGTCTCCAACAATGAGCCAGTTGTCCAGGTACCAGTGCAGCATTCAGTTGAATCCACTGAGTGTCAATCACAACATAATATTCACTGTATTGGAAGAACCTGCTTATATTAGTTGCAACCGTATGTTAAACATGAACAATAAATAAAATAATTATGAAAAAGATACTTATTGTACTTGCAGCAGTTACGACAACTGGATTGTCTTTTGCCCAGCCGAGGATGCTTGTCGACACTTTGTTTAAGCCCTATTTCCAATTCGACTATAACGACTGGGTTACATCTGATCCACAACATCCATTAAGTGTCACCACGGATAGATTGTATACAGATTTTTATGTTGCCAGAACCGACGAATGGAACAGGGCGCCAATTTTTGGTGATCTGGTTCAATATAACTATATCGAAGGGGGAGCTGACGTTTATGGGATAGCAGTGTGGGGGTGGCCGGGTCGTTCCTATTTGCCTGTTTTCCCCCAAGACTCGCTCTTCTTGTTCGATGCAACCCCTGATTCAATGGTGCTGAAAGCCCAATTGCTGCTTAATAATTTAGACTCAAATGCCTTGGACAGCCATATCTCTGACACGAATGACTTCCCTGACCGGTATAATTTCCCTCCATCATGCTCTGACCCCCTGAATATGCGACATGTAATACTAATGCGATGGAATTACCTTTTTGACAAACCCATACATGTGGAGGACTCTTTTTATGTAGGGGCATCAAATTACAGGATTAAATATGCATATATGTATCATGATTGGATGAATGACCCCTTGAGGGAATCTGATTCCTGTCCATTACCGCCGTCCAATGAGTTTTGGTATGGTTTAATGAATACCATGCATTATGGTGTCGTACGCTATGACGACTCGTGTGTAATGCCTTTCCAGAAAGTAAAGACACGGGACTACAGCAATAATCCTTATGCAGGGTCAATTGGTCTGAGTGATTTGGTAAAAGGCGACTGGCAGGTGGATAGTATCCGGACGTTCTTTATGATTGTGCCAATTGTTGGGATTTACGATACCTCATGGATAGTCGACACGCCTGCCTGTCTGCCGGTGACAGGGTTCAACCTGTTGAGTCACTTCGGCGATATTGTAACCCTGAGATGGAATCCCGATGGTGAGCATGACGAGTACCAAGTGTCGTATGGTCCTGAGGGTATCGATCCAGACAGTGGAACAATCGTCACCACGTTCAACAGCAGGTGGCGGTTTATTGACACTGTGCATAATGGCACCACGATGGTGGGGTATGTGCGCACCGTCTGCCGAGAGTTGGATACGTTGCGGTACAGCCCTTGGAGCGAAGGTGTAACGTGGCAGACAAGTTATGTAGATATAAAGCCACCGCGCGAAGGCGACCGGCTGGCTGGCGGCATAAGGCTTATGCCCAACCCTGCCAGAGGCGAGGTGACACTCATGTCCAACTACCGGGTCAACAGTGCGGATATTTATAGGGCTGACGGCACCAAGCACGCCTCCATAATCACGCTGCCATACACCGCGAGGTTTGATGTCGGCGATTGGCCCAAAGGAGTGTACTTTGTGGTTGTCCACACCCAGCTTGGTGACGTGGCCAAGAAACTGGTGGTGGAGTAAACCGCGGCTTTCCACCTTGGCTCTGCAATGCAAAAAGCCCTGCGCTATGCAGGGCTTTTCAGGATATCAAATATGTCTATAAAGTTTCGTGTTATGAGCATTTGGACCATCCGCAGTTGGGGCAGCTTTTGCATCCGCTGGTGTAGATGAGCTTGGAGCCGCAGTCGGGGCAGGTCTCGCCAGTCTCGGTGCCGTCTTTTATGTAGCGTTTGAGGGCGCGGGCAACACCGTTGGACCATGTGGTGATGCTGTCGACATCAAAGTTGAGTTTGCCAATGAGGTCGACAACATTGGGGATGGGCATCCCGTGGCGCAGGATGCCGCTGATGAGTTTGGCATAGTTCCAGTATTCCTTCTTGAACATGCGCGAGAGACCTTCCATGGTGACGTGGTAGCCGTCCTGGTCGAGATACTGGAAGTCGTAGCGAGCGTGCTCTTGGCCGGGTTCCTTGACGCGGATGACCCATCCTTTCTCCACCCATTTGGGCAGGACAAAGCTTTCGGCGCGACCAGTGAAGATTTCGTATGGCCGGTGTTCGTACATGCCCACTACTGCTATCCAGTCTTCTTTCTCGTTTTTGAACCGGACCACTTCGGCCTCGAGCTTCTTGGGACGCTTGGGGGCTTTGTTTTCGGTGAACTCGTTGCAGTTCTTGTTCTCCGATTTGGATACCAGAACGCCGTGGCGCGAGCCGTCGCGGTATATGGTGCAGCCTTTGCAGCCCGATTCCCATGCCGTTTGATAGATGGTGCTTACTATTTCTTCGGTGGTTTCCTTGGGGATGTTGACGGTGACGCTGATGGAATGGTCCACCCATTTCTGGATGGCACCCTGCATTTTGACTTTGTTCACCCAGTCGATGTCGGCCGAGGTAGCTTTGTAGTAGGGCGATTGCGCAATGAGACTGTCGATTTCCTTGTCGTCCATGCTTTCGATGCGATCCATGGTGTAGCCTTTGGTTTTCAGCCAGTCAATGAATTTGGGGTGCAGGACGTTGTATTCTTCAAAGTAGTCGCCGTTTTCGTCTTTGACCACTTTGTGTTTGGAGGTGTCTTTGTCGTTGGGGTTGATTTTTTTGCGCCGTTTGTAGTTGACGAGAAATACGGGTTCGATGCCTGAGGTGGTTTGAGTACAGATGCTGACGGTGCCTGTGGGGGCAATGGTAAGTAGGGCAATATTGCGGCGACCGTTTTGTACCATCTCTTGGTAGAGTGCGGGGTCGGCCTCGGCCAGACGCATGATGAATGGGTTGAGTTTTTCGCGGTTGGCGTCGTAGATGGGGAAACTGCCGCGTTCCTTGGCCATGGTGACCGAGGAGCCGTAGGCTGCACAGGCAAGGGTGCGTTGCACCAGCACTGCAAAGTCCGTGGCCTCGTCGGTGCCGTAGCGCAGGTTCATACCGGCCAGCATGTCGCCCTCGGCGGTGATGCCAAGCCCCGTGCGGCGGCCTTCAAGGCACTTCATCTTGATGTTGAGCCAAAGGTTGCGTTCCACACTCTTGATGTCGTCGTTCTCGGGGTCGGCGTCTATCTTTTCGAGTATTTTGTTCACCTTTTCCAATTCGAGGTCGATAAGGTCGTCCATAAGCCGCTGTGCCTTGGCGATGTGGTCGCGGAAAAGGTCGAAGTCGAACTCGGCCTGCGGGGTGAATGGGTTCTTGACATAGCTGAAGAGGTTCACGGCAATGAGTCGGCAGCTGTCGTAGGGGCAGAGGGGAATCTCGCCGCACGGATTGGTGGAGACGGTACGGTAGCCAAAGTCGGCATAGCAGTCGGGAACGCTTTCGCGGATGATGGTGTCCCAGAACAGAACGCCCGGCTCGGCGGACGCCCAGGCGTTGTGGATGATTTTTTTCCAAAGGGTACGGGCGTCAATCTCTTTGCGCACTATGGGATTGGGACTGTCGACAGGATATTGCTGCACGAATGGTTTGCCGTCGCGCACGCATTCCATGAACTCATCCGTAATCTTAACCGACACGTTGGCCCCGGTTATCTTGCCTTGCTCCAGTTTGGCATCGATAAACTGCTCGGCATTGGGGTGCTTGATGCTGATGCTGAGCATCAGTGCGCCCCGGCGGCCGCCCTGTGCCACCTCGCGGGTGGTGTTGCTGTATCGCTCCATGAAGGGGACGATGCCCGTGGAAGTGAGCGCGCTGTTCTTCACCGGGCTGCCAGCCGGACGTATGTGGGTGAGGTCGTGACCTACGCCGCCGCGCCGTTTCATGAGCTGCACCTGCTCCTGGTCGATTTTCATAATGCCCCCGTACGAATCGCTTGCCCCGCTGTTGCCTATCACAAAGCAGTTCGACAGAGACACCACCTGGAAATCGTTGCCTATGCCCGACATGGGACTGCCCTGTGGAATTACGTAGCGGAAATCTTTCAGCAGCCCGTATATGGTTTCCTCCGACATGGGGTTGGGGTAATTGCGCTCAATGCGGGCAAACTCCGAGGCTATCCGGTGGTGCATCATGTCGGGGTTCAGTTCGTAGATTTTGTCGTCGTCGCGGAGGGCATACTTGTTCATCCATACGTTGGCGGCAAGCTCGTCTCCCCCAAAGTATTCAATCGACGATTTCATAATCTCTTCGGGTGAATACTGGGTGTACTCCTTTGGCTTAAGATGCTGTGTATCATTGCCAAAATCTAAAAACATGTCGGACTGCATAGCTGCTTTTATTTATAAGTTTGACATTAACAAATGATTACTGCGATGGGGCATTCTTTTTTCAGACTGCTAAAGTACACAATACTTTTTTCATAGCGTGAAACGAGTTATCAACACTCACCCTGCTCAAGTGATTATTTGCTTGTGGCACAGTTATTAATACGATAATAACGCGCTAACTTGACAAGGCCGGTGATTGTACCCCCCCCACCACTTGTCGATTTGTCCTATCTAAGACAATATGTCGGTATAGTTGATGGTTGTCTATTATACTGTTCAGTATTTGCACTTCCGCACAACTGGTGACAGCCTTAAATCATAAGGGGACTTCTATTAATTGCCTCGTAGAGGCACACGCTTGATAACCCCGCATAAAATGGGGTCGCGACCGGATGGGAGCAACTCCATTTTATGTGTGGGGATAATAAGCAACATAGAAACAGCGTCCCGGAGGGACGCGCTCTCAAAAGAGAATTTTTAGAAGTTGCCATAATTTACTTGTTGCCGATAGAAAAAAAATTGTGCTTTTCATTTTTTTTTGTATATTTGCATGTTGGATGGTATAGGTGAGCGGATTTTAATTTATATATTAAATGGTTGAACTATTGATTGATAATCCTGTTATAAAACCTCACTGTAATGAAAAGGATTGTGTTATTCTGTCTTGTCTGTGCCATAGCGGTGCCAGCCGTGGCACAGGATGTTTCCGCTCAAGGCCAAAGTTATGGTATTCTGCCCCCGCCCGCGTATTCCAATAGTTGCATAGGGTCGTTTGATGCGGATATATTCATCTATAGCGGGTACGAGTCCAAACAGGCAGAATCTGGTTCCACAACATTATGCCCTGCAGTATTGGACAGCGTGCCTGGCTTTGTCGGTGGAGAACAATTAAGCAATCCATGTACCCTTGGTAGTCTTCATCACATCATAAGAAAAAATGGCACCGAAAATAACAACAAATAATACATAGAAATATGAAAACGATTGCAAAATACATGGCAGTGGCGATGCTTGCTGCAGTGTGTGCCGGTGGACTGAAGTCGCAGACCGTTGTTGACTTTCCGTATCGCAACTACATGCTCTGGGAAGCATCCGATTATTCAAGTGGCCGATCCAGTCTACCTCATACTGTAGGTCTTGATTTTATTGGGGGGCTTGACCCCCCATCTTATGGCTACCGTCTTGCCACTGCCTACCCATTCAATGTTTTATATTCAGACAAACCAGAGGCATACACAATTTACGGCATTGCTCTTATTGCGAGACCACCATGGAATAGTAGAGATCCTATTCCCCATGCTGAGGACGTGATGATGGACCGTTTTGTCACAGTGCATTTTGACATATTCAAAGAGGCACCGGACAGCTCGGGAATCCTGCAGCTTATCAAGAATCATACGGGATACATAATGCCCGGGAAAAAACCCGACATAGTGATGAAGTATTCCCAAGGAACAAATTTTGATTCTGAATTGGATGCCGATCCGGTCTATGAGTTTTATTTTCCCGAACCGATTACCATCGAAGGCACTTTCCTTGTCGCGGGATATACCGCTCAGGGGGATACCCTCTATGTGAGTTACATCAGATTTGATGAATGCTCTCCTGTGGGATATAGAACATACATTCGGTTGGAAGTACCTAGCGTCAAAGATTGGTTTATACCTGGTAGTGCTGGTTGTCCACCTTACCCGTATCATGAGCCTCCTGATGACCGTTACACTCCTATGCCACTCCCTCGCATTACAGAAGATAGGATTGCGGAATTTACAACCGACGCCATGCCACCTCTTTTCCCCATCCTGGTGCCAGAGGGGACTGCCGCCACGCAAGGCTTGGAGGCGGCAAAGGGGGTGCGCCTGATGCCCAACCCCGCGCGCGAGCAGGTGACCGTGACTGCCACCGATGGCCTACGCGCTGTAGAGGTGAGCGACATGACAGGGCGCAGGCTCATGCGAAGGACGCTTGACGGCACAGCGGAGCGAGTCACCCTCCACATTGGCCACCTGCCCACCGGCACCTACACCGTAAAGGTCGTGACAACCCGCGTCATAACCACCGAGAAGCTTGTGGTGGAATAGCCTCAAGTCTCCCCCGATGGGAGCTGCGTGTTGAATGTAAGATATTTGTGCGACACCATTATAGTGTTTGAGTATACGGCAGCTGGAGGCGGAGGCGAGCGACAGACCTGGGACGGACAGGCCGTGAACAAATACGGCTGGCTGGCGTGCGAGTTCGTTGAGGAAGGTGACAACATGATTCCCGCCAACGAGTTCCTGCACGACACAGACGGAACAGCCTCCATACGATTGTCGATGCCCCCAGACTGCCTGGCCCAGGTGAGGACAGACAGGGGAGAGGGCTGGTCGCCCATCATGAAATGCGATTGATAATATATTTGATATGATATTCTACTATTCGGGTTGCGGCAACAGCCGCCATGTGGCCGAGCAGCTTGCTGCCCGACTTGAGCAAAAGCTGGTCTTCATTCCCCAGGCTGCCCGCCAGGGGGAATACGATTACACGCTGGCCGAGGGCGAGAGCCTCGGTTTCGTCTTCCCCATCTATTCGTGGCGGCCCCCACAGCTGGTGCTTGACTTTGTCCGCGGTCTGCGGATTGAGGGCAGGCCGTCGTATGTGTATATGGTTGTAACGTATGGCGACGATGCCGGGCTGGCCGACCGGATGTTTGGCAATGCCCTGGCGGCGGCCGGCTTGCGGCTGGATGCCGCTTTCGGTGTGACCATGCCCAACACGTATGTCAACATGCCGTTTATGGATGTGGACAAGCCCGATGTGGTGCAGCGCAAGCTGGCCGAGGCCGAGAGTAGGATAGGGGAGGTGGCGGAAATGGTGGCCGCGCAACGGCGGCTGACGGATTTGAACAGGGGCGGCGCTCCTTGGCTGAAGACGTATGTGGTGGGCGAAGGGTTCAACAAGTGGGTGTCGGACAAGAAGTATCGTGCCACCGAGGCCTGTGTGTCGTGCGGCCGATGCGTGCAGGTTTGCCCGTTGCAAAACATTGTGCTGGCCGACGGCCGTCCGCACTGGAACGGCCATTGCACTCACTGCGAAGCGTGCTACCACTACTGTCCGCAGAACGCCATACAGTTTGGTCGTGCCACGCGCGGTAAGGGACAGTACCACTTCGACGACCGCAACGGGTGAGTGCCGCTCCGTCTCGTTGCAAACACCAGTCTCCTGCCTTGCATCGCCGCTCCTTCCTCACCAGTTGTTCGGCAGTTATTCCACTGTTATTCTCTCATGCCTCGAAGAAATACAAAAGAAGTGGAGAGAAGTTGCAAAAGAAGGTTTGGACCGAAGGCGGTGTAACGGCCGTGCATGTGGGTGGCGGGAGTGCAGTGCACGGGCTGTTGATAACTTGTTGCCGTTGGGAGTCGGAAAGGTGTCTATGCTTGATTGTAAACGATTGATACATATGGCCTCGGTGAGATTTTAAGTTTTTTTAACAAGCAAAAGTGCGGTTGTTACTTTGTGGGGTGGAAAAATAGTTGTAATTTTGCATTCCATTTCGAGGGTGTGCTATGCCCTCGTGGAACAACGGAAAATATTAACAATTAAGTATATAACAGTAAAAGAAAAAATGCCAACAATTCAGCAATTAGTTCGCAAAGGACGCCAGCAGATGGAGTATAAGTCGAAATCTCCCGCTTTGGACAGCTGCCCCCAGCGTCGCGGCGTCTGCACCCGTGTGTACACCACCACTCCCAAAAAACCTAACTCGGCAATGCGTAAGGTTGCCCGTGTGCGTCTCACCAACCAGAAAGAGGTCAATGCCTATATTCCCGGTGAGGGTCACAACCTGCAGGAGCACTCAATCGTGATGATTCGTGGTGGTCGTGTGAAGGATCTCCCTGGTGTGCGTTATCATATCATCCGCGGTGCTTTGGATACCAGCGGAGTGGACGGCCGTCGCCAGCGTCGTTCCAAATACGGTGCCAAGCGTCCGAAACAGGCTGCCAAGTAAGTATTAGTTTTTAAATGAATAAAGAGGAATTGCACCAGCAGTTCATTAATGAATAAGAGAAATGAGAAAAGCAAAACCCAGAAAACGTATTATCCTCCCGGATCCCAAATATAACGACGTGCTCGTTACCAAGTTTGTAAACAACCTGATGTTGGGTGGTAAGAAGACTATTGCTTACCGGATTTTCTACGAGGCAATCGACGTTGTTGCCGACCGTACGAAGGAAGACGGCATCGAGGTGTGGAAGAAGGCACTGGCCAACATTACCCCTTCGGTCGAAGTGAAGAGCCGTCGTATTGGTGGCGCCACATTCCAGGTTCCTACCGAGATTCGTCCCGAGCGCAAGCAGTCGATAGGCATGAAGAACCTTATCACCTTCAGCCGCAAGCGCAGCGAGAAGACCATGGCCCTGAAACTGGCTGCCGAAATCCAGGCTGCCTATAAGGAAGAGGGTGCCGCCTTCAAGCGCAAGGAGGATATCCACCGCATGGCCGAGGCCAACAAGGCTTTCTCGCACTTCCGTTTCTAATACGATTATAACAATAAAGAATATTACAAGACAAGCCCAAGCAAAGTAACAAGTACATGTCAGACCTACACTATACACGGAATATCGGCATCATGGCCCACATTGACGCTGGCAAGACCACCACGACCGAGCGTATCCTTTTCTATACCGGCAAAAACTATAAGTTGGGGGAGACGCACGAGGGGTCGGCCACAATGGACTGGATGGTGCAGGAACAGGAGCGCGGTATCACCATTACCTCCGCCGCCACCACAGTGTTTTGGGATTGGCATGACAAGCGTTACAAGTACAACATTATCGACACGCCGGGTCACGTGGATTTCACGGTCGAGGTGGAGCGGTCGCTCCGTGTACTCGACGGCGCCATCGCCATCTTCTGCGCGGTGGGCGGAGTGGAGCCCCAGTCGGAGACCGTCTGGCGCCAGGCCGACAAGTACGGCGTTCCCCGCATCGCATTCGTCAACAAGATGGACAGGGCGGGTGCCGACTTTTTCGGTGTTGTCAACCAGATTAAGGAGCGCTTGGGTGCCAACCCTATCCCCATCGAGATTCCTATCGGACAGGAAGACTTGTACAAGGGTGTGGTGGATTTGATTTCGAACAAGGCGCTGGTTTGGGACGAGAGTTCCAACGGCCAGCGTTTCGAGGAAATTCCCATGCCCGATGACTTGAAGGAGATTGCCGCAGAGTATCGCCAGCGCTTGGTCGAGGGTGTTGCCGAGGAGAACGAGGAACTTTTGGAGAAGTTTTTTGATGACCCCGATTCCATCACTGCCGAAGACATTATCGCCGAAATCCGCAAGGCTACGCTGGCAAAGAAGATTGTTCCGGTGATGTGTGGCTCGGCCTTCAAGAACAAGGGTGTCCAGACGTTGCTCGACGCTGTGGCTGCCTTCCTCCCAAGCCCCCTCGACATGAAGGAGGTGGACGGTATCAATCCCAAGACCGGGAAAGAGGAGATGCGTCCCATCGATGTGAATGCCCCCTTCTCGGCACTGGCTTTCAAGATTGCCACCGACCCCTATGTCGGCCGGCTTTGCTTCTTCCGTGTCTACAGCGGCTCGCTGGAGGCCGGTTCGTATGTCTACAACGCCAACACCGGAAAGAAGGAGCGTATTTCGCGCATCATGCAGATGCACTCCAACAAACAGAACCCCTTGGAGCGCATTGAGGCAGGCGACATCGGAGCCGCAGTCGGTTTCAAGGAAATCAAGACTGGCCACACTTTGTGCGACGAGAAGCACCCGATTATCCTCGAGTCGATGAAGTTCCCGGAGCCCGTTATCAGTATTGCAGTGGAACCGCTGACCCAGGGCGACATGGACAAGATGACCAATGCCCTCGCCAAGCTGGTGGAAGAGGATCCCACTTTCCGCGTCAAGAGCGACGAGGTTTCGGGCCAGACAATCATTAGCGGCATGGGCGAGTTGCATTTGGATATCATCCTGGACCGCCTGCGCCGCGAGTTCTCGGTCGAGGTGAACCAGGGACGTCCCCAGGTGGCATACAAGGAGGCCATTACCGCTACGGTCCAACATCACGAGATATACAAGAAACAGACCGGCGGCAAGGGTAAGTTTGCCGATATACTGTTCGAGATTGGCCCTGCGGACGAGGGTTTCGTCGGCTTGCAGTTTGTCAATGAGGTTAAGGGCGGTAATATTCCCAAAGAGTATATTCCTGCTATAGAGAAGGGTTTCAAAGAGGCGATGCAAAACGGTGTTCTGGCCGGGTACCCGATGGACAGCATGAAGGTTACGGTGCTGGATGGTTCGTTCCACCCGGTGGACAGCGACCAGTTGTCGTTTGAGGTTTGCGCCAAGATTGGTTTCAAAGAGGCCTGCCGCAAGGCCAGCCCGGTGTTGCTTGAGCCGATTATGAAGCTTGAGGTGTTGACCCCCGATGCCTATGTGGGCGATGTGACGGGCGATTTGAACCGTCGCCGCGGCATGCTGGAGAACATTGTTGCCAAGGTCGGCGTACAGGCCATTCACGCCCTGGTGCCGCTGGAGCAGATGTTTGGGTATGTGACATCGTTGCGTACCATCACTTCGGGTCGTGCCAATTCGACGATGGAGTTTTCGCATTATGCCGAGGTGAGTCGCGACCAGCAGGAAAATATCTTAAAAAGTAAATATAATAATTAAAAAATAAATAACCGTGAGTCAAAGAATTAGAATCAAACTGAAATCTTACGACCACAATCTCGTCGACAAGTCCGCCGAGAAGATCGTTAAGACCGTCAAGATGACGGGTGCAGTTGTGAATGGCCCCATTCCGCTGCCGACAAACAAAAAGATTTTCACTGTCAACCGCTCGACTTTCGTCAATAAGAAGAGCAGAGAACAGTTTGAGCTCAGCACCTATAAGCGTCTTATGGACATTGATATCAACGACCGTGCCAAGACGATTGATGCGCTCATGAAGCTTGAACTTCCCAGCGGAGTAGAAGTGGAGATTAAGGTGTGAAATTAATACTCAGCCAATGTCAGTAGCCGTCGGCCGACGGTGAGCGCAAGCTGATAACTAAAAACAATCCATTAAAAGAAATGTCAGGATTAATTGGTAAAAAAATTGGAATGACCAGTCTTTTTGATGCCGACGGTAAGCAGATACCGTGCACAGTTATTGAAGCTGGTCCTTGTGTCGTGACACAAGTTAGAACCATTGAGAAAGATGGTTATGAGGCCATCCAGTTGGCTTTTGGCGACCAGAAGGAAAGCCGTGTTACAAAGCCGATGAAGGGCCATTTTGCAAAGGCCAACACCACCCCCAAACGCTATCTTGCCGAGTTTAGCCGCTTTGAGGAGGGCCACAAGAAGAAATATGGTGAAATATTGACAGTCGATGTCTTCCAGGAAGGCGAATATGTGGACGTCGTGGGAACCTCTAAAGGTAAGGGTTTCCAGGGTGTTGTTAAAAGACACGGTTTTGGTGGTGTAGGTGACTTGACTCACGGCCAGCACGACCGTCTTCGTGCCCCCGGTTCGATTGGTGCCAGCTCTTATCCCTCGCGTATCTTTAAGGGAATGCGTATGGCAGGTCAGACGGGTAACCACAGAGTGAAGATTCAGAATCTTCAGGTTGTCAAGATTATCCCCGAAAAGAATTTAATGTTAGTGAAAGGTTCTGTACCGGGACCCAAAGGTTCAATATTAAAACTTGAAAGATGGAGTTAAAAGTCTATAACATCAACGGAGGCGAAACCGGTAGAACCATCACCCTTGACGATTCTATTTTCGCCATCGAGCCCAACCAGCATGCAATTTATCTGGATTGCAAACAATATTTGGCAGACAACCGCCAAGGTACCCATAAGGCCAAAGAACGCAGCGAGAATGCCCACAGCACCCGCAAACTGAAACGCCAGAAAGGTACTGGCGGCGCACGTTCCGGTGACCTGAAGAGCCCCGTTTTTGTGGGTGGCGGCCGTATTTTTGGCCCCAAACCCCGCGATTACAGTTTCAAGCTGAACATCAAATTGAAACGCCTGGCTCGTCGTTCCGCCCTTAGTGAAAAGGTGGCCGCAAGTGCTATGACGGTTGTGGAGAATATCAATCTCGAGGCTCCCAAGACAAAAAGAATGATTGAAATCCTCAATAATCTTCAACTTGGCGACAAAAAATCGCTTATAGTTATTGAGAGTCAAAATAATTTCGTATCTTTGTCTGCTCGAAACCTCCCCAGGGTAAAGGTGGTAAATGTGTCTCAGTTAAACACTTATGACATTGTAAATGCCGCTAATATCGTGGTTACAGAGGGTTCATTTGATGAAATAAACCGCGTTTTGGCAACAAAATAAAGTAGTTAATAAATAGAATTAAGAAAGTTTAACGATGAATATCATAGTAAAACCTCTTATTAGCGAAAAGATGACGAGAATAACCGAGGCCGCAGCTGCTCCTCAGCTCACCCGTATTCAGCGTGACAAGAACAAGCCCGCCCCGAAGATTTATAATCGTTACGGTTTTGTTGTTGACAAGCGCGCCAATAAGATTGAGATAAAAAAGGCTGTCGAGTCGTTCTATGGTGTAAAGGTGCTTGACGTTAACACCATGAACTATTCAGGCAAACTGAAGGCCCGTTATACCAAGGCCGGTTACCTGGTGGGTAGAACAAACGCTTTCAAGAAGGCTATCGTTACCTTGGCTGAAGGCGACAGCATTGACTTCTATGCCAACATCTAAGATATTAGATAGGAGGTCTTAGAATCATTTTAGTAAGTAAATTTGTAATTATAATAGTATAGTCCACTGATAAGAGACTAAAAAGAAAGAAAAGAAATGGCTTTAAAGAAAATTAAACCGACAACTCCCGGTCAGCGTCATAAAGTTGTTGTTACCAACGACGACATTACGACCAGCAAGCCGGAAAAAAGGTTGGTACGTGGCTACAGCAAGAGCGGTGGTCGTAACAACCAGGGTAAAATGACCATGCGCTATTTGGGCGGTGGACATAAGCAGAAATACCGTTTTGTTGACTTTAAGAGAAACAAGGATGGTGTTCCTGCAGTCGTTAAGACTATTGAGTATGACCCGAACCGTAGTTCGCGTATCGCTCTGGTGTTTTATGCCGACGGTGAGAAACGTTACATTCTCGCTCCCCAAGGATTGAAGGTTGGACAAACCATTATGTCCGGCAGTGGTGCTGCCCCTGAAATCGGCAACACTCTGACTCTTGCTGAGATTCCTTTTGGAACACTGATTCACAATATTGAGCTTCGTCCTGGCCAGGGTGCCAAGATGGTCCGCAGCGCAGGTGCCTATGCTCAGTTGATGTCTCGTGACGACAAGTATGCTATCATCAAAATGCCCAGTGGCGAGATGCGTATGATTCTGCAGTCATGCCGTGCTACTGTGGGTATTGTTTCTAACCCCGAGCACAACCTGGAGGTTGGCGGTAAGGCCGGTCGTAGCCGTTGGCTGGGACGCCGTCCGCGTAACCGTGGTGTTGTTATGAACCCTGTCGACCACCCGATGGGCGGTGGTGAAGGCCGTCAGAGCGGTGGACATCCTCGCAGCCGCAAGGGTATTCCCGCTAAGGGCTACAAGACACGTGCTCCTAAGAAACAGTCGAGCAAGTACATTGTCGAAAGAAGAAAGAAGTAATTATTAAAAGAAGAAGAAAATGAGTCGTTCATTAAAGAAAGGTCCGTATATCTTCCACAAATTGGAGAAAAGAGTTATCGAAGCTCAACAGGCCAACAAGAAGGTCACTATTAAGACTTGGAGTCGTGCCTCTATGATTTCTCCTGATTTTGTCGGTCAAACGATTGCCGTGCATAATGGAAACAAGTTTATCCCTGTCTACGTTTCGGAGAATATGGTAGGTCATAAGTTGGGTGAATTTGCTCCGACACGAATCTTTCGTGGTCATGCAGGCTCTAAAGATAAAGCAAAGAAATAAATAAGTCCAAAAAGTAAGATTAATAAGAAATGGGACGTAGAAAAAAGAATAGTGCAGATGCACGTAAAGAAGCCAAGAAGACCCTTTACATGGCAAAGTTGATGAACAATCCAACTTCGCCGAGAAAGACCCGTCTTGTGGCCGATATGATTCGTGGCGTTGATGTGGACAAGGCTTTGGGCATCCTTAAGTATTGTCCGAGAGAGTCAGCCCCCAAGATGTACAAACTCGTTCTCAGTGCTGTGGCAAACTGGCAGGCTAAGAATGAGGGGATGCGTTTGGAAGATAGTCAATTGTATGTTAAGCAGATAATGGTTGACGAAGGTCGTACGATGAAAAGAATGCGTACCGCCCCTCAGGGTCGTGGTTACCGAATCCGCAAACGCAGCAATCACATTACCGTCATCCTTGGCAGTCGTGTAGAAGATGCACCTAAAGCTACTAAAGCTGAAGAAGAAACAAAATAGTAATTAATAAGAAGAATAATAACAATGGGACAAAAAACTAACCCAATTGGAAATCGTTTAGGCATTATCCGCGGATGGGATTCGAATTGGTTTGGCGGCCGTAAATTCGAGCAGAAGCTCGTTGAGGACGACAAAATCCGTAAATATCTCAATGCACGTCTTGCCAAAGCGAGCATCTCGAAAATTTATATTGAGAGAACTCTCAAACTTTTGACTGTTACTATTAATACGGCTCGACCGGGTCTTATTATTGGTAAAGCCGGTAGTGAGGTTGATAAGTTGAAAGAAGAGTTGAAGAAACTCACGGGCAAAGACGTTCAGATTAACATTTCTGAAGTCAAACGTCCTGAACTTGATGCTGTCCTTGTTGCTCAAAACATTGCGAAGCAGATTGAGGGTCGTGTTCAGTATCGTCGTGCCATTAAGAACGCTATTGTTTCCACAATGCGTTCAGGTGCCGAAGGTATTAAGGTCTCCATTGCCGGTCGTATCGGTGGTGCTGAGATTGCCCGTAGCGAACACTATAAAGAGGGTAGAACTCCGCTGCATACCCTCCGTGCTGATATAGACTATGCCCATGCCGAGGCCCATACCACTTATGGTCGTATAGGTGTGAAGGTTTATATTTGCCGTGGAGTTGTTTATGGCAAGCGTGAATTGGTTCCCTCTACTGTGGGCGGTCCTCAGAAAGACCATCGTCCTGCCATGGGCGGCGATCGTCGTATGGGTGGCGGTTCTTCGCGTCGCCGTTCCGGTATTAACAGAAATAACAACAATAAATAATAGGTTAGTGATTGGAGTTATAGAAAACGCTAAACACTCAACGCTAAACAGATAAGTAAAATGTTACAACCTAAGAAAACAAGATATAGAAAGCAGCAAAAGGGTAAAATTAAAGGAAATGCTTTCCGTGGACACGAGTTGGCATTCGGTACCTTTGGAATCAAGTCCCTTGAAACCTGTTTTATCACAGGACGTCAAATAGAGGCTGCTCGTCAAGCTGTAACACGTCACATGAAACGTGAAGGTCAGATTTGGATCAGAATTTTCCCCGATAAGCCCATTACGAAGAAGCCCAATGAGGTGCGTATGGGTAAAGGTAAGGGTGCTCCAGAGTACTTCGTGGCTCGTGTTATGCCCGGAACAATTTTGTTCGAGTGTGAGGGTGTCCCTATGGACATTGCTAAGGAGGCACTTCGCCTGGCAGCCCAGAAACTTCCCATCTCGACTAAGTTTGTTGTGAAAAGAGACTATATTGAAGAATAAAAAAGAAGCACAGTCATGAAAAACGAGTTAGTTTTAAAAGAGTTGTCGACTGCTGAACTGAAGGAAAGGCTGGAAACCGAGCGTTCTATGTATCAGAAGATGATAATGACACATGCAGTCTCTCCGTTGGAGAACCCTAACAAGATAAAAGAAAGTAGAAAAACCATTGCCCGCTGTCTCACAGAACTTCGCATGCGCGAGATCGCTGAACAGAAGCAGAACTAACAGTAGATATGGAAAGAAATTTAAGAAAAGAAAGAGTTGGTGTTGTGGTGAGCAACAAGATGGATAAAACCATCGTCATCAAGGTGGAACGTAAGGTTAAACATCCTCTGTATGGGAAGTTTGTCAAGAAGTCTACCAAGTTTATGGCTCACGACGAGAAGAATGAATGCAACATTGGCGACACCGTCCGTATTATGGAAACCAGACCCCTGAGCAAGAATAAATGCTGGCGTCTTGTTGAAATAGTCGAGAGAGCCAAGTAAAAACACATCAGTCATTACAAAACAGATTGAAAAGAAATGATACAACAAGAAACTAGAATGACCGTTGCCGACAATAGCGGTGCAAAGAGTGCCTTGTGCATACGTGTACTCGGAGGAACCAAGAAGCGCTATGCAACCATTGGCGACACTATTGTTGTGGCTGTCAAGGATGCTATCCCTTCCGGCAACGTTAAAAAGGGATCCGTTTCTAAAGCAGTTGTGGTTCGCACAAAAAAGGAAATTCGCCGCAATGATGGTAGCTACATCCGCTTCGACGATAATGCATGTGTTTTGCTCACTGCGACCGATGAACTTCGTGGCACACGTATTTTTGGACCCGTTGCCCGTGAACTGCGTGACAAACAGTTTATGAAGATTGTTTCACTGGCACCCGAAGTATTGTAAAATTAAAAAGAAGAAGAAAGAAATGAAATTGCACGTAAAAAAAGGGGATACCGTAATGGTAATTGCCGGTGAGGATAAAGGAAAGACCGGCAAAGTTCTGAAGGTTTATCCCGAAAAGAATCGCGCCATTGTGGAAGGTCGCAATCTTGTGAAGAAGCATACTAAGCCGAATGCTAAGAACACTCAAGGCGGTATTGTTGAGCAAGAGGCTCCCATTCACATTTCCAATCTTATGGTCATGGAAGGGAAAACCCCTACCCGCATAGGTCGTAGAATTAGTGAGAAGACAGGTAAACTTGTTCGTTATTCCAAAAAAACTGGAGAGGAGATCAAATAATGGCATACGTTCCTACATTAAAAAGCAAATACCACGAGGAAATCTTGCCTGCTCTGATGAATGAGTATGGTTATAAGACCGTTATGCAGGCTCCTCGTTTGATGAAGATTACATTGAACCAAGGTTTGGGTAAAGCTGCTATCGCCGATAAGAAAGTCATCGACAAGGGAATTGAGGAGATGACTCTCATCGCTGGCCAGAAGGCCGTGGCTACCAAGTCTCGCAAAGACATATCGAATTTCAAATTACGTCGGGGTATGCCCATTGGTGTAAGAGTAACTCTGCGTGGCGAGCGTATGTATGAGTTTCTGGAACGCCTGATTACCGCTTCTATTCCGCGTATACGCGACTTCCGTGGTATCAATGATAAAGGTTTCGATGGCAAGGGTAACTATACCTTTGGCATAGCGGAACAAATCATTTTCCCCGAAATTGATATTGACAAGATTGATCGTATTCAGGGTATGGACATTACTTTTGTTACTTCTGCTAACACTGACAAAGAGGCTATGTCTTTGCTCAAATTGTTCGGTATCCCTTTTAAGAATCAACAAAAATAATAGATAATGGCAAAAGAATCAATAAAAGCAAGAGAACGTAAAAGAGCCAAAATGGTTGCTCGTTACGCTGCCAAACGTGCTGCGCTGAAAGAAATCGTTCGTACTGGTAATCCTGAGGAGGTAGAGAAAGCCGTAATTGCTTTACAGAAGCTTCCGAAGAATGCCAGTCCAGTCCGCATGCACAACCGGTGCCAGCTTACTGGTCGCCCCAAGGGATATATGCGTCAATTTGGCATTTCGCGTATTAATTTCCGTGAGATGGCTGTCAGTGGTTTGATTCCCGGTGTTAAGAAGGCAAGTTGGTAATATATTAATATGTAGCTTTGCAAGTTGGCAAAACCAATACTACAAAACTTAAAAAATTATAGAAATGGTAACAGATCCTATAGCAGACTATTTAACCCGTATGCGTAATGCAATTGCTGCAAAACATCGGGTTGTTGAGATCCCTGCTTCAAAATTAAAAAAAGAAATCACCAAGATTTTGTTCGAGAAGGGCTACATTCTCAATTATAAATTCGAGAATGAGGGTTCCCATACCCAGAGCATTAAGATTGCTTTGAAATATCATCCTGTGACGAAAATACCCGCTATCTCGGAACTTAAACGAGTCAGCAGCCCCGGTCTGCGTCGTTATGTCTCTGTTGATGAGATGCCTCGGGTCCTTAATGGATTAGGTATTGCAATTATTTCCACGTCTAAGGGTCTTATGACAGACAAAGAAGCCCGCACTTTGAATGTTGGTGGAGAAGTAATTTGTTACATTAGCTAATAAAGAGAGGAGAATATAGAAATGTCAAGAATCGGTAAAATGCCTATCCACCTGCCCAGTGGGGTTGAGGTCAAGATTTCTCCTGAAAATGTCATCACTGTGAAGGGACCAAAAGGTGAGTTGACTCAACAGGTCAATCCGTCTATTTCAGTCAAGTTAGAGGATGGTATTCTCCATTTTAAGCGTCCTTCTGACAGCAGAGAGCATCGCGCCATGCACGGTTTATACCGCGCTTTGGTTGCCAATATGGTAAAAGGTGTTTCTGAAGGTTTCAAGTGTGTTCAAGAGGTTATCGGTGTAGGCTATAAAGTACAAGCCAACGGTAATGTCATCGAGATGGATTTGGGATACAGTCACAAGATTTACTTCGAATTGGCTCCTGAAATTCACGTTGAGACTGTAACAGAAAAAGGAAAGAATCCCATTATAACTATGACTTGTTGCGATAAGCAAGTTTTGGGTCAGGCAGCAGCTAAGATTCGTTCATTACGCAAACCCGAGCCTTATAAAGGTAAAGGTATCCGTTTCCAGGGTGAAGAAATTAGAAAGAAAGCTGGAAAGGCTGCAGCTAAATAGTATAAAATAATCGCCTAAGTTTTATTAATTATGGCTACAAGAAAAGATATAAGAAGAACAAAAATCAAATTCCGCATTCGTCACAAAATAAGCGGTACGCCTGAGATGCCCCGTTTGTCTGTGTTTAGAAGCAATAAGGAAATTTATGCACAGATTATTGACGATGTTAAGGGTGTGACACTAACCGCAGCTTCCTCGCGCGAGAAAGGTGTTGAAAAGAGTGGCACAAAAAGTGAGATGTCGACAAAGGTTGGTAAGTTATTGGCCGAACGTGCTATTGCCGCCGGTATCAATAAAGTGGTGTTTGACCGAAACGGCTATCTTTATCACGGTCGCGTAAAATCGTTGGCAGATGGTGCCAGAGAAGGAGGTTTAAAATTCTAATGTTATGGCAGAAGTTAATGTTAAAAGAGTAAAATCTAGTGAGATCGAATTCAAAGATCGTTTAGTTGCAATAAATCGAGTGACTAAGGTTACCAAAGGTGGTAGAACATTCACTTTTGCAGCCATCGTTGTTATCGGAAATGAGAATGGTGTAGTTGGATATGGTCTTGGAAAAGCCAAGGAGGTTCAAGCTGCCATTCAGAAAGGTGTCGACGATGCAAAAAAGAATCTCATTAAAGTGCCCGTGTTAAAGGGTACTATACCGCACGAACAATGTGGTAAATATAGCGGAGCTCGTGTGTTCCTAAAACCTGCTGCCCCTGGTACTGGTGTAATCGCTGGTGGTGCTATGCGTGCTGTTTTGGAAAGTGTGGGTGTTAAGGATGTTTTGGCTAAATGTAAAGGCTCTTCCAATCCCCACAGTGTCGTTAAAGCTACTATCAATGCTTTGTTGCAGATGAAGGATCCTTATATGGTAGCAGAACTTCGCGGTATTACTCTCGACAAAGTGTTTAATGGTTAATAGTAGGAGATTGTAAAATGACTGAAAAGACTTTAAAAATTAAACAGGTCAGAAGTATCATCGGACATCCTGCCCGTCAGAAAAGGACTATGGCTGCATTAGGGCTCAGGAGAATCAATCATGAGCGTATAGTAGTGGCTAATCCTCAGATTCTGGGTATGATTGAAAAGGTGAAACATTTAATCACTGTTGAGGAAATCAATTAATCAGAAGTCCTTATATAAAGTTGGACATCAAAAAACCACAAAATAGATAATTATGAGTTTAAATAATCTTCAACCCGCAAAAGGTTCTGTCAAGCATTCCAAACGTGTAGGTCGCGGGGCTGGTTCAGGCAAAGGCGGCACATCCACGCGTGGTAATAAAGGTGCTAAGTCTCGTTCCGGCTATCACCAGAAAGTCGGTTTCGAAGGTGGCCAAATGCCAATTTACCGTCGCCTCCCCAAATTCGGTTTTAAAAACATTAACCGGGTTGAGTATGTTGGAATCAATATTGATGTACTCAATTCTTTGGCTGAGACCAAGAACATCACTGAGTTCAATGTGGATGTTTTCAAACAGAATGGTCTTATCTCTGGTAAGGATCGGATAAAGATTTTAGGACGCGGAGAATTGAAAAAGACCATCAATGTTACTGCTCATGCTTTCTCGGCAACTGCAAAGCAAGCAATTGAGTCCCAAGGTGGTGTTACTACCGTTATAGAATAATGAAAATGAAGTTGATGGAATCCAATCTCAATAATAAATTCCATCAACTTCTAATTAAAAACAATAATTATAATGAAGAGATTTATACAGACACTCAAAAACATCTGGTCGATTGAAGACCTGCGGAAAAGGATCCTTTACACACTTGGATTGGTTTTGGTTTACCGCATAGGTTGCTATGTCGCCCTGCCTGGCATTGATCCTACTCAGTTGCAGAATCTTCAGAACCAGGGTTCCGATGGTCTGATGGGTCTGTTGAACATGTTCTCGGGTGGTGCATTCTCCAATGCTTCTATTTTTGCTCTTGGAATTATGCCATATATCACTGCTTCCATTGTGATTCAGTTGTTTGTTATGGTTATCCCTTATTTCCAAAAGATGCAACGCGATGGCGAAAATGGACGCAGAAAGATGAATCAGATCACACGACTCCTCACAGTAGCCATTACAGGTTTCCAGGCTCCTGCTTATATTACCAATATGATGTATCAGTTGGGTGCCTCCTCCACTGCTATTTATCCATTTGACGGCAGCTCTCCCACTTGGACTTTCTGGGCTTCCAGTATCATTATTTTGATAGCAGGTACGCTCTTTGTCATGTGGCTGGGTGAACGCATTACCGAAAAGGGAGTTGGCAATGGTATTTCACTGTTGATTATGATTGGTATTATTGCCCGATTACCGTTTGCACTATTTGGTGAGTTTGTTTCTCGTCTAACAGATGCAGGTGGTGGATTGGTAATGTTCCTGATTGAAATTGTTGTACTGCTTGCTGTGATTCTGCTTGTTATCCTCTTAGTGCAAGGCACTCGTCGTATCCCGGTGCAGTATGCAAAACGTATTGTGGGCAACAAACAGTATGGTGGCGTTCGTCAGTATATTCCAATCAAGGTCAATGCTGCCGGTGTAATGCCTATCATTTTTGCACAGGCTATTATGTTCATACCCATTACTTTGATGGGCTTCACTGGTAATTCAGATTCCAAATTCTGGATGGCATTTACAGATTTCAATGGTTTTTGGTACAACGTGGTTTTCTTTATCCTTGTTGTATTGTTCACATATTTTTACACTGCCATTGCTATTAACCCCAACCAGATGGCTGATGATATGAAAAAAAATGGTGGATTTGTTCCTGGCGTAAAACCAGGCAAGAAGACTGCCGAGTACTTGGAAGGTATTTTATCAAAGATTACTCTCCCAGGTTCCATTTTCCTCGCCATTGTGGCTATTCTGCCTGCTATTATCAGATTATTTGGTGTAAACACCCAGTTTGCCCAGTTTTATGGTGGAACCTCTTTGTTGATTTTAGTTGGTGTTATTTTGGATACCCTCCAACAAATAGAAAGCCACCTGCTTATGCGTCACTATGATGGTCTGACTAAGACTGGACGAATCAAGGGTCGCACGTCAATGTCCATTCAAGCTTAAACTCAATCACGCATAACAGAATGATACTTCTCAAGACCAAAGAGGAAATAGAATTGATCAGGGAAAGCGCCCAACTTCTCGGCAAGACTCTTGCTGAGGTTGGTCGTCATATACGACCAGGAGTAACTACCGCTTTCCTTGATTCAATAGGTGAACAATTCATCCGTGACAATGGTGGTATCCCACTTTGTAAGGGTTTTGAAGGTTTTCCTGCAGCTTTCTGTATTTCGGTCAATGATGTCGTTGTCCACGGTATTCCTTCGGAAACGTTTTTTATTAAGGATGGTGATAATGTATCATTGGATTGTGTGATTGAGTTAAACGGTTATGTTTCTGATTCTGCCTACACTTTCACATGTGGTGAAGTGTCCCCTGATATGAAGCGGTTGCTTAAAGTCACAAAAGAGTCACTTTACATAGGATTAGACAAATGTAAGGCAGGTAATCGGATAGGTGATATAGGACATGCTGTTCAACAACACTGTGAGAAGAATGGATACTCTATAGTAAGGGAATTGTGTGGACACGGTGTCGGTTTTAAGATGCATGAAAGTCCTAATGTCCCTAATTATGGGGTGCCAGGAACAGGAGCATTACTCAAAGAGGGAATGGTCATTGCAGTAGAGCCTATGGTATGCATGGGGTCGAAGAATGTCATATTCTCTAAAGAGGATGGGTGGACTTGCAGGACGAGAGATGGTAAGCCGGCTGCTCACTTTGAACATACGGTTGCAATCGGTGCTGATGGTCCGGACATCCTTACTACATTCGATTTCATTGAAAACAATAATATCCAATAATATAGAAAGATATGGCAAAACAATCATCCATACAATTGGACGGAACGGTAATTGAGTCGTTAGGGAATGCAATGTTTCGTGTCGAATTGGAGAATGGGCATCAGATCATAGCTCATATCTCCGGGAAAATGCGGATGCATTATATCAAGATACTTCCGGGAGACAAGGTTTCTATCGAAATGTCACCTTATGACTTAACAAAAGGCCGTATCACTTATCGCCACAAGTAGATTTGTTTTCATTGAAACTACAAGTTGAATTAATCGATTAATAATAGAAAAAATGAAAGTAAGAGTTTCTGTAAAGAAAAGATCCCCAGAGTGCAAAGTTGTACGTCGTCATGGGGTTGTCTACGTAATCAATAAGAAGAATCCAAAGTTTAAGCAAAGACAAGGATGATTAACTAACAACAAAGAATAAAAAGAATTTATGGCAAGAATTGCAGGTATTGACTTACCCAAAAACAAAAGAGGAGTTATAGGTCTAACCTATATCTACGGCATTGGAAGAAGCCTTGCATCGGAAATCCTGGCCAAAGCAGGTATCGATGAAAACAAAAAGGTGCAGGACTGGACCGATGATGAACAGAATACGCTGCGTACCATCATCAATGATGAGTATAAGGTTGAAGGTGCTCTCCGTTCCGAAGTCCAAATGAACATTAAGAGACTTATGGATATCGGTTGCTACAGAGGCATCCGTCATCGTTTGGGGCTTCCGCTCCGTGGCCAGAGTACAAAAAACAATGCTCGTACTCGCAAGGGTAAGAAGAAAACAATCGCTAACAAGAAAAAAGCCACTAAGTAATTTAATATTATGTGGCAGCCGTTTGATGATCATATATGGTATGTAATCAGATGGTAGTTAAATGTAGAATCAAGCACAAAAACAATTATGGCAAAAACTTCTAAACCGACTAAAAAAAGAGTCGTAAAAGTTGAACCTCTCGGAAGAGCATGCATTTTTGCATCCTTCAACAACGTTATTATTTCGTTGACTAATAATGCCGGTCAAGTGATTTCTTGGTCGTCTGCTGGAAAAATGGGCTTCCGCGGATCGAAGAAAAACACTCCGTATGCCGCGCAAATGGCTGCGGAAGATTGCGGCAAAGTTGCTTATGATTTGGGCCTAAGAAAAGTAAAAGTCTTTGTTAAAGGACCTGGTTCTGGACGTGAATCTGCAATCCGCGCAATCAATGGCTGTGGGATAGAGGTAACAGAAATCGTTGATGTTACACCCCTTCCTCACAATGGATGTCGTCCTCCCAAACGCCGTCGTGTATAATTATTAACCTTTAAAATCAGAAATAAACAATGGCAAGATATACAGGTCCCAAAACCAAAATAGCCAGAAAATTCCATGAGCCTATTTTTGGTCCCGACAAAAATTACGAAAAGAAACCTTACGCTCCGGGAATGCACGGTCAGAACAGACGCCGTGGCAAAGTTTCGGAGTATGGTATCCAGCTTCAGGAGAAGCAGAAAGCTAAATATACTTATGGCATCTTAGAGCGTCAGTTCCGCAAACTCTATGCCGAGGCATCCCGTCGTGGTGGTGTTACTGGTGAAGAACTCATGAAGCTTATTGAGGCTCGTCTTGATAACGTGGTCTATCGTCTCGGTATTGCCTGCAGCCGCGCGCAAGCCCGTCAGTTCGTGTCTCACCGTCATATCGCAGTTAACGGCAATGTGGTCAATGTTCCTTCCTATGAGTTGAAGGTGGGAGATGTTATCTCTGTACGTGAGCGTTCTAAATCTCTTGAGATAATCAATGATAATCTCTCTTCTCGCGCCAACAACTACTCATGGCTCGAATGGGATGGTTCCACTCTTTCCGGCAAATTCCTCAATTACCCGGAGCGTTCCGACATCCCTGAGAATATCAACGAACAGCTTATCGTCGAACTCTACTCCAAGTAGTAGCCAATTCGTCGCCCAATGCTTGATACTGGTTCTCTATATGACAGTATCCAAGAGTCGGGGTCATTGAAATCAATATAAAAGAAAGCAATTAAAAATGGCAATATTATCTTTCCAGAAACCCGACACGGTGGTTATGCTCGAAGCCGACGAATTCCGTGGTGTATTTGAATTCCGTCCTTTGGAACCCGGCTACGGTATCACTATCGGTAATGCATTACGCCGAGTATTGCTCTCCTCTCTTGAGGGATTTGCAATAACATCTGTGCGTATCGATGGCGTTGAGCATGAATTCTCCTCTCTCCCTGGAGTGGTTGAGGATATGACCGACATTATCCTCAAGTTGAAACAAATCCGTTTCCGTCGTCAAATAGAAGAGTACGAAACTGAGAAGGTGGCTTTCAGTGTAGTTGGGCAACCTGTACTCAAGGCGGGTGACTTGAACAATCACCTTAATGGTTTTCAAGTGTTGAATCCCGAACTTGAGATTTGCCACATGGAAACTACCACCGAACTTAAAATTGAACTCACTATTGAGAAGGGACGAGGATACGTTCCCGCTGATGAAAACAAAAAGCCTGGTGATCCCATCGGAGTAATAGCTGTCGACTCTATCCACACGCCTATCAAGAATGTGAAATACGAGGTTAGTGACTATCGTGTAGAACAGCGTACGGACTATGAGAAACTTACCTTTGACATCCAAACCGATGGCTCCATCCATCCGAAGGAGGCCTTGAAAGAAGCCGCCACTATTTTGATTCAGCATTTTATGCTTTTCAGCGATGAGCGTATCACACTTGAGGCAGAACCCAAGCCCGTACAAGAGGAATTTGACGAGAGTACTATCTACACACGCCAGCTCCTTAAGACCAAGCTTGTAGATATGGATCTTTCTGTACGTGCACTCAACTGTTTGAAAGCAGCTGAGGTTGAGACCTTGGGCGATTTGGTCTCCTTTAATAAGGCAGACCTCTTGAAGTTCCGTAACTTCGGTAAAAAGTCACTTACCGAGCTCGAAAATCTGGTTGCTTCTAAAAACCTGGAGTTCGGTATGAATATCAGTAAGTATAAATTAGATAAAGAATAATAAGAAATGAGACACGGTTGTAAAGTAAATCATCTGTCAAGAACCCACGCACATCGCGTTGCAATGCTTTCCAACATGGCCACATCGCTCATCCTTGAGAAAAGAATTGAGACCACGTTGGCCAAGGCAAAAGCACTTAGAGTATATGTCGAGCCTATCATCAATCGCTCGAAAGAAGACACCACCAACAACCGCCGTGTTGTCTTCAGTTACCTCCACAGCAAAGAGGCTGTCAACGAACTTTTCCGTGAAATATCGCAGAAAGTCGCCAATCGTCCTGGTGGATATACCCGCATTCTGAAGACTGGTATCCGTCACGGTGACAACTCTGCAATGGCAATCATTGAACTCGTTGACTATAATGAGAATATGTTGAAGCCTATTGCTGAGAAAAAGGCTAAATCCACTCGCCGTAGTCGTGCCAAAAAGGCTGAATCTGTCGAGACTCCTGCCCCCGAGGTTTCCGCTTCTGAAACCCCAGCCGCTGAGGAGACTCCCAAGGCTGAGTAATTAGACCTTTAGGTCGACTTACCAATAGAAAGGAATGCGGGATGTTACCCATCTCGTCATTCCTTTTTCTTGTCAATGGCCTTATAAATAGCAATTAATAAAAACTCATTCAGTTTGTATTACAAATAATTAATTACCCAAAAAATGTCACAGATTATAGCAATCAGGGGCCGCCAGATTCTCGACTCTCGCGGCAATCCCACAGTCGAGGTCGAAGTATTTACCGAACAGGGAGCCATGGGGCGTGCAGCTGTACCCTCTGGGGCTTCAACCGGTGTTCATGAAGCATGTGAACTCCGCGATAACGACAAGTCTGTTTACCTTGGAAAGGGTGTCCTCCAGGCTGTCAACAATGTTAATAATGTGCTCAACGATGAGCTTCGTGGTATGTATGTCGAAGAACAACGAGCCATTGATCAGAAAATGATTGAGGTGGATGGAACGCCAAACAAAAGTCGCCTGGGAGCCAATGCCATTCTTGGAGTCTCGTTGGCCTGTGCAAAGGCTGCCGCCATGGAGTCCGGACAACAACTCTATCGCTACCTTGGTGGTTGTGGGGCTTATATGCTGCCCGTACCAATGATGAATATCCTCAATGGTGGATCTCATGCGGACAACAGCATCGATTTTCAGGAATTCATGATTATGCCTGTTGGCGCTCCCACTTTTACCGAAGCTCTCCGTATGGGTGCTGAAGTTTTTCATAACCTTCGTAGCGTACTCAAAGCCCGCAACATGTCTACCAATGTGGGTGATGAAGGTGGCTTTGCCCCCAATCTTGCATCCAACGACGAAGCCATACAGGTGGTCTGCCAGGCTATCGAGAAAGCTGGTTACCGTCCTGGTGAGGACATCTATATTGGCCTTGATGCTGCTGCATCGGAATACTACAACCCCGAAACCGGCCTTTATGAGATGCGGTGGTCCACCGGCGAGAAATACAATGCCACAGAAATGGTCGATTTCTGGAAACGCTGGGTTGACCAATACCCCGTTATCTCTATTGAAGATGGTATGGCCGAAGACGACTGGGATGGCTGGAAACTTCTCACTGATGCTATCGGCGACCGCTGCCAGCTTGTGGGAGACGACCTTTTTGTCACAAATGTTGAACGCCTGCAAATGGGTCTCGACCGTAAGGTAGCCAACTCCATTCTCGTCAAACTCAATCAGATTGGTACCCTCTCCGAAACCATCGATGCCGTCAGCCTTGCCACCCGCAACGGCTACACCTCCATCATCTCGCACCGCAGCGGCGAGACTGAAGACACCACCATTGCCGACCTCGTTGTGGCCCTCAACACCGGCCTTATCAAAACCGGCAGTGCCAGCCGCACCGATCGCATCTGTAAATACAACCAACTTATGCGTATTGAAGAAGGTCTTGGCGACGAAGCCCAGTATCTTGGTAAGAACTTTAAGTTCATCAAATAAAAAGTCAGCCTATATCCAGAATGCCATAAAGCCCTGCTCCTCTCAGCAGGGCTTTATAGTATCTTGACCAGAAACAAGCATTGTATAGTATGAGGCACCTAATGCTTCACATCCACTGGGATAGACATTCATAAACTAACAAGTAGTATGATACAAACAAATAGTGCTCAACTATTCATTCAGTCTCCCACAATGAACCTTTTGCAGATGGTACCCTCAGGTGTATATACAACCACTAAATATACCCCATGGGGCCAGTCGTTAACAGGGAACGAAATTGAGTGTGTTCTCGCTGTGGAGGCCTTGATACGTGAGCCGGAAACAGAATACACCTCAATACCCTCCATCAAACATCGGGAGGAGACGGTTACCATGCAGGAAGCGGGATTAGGGGCAACAGAGATTAGGGCTGATAGCTCATCCTCACCCTCAGAAGTGGGAATGACCGAGGGCTGTACGAACCACTCAATAGGGTCGCACCAAGGGCTGTAGCGGATAGTGTCAAGTTCACGGCATACAGTGCGGACGAATGCAGTCATGGGTACGTTAATAGTGTCCTTGAAACGCCAGCGGTTGGTATGGCATGTGACGAGCGTGCCATCTTCGGGGTTAGTGCCCACGGGACCGTATGAGAGTTGCCACTCTTCATGCGAGCCGTCGTGTTCCCAGCGCAGGGTGACAGTGTCGCCAAATCGGCTCATGATACCTAAGTTATAGGGCTGGTAGCAGGCGGGGGTGTCCACAGTCCAAACAGTGTCGAATACCCGTAATAAGGGTACGGTAAGGTGAAACTCATGAGTCTCATAATCTCGCCATTCGTTCATATTTATACCAAGTATCCCGAGCGTGGTTGAGTCCTCGGGACGGGTAAACCGTACCTTGCAATTTCTCGTTGGCATCCAGCAAGAAGAGTCGTAAAACAATTCAAAAGAATTAGCTACATATGCGCGATCTGTAGACATTGTACCCCACCACATAGGTGTAAAAGGTACTATTTCCCAATCAATTCTGAATTGGGCTACATTGTTGCAAGTGTGTCCCACATAAAAAGAATCTGAAACGTGGATAGGTTTGTCGAAAAGAAAATCCCATCGCAGCATGTCTGTGGTCATGCTTCGTATATGGTGGTCATCACAGTATTGGGCCGGATTGGCGTGTTGTGTTGGTAAATTATGTGCACCCTTGTATGCCACAGAGTCAAATTGGTTAAAAAGCACCTGAGCCAGTTCAACTAACGAGTCGGGTGTTGCATCGTATAGTAAAAGGTATTCCACATAAGAGAAAGACATTGGTCGAAAAAAAAATTCGGGAAATCCCCATACGGCTATCCCGTAAATATCAGTTTCCCCCTCAATATAGTTGTACTCCATCCTGTCACCAGGGTAAGGTAATACTGCGTAGCCCTCAGGTAGACGGTACAAAGGTCTCGAGTCTGTATTACGTACCGTAACCAGTGGATGAGTGGAGTCGGAAATCCAGGCCTCATAGTCGAAGTCAAAATAGGGTTTATACAATGTGTCAATGCGCACATACCCTTGTGCCGCAGCCATTGATGTCATCCCAGCCATCGTCAGTATCATTAATATCTTTTTCATGGAGAAATTATTTATGGTTGTTTTTTACTCTGCTGTGCATTCCAGTATTGCCTCTTCTTCAATTGCTGTAAACGTTATGGAATATTGTCGTATCGGGGGAAAGTTTGGACAGTGGTGTCTTTGGAAAACCGATACTGCGGGCGAGGTGGCATGACCCTTCATCAGTTCTACCATCCCACACGAGCTTGCGGTTGGCCAAACATATTCATAGTAGGCATGCAGTCCATCGCCGCTTGTAATGAAACCACTTGTGAAGTTGTCTAATGATAGGCTTTTCCAGTCTACGACATATCGCGCCTCGTACACTCCGGCAAAGATATTGCCCATATCCATTTTAAAAACGTAGGGATGCCAAAGCCCGGTGGCGGGGCTTTCGGCCTCTGACAAAAACCATAGGCAATTTTGTTGGCTGTTGAAACGAATGTCCCTCACTATTCCTATCGATGCGGAAGCGTTAGCAGGGATGTCGACACCATGCGTGAGTACAGGAACACCACTTCCAAGGTCCAAAAGCCTTACTGCAACACCTTTGTCTGACGGGTCGGTATAATTAAAGGCGGCAGCTATCTTGTCCTCGTCGCAGGCGGTCACCATCACCTGACGGCTAACTGTGTGGTCCGAAAAATAATATATGGGTGGAGAGAGTGGGCATAGGTTAGCAAAGTCGGCCGTGCGGATATAGACCATAAAGTGGAACCAGTTGTTCACCGTGTCCCGCGCGGCTACGACAATGTGGTTGTCGGTACAGGCCATGTCAGTGTATTCCTCTATGCCGTCTTTGTTGTAGTGATATGCATTCCTCTCCCAACTGTTTGTCGGATAGCCTCTGAAAGCGGCATCGCCGAAACCCACCCGTTTCAAATTTACTATGGTATGGGACCCATCAACAATATTGTTGTTGGCAATGTATGCAATGCGTGTCAGGCCGCCGTCTTTGAATAGCGCGATGCGTTTCACCTCGGTTACCAAATCGTCGTTATTCACAGCGCAGCAGTCTGAGTTCATAGGGCTATAGTAAAAGGTCATAGATTGGAATGTGCCGCTGCCACTCTCCATTTCGTCTATGTCCATGCAGGCCAACAAGCCAACCTTTGTTCCACCGTTTATAAAATAGCCTCCGGCAAAAGCGGTGTCGTTGGCAATGCGGAAGTCGTTGATGTGAACTATCGAGGGGAGTTGAACCGAAATGGCGGTGGGTGAGCTGCCGTTGTGCAGCGTGACTTTGCGCGTGGAACCGCTGCTTGAATAGACCAGATATTTGCCCTCCGTCCATTCCCTTACAATGGAGGTGTCCGTAGGACTTTCCGGAAAAAGCCATATGGCATTCTGCCCACAAATGGTTCCAGTGCAGATAAGAAGAAAGACGAATGCTATGGGATAATAGTATTTCATCGTATTGTAGTTATATTGGTACAACTTTTTGCAAAGATACAAAAAAAAAACAATATATCCATTTTTTTCGAAAAAAAACAAAATAAAGTGTAAGATAATCCACACTTCTGCGTTATAAGAATATAAAGAAACAACATAATGGTTTAAACCCGAAGATTATGAAACACCTTATTGTCAAAACGCTTTTTGCCCTTGCTTTATGCGCATTCACGTTGTTGGTGGCCTGCACCAAAGAGTCCGTTGTCCCGTTAACGCAAAACAAGTCCACTGACTTGTACCGTAGCCTGCTCCCGTTGTGGGAGGTGCGTGAATCCCCCCAGTGGCACACTGCCGTTCAGCAATATGCGGCAGAAAACAACTACTCGCTTATAAACGACAGCCTTGCCGGCGGCTTCCATATCCTCACCTACCTCTGCCAAAACGACACCGGCATCTACGTGCTGCGCACTTACGACCTCCACGACACCCTGTGGTCGCTCCATTTCAGCCTTTTCTCGCGGCGCCAGCAGTGGATGCAACAACAGACGGCACGCTATGAAGACGAAATGTACAACCGCCATCCCGCCGACTATACCGGTGGTTCCTTCTACTGGTATATTGGCCCCGGAAGCGTGGATGGCGGCGATGTGCGCTCGCACGACCTCTTCCATCAGCGGGTGCAGGAGCATGCCGCCGACGTATGGGAATGGGTCGAGGCACGCACCCGCTACGGTCTCCACCCCCCTTACATGGCCGAAGAACAAGTCTACCTGCACACCGATGGCACCCGGCATTACCTCCTCCAACTGCCGCTTGACAGCATCCCAGCCGGCATCACCCACCATCTGGACATCAACTTCAACTCCTACGACACCACCGGCTGGAGCTCCCCCTTGTTTTTCTGACCCTACTCCTTGCCAAATACCCAAGGCATGCCGCTCCCACAGCGGGGCTGCATGCCTTTTCTTTTCCTCCCGGTATCTCTTTTTTTTCTCCATGGTGTGATTTTTCACCCTCCTTCCCCGTTTAATAAGGGTATGAACCAGCATCCGTTTCTCACCATGGTCCAGACCCATTCCGCAGCCATCGACCGCGTGTGCCGCTCTTTCTGCCACAGCAGGGAGGACTGCGAGGACTTGCGACAGGACATTATCATCAATCTGTGGCAGGGGTGGCAACGTTACAGGCCACAGGCAAAGACCATCACATGGGTGTGGCGCGTGGCGGTGAACACCGGCATATCGTGGCGGCGGCACAACCTGCGACAGGTGGAGACTATGCCGATAGACGGTCTGGAAATGCCCGACGACACAGGTAACCGAGAGGCGTTGACCTATCTCCACGAGCTGATACGCCAGCTGCCCCTCAAAGACCAGCAGCTGTTGCGCCTCTACATCGACGGATGGAAACAGGCGGAGATTGGCGAAATGCTGGGCATCAGCGAGACCCTTGTGCAAACCCGCATGTCGAGGATAAAACAGAAACTACGGAATCTTTCCGCCATAGACTAACACATTAACATAATCAAGCTTTAACACATTTAGCAATCCATGAAAGATACTGACCAACTGATAGAACAGATGCACCAAGCCGGAAGGCAACGGCTGGAGCGCGACTGCACTCCGCATGAGAAGACAGTGCCGCTTTTAGAGTGGGTGTCGCGTCCGCTGTGGCGTTATGCAGCTGTAGTGGCCGCAGTGATAGTGGCAGGTGTGATACTGTTGCCCTCGCGGCAAGAGACGAAGACACAGGATGTGGCACATGCCGATGTTCCCCAACCCGTAAGGCGGCAATTGGAAGAAGCTCGGCAAACGGTTGCTCCCCCATCCGTGGCACCACGCACCGATTTTGCCTATTCTGAGTCGTCCGACGGGGTGCGCGTATATTGTGAGAATAATTGCAACCCCGATGAGGTGTTGGCAAGAATGGAAATGGTTATCAAAACATTGCTATAGTATGAAACAGACACTTATATTGACAGCCTTGCTGATAATGCTTTGCAGCAAAGCCCCGGCGCAAACCACCCTCTACAAGACCTACCTGGGTCGCACGGGCATTAATGCCGCCTGTATCGAGGACTTCCCGATAGGCAATGGACTAAAGGTGAC
>Ga0310697_10000351_pt1 | contig 65545 bp, 90 predicted proteins | sample 172DNAGHGlowgp2_FD_203883 | JGI IMG/M metagenome (GOLD analysis project Ga0310697, IMG submission 203883) | Sheep rumen microbial communities from Palmerston North, Manawatu-Wanganui, New Zealand - 1728 DNA GHGlow gp2 (v2) (version 2) | ecosystem: Host-associated > Mammals > Digestive system >...
ATACAGGGGGTGGGGGTGATTTTCGGAGACCCCCCCTATACCTTTGATATGGGTGCCAAAACGGATACTGGGCTCATAGAGCGGGTAACCATGCATTTTCTCATTTAATTCTCTTTCTTTAATGCTATTTGTTGTATACAAGTTCAAACAGAAAACTAATAGATTTCTTTTAATCATAGAGAATGCTAAGAAAACTAGTATTAATAATCTTCGCGATTATTCTCAAACTATTTAACTTAACATTCTCTATAATTAATTACATAACACAAGAACACAAAACACCAAATGATACACACATTAATGGGGTGAGAGATCATTGTAGGTTTTGTCATAAAAGAGGGTAGAATGACCGATAGCAAACAGGTTGGTGCTAGTGCTCTTGTGTTATAGTAATCTACTTAATAATCTTCGTCATCACCATAATCGATCTCTACTTCTTTTTGTACTTTTACATACATTTTTGTAGGATCACTGGCAATAAACGAATCAATGACACGTTCAATATTTCTCGCTTCTACAGTTGGCGGCAAATTTTCCAAATCATCGTAAAGTCTTGCTAAAATTCCACAAGAATTGTAACCTTTTGAATTGTCAAAATTGTACCAATTGTCAAAATCAGTAAAAGGATCATAAGGATTGTCAATTGTGGAGAGCATAGAATCAAGAACTTTTTCCATTTATGCCTCCTTTTTATTAAGTATGTTAGAAATCGTGCTTGTAGACACATTCATAACATCAGCAATTTGTGAAATTGTATAGACATTGTTGTTATACATAGCTAAAACTCTTGCTTTTTGAGCCTCAGATAGACCGCTTCTAGAGGTAGGTTTAGGTGTTGCCCTTTCTCTAAGAACGTCAGGATCTGTAAACCTCAAGATGTCGGATAATACGGTATGCGATACTGCCCTAGCCTGTATAGCCTCCCATTCCCTATCCGTGATCTCAAAGTTCCTATTCTTACGGTTAGAGCCTACTGCATCTCTAGCTCTATCTATGGCTCTTTGCCTATTCTTCTTATCTTCTTTCTTCCAAGGTTCTATAGACGGATCTAGCCTATACTGCCTCTGTATCTCTGCATTAGCTAATACCTGGGCATATGCTTCCCTTGGTGCCTGCTTAATAGCATTATTGAGCTTAGCTTTTAATGAAGCAACTTCTGCTTTATACATCTCTGCAGCAGCAGGATCTACTTTGTCTTTAACAATGTATACCTGTTCTTTTCTTGCTTCATTGGCCATGTCTTTCATACGCTTAGCGTATTTAGCATATTCTTCTTCTACAGCAGTACCTGTGGATAGGCTATAGGGATCTCTGGTAGCAGCCATCTGAGTAGTCTTCTGTGTTACAGGTATCTGTACACTGTCATCATACTCATATCTTGTCTTACCATTCTCATCGATATACTTCTTGCCTTTCTTAGATCTTGTTTCACCACTAAGTTTGTATACCAAAGCTCCTTCAGGAAGAGTCTCATCATACCAAGGCTTTCCTTTTTGATTAATTCTAGGATTACCCTGAGTTTTAGGTACTCTAGCTTCTCCTGTAGCTCTAGACAATAATGTTCCAGCACCACCAACTTTGACGTTTCCATCAGCATCTACGTGTGTCTGGAATTCTTTCTTAAGAGACTTAATATCATTGTCTATTTCAGACTGTTTCCAATCGAGCTTATGCTTTTCAGCATCAATTACAGTCTGTGAATGTCTTATTGCTCTTTCGAGCTTATCATTAGAAGCACCAGCAACAGTCATATCTGTAATAAGATTGGTTATCACACCCATCTGTTTCTGAGTTCCAGAAGAAGTCATAACAGTAATCGGAATGCCATTCTTATTTAAATATACTGTCTTGCCATTTCTCTCTACTGCTTTAGTGCCATAAGTCTCTTTAGCATCGAATCCAACAAGACCAGGAAAAGGCTTCTGATTCTGAATATCAATCTTACTTCCTTTGCCTGTAGGTATAACAAGAACATCATCACCATCAAAGTCAGCACCTGAAAGTCTATCGGCATTGAACTTATTAATGCCAACAGCATCTCTAGCCTGTTTAGTCATAACCTTAATGGCTTCAGGATTATTGTTGTTAACTGTAAGAATAGGTATTTCAGATGTAGATCCATGAGGGAATCTAATAAGAGCTACCTTTTCTCCATTCTTATAGTTCGGTGCATAAACTTCATCATCTTTCAAAGAAGGAATAGGTAATATAACCTGATAAGCCTGTCTTGGAAATGCTGAAGCAGCAAGATTAACAGCATCTGAATCACACTTAGAAGCGAATTCTCTGAGATAATGTTCTCTTACAGCAGGATTGTTGATACGCATAATATCGTCAAACTCTGCTCTCTTCTCTTCATAAGTGTAATTAAGCTGTCTCTTAATGAGTTCAGGAGGCTGCTTTGATAGCATCTGTGAAGGAACAGTCTTAGAATATCCACCCCAATCTCCTTCAGGATGTACCATATTGATAGCACCTTGTCTTTCAACACCATTCTCATCAGTATACTTTGGCTGTCCACCAGCCTGTATTACTGCACCAAAAGGATTATCAGGATCACTCTTGATAGGCTTAAGAACACCATTCTTGCCATCCATCATCTTTGTGCCCTGATGCTTGTTAGTATTGAAACGAATATCAACACCATCAGGAAGATCATCAGAATATACAGCCATTCCTTTAAGATAATATCCATTATCAACAAGGATTCTTACCTGTGCATAATGATTTCCACCAAGATTCAGATCCTTAGCGCCTCTTCTGATCTCAATAAGACCATCTTTATCTATTCCACCTTCTTCTGCATAACAAATAGAAACACGCTTTGAATCAACTGAAACAGGAGGCTTAGGTCTATTGAATGTTTCACCACCATCTTCAGAATGATACTCAATAACAGAATTGATCTCTCCATTATCTCTAGCAATATACATAGCATGTGATACCTGCTTCTGAGAATATCCAGGAGGGAACTTACCAGCAAGTGTTCTGTTAGTCTGTTGTCCTTTGTTAGTAACCTGAGGAATACCTATTGTTGCTACAGAATATCCATCAAGTTTCATCATCTCCAAAGCCTGAGCCATGGTAGATTCAGAAACATCTATAGCTTGTGGTACACCTTTACCAACATCGATTATTCCTTTCTCTTCAATCTGTCTCTCAAGAAAGTCTGCAGTGTTTCTTGCTTTGTTTGCATTTACTTCAACAACATTATTCTTCCACCAATTACGAACAGTTCCTTCAGTAACGCCAAGAGCATTTGCAATCTCAACATTAGTCTTTCCTTCATCACGCATCTGCTTGGCAGTAGTTATTCTGGCTGACTGTCTCTGTCTACTAATAACTGACTTCCATCTGACTAACTCAGTTGTAGAGCATTCCATCTTATCAGCGATCTCTTTGTTAGAAAGACCCTGCTTCTTATACTCTTCAACTTCGTCAAGCCATTTACATGAATTTGCGTAAGCGTCATCATGCTGATATGGATTTTCTCCAGATCCCCAAGGAAATCTACCAGAACGACGCTTCACGCCATAGTGCTCTAAATATAAACCTTCTTCTAACTCGACGAAGGCTTTGAACTCTTCGTAAGAACTTGACATGTTAGTTCTCCTTTTCGTTTATTCCCCTCAAAAGCTTTGTTCCGGCAATGATCTTGTCCATGATTGGGACTATGTTTTCTACTGATGGTTCAAATATCAATATATCATCGTTCTGATAAATTCTTAGCTCCATTCCGATGTCACCAGGCTTCACGTGATACTCCAAACAAAAAAGAGCAGCGTATACTTCAAGCTGCTCCTTGTGTGCTGGTATTATTCCAGTCTTAAGATCGTGTATCCTTAAGAAACCTTTCTTCTCATCGAACTTAATTGCATCGGCTGTACCAAAACAATATTCGCTATAATATAAAATGACTTCAGGTGACATACCGAAGCCAATAGCGTCATTTACATAATTTGCAAGATTAGCAGTTCCTTTTAACTTCTGCCTTAACTTTATACATTGCGCTGCGAACTCGTGTAACTCTGTTCCTCTTTCAGCAGCTTTGTAATTTCTATAGGCCTCAATAAGATGGTCATCACTGTAATTGATCCAGTGATACTTACTTGCTCCCATAAAAGCATGAAGCCCACTAAGAGTAGAATGATTGTTCCAGTTCATCTAAGACCTCCTCCTTATTCTCTGGAAATATAAATGCTGCGAATGACATGTCTCTCATCTTCTCAACGTAGTAATCCTGGTTGGGTTGATGTTTGGCATTTCTTGATCGTTTGCATTCCAAGGCGGCCCATTTGTTATTAAACAAAATTAAGAGATCTGGAATTCCCTGAATATAATTTGCATCGTTCTTCATAACTACGCATCCAGGAAATCGTTCTTTTAACTCTTTGATAAGGTTGGCCTGGAATCTGTTTTCTCTTTCTGCCATCAGAAACCTCCAAAAAGCAAAAGAGAGAAAGTTCACATTTTCTTTCTCTCCATAAAAGGGCCTGTTTTTTTTACGATTTGAAGAAATACCTGAAAATATTAATTTTTACCCGTGTGTTGTTTTTTTTTTTTTTTTACTTTCTCCTATATTTTTTTATTATTTTTTTATAAAAGTATAAAAAAAAAATAACAAAACAACACAAAACCCCGCAAACCCAGTATCCATGCGGGTTTCAGCTGTGTTGTTTTTCAAATAAAAACAACACAAAAACAACACAAAACAACACAAAACCCCATTTTTTGGCCATTTTTCACCAAAAATATCATTTTCAATTTTCAAGTTTTCAAAAACAACACAAAAACAACACAAAAACAACACAAAAAAATAAAAGGAAAAAGGGCCTTTTCGACCCTTAATCCTTGATTAATTACAGGTTAATCACCCCTCGGATTCCTCCAAATCCTCATTCTTTTTCTCAATTTTGAGGCTGTCATCGTACATCGCAGCCACGAAGCGAGGGTCCTTTCTTCCCTCGAAACCCTTACCTTTAGCAAGGAGATCAAGCTGCTCGTTCTGCTTACGGGTTGCCTTGCTTGAACTGACTACGCTTACCCCAATCATCAGCGCTAATGGCGCTACGATCGGAAGCATTGCTCCGCCAACTTCTGCAAGACCATCCTTAAACTTATCGAGCCTTTCCTGTCTCTTATGCTTTCGGTTGATCTTTTCGAGTTCTCTCTGTGCTCTCTCTTCTTCGGTCATCTGCTTCTTACTCATGTTCATTCCTCCTTATTTAGAAAACATGATTGTTTATAAGTTATCCATTAAATACCTAATAATTTTTACGATTGCAAAAAGAAAAGAGCCTGATCAAATATCAATCAAGCTCTTACTTTGAATTAAAGTAGGTCTCCAGTTACATATTTCTTTGCCAACTTAACTACCATTCGTCCATCAGCATTGGAAATCTCTGCGTGATCAAATCCAGGATGTCTATTAAACCATTTCCCAAATTTATCTGCAGGCATTCCACCTACGAACCAATAATAATAGTTACTGTCGCTCTTAACACGTATACCCATAGTATACCCTCCTTTCTCTTCATTAAATAATATGTATTATTTACGATTCAAAAGGAAAAGGGCCAAATATCAGCCCTTAGTTTCCTCATTACTCCTGTCAGTGAATCCAAGTATCTTGGTTCTTTCCTTTTTGATTACTCCATTCTTAGCAGCTTTTTCGTGTCTTATGGACTTTCTTATGCCATTTATTATTCCGCTTAAGATCCCTCCAAATACTTCACTCAAAAAGAATGCTAAAGCCAGTTCAAATATAAATTCCCAATTCATAGTTTTCACCTCCTTCATAAAACGAGATGAATTATTTACGACATTCCTTTAACCCACGCCGATTCGTTGAAATTCTTTTTATCCGAAAGAGCCCTACTAATAGCCAAATCAATCCCTGCCCGCGACTTCAAATGGTAAAAATATAAATCGACGAATGGAGTATTAATTCGGTCAATTCGTCCTGCAGCTTGTTCTGTCTGTTTATACGAGTAGCTTTGAGAGTAGAATACAATCGTGTCGGTAAGAATACAATTCCATCCTTCTGACCCAGAATTGTATTGCACGAGATAGATCCAGCGGTCACTATTAATAGGAATCTCTTGATGCTTATGTCCATTCCATTCTGCAATTTCATAAGATCCGCCATTAAATCGCCTTTTAATGAGTTCAAGTTCGTAATCGTAATTGTAGAATATAACAACTTTTCCCTTCCGTTCCGCAATTTCATATAATGCGTCAAGTCTTGAACGGTCAGAATTAACAATTTTCCTGAGGCAATAGCACATCGCTCCAGCATTTTGGAATGGTTCTTCTTTAAAGATGTCCCAGCGATCCTTAATAACACGCTTATAATCAGCAAGCGAATACGAACAATAAATATCTTCATGATGTCTTACCGTCTTCCTTTCAAAGTCCATAGGTACGAGTATCTTTCGTCTCAAGCCATTCAAATATCCAGTGTGAACATAGCCGTCAATTTTAGGAAAGGTAGTATAACGATTCCATATAACATGCTTCTGATTGAATTCAGTACGATTCCTAAAATATCCATTAGCTATAAAGATAGGAACATAGTCAGTCCAGCAATCACCAGGTGTAGCAGATAGCACAATCCATTTGTTAGCCTTAGCAATCTTAAGAAATGCTTTCACCCATGCACCAGTGCCAGTAATACGATCTTCGTCAAATATAAAGAATGCACCCGTAACTTGCGAGTACTTCTTAATATTATTCCAGCTATCCACTACCTCAGCCTTCATGCGAGGAAAATATAAAATCTCCTGTTCCCATTCCATCTCATCACGCTTCTTAGCAGTGGTGATAATGTAAAGCTTAAGATTCGAATGATTCCTATGATAGTATTCCAGCGCAGTCCGGGACTTGCCCGAACCAACGCCACCAGCCAGAATACAACCGTTATGCATATTCAGAAGCGCTTTCTTCTGATGTTCGTATAGTTCGGGCATATGATTTACTCCATTTCTTTCCATTCATCCTTATCCAATTTATCCGCTATCACAGCAAGAGACACAGAAATATCAGAAAGCAAACTTGCTATTGTTCCAAGATTCCAACAAATAAGCTCTTCACTTGTGCCTTTTTCTTTCTTATTCTTTATGATTACTGATAGGAGATCAGCGTTTTCTTTTACTCTATTGCTCATTTCTATTTCTCCTTTCCTTAATTGACTACCCTATGACCTCTTGCTCCCAAGTAGTCTGCCGCTCGATTTCCACGCCTAACGAACACGAACGGTTCCCCAAGCAAATATCTTTATAAGTTATATGTCATATGACCCAAATGTCATTCTCTCAATACCATGAATGTTCTTAGATTGTGCAGACTCCTTCTGAGGGAATAAGTCTTCATTAATCTTATTAAGAACATACTCATAAGCTGCATCACGATCTTCTTCTGACTCATATACGGCAAAGCATACGTCAGAATTGGTCTCGATGTGTAATTCGTAGCATGATCCTTTATTATTAATACTGATATTAATGTCTTTCATAGGATCAATAAACAAAACGGTTTTGCGATTATCTTTTAAATCTAAACGTAACATATCATTCCTCCTTATTTCTTGCTAATAAACTATCCCTAAATGACTCGATAAATCCAGTCTTCAGGATACTTAATTTGTAAGCTCTATGAATAAGTTCACGTATGATCCAGGCTTTACACATACCGGATTGCTTACGAAGACTCTCAAGCTCTGCTGCAGTCTCAGCATCAAGTCTAACTCGATACTGAATATCTTTAGGATTTTCTTTCTTAGGTCTTGCCATAAATATCAACCTCCTCTTCCGTTATTAAAAGCCTCAGCTAATTCTTCATTAGTATATTCATGCTTATCCTGTTCATCCAGCTTCATGCATGTCCATCCATCTCCGCGAGTCTTGATCTCAGTATCTTTCGGAGCAATCACAACCTCGCAGTAATCAGGAAGGATAATCACACCGTTTTCCTTCTGCTTAAGAATGCTCTCATACAGTTTCGTAGCCTGATCATTCTTCATCAAGAACGGGTATTTAACTATCAAAATATCATCTTTGTTCATTCTGTATTCCTCCCATCACCATTTCACGAATCTCATCAACACTAGGAGTAGTAAGTTCCTTTATCATTTCTTCATCCGCAGTGACAATCTTAAAATGAAAATCGTGCTCAATGCCAAAACCAACTGGCGTACCCAAATCAGTCTCAAATATCAATCTATTAGCCTGGATTATTCTATCGTTTTCATCCAGAACTGTTACTATAGCTTTTAACATGTTATTCCTCCTTCTTTACCTCTTTTCCTTTTCTCATCCAGCGCTTAAATACATGATAGTAATCTCTTTCGTTACCAAACACCTTCTTACACACAGCCATCGCAAATCCTTTTTCCTTATCGTATTCCTCGCCATCCTGAGTTTTTACGACAGTCTTAGTACCGTCCTCCCAGAATATAATAGTAGCCGGATCACGGAAGATCACATCTTTGATCATGTTCGGAGTAGTGAACACTTTTTCCAGATGCTTGTAAACGGTCTTAGGATCAGTAGTGCTTCTTTTAGGCAGATGGAATGTCTCATCAATTTCAATTTTCTCAGGTTCTTTATTAATCAATTCAGAAAACCAATCACTAAAAGACTCATAGGCATAAAGTTCCTTCGCTCTGTTATCATGTATTTTAATAACTTCCTGACTGGCATATTCCAAGTTAAAATAATCTTTCCATGCGGCAAAGCTATCTGCTATAAGTTTATCAACCATATAGTCCTTCAGGCGCCATGGAATTCTTAAAATATAACTTGAACTAACAGTGACATAATTCGGTACATACAAAACCCAATTATTACGCAGATAAATATAAAGACTTCTTATTGTATCTATATCGTTTTTCTCGACTAATATGTCACCCGGTTTGAATCCGCCACTCCTCTGTTCAAATTTCGAGTGCATATTATTACATGACTTACAGGGTTCATCTTCGTAGTTAGAATTAATATACTTGCAATATACGCATCTCTTTTCTTCCATAATTATTTACCTCCTACTTCCTTAGTAAGACCATTAAAAATATCAACCATTGGATAGAATCTCTCAGCCTGCATATACTTAGATTCCATATCAGTCTTCCTTGCTACGGGAATATCAATAAGGAACGAATACGAATCGTTAAATACCTCATAAGAAACCTCGTAGTTGCAGTAGTAAAGAAGATCACTGACAACAGCTTCCTTAATATATTTCTCCATTGATTTTTCGAGGTCAAACAAATCCTTGTCATCCATGGTTTCTATGTTTTTAGCAATTTTTCTAGGAACAGATATGCATGAACGTATGTGGTCAATGTTATATGATGCCTCTATGACCATTGGCTTGTCTTTCTGAACTGACTCGCACTGAATCTTTAACTTCTTGTATTTATCTTCCCAGTAAACTGCATCATCACAGCTTAGGTGCAGTTCTTCCATATATTTCGACACGTCTTTTATAAGCTGATCATTCTCTTTAAGAATATTCTTATTTGATTCAAACAGCTTTCTGCAGTTTTTCCTCAGATCTAACGAATAGAATATCAACGCTATCAGAATCGCTATTAGTATCAACGTTACCGCAACCAGAATACTAAATGTTACTTCCATAATTATTTACCTCTCTTCTTTTATGAAATATCCTTAGGTGAAATACGCCAAGCATTAGGTGAATGAAGTCTGAATTTACAAGATACATCATTAGCATCTGGATCAAAGAACGGACAATCACCACACAAAGTCCTACTTTCACAGTAATTGGTAATAACACTTGCTGCAACTGCAACCTGCTGAAACGAAGGCACTTTAGTTGTGTCCTCAGGAATATAAACGCCTGCTGCATTCTTACGAAGATTCAGCTTATCAGGTTCGTCGTCAATGCCTTTCTTCTCGACTTCCTCCTGAATTCCATATATTGAATTTTCTTTAACGCATTCAATAGCTTTATCTACAAACTCTTCTTTTTTATGTCTCTCTTCCTCCTTATCCACCAAGTGCTGCAGATACCAAATAGCCTTCTTTACATCCTGAATACCATTCTTCTTTTTCCATCTGAGAATATACTTAATCGCATTAGCCGTACACACAGCTTCTGTACCTGACAAGTCCTTAGTGAACTCGTCAATAATATCAATCACCTCATACTTACCGGACTTATAATGATCCGGATGACTCACCATTTTATCTTCTGTTTCGTAGCTCATTAGTTTTCCTCGCTTTCTGCCTTGTAAAAATCACAATGGTTTCTAACTATTCCTGATTGAAATATACAGTTCTTAGTTGTGCAAGAATCACATAGGTTTTTATTAGCAACCACCACGTCCTCACTTTCTTTCTTAATCTCAGCCTTTGTCATTTGTTCGGTTAAAAGACGATATAAGATGTCTGCCTGCTCTCCTAATTCCATTTTCAACACAATGGTTTTTTCTCCACATTTCCGAGCAACGCACAATCCTGATCCATCATTAAATCCGCTGTCAAAGGAAACTGTCAATAAATCTGATGTATATTTCATTCCTCTTCATCCTTTTCTGCAACAATATAATATCTTTCTGTTAAAGTATCTGACTCAATCACTAATACAAATCCTGCCTCTTCAAGCGCAGTTGCCACCTTATCGTAATAATCTGCTAATTTTCTTACAGTTAATTTTGCTAACTCCCTATTCATTCACTCACCTCCAATTCTTTTATTCCATGCTTCTATAACTTCTTCAAAACCTAACTGTAAGTTATCGCCATAAGAGCATCCACATTCTTCATTATCACATTCAACGGAATAAAACTCATATCCATTAACGCCCCAAACGCTTGCCGTGCTACCACAGAAAGGGCAAGGCTTTAATTTAATATCATTCATCAGCACTCACCTCCACTTCTACTCTATCCATATCGATCCTGTGCTTGCATACCGGACATGTGACAAAACGAGTATATCTTGCTCCAAGAGAAAATATAGGATACTCCTTCTCCAACTCTATGTCCTGATAGTTGTAAGAAAATACAGACTTACACTCATCACAAGTCATCTCTATAGGATCTACCATTGTGTTCTTAATTATCGTCTTCATCGTCAATACCCCTTTCTGTATGTGAAATATACTTTTCCATAATCATATCCCATTCCTCAGGATGCTCGGCTCTATAAGTCGTCAAAGCCCTAGAAAGCAATTCCTTAGGAATGATCTGCTGAATTACTTCCTCGCAATAAGGATGGATCATTTCAAATATAAATTTCTCGTAGTCCTCGGTTACTTTATGCCTAAATGTCTCTATATGATTGAACACTTCGTCAAAGCTCGCCATTCATTTCCCCTTTCTCCTCCTCATCCAATTCATAAAATACCTTCATCATTTCAGCTCCGTCTTCATGACCCTGTATATAAAAGTCTTTAACTGTATCAAACTGATTATTTGTTATCACAAGCTCTATCTCTGATTGCCCGTTATCCAAAACCTTCCAGATAGACTTACAATCTGAGCAAATATAATACACATGATTACCGTACTGTCGCTTATGCATCATCGCTTTGCATTCTGGACAAATCGGTACGTTCTGACTTATTGTGGTCAGCATTTTTTACCTCCTTTATAAATTCTTTTATGAACTCCTCAAATGCTATTTCATTATCTATCGCTTCAGGAGGAACTTTCTTGCAACGTCTTAAGTTTTTCTCATGATATAAATAGACTCCACTACTATCAATAAGTATATAAATGCCGTAAGCCGTAGCCAGACCTTTTAACGTACGCATAAGTCGTTCAAATCCTGTCATGTTCATTTCCACACGTACCCCTTTCCTTCAACACATTCGATAATATTTTTAGTAGTAGTGTTTGAAGTATGTTTCACATTCTCAACCTTCTTTCGATAATGTTCTCTCAGCATTTCAACAGCCTCAAGAATATCATTTTCATTCTTCACCAAGACCTTGCCATTACTAGATACGGTCATATATTGATCAGGTATACCAGTCATCCAAGTAGGGTGATTATCTGGGAAAAATGTTCCGTTCTTAATACCATGTCTCACACGGATCTCATTCTTATATCGGTATACCAGGTAGCATTCAACTCCATGTCTTTTACATTCGTCCTTCCAACTTGTTCTCTTACATCCTTTAGCATTTCTATGTCCTGGATAAATCATATGCGCCCCTTTCCTTCAAAAAGAATAAGAGAGCCTGATAAATATCAAGCCCTCTTGATTCATTACAAATCGTCTTTACTTATGGTTCTTCACCGCTCTGTACATAATCAATGATCAGTTCATTAAATGCGTGTGCAAACATTCTCGTATAGTCTGAAGAAGATTTATTAGTGTTTAATAATTCATTACCGCTTTTTCTATGTATTTCTTCCAAAGTCGATAACGAATTATAACCATGCATAATCTCTTCAAGCTGTTTATAAAGCTTTGCACATTTAAAAATATCATCGTCTAGTACAATATTGTTATTCACCATTTTAGTACTCTCCTTTCCGACAATTCTGTCATAATAGGAGAATATATAATTACGAATTCAGCTTCCTGTTAAATCCATACAGGATCTTTGACATCTCTTCATATGATCCTTTGATCAACCCGCTAGGTGTATCGTCAAGAAACGTCACGACGCAGGTGTTTGGATGTTCTGTATTTTCAGCCAGAAGCTTAATGTTATTGGTATTGATTATCGCTCTTAATTCCTTGTCAGCCTCGGCATTGCTCTTACCAAATGTGACAAATGTTACTCCCATGAACATAAATATCATTTCTCCTTTCGATACTGTTCAATGAACTCAACAAAGCAATCAGGACACATGCAAAACAGATCTTTAAATGACTCTTCGTCTTCCTGCTTGAGATAGCATTTGCTTACTTTTTTGTGGCACTGGCAGCATTCTATCTCATGCCTAGACAATGGAACTTTACGGTCTTCCTTCAATTTGAACATGTTATTAACCCTCTCATTTAGTACTAAACCAGTGTCCTAAGTATTGAAACAACGGAACTGGACCATTGTAACCATCTGCACAAAAATATAATGCTCCTTGAGATTCATCCCAACCGTATTGAATCCAGTGCATTGCAACTTCACACTCTTTACTGAAGTTATTCGTAGGCATTCCTGCTGTTGCAAATTGACCCGTGGCAAATATCACAGAGTGTATATCGTCACCGTAGCCGTCATACCCAACACGATTAAGAACAACTCTCATAACTAAGGCCATTCCTTTGACACCTTGATTTCCTGCTTCACTAGTAGCTATGCCCATGAGATCTGTTCTCTCTTGAGCAGTAAAATATAAAGGAGTGACTGCTCCGTGAACAATCACTCCTTCTTCTACGAACTCTACATAATTTGGGTTTTTACTTCTAAATCCGCAGAGAAATATAAATGCCAAGGTCAAGACCAAGGTCATTTTTATTCTCATTTGTGGTTTCCTTACTCTTCGGGGAGGTCTTCGAATTCCATTGAGATACGAGACTGGTTAATCCAGAAATAAGCTTCGTTACACCAGGTCTTAGCTCTCTCCTCACCGGTGTTACGATCGATTGAGGTGCTATTCGTGATGCAGAGATTTGCTTTGAGAATATCAACCTCATCGAGCTGGTGGACTGAGTTTTCATCGAGAAGAATGGGCTTCCTGCCGGGCTTAACGAGGTACATCTGAGGAACGTATCTCGGATTATCCGACTTATCATCAGGGTATCTGACTTCTACAGGGAGTCTGTATGTAGGGCGGTCTCCCTCTTCACGTCCAGGTCTTACAGACACACGATAGCCCATATTTGCCAGGGTCTGACCGAAATCAGGATCGGTGATAGGCTCGTCATCGAAATATACTTCGCTGTTCTCAGGATCGATGATAGCTGCGAATCCACGCTTACCCTCTGCATTAACGACCTGCATACGGCCATTAACATTAGCAGTTCTCTCAGCACCTGCAAAGTTCTTCCAATCAATCTGTCCGCCAATAATTTCAAGCTTATGTCTCTTCATTTTAAATTCTCCTTAAATATATTATTTAAATGGTAACTCCAGAGGAACTGTGTCTACTGGAGGATTCATAAAAGGTACCTCCTCGGAAGAAGGCACCTCATACTCATAAGGTTTCGACAAGTCTACGAAGTCATCGTAGTTGCCGAATGCAACAATACTGCCCATAGCATCATGAGCCATTTTCTCATAGTAAGAAATATCAATGTCATCTTCCTTACCAAGATTTTCAACCATGCTTGATTCAAGCCATCTGTAACCCTTTGTTCCGGCTGCTGCATAGCTCTTACCACCGTCAACTCTGTAAAGAATTCCGCCGTGTTTCATAGGACAGAACTGACCAACACGACCAACGAATCTCATCTCATTACCGTCTTCCATATCCAAATATAAAGCGCCCTTGGATACAGATTTGGTTTCACAGAGATCGTCAAATTCGATGTCTTCGTGAGTAAACAGCGTCTTGAACACATACGGCTGCTGGAACTCGGCACCTGTAGCTTTCCAGCCTTCCTCGGTGTGACCAATGAATACAGCATCATTCACAAGACATATACGATCCCATTCGTCCTCAACTTCAAATGTGTAACCATAACATTCTCCGAATCTCATAACGAAATTCTCAATGAACTCATCAGGATGATGGATCTTAATTGAGTCTGTCTTAATGTGAATGACTTTATACCCAAGTGATTCAACAGCAAGCTGCAGATCGATCATGAACAAAGCACCACGTTTTGCAACAATGTTGTCAATGTTGCGAGGATCACGGAATGCGTTAATGAACTTAGCTGCAGTTAAACCATATACTGAGTTGATTGCTATCTTCAGTGCCTGTGCAAGTGTCTTAGCCTGATCAGGATCTGTCAGATACTTGGCAAGTCTTCCGCCAAATCTCTTTCCAGCCCTTTCAAAGTCTTTGTGCTTAATATCAACACGTGCTTCAACAAGCTCTTTGAAGTTCTCAGTATACTCGTCACCAAACAGGATTTCCGCAAGAATACTGTGCGGATGCTGTGATGCCACATCAAACGTCTTTGCTCTACCATACGTACCAGGATTAGCATAGACACGACCGCCTTCACCTACCTCGTAACCACGATAAGTACTTACACCGTCTTTAAACTCATAGCCATCGAACCATACTTGTCCTTTAGGCTTAACATCAGTTTCGCCTTTTGCATAAGGCATAACGTCTTTCCAAGTAAAGCTTGGTCCTTTAGGTTTTTCGCCAAGAAAACGGTAGTTAAAGTGGTCCTGAGGCTTACGATTTGCGCCAAATATCAATCGGGTTGTAAGCGTATTGGTCGTATCGTTTACTGTACCACCAGCAAGATCTGCCAGGATTTCTCTTGCAAGGAAATCACCTTGAGTGAAGTCGAATACAGCTTCGGTGACTATAACGTCATTATCACAGTATTCAGCAACCTGTTCCCACATATTTTCAGGAACAGGCTTATCCCAAGGAATACTCATTTCCATATGCTTAATGTCTACATCTATCCATTTCTCAAGGAAGAAAACACTTGCTTTAACTTTCTTGGAAATATCTTCCATGGACATTCCGCTAGCTCTGAGCTTTCTGGCTTTTTTGATAATAAGAAAGAGCTCAATTTCCCACTTCTTAAGTGACTGTTTCTTAGCGCAATAATCGTAAATATCAGTGTGGCTTACGTTATATGCCTCACTAAAGAAAGCATCCTTATCGCCCTTTGCTATTATCTTCTGTGACAGGTTGAACAGCTGCTCGTTAGAATATCCCATCATGCGAGCAAACAGCATGTGGTTATCGTAGCGTCGACAGTTGAAACCTACCAGCAGGTATTTCATTATGTCTTCGACTTCTTTTGGCGTAGGATTGATCATTCGATTAACTACCAATCCGCTGCCATGCTCTTTCCAATTTATTAAGAACAAATTGGGATAAACCTCGACGTCAAAGAATTTCAACGTAGGATCAGGAGGATTGACTTGAGGATATAATTCTTTTTCGTCGTCCAGAATCTCCTTAGATTTAAACCTCATTTGACCGACAAGCTTCACACATTCTGATGCGTGATGCGTACTACCTGCAGCAAATGCTACTACATCTGTATGCATGTCACTTACATCGTACTTAACATTGGATTCATAAGCGTCGTCCAATATCTTTTTGATAAAGTCAATACTCGGTTTGGTTCCTGCGTGATACTCTTTGTTGAGGTTTCGTTTAATGAGAGTTCTTATAGACTTCTCATTTGCCAAACCTTCAAAATTTGTCACGTCTTTGTCTCCTTTCAATGGCAGAATTCCAGTAGGAATCTCAGCTATTGGCAGGTTGTTACAATACGTGAGTCTTCGTCTTAAACTGCTATTACCTGTAGATACTTTTACTTCTATGTTTGGAGCAAAGACAGCACTCAACTTACTAGTGTCGCCTTTGTAGAAGTACTCCAGATGAATGCCGGCTCCAGACTTCGAGAATTCTGCATATGTCGGTGGCCATTTAGACGCTTCTTCTGCATTCCTCTCAGGGTCTTTATTGCCATTTTCATCTTTAAAGTCAAAGTCTATAGTAACAATTTTGTCCGGAACTTTGACGTAGTGCTCACGGGTTGTATCCAGATCCGACAATTTAGTCGTGCAGTTAACCCACTTTCGACTAGGTATACCATCTGCCGTGGAATACTGTGCCGGATAGTCTTTACAGTAAATATCAAACAAAGATTCTGTCGAAGTAAGATCTAACCATTCTCCAGATTTGGAAAGCTTCTTTAATTCTTTTTTCTCAGTTTCTCCTCCCAGGCTAAACTTGAATCCAGAATATAAATTGTACACGCTCATTTCATCAATTCGTGCGCGCTCTTCATACTTGTCAAAATAGTTCTTCAACTCCTCTTTAAATGCTCTTTTACTGTAAGGAAAACCCACTCTAGCGTCTTCACAATACACTTTGTACATTTCCCAAGCTGCTTTTAAAGTCGTACTGTCTTCAGCCTTAAACACGTCATAGCTATCTTCAATGAAGTTATAGAAATCATTTGAAGCTCCGATCATGTTTACAGGAATATAACTCTGATAATAATGCGGATCTTCTTCATAAATTTCTCTGCAATGCCATGCTATACCAGGAAGTTCAAAATTAATTATCGCGTCCATGGCTTTGTTATACTGTGTAGTAGGGACTTTATTACCAGTTGGAGATACATCAATTAAACGTCTTATAAGTCCTGACTTTGCATCTGTAATCTTTACAGGTTTGTTTGTACCCATGAACAAGAAGCAATGAAACGCATTTGTGTAGATCGACTTGTTCTTTGTATCAACGGGCATCGCTTCATGAGATACAAGCTGGTTAAGTCTGGTGTTATCCTCGATCTTACTCAGGTCACCGTCAAACTGTATTGCTACCAGAGGATTGTCCTTCAAAGGTTCAAGAGCAAACCTCGAATTAGAAGAACCTAATGCCTTTGCCTCAAATGTGCAGCAATAGCCTTTAAACAGTTCGCTGATAATATCAAGTACAGTTCCTTTACCTGTACCAGCTGATCCATAAAGAACTTCAAACTTCTGTATCTTCTTACTGTCTCCATTAATAATCGAGCCAATTGCCCACTCGATCTTACGCAGTTCGTCTGGAGAATATAAAACAGACATCAACTCGTGATAGTACGGAGTCTCCATCTGTTCCAAAGGATACGGCAACTTTTTACTCGCATAATCAGAACGCTTTGTTTCGTCATTTGAAAATATCAATTTACTGTCAAGTGTATGCCAGTTATCAGGACACTGACCTTTAACGAACTTATTCCACTTGTCTATGGAACCAGTAGACGAATACTTCAAATAACATACCTTAACCAAGCAATCACCATCTTCGTTCTTGTGCTCTTCGGCGTACTTAGCCAATTCGTTGTCAATTAACGCGATAGCTCTAAAGGGATCTGTCGACCAAAGATTAGTTTCTTCGTCCCATATTGCAAAGAAGTCTCCGCCTTTAATCATCAGATCTTTTACGGGCTTATTGCTCGGTAATAGTACTTGAAAGTCCGGATAAATCTCGACTTCATTTCTTTTAGGATACTTTTTACATATCCTTAAAAAATCAAGCATAAACCCTCCCTTATTCGTAATTGCTTATCTCGGTTACATACCACATCGCCTGATACCAAATATCAACATTTCTTAAATCTTCTCTCGGATTGTCTAATACAAATATTCCTCCATTCCCGCCATCAGCATCGTATTCCCTCCTAATGAATCGCTCAATGCAAGAGTTGACGTAGGCGGGATCATAATTACGATCGCTCTGGGCTCCAACACCCATATTGACAAGCATTTCCCAAAACCATTGTGATGTTCTGTCTCCTTTTTCACGGTCATGCATGTAACATTCCTCAATTCGAATGGCTAATGCTATTAACATTTCAAGGATCGAACAAGGTTTGTCTTGTAATATTTCGCCAAAGCCCAATTCGCGACGTAATCTAATTCCATCCTCTGCTCTATTCTCATCTCTGGGAACAGATCGAGGCCAGGTAAAGTCGCAAGAATATAAATGCATAAATAAGTTATTGTATGTTTCAGAACCATACGTGCTCTTAAATATGATTGAAATCAGCTTGCGACAATACTTTTCTTCAGGAATCATTCTTCAGACTCGTACTCGTCAGAGTCGTCTTCATCGTAGTATGAGTCTTCAGAAATGTTTATGCAGTTAACGATCTTGTTCTCTTCATCTACATAAAACACTTCTTCGACTGAGGCGTCAGTCATAGCGTCAACTCCATGCTCGCCAACATACTTCTCGGGGTTAATTACACGCATACCAGATGTCTCATCTACGAGTGTTCCGTCTCCCTGGTAAAACGTGTATGCTGCTTCATTGAACTTTTTATTAGTTACATAATTGAAGTAGCTATGTTCATCAACTTCGTGAATTTCCTGATCTTCTTTAACCACCTGAGGCTTCTTTACTTTATTTGTGGAGATCTCATTGTAGTCAATTTTGTTGTTTGCTTCTTCTGTTACTTTTTCAAATTTAGCGAGAGGCTCAAAGGGCTTGTTGTAATTAGCGGTTGCCTTCTGCCTGACATCCCTGAGAATATCATTGTCCTCTTTGAGCTCGGTCATCTTAGCCTTAACAGCTTCGATCTGCTCGTTAGCCTTAGTTCTCTCTATTTTACTTGTAACAAAGTAAGAGACTGCCGCACCAGCGACAGCCCCTACTATAAATCCTATTACACCTTTCATAGTTCCTCCTTAAGATATCAATGAAGGACAAATTGATCCGCCAGTATTCCAAGTTATAAGCATTCCATCAAGAAAAACCTTGGGATTCTCAGGATCAGGAACCGCTACATTCTTCCATCTTGCTCTTATCTCTCCGTCCGGGTGATTAATGTCCCATCCTGATACATTATGCTCCTCAGTCCAATAATCCTTGTCGTCGACATCCTTGAAGTACTTGTTAATATCATTCATGTTAACCCTTACATTGGGCTTAGGATTGATCAAGTACCTGCCGTTGTCGTCTTTCTTACCGAACAGCTTCCTGTTATAGTTCTTTGCAACATCGAGAATGTGATCAATTCTCCACTCTTCAATGGGGTCCCAATAAGGATCGCCTTCAACCCAAAGAGTTGTACAGAAAGGATCTATGCTGGCACTCGAAGCAGTCTTCTTGGTTTCCTTGACAACTTTAGTCTTACCATTCTTGTCAACAACTTCTTTCTCTTCGGTTATCTCAGATACACCGTTAAATATCTTATCTGCTTCCTCTTCTCCAAGAGCATCATAAACCTTCTGCTTGTCGCTCATAGCTGCGTCAACAGTTGCCAGAAGAGTTGAAGTAAGAACCTTATTTCTGTGATCATAGATCTTAACTGAACCTACAAACAAACTTAAAGAAAGACTTTCAAGTGCTATAGCCCTACCGTAAGTCTGTCCAAGTTTTCCGATAGTTCTTGCATACTGACCGAACATGTCGCGCTTATAATCTTTAATGCTGTAATCAGGATTATTACTCTTTTTGGCTTCCTTTATCTTGTCAACCATATCTTTATGCTCTTCAAGAATATCAATAGCCTTAGGTGTTGCCTTAACGGCCTCTACGACTGCTGCAACAGAAGTTATTGCCCCTGCAACAGCCATAATCTTAGGTGCGTTCTTATACAGAACTCGTCCAACAGTTGACACTGCGGACACAAGTTTAAATGGCAAATGCATAAATATAAACCTCCTTAAACATTATCTATAGGCATAGCTTTAGGAAGAACCAGAAGCCATCCTCCAGATACTCTTTGTACTGTTGCTCCATTCAGACTTGACCAGCCATAGTCATAATCTGTAGGATTTCCTGTGAGACCAACCAGATCATACAGATCCTGTATACGCACAACAGAATATCTATCGATTATTCCCTGCATACTCACAAGTACAGATTCAGCGTCAGCTCTTGCCTTTGCTGATCCACCCTGATTTGCAGGATAATCCTCGATCACGATATCGTCATAAGAATACTTGCTCGCTGCCTGTGAAGGAGCCGTACTGGGAGCTATTCTTGACGATGATACTCTGTTGTAATCGTACTGCTGACTTACTCTCGATCTTGGTGCAAATGAATTGCTATTTGATGTACGACGATAAGTTCCACCGCCGCCTCTCCAGAAGTCAACAATATTCATCACCGTGTCAAATATCCCGTTCTTAAGTGCCGGCATTATTATGTCGGTGAGCATGTACTCCTTTGCATCAGACACATCTTCAGGAATGAATGTCTGTCTGAACAGTTTTCCGATTGTCAGACGATGCTTAACTTTCGACTGAACAACCGGCTTATTTACAACTCGTGTATCCTCTTTCTTTTCTAATGCTGTCTTTGAAGCATCAGAATTATTGGGTATTCTCGTTTCCATTTAAATATCCTTTCGAAAAGCAAAGAGGACTAGATTTCTCTAATCCTCTTTTAGTCGTTGATTATTCAGTTGTAGTAATTTCCTCAGCCTGAGCCTCAGCAATTACATTGTCTGCTGCAGAGTCATCAGATTCGATCATATTGATCTCGTCTGAGGAATCTGACTGGGAATCAGCCTCCTTCTTTGCTGCTCCGCCAAGTGCAATACCTCCAACAAATGCCAGTGCTCCAACAACACCGACAATTATCTTTGTCTTGTGCTTAGCGAAGAAGTCCTTTACCGGATGCTTCTCTACCATATCATTTGCCTCCTCGTTCTGATCAATTTCCTGATCTGTGTTCTGTCCAAGTTCAGTGTAATTTTCGCTCATTCTATTTTCCTCCTATGAACTGTTAATAGTTACAACGTACCCATTAAATAATCTGTATTTTTTACGAATACTCTCTGTATTTGGGCGCCTTAGGATCTACTTCAGGCCTGAAATATCCACAAACCTCGCCTGTTTCGATCTCAAAGTAATCAAATATAAGTTCCGGTGCATCTTTACATACCTTATTTACATCTTCGAGCCTCCATTCCATAGCTCCAGTAGTTCTGGGATCAAGCTTTGGAAGCTGAAAACACTCAAGATAGTCATTGATGGTCACACTTTGCCGATTCCACAGATCCCTATTGAATACATTCAAACCTCTATCTATAAAGTCCCTGGAAGCTCTCAAATATGTATTTGAATAAGGTTCATAATATAAAGTATTACCGGTTCTCGTATTGACCACATTGCCTTCAACATAAGGAGTTTCCTTGAGATTGTTCTCAGCAACCTTATGCTGTATCTTTTTATACTCTTTTTCGCCCACAACCTCGCGGGTTGCTTCGTCCATTTTCTGAGACGCTTCCTCCGTTACTTTGCAGGCTGTTAAGAGTGCTGCGGTTCTACCATTTTCGATCTTCCTGGCCCCAAGAATACATACAATTGACAGGATGGTTATTACTACAGGGAAAATATAAAACTTCCATGTATGCTTAACTACCTCTTTTCCTGTCAGTTTTTCTCCTTTTTCTTCCTCCGCCTGCGCAAGAACCTCTAATGCCTTAGGCGTGTTCTTAACAGCGGATACAGTAGAGGATATAAAACCGACAATTCCGAATGCTGTAAGTATCTCAGGACTATGCTCGACAATTATTTTGCCGATTTTCAATAGTCCTTTTGCTATTTTCATGTCTCCTCCTACTCATAAATTGGCGATAAATATCCACAGTCTTTTGCAACCTTCTCAGTTAACGGCCAAATACTGTATTCGATTACTCGAGTTTCTCTTCCGCCGTTAATTTCCCAGTTCGTTGGAGCATTTTCTGTTCCAGGAACATTGATCTGCTTGAAGTCTATGTCGAGCCAGTTATAACCTCCCTGGTGCTCGAGTATGTAGTCTTCTGTCCACACAGATTTGGCTGCTTTAGGACTATTTTTTCTTACCTGAGGGAAAATATCACCAAGTTTTATGCCCTCGTTGCTCAAATGAAGTACTTTATTAGCCTCACATTTAGCGTCGTAGAACTCAGCCATTGTCATTTGAAATGCTGTTTCGCTTAACGGCTCAAAAAACCAATACTTATTCTCGTCGTGCAAACATGCTTCACGTTCTTCCGCAATTTCTTCCTTGACCTGACTGTCCAGAAGCTTAGCTTTTTCCTCGCCTATAATCTCTTTGATCTTGTCTTTATGCTTTGCATATGCTGCTGACAGACCTGCTGTGGTGACTATTAGACCCTTAATCTGCCTCTGAGACACTGCACATGACGCTATACCGGTTCCTACAGCCAGTGCAAGCGTTGCAGCCGTAGGCCAGTATACCTGAGCATAATCCTTGACCTTTTCTTTAGTTGTGAGATCAGTCTCACCTGTAGGATCGATCTCTAATCTGTGATCATCTAACAGTTTTACGGCCTTAGGTGTCTCGTCAATTGCTAAAAATACAGAGGCAATTGTAGACACGACCGATATTCCAGTTAATATGATCGGTAATGCACCTTTAAAACCCATTTTTTCTCCTTTCTAAATATAAAAGACTAAGAGAGCCTGATTTCTCAAGCCCTCTCGGTTTGGTTACTTAACCATTTTGGATATCAAGCCCGGAATTGTTCTTGACACCTGTGATGCGAACATATTACCACCCTTCTCAAAGTCCATTGCGGTGGCTGTCAGCTTTACTGCTGTGTTCGTACGGTACACATCCGTAGCCGCGTTCGCTGCGTTTCCTGCGAAACGATTGATCTCAGAACCTATTCCAAGCTTCAATTCATTCTCACGTACCTTGAGCTCTCTTTCTTTAAGCTCCAGTTCACGTTCATGAGTTGAAATCATGTCTAGGGTCTTTAACAACTCGTTCACATTCTTGCGCTTTTCAAACGCGTTCTTCGTTGTGGGTTCCGTATCGACGCTGTCTGTAAAGTGATCGTCAATGCAAGACTCCAAGTCGTGAATGATAACATCTTTTAACAGTTGTTTTATTCCTTCCATTGTTGTCCCTCCATAACTGATTAATAGTTACCATAATACAACCGGAATTATTTACGTTCTTTGTCGCCTGAATCCTTGTCTTTAAACGGTTCTTTTACCACTTTTATGACAACAAAATTGAACTTAAGCCACTCGTCAAGATCAAAGCGAAGAACCGGCTTAATATCATCAGGATTTCTATCATCAAGCCAGAATTCTCCGTTAGTCTTAAAAAACCTGTAAATGAACAAGATGTTAAGAACAATCGACAGAGACAGAGCAAATATCAAGAAAGCTGTCAGCATGCTGTTTCCTCCTTCTTTTCTACATCATAATTAGGAAGCTTGATCTTATAGCAGCCAGCCTTTTTGCTATAGAATATCTTTGCTCCCTCGGTATACTTAGGATGACTGTCGATCATTTTCTGAGCTTCTTTCTCAGTTGCAAAACGCATGAGATTGAACTTCATCCAGCGTCCTTCTCTAGCCTGAGTCTTCAACAGATTGATCATGTCATCGCCGAAGGGATAATTATGATTATTAGACAGACAATCCATGTAAGACTCGTACTGCTTGCTGTAGAAGAAATTTTTAGCAGTGTTATAATGCATGGAATTCGGTCTTCCTGTATCCTTATTAAGAATATAAGTAGTCTCTGCCTCACCGAAATCCTTAACTGCACTGCTGATTATTGCTGCGATTAGTGTCATTCCTCCGTCACGATCGTATTTGCAGTCTTCGCTGACATTTTCGTACTCCATTACTATGTCAGCAACACCGCCTTTTCCGTAAAGATAGACGTCCTCGAATGCAGTTCTTTCAACGCCTATTGTTTCGATAGTCTCTCTTGATACTTCAGGATGATCTGCCAAATATAAATCTGCAGCTATATCCCACATCGACTTACCCATCTTTCTCTCAGCAATCACTGTCGCTATATTCATTCTTTATCTCCTCTAAATTCTTATTCTCTGCACACTTTATACACAAATAGTACTTAGAACCGTTCTTTTCCTTGGTGTAGAACGATCTAAATATCTTTCTACTCATTCCTTCATACGGCTGATCAAATAACTTAATTCCGCATTGAGCACAGCATTCAGTTATCTGCTCCATTTTTCTCCTCCTTACGGCATCCTGCTCTCCACAGAAGTGCTTCCTCCTTGTGCCCATCAGACTTTCCGACCTTATAAGACACATAAATAGCAACCATGATTGCAACTCCACTAAATACTCTTCCCATACTTAAGTTCCTCCTTCTTAATTAAGTTCTTGCTTATTGTTACCTTTGCAGTAGGCTGATAGCCCAATTCCTTCTTAACCTGCCAAACCATATTTGAGTATGCTTTAGCAAGACTAACTGCCTGTGTCTTTAACTTGACATGCGCTATGGTCTTATCAAAAATGAAAACCGGCCCGTGATAGCTGTACGTGTCTTTGTACTTACTATCAGGAACCGGCGTGAACGATAACTGACCGTTCTTCTCGCGATATAGATTTTCCTGCATATCTCACCTCATATTAGAATATCCAGCAGCCTTAGAGTTCTTGAAGTTCGGTTTCTCAAGGCATATACATTCGTTACAAGTACCTGCATAATACTTATGAACCCAGATCTCTTCATTGAGACCAAGTTCATTCACAGCCGTTTGCCATCTGGTCTTAAAGCCGTCAATGCTTTTTACTTTCTTACCGGATGAAAGATCGTCTTCCATCTTAAAATCGATACTCTTACCTTTTCCGAGATAAAAATCTTCTACTGCATCGATATACCACTTGAGATCATATCCTCTTCCTGTCAAAGAACCTCTATAACGACGCTTCTTAGGCTCTTCTGGAATAGATGGATGCATGGCAGCTACGTCAACCATAACTGCATCGACCTTGGTAGGTTCCTTATACTTATCAAGAAGCCATACAAAAATATCAATTGCATTAGCTTCCTTTGCCGCACCTACGAGATTGTTGTAACTGCTCTCACCAAATGTCTCTACGAACTTCTCTTTGTTTGTCATGTTTTACCCTCTTTTCTTAATGTGTGTGTTTGCAAAAAGAAATGAAGAGCAGAATTAATCTACTCTCCATTACATAACATTATTTTTTTACGACTGCTTTTACTATGCTGTATATAGCAATAGGCCAAATCGCTCCACCAATAAAACTTACTCCGAATAAAAACATAGCTATTTTTGCATCGTTATGTCCAAACATTTCTTCAATATCTTCACGTACGTCTTTTGCTGAATCGCCGTCGAATACAGGGTTAGGCATAATGTCTAATACACTGTTTCTATAAGCGCTCCAATAAAATGCGCAAACGTTAGTACAGAAATATAAAGCTCCAATAACAACGTATGCAAATACTAAATATTTAATCATTTATTGTCCTCTCTTTCTGTGCTGATTAATAGCCTTCATTAAAGAGTCAAAATTAATTGCGAAAAAGACAAGAGACCAACAACTTGTTAGTCTCTCATCTTACATACTTCATAGCTTTTTAATGATGGCGATCAATCCGCCAATGCCCAGCAATATCGCTATTATTGGTATTAAATATATCGCCAAAAATAGAAATATAACCCCGGCCATTTGAGCTATTGCTTCCCACATTAAATCCTCCTTTCGTATCCATTAAAGAAATATAATTCTTTACGAAAAGATTTAAAGAGCAAGACCAATGTTCGATTTAGTCTTCCTCGTCTTCTTTATGTGCTTTCCTGTTAAAACTCTCTCTATAGTTATCATCGTCATGAATCTCATCGAGCATCTGCTCAATTGTCTTTCCACGATAAAGTTCCATTTCAATTGTGTCGTAAGTATTTGCCATAATAGTTTCCTCCGTAAATATAAATTTAGTTACGGCCTTACTCTTTATCCTCTATTCCTCCTTCATTAAATAGTTAATAAAAATTACGAAAAAGAGAAGAGAGCCAATTAAGACTCTCTCCACATACGTTTCATATCCTCGAGTTCTCTTTCACGTCTTTTACCCTCTTCCATACCTTTGGATTCTCCAAACGCATATCCAAGACCAAAGATCACTATTGAAAATACTCCTAATACGATAGTATATGCTAATGTCATATTAATCTCCTCTCTTATCAGAGCACTCATTGCTCTTCATAATATGAGTACATTTTTTTACGAAAAGAAAAACAGGGAGACTTAAAATATAATTTTGTCTCAAACTGCTTTACCTTCAAGTGCATCTATCTCTGTTTCAATCTGATCGAATATATCGACTACGTCGAATTCCCAGTCATTTAAAAACGTTTCACCTACTGGAATTCCAACAGTGAAGAATACCATGTGATTCTTAGTGTCATACAAGCATCCGGTGTGTCCACCGAAGTTGTAAAACTCGTTGTAATCACGAAGTCTCTTCCTGATTTCATCCATTACATGAATGTTCGTCGACTTGACAATAAACGTTACGTCATAATACTCGGTTCCATTTCTATCGATTTTTGTTCTGATGTAATCACAAGTTCTTTCCATAATTTGTCCTTTCCGTCTCCCTTCATAAAAGAAGAAAATATAATTACGAAAAGAAAAGAGGACTAAACGTCAGTCCTCATTTAAATGTCTGAATACATATTTGATTGCTCCTACGACAATTGCTATCGTAGAAACAACGATCAATACAAATCCGACCATTCCAAATATAAGTGCCATAAAGCGCCTCCTTTCTTCTTCATTAAAGGATGCAAAAATTTTACGACAAATAAAAAAGAGACTTAGGTTATCTGCTAACGCCCACGAGGGGCTCTTCTTCGAGTTTTCACTCTCAGTGCTTCAAAGACTTCCATATCTCTCATTAAAGGATGCAAAAATTTTACGACATAAAAAAAGTACGAGAATGACGATCGTCGTTATTTTATCATGGGCCAATTGTCAGGATTTCTCCTCAGCCACGATCCCGATTAGTTCCCACTTCTGGGTCTTCAAACTTCACATACCGTTCACTCTCTTCATTAAAGGATGCATAAATTTTACGAAAAAGAAAAGGAGTAAGAATAACTTGCATACTATTTCGCGCATATACAAACCCGTCTCTCGAACTACTTGCCGTATAGGTCTCTTGGGTATTAATTCCAAGATAGCGCGTGCAAGAAACCTAGACTTTTATCGTCTAAGTTTTACCTCTTACTCTCTCATTAAATAACTCATAAATTTTACGATTAAAAAAGGAAGAGGGCTTATTCAGCCCTATCCTCCTTTTGTTCCTTTGTTTCTTCTTCGTCTTTAAACAAGTTCCCGATTGTTTTCTCCATAACTTTCGGCATTGCTTCGTCTAAATACCAGTCAAGGACGTTTCCAAACATTTCCTTGTATCCAACAAATATCTTGAATACAACGAATGCTATGGTAATAAGTCCCATGGCACAAAAAGTTGCAGCCAAAGCTATTAAAGCTAATAATAGTTCGCTCATATTTTTTACCTCCATAAAAACAAACAATAGTTACCATAATACTATTGAATATTTTTACGAAGTTAAAAAAGAAAAGGGGTAAATAATTTTGCTATCAAATATCAACTTGGTATAGGAGTGGTGTAGGAATGTAGGAGGTTTTAGTGTTCCTAACCACTCTTAACCAAGTCTAAGAAAGGCCCATTTTACGGGCACTCTGCGTAGTTATCATGTTTTTATGATATGGCAGAATCATTTTCCATAAATTAAGGGAGGAGTGATAACTACGCAGTTTCTATTGGGTTTATGTAGGATTAGTGTAAGGATGGTCCAAGACTTCTATGAATGACTTGTATATACCATCCTTATCCATCCTAACATCGACTTTATCCACGACCATCAATTGTACAGGACGTGGAATATCTTTTGGACCGTATTCAATTCCTTTTATGACAAAAGGCGTATCATACCTTAAGTCAACCAAGTCTTTGACTATCATGGATTACAGAGCTTCAATAGCAGCAACAAAATCAGCATAGGTTTCAGCGCCTTCTGCGAGAGTCTTAAGATCTGATACTCTTATAACAGCGTCTCCCTTGAACAGATCCTTGGGCTCGCCTACACTGAGATCGACACCTCTGTTAAGGAATTCAATCTTTCCAGTTGTTTTGTTTGTTCTTGTTTCTCCTCTTGCTGACATAATAATGTCCTCCTTTTATTATAAATATTAATAAGTAACAACTAAGTTAGTTTGCCGTGCGTCCTTCTGCTTTGCCAAAAATCACATAATGCAGATAATACATCGGATTATTATCGCCATAAGCGGACGCAAGGTCAGGATAACGGTCCTTATAGATCTGAGGATTAAATTCAGCTGATGCCTGACGGAATTCGTTCATGCCAAAAAGCTGGAAATGCAACCATAATGCGTTAGCATCTGCGCCGAAAGCACTCTTTAAATCTGGATACTTATCCGCATAAAAGGTCGGATCAAATACCGGTGAATAGTCAAAACCATTTATAAAATATCCTTCGTTTACAGCAGGATTAATTATACAGCCTCTAAACTTGTACTCAGGTCCAGCACCCCAGTTTCCATTTGCATTGGTTCTTGTTTGCGTCCAGAAAGCATTCTTAGCGTTGTATCCAGATTCGCTTGTAATGATCTTATTTTCGTTGACAATCTTCTCGACAACACAGACGTGACCTGCGCCATCCTTACCACCTAAAGTGCTTCCTTTCTGCCAAACCATAATTCCACCAAGAGTAGGTTTGTTTGAAATTTTGAGTCCCATAGACATTGCTCTTTCAATAAAGTTCTCGGCATTGCACACAAGTTGATACTCTATACAGGGTTTTCCAATTATCTCTGCAAAACGCCCATTAGCATATCCAACGCAATTAGCAAGTACCGTCGCTTTAGGATCGGTAGGTCTACCTTTACAAGCATCAGAATATCCACCATCAGCTTTGCGAATGTAGTAAGGAATATTCTGTGGTTTGGTTGTTCTCATTGTAAATTGTGCCATACGAGTCTCCTTATCACATCCACCTATCATTTACTTCATCTTTCATTCGATTGAGAAGCTGCTGCTCTATAGGAACCATTTCTGCTTGACAAAATGGACAAGTGTCAAGGGTGACGTCTCCCATGACCACGGTCATAGCTTTTAGTTTGTGATGGCAGTGGCTGCACTCGATCCCCGCTCCCAGTTCCGCTAGGACATAACTCCACTTCGCTTTCTTCTGGTTCGGCATCTTTCACCTCCTCTTCCTCTTCTACAGGTTCGGCTACATCTGTAGAATAGACAACATCGTCGATCTTACCGTGAGAAACCCATCCGTCTATAATTGTGTATCCAATTCCGTTAGGGCTACATGTAACAACTTTACCGTCACCAACATATATGCCGATTCTTTCAGGCATAAATACCACTTCTCCAGGTACGATTTCCGAGAAATTCTTTGAAATATCATGGCAAAGATACATAACCTCGCCTACAACACGACACTTGTATCCGCTGATCTCGGCGAACATTCCAAACTCGTCGTAAGCACGGGTGTCTTCACTTGCTGCAAATATAATATTGGTTCTCTTAGCGTTATATGGATTGGTTCCGGTGAACTTAAACTTGTTGTTCTGATTAAGAACCTGCCCATTTCCGCCTTTTACATAAAGAGTCTTCGAAGCAGCAAGTGCTTTAGCTCTTTCACAAATATCATTCGCTGTCATTAGGTTTTACCTCCTCTTTCTTCTTATACTGGATGTGAGATATCCCGAGCCAAGTGCCAAGCATAAAAGCTATTGCGTCGATAGTTCCAGCTATAGCATCAGCATAGGGAAGACCCCAAAGTGCAAATATAATTCTTATCGCACTAGCAAGTCCAGGAAGTCCAAGAATTGCAACCCATTTTAAACGGTCATACCATTTGTTACTCATGACTTTTCTCCTTTCTTATAGGTAAAGCGTCAATTGCATGCATCATGGCATCTCCGGATCCATTACCGCCAGCATTATGATAAGGAGACCAAAGATACTTTCTGAAATCCTCACGTTCATCTATCGTAATCCAGCCTCTACTCAAATATCCAGATCCGACATGGATTATTCGATCATACGCCAATCCCATACATAAATTAGAAACTTTTTCTAAACGCTCCTCTATTTCTTTTAAATCTTCTGCTTTATTCTTTTTCTTTTCGTCTTTTCTACTTATAAGAAATTGAACAAAAGCAAATAAACTTGAAATAGTAACGCCAACTACAGATGATGTTAGAATCACTGCTATTGTTGGATCCATTGGTATTCCTCCTATTCGAATGCGTCTTGATTATTCTTGTAAGCAATGAAAGCGTCCATAGAACTTGCTACAGGGTCAATCTTGGCTTCATAACGTTTCTTAAGAAGCTTACGGTTTCCATTTGTATCTTCCATAACGATGCAGTTACCCATGGCAAATTGCATTATCCCCTCATCAAATATCCATAGCTTTTCAAAAGCCAGCTTCTTGATCTCGCCAAGAGGTACAGACTCGGTTCTACTTCCCTGAATGACTTTCTCTATGCCAAAAGGCCCGTTCTCGGAAGCCCATCTCTCTACAAATTCTTTAGCATTATACGGGTCGTATCCAAAGCATCTGACATCGTATTCCATCTTTGTGATGAAATTGTCCAACTCGTCATAAACCTGCATTATGTCAAGAATTACACCGTTTAATACAATCAAAGATCCTTCATTAATAAACTCTTCATACTTGATTCGCATAGCCTGAGGAAGTTTGTCCAATGTCTTACTTGAAATATAATTCCTTGTCTTGATTGCAAATGCTCCGCCAGGTAAAGGGAACAAAAACGAGAACGAACAGAAGTCGTCACCCTGCGATAAGTCTGCACCCATAGCACATCCCATACCACGTAGTGAATGCAGTCTTTGCGTTTTTGTCTCTTCGTAAGTAAAGAAATAAGTGAAACCTTCCATAGGTATTCCAAATCTCTTTGCTAAAATATCATTTCTGGCGCTTGGAACATTTTCTGCTCTTTCTACTTCCTGCTGATATGTCTCATAGCTAACCGTCTTTCCAAGATTCGGATTTGCTTTAAGCCACATTTCAGGCATACCGACCTCGTCAAGACTGTCAAGCTTATACCACCATATGCTTACATGCGGATTATAGTATTCACCACGTAATATCTTTGTAAGCTCAATCTTAATGTCGTCACCAGGGCCATTTCTTACAGTACCTTCCGACGAAGTTGATACTATAAGCCAATGACCGTCGCCCTGCATTGCATTCTTAGCACAAGACTGCTCCAAAGGTGTCATAACATCTTCTGAAATAGCTCCAGAAAGCCACTCATCAATTGTAGCTATCTTACATCTGCTACCCTGAAGCTTATCAATATCCATAGGAACCGTTTCAAGCTTAGAATTCGTCAGGAAATTCTGTATTCCAAGTTTTGTAGAAGCCAATTTAGGTCTATTAGCTCTATTTCCTGTTGTATTTTGAATTGATCCTGCAGTTAGGAACTTAAACACAGGTCCTCTAGCACGAGTTATAGCTGTCTTGAGCGAAGACATAACCTCGTCAGCCTGTCTAATGGTCGGTGCTGTAGTAACCTGATTTGTGGTTGACCTATCTGCCACCAGATAGTAGCCGTGAATACAACTCTCATACAGGGTTTTTGCAGCACCTCTTCCTATTATTAAGTACTGTTTGTTTATAAGTCGTGTTTTAACCTGTTTCTGGACGTAATGTCCACCTGTTCCATCAGGGTTTTTCTCGAATACAGAGCGTTCTATAAAGTAATACCATCCAAAGATCTGTTCCCCCCACAACTTGAACGTGTCAAGCAAATATAAATCAGATCCGTCGGTTAAGGTTAATTCTCCTTCGCAAAATGCTATCCACGCCTCAACTGCTCGATCATCATAGTAAATATCCGGGTCACGTATAAGTTCATCAATTCTATTCATCTCCATTGAGACTTCCCTGTTAACAGGTATTTCTCCTCTTAATACCGCATCCCGGAATTGACCGTAATAATACGGTGTTGCAGTGTTAGATAGCATAGTAACCTCCCTTTACCAATACAAGCTAAACACGTCATGTTGCAGGTTATCACTCACGTAATGATTGTCGTACTTAATCATCTCAAAGCTCTCAACAACCTGCTTAATTATGTCCGGATCAGGATCATAACTTATGTAAGTGAGTGAATATCTTGGAACAAATTTAAAAGTTTTATTGTTTGCGTAATTGTGATTTGCAGACCCTCTTGTAAACACAAAACAAGGATAAGTCATGTGATAATTGCTAGGAGGCTGAAAATATACGTTATCGGAACCGAGTATTTCTTTAAGCTTGTTTTGAAGAGCTAGCGTTGTTCCCATCTCTATATTCACCTCCTATATTAATTGTAAGTCTAGGCGGCTCGACAGTTATTTCCTTAACTTCCCATTTTCGTCCTCCCCATTCAATCCATTTCATATTAAAGAAATTCTCATTAGCAAACGGATCACTTATGACTGAAAACTGGTTGTTAATGGAAATATCATTGTTAACCTTATCGCCGTTATCGTATCTTTTTATTAATCTATTAACATCTCCATAGTAATGTCGTTCTACAATCTTAGGTCTCCAGACGGTAGCTTTATTTTCGCCAAGAGAAACCTCAACCTGGGTCTCAAATCCAATTTTTCCATGCCACTTCATTTGAGTCCCTCCTTACCATAATCTAGTGTCGCCGGGCATTCGTTCGTTGAAATAATTTATTGGAAGCATGCTTTCGTCGCCATAATGGATAGCTTGATGTGTATTGAAACTAACGCAAATCAAGTTCTCCAAATCGAATAATGCCGGGCTACGATCCAAAATATCTTTCTCGGTTATCGGATTGATATGATGGATGTAGACCCGGTCATTAATCTCAAACCCTTCCATACCTAAATCGCATCCATTATCGCGGATGATGACGCGGTTACGTACCGATTTCCATTCAGGCGATCTGTAATAAGCTTGATTTAAATATCTGTGAGAGCCAAAGGTCTCTTCTGCTACAATCCCTGACTGCTTAAGGTATTCATAACGTTCTTGAAAGGTTGGAAAGGTTATGAGCTCTGAATAAGAAAGTATCAACTATGTTTGAGCGATTCTATAGCGTCAACGTAAGCCATGCGTTCCTTATCATTCTTAGCATTATTCATCATATGCTCGAGCTTATAAATCATTTCTTCTTTTTCGTCATGCCCACCATAACTGTTACGACCATTACTACGATTATTTTCATATCTCATATTATCGTAACTGTTTTCATATGAATAACTATCACGATACATTCCGGGGTATCTGGACATTCTTCTTGTAGAATATCCACGATTCTCCATAGAGTACATGTCGTCTTCCTGACCGTACTCCTTCATTGCACAGATTGTTTCGATATCCTTAAGAATATCAACGGCGTCACCCAATGCCTTAATCTCGGTAGGAGTGATTTCACCTTTACTAGTCACTTTATCGATTTCTCTTTCGATAACAGACTTGAGATTATCTAAACTGTTCATCTCGAACTCCTCCCTTATGCTATTCTATCTACAGTAATTGACGCATTACGTCTAATTCCAATAGACGGTGTGGGTGTAGTAGCAGGATCATCTTCTGTTCCATCTACATAAACTGCTGATACAGATACACAACATCCACAAGGTACTGTAATAGGTGCATCAGTGTTTATAAACTGATACTCTTCTACAGCTGCCGGCGTTATGATTGCAACGCTTTCAGGGATTATTGATCCGTTTACAGTTATACCTATAGCTATAGGAGTGACAGCTCCACCAGTAGGAATCTTAACATTTGCCTTAACTTTTACATTGTATCTGGCGAATCTGTTAGGAGTATTGCCTTTCAGATTAAGAACCCCAGCTGCAAGAGGAACAACATTACCACTATTGCAAGGGATAGAAACAGTGCTAAATGGAATAGTTCCATTGAGAGCAACTGTTACGTCGCTCGCTGTTAAATATTCTGCCATAGTCAATACCTCCTATTAGTTAAAAAAGGTATTTCCGTTGCATCCGCAGTTTCCATTGTTACGGCAAGTAAAGATTGGCTGCTCGCCATATACAGGAACTGTTCCTACAGGGCACTGATTGAGACGATTGTAAATATCATTTACGATGGTTGCATTCTGCTGGACCTGAGAAGCCTGTCCTCTAGCATAGAGGATTTCCTGACGAAGCTGAGAAATCTCATCATTCTTAGCATCGATCTTATCCTGGCAAAGCTGATCCTTAATAGACTGAATACCACCATTAATTGTGTTAAGGAGAGACTGGGTATTCTGCGTATCATTTGCACGAGTAGCACATGCTTCACTTGCAATGGTAGCGCCAAGATTAGCAGTAGCAAGTCTATTTTCACAGCAACAATTAGCAAGCTGACTTGAAATATCAAAAGTCTGCTGCATGTTTGCAACCTGGAGATTGGAGACACCATCACGTATGGAGTTAATATTGTCATTGATCATCTGATCCCTGAAACCGCCGTTGACCTGGTTTGCCTGATTCATCCAAGGATAGATTTCTCCTGATCCGCCGCCGAAGCCGCCCCAGCCGTTATTGCCCATAAGAGCAAACAGGAAAAGGATAACCCACCAGCCATCGCCGCATCCAAATCCGCCGAAGCCACCGTTACCACCGTACATAGGACCTACAGGCATAACCATTCCATTTCCAGCACCATTTTCAGTAAGAGACATAATTTTTTCTCCTTTATAAAAATATAAATTGGTTAATAAGTTACTATATCACTCGTGCGTGCCCGAGCAATAAATAAAGTTAAGGTGTCTCCTTTCCTGAATAGACTATCTATAATAACTCTGATATTAGAGTTTTTATTGATTTACCCTCAATCTGTTGTGATATATGACCCCGAAACAAACACGATTTCACTGCTATTTATTGTTCCTACGTTGAGCTGAACTTGTTTTGCTGAAATAGTAGCAAAAGTACAAGACATTTTCGTAGAAGCGACAACCCCCAAAAAGTCATATCTTGAATCAGGCGTCCACGGTAGAGTGAAAACCACATCGGATGGTGCAAGGGCTGAAGTGGAAGTAAAGGCTATTGTAAAAATAACCAACTTCCCCATCTTCTTAATTGTCTGAGTGTTTATGGTTACTTTCCCTGTTTCTCCTGTTGCTGTTCCACTTGTTATGAGTAACAAATCATCAAGTGCATCTGCTACTGTTCCGCTGCCATACGACACATTCTCTGCCGAAATATCAACATAATCTTTATCAGTGCATTCCCAATAAGTTGGTCTTTCACTAACAGGAAGTGCTAAATACTCTGCCATTGTCATTTTAGGAAGTGTATTAGCACCGCCTATTAAAATTCCATTTACATAATAAGCCATGATTGCACCTCCTTTACTTAGACCATATATGTGACAGAGCCAAGTAGAAATGCTTTAGGATCTGTATGCCATCCATATGCGCCATCTACTATAGGCTTAATCTGAACACTTCCACTGCTAGTTATAATACATAAAGCCGTATACACATAATTGGCAGTTAGATCAGAGGAAGAACTTGCCATATACACTATTAATCCAGTTTTCCAAGCTTTAGGCAAATCTTTAGCGTCCAAAACTACAGCCCCAGAACCTTCTGATCGGCATATGGAACCAGATAAAATATTTACATTATACTGCTGGTTAAAAGAAAGCGTCCTGACATTTCCGAATCTTTCTATGGTTATTCCCCTATACTCTTCGGTGCCATCGTGTTTAAACGCATAATCCGATTCCTTAGTGATTGGCATTATCAACCCACCAATAACCTCTGTTCCTTTCATTATTGCTGACATAATTGTTTCTCCTTTATGACTTACAATAGATTAAGGTGACGCCAATTTGGATAGTTTCGCCTGTCGCAATCACTCCCCCATTTGCTTTTTGAACAAATCCAGTGATTCTTGACGCACTTCTTATTCTTGCTTGTATAGTATACCCGACCGAATTTGATGCTATGTCGAGTCCTATCAGTTTATAGCCTGTCATGGGATATTCTTGCTCTACGTCTATATAGACAAGCCCTGTCCCTATTAAGGTGAAATATTGGTCGTAAACAATTTTGATATAATCACCCTCATAAGGATTATCGGGTTCATCGGTTGTATGAATCACACCTTTTTTAGCATCAGTACTTAAAGCATCCATCTGTGCTTTGGTCATTTCTCTAACGATGTTTACCTTGGTTTTATGATTGGTAGAATCATCTTCGGAGTAGACCCCAACAAACTGTAATGCTGATTCCTGTGGTAGAGCTGTGCCGCTGTCATTTTGAATTGTGTGACCGCCACTTCCACCACTACCGCCTTGACCAAAAATCATACTACCATTTTCTACTCTTACTACATTTTTCATGTGCTACTCCTTATACTTCTAATGGATAAAACTCTGCGTAAGTTGTTCCCGAAGATGAACGAACATTTATACGCATACCTTTTTTCACAAATACCGCCGAAGGTATACCTCCTATTGTTGCTCCTGTAATAAAGGATATTGCATTTGTAGCACTACTGACTCTTCCCGTTATAGAACCACCACTTGCACAAGAAACGGAAAAATAACCATCACACGGACAAACATAAGGGTTAGATTCTGTGTAACTTGCAATGCTTATGTATGGCTGTAAATTGTTCACCGTAAGTGCATCCTCAACACTCGTTTCACCATCAGAGAGCATACACTTACTTGCAGAAGTTGATACGTTTGCTACAAGTGCTGACATATCAACATTTACAGAGGATTTGAGGCCGTAGACAGCAACAGGAATGATTCTACCATTTGTAATGGTTTGAGCAGCACTTGATGATGTAGCGGAGTATGCATCTTCTACAATAAGAGAAGTATCAGAATCATGCTTAATCCATCTTCTTGCAACGCCGAAGGCAGAACCACCAGTATGGGAACCATTTAGATAAGTACCCTGTGATTTTGCAAGTATTGCAGTGGCTTGTGTGTCGGTAACTGTATTTGAAAAATTAGCAAGAATAAGCAAAAAATCATAATCATCGTTTGGTAAAGTAATACTCTGTGCCGCAAAAGTTGCTGACGGATCTGGATTAGTCCACAACGTCTTTATGAGTTCTACAGGAATAGAACCACTTACGGAAGGAACATTGACAATATCAAGTTTCTTTCCTGTCGAATAAGCTGTACGCTGTGCTTCTGTCATAGCGTTCCATGTAGACCAATCGACTTCTTCGGCTAAATCAGACACCTTTGTAACACCATTTGTAGCGTCATCGGTTGCTTTCAGCATCCCACCAAATTGGAGTTTTGGTTCTTGTGCGAGATCAGTACCCGAAGCATTCTGAATAATATGACCGCCAGAACCAGTATTCGATCCAGTTCTCTGCTGTCCGCTAGCATCATGAAAAGTCTTACCCTGGGCGACGTCTTCTGCTGTAGCAGTATCAGAAGTAAGGTCAACTAATGTCTGATCGCCATAAACGACTTTATTTATAGCCATATCTTCTCCCTTCCTATCTTAGAAATATCAATTAAGGAGTCGGAGCAACAGTTCCTATAGTAGCAGTGTTTCCTCCAGCAGCATTAGGAGTTTCAACATATGCAATTGCAGCAATGTCTACTTCTGCCAAATAATCATATCCTGCATCAGGAAGAATCGTCTGAGCTGTGGTATAAGGAGTTGCTGACTTAGTCTGAGCAGTTACACCCTCGCCGGTATAAGTACCTAATACACCAAGGATCTGTACACCGTCCTTAATATTTCCAGCAATAATTTTTGACTGCTCAGTAGCATCGATCTGAACAGTTCCAGATCCATCATGATAACCCTGAGGTACTGATACGACCTGATCTTTTGTGGTAATATCAGCATCCATAGCGCCGTTATTAGGCATTGTACCTGTCAGCTGAACTCCTCTAGCATAAGCAGTCTTTCCACTGAGTATCTCGCCGACAAGTGCTGTGGCGTCAGATGTATCGCTGTCTTTAGTGCTAGTACCAGTTATGGCAGCGCCACTGGCATCATGAGCTGTTACTCCGCTCTGAAGATCAGCAGCTGTTATTGTATCTGCAGTAAGATCTATAAGTGTCTGGTTTCCAAACACAACTTTATTTATTGCCATGTCAATTTCCTCCGATAATAAATGTAATGCCTTTAATGTTGCTAGTTTCGTAATACGGAATTTCTTCAACAATTATATTTTCGAGAACAGTCTTCTTAGCAGTTTCAAGTTCTGTCTGCTCTTTAACTTTAGGAGTTATAACTGTTTCTCCAGAATAAATAGGGAATATTCCTCCACCGCTATCGCTGACTTTCAGTTTAATAACCGGTTCGTCCACGATTTTTAGAGGAATATGAATTTCAAGAGGTAACATATTAAATCACCCCTTCCTTAAGTATCCTTCCAATATTAATATCAGCGATTGTGGTAGCATAAGCCAAATCGTTCTGATCTCTGAACCTAACCTGAACCATGCAATTCCCGTTGTATAATTTCAGAGTTTCTTCCTGAGTCAGTACAACAGTCATTGTCTTTAATGTGTCATCTACCATAACATCATTTATGGTCTTGGTTACTTCAACGGTAGATGTCTTGAAAGTAACCCATATTTCTGCAAGATTTTCGAGAGATAACTCGGTGTCCAACTCCAATACAAGAGTCGGAGTTGTTCCTCTATACATACACTATCCCTCCTTAAATTTTTATTCCTGTGCTTTGGCAAAACTGGGCAAAACTATTGAATGCATTCTGCTGCATAGTTCCATTATTCAGCAAATACTGAACCGCTCCACGAGGGTCATTTTGAAATTGCTGAGGAATGTTAATTCGCCTCATGGCAAGATACTGAATCGGATTCTGGCAAAAATGGCTATATTCCTGCCCCATAGAGTTCATAGGATTAATTGGATTGTTCATTATTCCTATCTCCCTTCTTATTATTGTTATAATAATGAGGCTTGTTGTTTATAGCAGCCATCAGTTCATCAAACTTCTTATTAAGCTCTTCTTTGGTAACATATGGTGATTCCTCAGGTTCAGGCTGAATCTCTTCATACTTAAACTTCCTTAGAGGCTGTATCATTCCATTGTTATCAGTTGATTTGAGATAAAAGATCTGATTCTCTGAATCCATAAGCTGAACTATGGAGTTCATTCCACCAATAGGATAGGAATTGGCTCCAGCTTCACCCTGAACAAATACTCGGTTGTCATTGAAAATCCTATTCTGGATTGGAGTCTGAACCGGATTATTCTGAGGGTAAAAGTTTGGCTGAAATTGATTGTAGTTCTGACACACCATTTATGTCTCCTTTCTCCAATAATAAATGGGCACTTCATCTCCGCTATCCCAAGTGTCATAGTAGTTGCCATCTATAACAGAAACTGCATGAGTACCTGTGGCTAGCAGAAATGTTCCTTTTGGATAGTCTTTGCAGAAATCTTTAATTGTGTAGCAATCTGGGCAAGTATTAGGTATTACATAACGGTTAAAACCTTTAGAATATAAATACCCTCCCCAAACATTGTTCGAAGAGGGCATGTCTTTGACCATATAACCTTGTAATGCAACACCTAGATAAGTTGTATCCCAATCCTGATTTGTAACTTTTGAAATTGCTCGGATTACGCAATCACCTACAGAATTACGTCTAGGGTTGGGATTGAATGAAATGTAACTCATGTATCAACTACCCATGAATAAGTAGGAACACCGTCTGTTACTGTGCATTTAAGAGTGTAGGTTCCGTCGGTCGACGGAGGAGTTACTGCAATAGCAGGAACGCCGTTTAAATATAATGCACCATTAGCACTCAATTCTAATAAGTTATGCCTATCGCTAGTGCTAGTTCCGTTGCCAATTGTAAAAGCTGTGATTTTATTCGGATCGTTTTCGTATGTTTCTCCCGTATCGTTCCATTTGGTCGGGTCCCATTCTCCAGGGCTCGTTATAGTTTGTTTACAACTATAAATATGACTGTCATTGTCATGTTTGACTAACTGACCCCTAACGTAATATGAAGCGTTAGGATCATATTCGCTAACATCACTTCTACTTGATCTGGAAACATTATGCTTACCAAAAGAAACTTCATAAGCATTTTCAGAATTAACTCCGTCTCCGTGAGCGAACGATGATGCACCTTTAGCCTTAGATCCTCTTCCTCCAGAATGAGAACAAGTTCCAGAAGAAATACTAGAATTTCCTTCAGCGTGAGAATATTGTCCTGTAGATTCTGATAAATATCCCTCAGCATGAGAATATGCTGCTCGTGCTTTTGTATAATAGCCTTCTGCATGAGAATCATTACCATTTGCTTCGGTATTATCACCTTCAGCGTGCGAGTTTTCTCCGCTTGCTTGTGTCGCGCGTCCCTCAATATGAGAACCCGCAGAATATGAGGGTACACTTGTGCTGTTAAACGATTCACTGCCGTAAGTTGATTGAGAATATTCTCTTTTATCTCTTTTTCCTGGTTTTAATAGAATTTCACTAAAAACGTTATCTATTAAATCCCAATAATCTGGATCAAATTCAACGGGACCATGATCAGAGTCATACCATACTTCAGTATTGCACTTATATGCGTTACCATTATAGTAACAATACTCACCGACGACATACAAATATCCACTTACATATTCGTCTGGGTATTCTGGATCTGGAGGGTCTATATGATCTTTGTAATTTTCTGGCATGAGAAACAAAGGTGTAGAGCCTCCTCCGCCAGAAGAATTAATCCATTTAGACCTTGAAGAGTCATACGACAATATCTGACCATTCGACGGAGAAGATATTGCGACGTCATTCAATCCGGCAAGAGTACTAGATCCGCCTCCACCACCAGAGTTGTTTATAGCCTCAATTATTCCTTGAAGTTTAGTTAGCATAGCCTGACCAGTGGAGTCAAGCATCATAGGACTATCTGGTAAGGTACTCATGTCTCATCCTCCAAAACCTGGTATAACGCATTAACAGTATTCCCATTGACGTCCGTATAGGAATGAACTTCAAATCTCGAATCTTCTGATGGCGTCGGAGCATAATTATTAATCCAATTTACAATATCCTGAATAACTTTAAAGTGACCAGTATATTCAATCATCAGGTACCTCCTCAAATCCAGGATCTACCATGACATTAATACGCCATTCAAGCTCTGCTATCTGCTGCTCGTGAGCAGAATTCATTGAACCTGAAGTGGGTGTATCAAATATCATTCTAACTTTTAGGTACATATAGGTCTTAACCATCTCCAAGAGTTTATTGTCCTGGAGATAGTCAGACCATTTAGCTGAATTGTCAGAGATAGCATACCCCTCTTTGGGGCCGACACCCAGCTGTGTCAGTATGCCGAATACAGTATTGATCGACATAATTATATCGAGGTCAAAACCATTGTCTTCATCGGCTATACCGAGGTATTTCTTTACAGAGAAAAGTATACTATCTTCCATTTTGAATTTTCTCCTTATCCGATTATTTGATAGTGAGTAAACATTGGATCTGGATCGTAAGTGTATCCATTATTTCTAAAATCTAATAATGATTCAGCGATTAAAGTCTTATACCATCCAGGTATTCTATCTCCGCCTTCTCTAAATATTACTTTTACAAGTTTATTATCAAGATCATCCTCCCAATAAACTTGATAAAGACCCTGAAATGCCCCGCTTGGAATTGGTGCATATTCCCTTACGAGTTTGTGCTTCCCATTCCAATAGTTCGTTAATTGAAAAAATTGAAAATAGTTTGGCCATCTTGATGGATCAGTTGTCTCGTGATATCTAAGCTTCTTAAGCATTGATACATCGGTCATGACTGGAGGATTGCTAGTTCCTGTTCTTTCAAATCTATCACAATTTCTATATCCTATGAACGGTGGATAATTATCGTGTACCGTTTGAGTTCCGCTCCCCTGTGGATCATAATCGAAATAATCAGATGGATCATATTCACCATAATAAGATTTTGTTATATCTATATCTGATAAAGTATTTAAAGAACCAACTCCACTACTAATCGATGTGTTGCAAAACATTCCTTTACCCTTGATTCTAATTCCGCTGCAATTAGAAATTGAACTGATATCGGATAAACTAACGCAATTAATAAACATCTTTGTACAGTCATAAATATGAGATGATTCTCCAAGGAATACTCTTGACGGAAAACTAGTTAAGTTATCGCATTCAGCAAACATACATTGTGCATTAACATTTTTGGTTTGTCCTCCATATTCCCAATTAGTAGAATCAGAACCTATATACAATTGAGTAAATGGCGAATATCGTATTCCACTACGTGCAAACATGCCTTGAGCATTGACAACTTTAGGCATGTACCACTTTTTTATAGATCCGAAATCGCTGACCTTATCTAATTCGTAAAACATAAAATCAGTATAAATTGCGTATCGAATTATCTCTAATGGCCATTCGTTAAGAAAAGAAATACTAACTAGACTTTTGCATTTTGCAAACATGTGAGAATAATCAGCACCTATCTCATATTCATCTTCAGCTATCTGATGCCTGTACGGATTTATAATTGTTGGAATATCAGATATTTTTGAGAAATTTAGTCCACTATACAGAAATGATAGGTCTTCGTTCGTAAGATATTCTTGACCGCAAAAACCTAACGCAATTCTATTATACATTAAATCGCTTCTTTGTTTTAATCCAGAATATTTAGCTCGTATTTTTAACTTTTTAAAATCTATTAGTCTTTTACATAAAAAACCACTTAAGCGCTTTAAAGAAGTTAATTCTTCTGGCTCGTATGTATGCTTTGGCTGTGAGAACCGTAGCAATTGATTACCGGATATTGCTATGCCATATGTTGATAAATAAATTCCACTTACTGGGCCTTTTGCAGCCCATTTAAGAACATACGTCATTTCTTTGCCGTCATGATTCTGTTCACCACCATGTAAATCGCGTATATAATTTAATATTCCTGATGGAATGGCTATAGAATCATAGGCTTCAGACCAATAATCATAATCGTCGCCGTCATCCGAGGCATTCGTTGATCTATGGGCGTCTCCTGTTATTTCTATTAACCCGTCAGTGGATTCATGATCATATAAAGTATAAATTAATCCTCCAGACCTTGCAGAGATTCTGGCAGTAGAATTAATTTTTACAATATTCAAACTGTCAGTAAATGTTTGCTGCATATATCCAACATACAATTCGGCAGTAAGAGTAGTATCTTCGGTTATCAAAGTTCCTTCAGCTATGTTATATGTGCAATTATACGTAACATCTATTTCATCACCATTTTCAAACAAAGCCATTACAGTATAGTTATCCAAATCGAAATAATATTCGCTATAAAACTGAGTTATTCCGCTCAATTCTATAGCTACGATAGGACTTATCTCTATCTGTAAACTAGCTGACAGTCTTGTATACATTGCGATTAACTCTACTGGTGCGGTTATAGCTTCTCCGGGAGCAGGAACGTAATCGCACATTTTCGTAACGTCATACACATCTCCATTAGAATACTCGCAAAGAACCTCATAATCATTTGGATCAAACAAATATCCATAAGGAACTAATGTTTTACCAGTAATACTTAAAGAAACCGGAACATCGTCAAAAATATTATCTCCAGTCATACCAGCTGACGATACAGTTATGATCGCATCGCCATATTCCGGGTTATCGGAAATACCTATCTCAACAGTTCCTCCAGTAACAATAAGCTTAACACCAATATAATTAGAAACTTCATGCTTAAGTGCTGGATTCCAGTAAAGAAGTCTTAAAATATTGTATTCATCATCTCTTGTTACGGTATAATGATTAACCGGGTGTGGTCTCATTGTTCTGTCTGATTCATCGTTTAAAATATAAAATGCTTCAACCCTAATATTACCAGTTATATTATTAGGGCTAAGATTCATTTTCATCTGAACTTCAACTTCAGCATGAATATACGAGTCTTTAACCAACGGTATTGCGGTAAAGAGAATAGTTGTGGCTTTAGCTTCTCTTTCATCTTCTGTCATACCGGTAACGTCTATGTCATTAATGACAATTGGAACGTTACTAACATTTGTATTAAACGACGTTATTCTTCCCTGCTCAAAGTCCGAGCTTTCCTGTCTTGCCTGAGCATTACTAAGGTCAACCACTACCTCATCATCCCAACAATAATCTGGATATGACGGATTCCTGTAACCAAATGTTCTGGCTGTCTCTGAATAATTTATTCTGTCAGGGTCCCAAATCCACCCATCATAAGTATTTCCAGCCCCAGAAGAATACAAGGTTAGATAAGTAACCCCATACTCCCCTTGAGCTGGTAAAACACCATCATCATGGTAAGCGTACTTCCTATCTATGTTACTCATAGTGTCTCCTTAAGTTGTATGACTTACCTCATAGTTAACAAGGTCTGAATAGTTCCAATCAATAGTTCTCATTCTGTTATAAACAACAGTTGTTCCATCAATCCTGTTGTAAACAGATGTATTATCTTTAAGAATTGTAATCCGCCACTGATTTGTGCTGCTGTAATATTTGATGCTCATTAACTGAGTTGTCATCTTAACATCTGAATGGCTCAAATAAGTTATGGAAGCATCTTCTGACGATCCATAAGGATCAGTCCACTTAACAGCAAGTCCTGCAGTAGCAAGAGTGTTGGAAGTTGTTTCAACAGTTTCAGTGATTGTAGTCTGCGTTGAACTTCCGCTAGAAGTATCGCCTTCTTCTTTAGACTTCGACTCAAGAGTAGGAATACAAGAATATCCATCAGCTTCCCAGGTCTGAACAACTTCAGTAACTCTAACCTGGTCGCTCATTCCATACTCATTTCGTATCTCACAAATATCTCCTATGTCAAAGTCTTCGCGATACTTAAACATTATAGTTGAATCAATCTCGCCTTCGAAAGCAGTCTCAGGAACAAGGTCAACAAGTTTCTCAACACCCTTCTGGACAAGTACATTTGTATACTGCTGTACATCCATTACAGTGTTACTACTTGTGATAGAGCTAACATCATGACAATCGATGTAGATCTCTCTCCTTGCTAAGCCAACTTTCTCTGAAGCATGATCATCATCAAACTCCAAATAGTGAGTTATAAATGTCTGAGTTGCTCCTTCACCTTCTCCAGCGATCCTCAGCACATTCTTATAGTTCTTAATTGACTCGAGATAGTTGCTTGAAAGAAGATTGTCGTGAGACGGACTGAAAACCACATAGGAATTGGCTGTCTGGCCATAGCTTCTATCGGTTCCAGCGAATAAAGAAAACTCAAAATTTGATCCATTTTGAATTATCTTAAACCCAAGATGAAATGCCTGACACACCTTCTTAACAATGTCCAGAATTGTGTCACCCATATACTGAGCGACCTGACTGTAATTGACAGTTGTTACCCTAAGATCTTCACTTGGAACAAATACAAAATTATTTATTCGTCTTCTTGTGTCGACGGGACTGATTATTGCTTCATTTATTATGGAATGAAGTGCATTCTGTACAGATCCGTTAACCTGGGTCTGTTTCCAGACTATTCTTCTATCGAGAATTGACTCAAGAGAACGCCCAGTTATGTTATAAGTGTTTCCTTCTTCGCTGTCGGTTTCGATTTTTATAGATTCAACTATCATCAACCGATCAGAAGTTGGAATTGACAAGAAGTAATCTTTCTTTATGCTCTGGGCATACTTGGAAGTAACTGGTAAACAAAGTTCGAACTCTCCGGTGTCGTTGTATCGGTCAGTCCAAATGAAAGAACTGTATTTCTCAATTACTCCAATACGCTCCAATTCGGAGTTCAGAACATAAATTTCTATCATGATTAAACTCCTTCATAGCATACAGGATTTACAAAACTTGCTTCACTAATAGCATTATTAGGATCATTTATGTGAATAGTGTTAAGACCAGATTTAAATGTAATCCAGTCTGGATTCTGGTTGATAAGGTTTAATGCATTATGGTCGGCATCAGCAGTGTCAGTCCATATGCATCCCTTATTACCGAGGACACTTGTTAAGGTTATGATGTCACCTTCAACAAAACCGCCAATAGGTGTAAAGACATCTATTAACTGCGCATCTCCGTCAGGATTTGCACAAGTTATGGTAAAAGCAGGAACTCCAGCATGAACCGGAGCTTCGACTGCAGAACCGATTGTGATTGTCAAATATCCACCGGTTTCTACCTCACCCTCATACTCTATAGTAGTGTTTGCATTCGGAATTATCGGTGTAGTCACATCACCATTCGAGTCGTACCATTTAGGGTCTGGACATATAAGGCTTACTTGTGTCTTGCACATGTCACTAAATATCAACGGCTCATTCTTCTCAACATAACCATATGTCCAAACGGTTCGATTATCTGCTTCTATCTCTATGCATACTTTTTTTTTAATCGGAAAGAGTTGGTAGGAATACTGGCGTGTGCTTTCTATACCCGAACCGCTCTCCGAATAGAATATCAGTTCTATAACAATATTCCTTTTACCAACTCTTGCCGAATTAAACAGGTCTCCATCTACTACCATCTCTGTGGTGTTTATGTCTGCCTCTACAGGACCAAGACCGTCTATATTATCGATGGCAAAACCTGTTTTATCTGTAACATTTGTCGGATCTGTAAGTACCATAGTAAAGGCATCCGACTTATCCGGCTTCTGAAAAACCGTCACTTTTTTAATCATTTTGAATTTTCTCCTTTACTATAAAAAGACCTCTGCAAGCTGTGACACCTGCAGAGGCACAGAAAGAAAAGAGGTACAAATTAGGAAATAGCATTAACAAGTTGTGAGAAACCGTTACGAGTCTGACGATAGATCTCAGTCCTGCTAAGTGCTTTAGGGCTATTGTTAGTCTGATTGAATGTGATTGACTTAGGCTCTGCATTCTGCTCAGCTATAATATTGCCAAGCTGAGTAATCATTTCTGCCTGCTGGTCATCGTTTCTAGCCTGAATAGCTATCTGACGACCATTAAACATGTTTGCAAGAGCTGCAGATCTAGCATTAACCTGAGACAAATCCAAAGTAGGAGTTATGACAGGATTAATGTCTATACTGCCATCAAGCATTCCAGACAGCTGCTGAATAGCTTCTTGTACGGGAGATAATGTTCCTAAAGCCATTTCTCCTGAAGCATCTTCAGCTAAACCTGAATAATTACGAAGACCTATTGCTAAGCCTTCATCGATGAATTTACCGATTTGCATGAACACTCTGGACGGCGATTTAATTTGCAGTTCGTCTCTTGCTGCTCTGGAAGCTCTAATAGCAACCGTTCTAGCAGCCTGTTCAACTCCGGCTATAGCGTTTTCTGAGCTGATTCCTCTTCCAATTCCTCTTGTGATCTGTTCACCGATAGAAAGCCACTGATGCTCAGCATTAACGGTCAATGCATAATTAATACCATAAATCAAGTCGTTAAAAGTATTTGTAAATCCAGCGCCTCTTCTTTCAAGGTCTATTCCAGCACAAATCTGGTCAATAAATTTATGTCCTACTTCTTTAAACGAATCTATGGCATTGTCAAATATGTTTGTTATCGTTTCTATTACCAATCTAGCATTAGCTTCGACTCTTGCTATGGCGTCACGGTCAGACATACCGTTTGCTACTTCATTCACATAACCTGTTCCGGCCGACCTTGCTGATCCGCTATTGCTTATGCCATCAGAAGCACTATTAGCAATATTGGTTCCTGCTGTACGACCAAGTTCAGAAGTTGCAGAATCTGTAGAAATACGGTTTGTCAAATCGCTCATACCGTTCTTGTAAGAAATATAAAATTCCTCAATGTCAAGAGGCTCTCCTAATGCTGCACTCAATTCAGCAGAGAGTTCATTCTTAAGAGCTTTTGCTTCCCTAGCAATTTTCTGATTATACATTTCTGTATAAGAGTCTAATTGTGCATCGGTCATGCTATTAAGCATCTTAAGCTCAGCCAGTGAATCTACACCCATGCTAGCAATGGCTTCTCTGAGGTTCATATCTGAAATACGATTCATCAAAGATCCAACTGTAGCGTTGTATTCGTTGAGCTGGTCGATCTGAGCCTGCAAATTCGTGATTAACTGGTTTGTAGATTCATTAGTCGCGACGTAACTTGCGATGTCTGTATACTCTCCAGTTATCTGAGATATGCTTCCAGTCAATTCATTTTGAATTTTGTTCTGGTTGGCCTGAACTTTCTGTCTGTACATTTCCTGATAGCTCGACAGATCTCTATCATTCATCCTATAAAGCGCTCTAAGCTCGGGAAGTTTGTCGACATCCATCTGAGAAATGGCTGCTCTCAGGTTTTCATCGGTTACTCTTCCACTAAGCGACGCTACAATTGTATTGAGCTCGTTGACCTGGTTAACCTGATCCTCGAGATTCTTCATTAATGTCTCAGGAGCAAAAGACTCATCTTCCATCTTAACTTCTGCAAAGAGATCCTGACTGTTCGTTCTCTCTACTGCAGACTGATAGATGTTCTCGTACTGATTCATTATGTCTTTGATAGTATCGAGGAAGTCATCGCCCTGAGAATCTACACCCTTGAATAAGTCTTTATTAGCATTTGTCTTGGCATCGTCCCACAGATCTTCATATTTCTCCATGAGACCGTCAATCTTCTGCATAAGTTCATCTGTTTGTCTAGATGCACTAGAAGCTGAAGAACCAACTCCACCCATAGATCCACCAAGATCGTCAAGAGATCCAGATGTCAAATCAGAGATGTTACCAAGATTAGACAATGAATTCTCGAAATCTTTAAGAAGATCTGTAAATGTCGAACCATAATCAAGAATACCTTCATCGGTTTCCTGTAAGTTCTGGCTAGCCTGTTCTGCCTGGTATGCTAAATACTCTTCGGGGCTTCTAAAGTTCCTTATAAAGTTTTCTTCATAAGCTCTCTGCTGAGCAGTTGCAAGTCTGCCAGCATCAGCTCTTACTCTAGCAGTATCATACCAACCAGCTTTCTTACCGGTCTTACCTTTTCCGCCACCGCTAACCAAGTCAAATATTCCAGAGAGGTCAAGATTTCCACTTAAACCAGCTTTGAAATTAGCAGCAAAACTTTCAGCGGAATTAGCTCCAGCATTACCGAATACACTTATTCCTTCAAGATTTACAAAATCACCCATTTGAGCTGTTGCGGATCTGAGTATGGATTCAGCACTGGCATTAGTCAAACCTGCACCGGCTCCAGCAACCATGTTTCCGCCCCATTCGTCTTCAGTTCTGGTCGAAGGTGAATGTATGCCCATTTCTTCTTTAAACTTATTATCAATTATAGCAGCCATACCGATAGCGCTGGTTTCAAGAATGGCTTTAGCATGCTCATTTATCAAACCTTTAGCCAATCCAGCGACTATCTGTAAGCTTGCATAATTTGTAACAGCGTCTGCTATACGGAGAATGTCATTTGTTGCCTTAATAAACTCGTCAGCATTGAGACCACCAAGAATAGTTGACATGTTGAAAATATCAACAAGATCTGTCATCATCTTGGTCGCTGCTTCAAGACCGGCATCGATAGCAGATTTCATTGATGCAATAGCAACAAGAGGCCCAACTGCCAGTAAAAGACCAGCATTTATTGCTCCGACTTTGACTACACCTAAAACATTAGCTCCAGCGAGCATGTTAAGTGCAGTTACAAATATAAGTATTCCTTCAAGCTTAATTCCTGTCATTATTTCAGTAATTCTTTTTATAGAATCGCATACAAATGTGATCAGACCTATTCCTGAAATAACTGCATTTTGAATTGTGGCAAATGAACCAACTATTCCAAAAAGTCCTAACAGAGAAATTACAGCTCCCTGGAGTATTGCAAGTCCGGCAATCGCAGGAATTCCTAACGCACCGACTGCTATAATCATCAACATAGTTACTGTTAGACTTCTCATGGACTGAGTAATTGCTTCCATGACAGTAACAGTATTCTCAACATTACCAATTGCTCCAACTCCGGCTAAAAGAGCAGCAAAGCCTGCAATAGATGTCAAAAGTATTGCAAACATTGCGTTTCCGAGAAGGATCATCGGTCCAAGATTTCCTAAGAAACTCAATACTACAGAAAATACCAATAAGAATGGAAGTAAACCGTTCATTGCCTTGGTTAACGATTCCATTATGGTTACGGTATTGTCTACATTTCCTATTGTCCCTATGTATGCCATGAAAGCGCCGAACGACGCAACAAGTCCGAGCAGCATAGTAAATCCAGCAACACTTAGGAAGAACTCTTTATTGACATTTAAAACACTAAGTACTGACATGGTTATTAACAAGAATGGTAATAATCCGGTCATTGTTAAAACCATTCCTTGCATTATTGTCAAAGTGTCTGAAGGATCTCCTATTAACCCTATGAGAGACATGAGAAGACCAAACACACTTATTACACTAAGTAACGCAGAGAAAGCGCCAACACCTTTATAAATCTGGTCTGTAGCATTAATCTTACTGAGCAAGAATATAATTCCAGTGATAACGAACGATAAAGAACTCATCGCAACGACAATTCCGGTCAATGCATTTATCGAATTTGTAGACCCAATTATTGCTGCTGATGACGCGAAAAATAACGACATGAAACCCAATACAGCTGTAATTCCACTAAAAGCCTTTATCGCGTTAGCAGGTATTTGAGTAACCTTGCTTAACAAAACCAGTGTTTCGGCAACAACAATGGACAATACAGACATGCTCATAGCTATAGCAAGCAAAGCACCTTTATCAGCGACAGGTATCTTGCTAAGCGCAAATATGTCAGCAGTCAAGATAGCCAAAGTGTAAATCATGGCTTTAAGAGTATTGTCGTCAAGTTTTACAGGCTTTATATGACTAAGCGAGTACGATAATGCAGTAAGTATAATGCCAATTGAAACTGCTGAACTAAGCACTGAATCCCACTGAACATTAGCGAGCACAGCAAGAGCACCGGTAAGGACGATTATAAGACTAACCATCTGGAGAATTGTCTTTCCATTTTGATTTTGCTTAAGTCCGAAACCGTTAAGCTTTTCTGCGGCGACAGCTATGGCTCCAAGAACTAATGCCATTCCACCTGCAGCAGCTACAGCTCTATATGGATCAAGAATTGTCATTATTGAGATCATCATTGTCATCGTAAAGATGAGCCCAACAAGTCCTCTAAGTGACGATCCATTGGTTCCCTGAAGTGCTTTTATTGATGCATATATTCCAACAAACGAAGCTACTATAATACTTAATGTTTTAGCAATGTCCTGCCATGAATACTTAGAAATTGTTTCCATGGTAGAACCATATGCTTTAAGCAATACAGCAACAGCCATGAGACTAAGTATTACACCCATGAGACCGCTCTGAGATGACTTATTGTAATACAAACCACCTTTTAAGCTTGCTGTAAATGTCTTATCAGCAGTGCCTAAAGTTCTTGTTATAAGCCATATTGCTCCTGCAAACAGAACTAATACCGATGCTGCTTTTGCCCAGCTTGAATAGAATGTATCAGCATCAAACTTGGCATATGCACTGATAATGTCTGTAAACTGATTAAGCACGATCAAGAATGCCATCATATCTACAGCACTTGCCATGAGCCCAAATCCAGCCTTCTTACATGCTGCGCCCATGATAGCAACTGATCCAGCCATAATAAGCATAGCCAGTCCGATTTCAGCAAATACAAACCATACAGAATTAGCATCGTCTTTGCTTCTGAAACGTCTGTTCATGTCAGCAAATGTTTCAACAACAGAAGCGAATCCTTTTAAAACAGCTGTAAATGCCAACATCACAACTGCAGCTCCGAGTAATCCTCCGCCAGCTTTCTTGCAAGTTGTACCGAGTATTGCCACAGCAGCGATAATTGTAGCTAAAACAGCACCCATTCGATCAAAGCCGAGCCACATTTCTTCTTCAGGAATATTAGCCCAAGCTACAACAGCTTTATACAAAATATAAATAGAACCAGCTATGCTCACAAGAAGAAGTGCAATACTTGTGAATAAAGATGCTCTTCCAATATTCTTTAAGAAAGACTGTATTCCTTTAGCTACTCTTTCCATAGATCTGGAAAGTGAAGCCATAAACGAGGAAACAGCTTTCTCCCACGGTTTAACTTTATCTTTTGACTGGTTCATCGCAGTCACAGCGTTCATTATTCTCTGAATAGCAAAGCTTACTCCCATTATTGCAAGAGTAACTGCCATAAGAACACCTATTGTATTAAGTATTCTATCTGCAGGAACGAAGCTGAGAACAACAATTGCTGCTGCAAATATCAAGAACGCAGTAGCCATCTTCTTAATAGAACTTGCTGCAAGAGACAGAGCTTCGGCATTGTTCTTATTCGCCCAAGATGTTACTGCTCTAGAAATTGCAGAGCCAACTCTAAGCACATTGTATAAAACGCCAAAAGTAAGAAGTGACTCGATGATTGCGACTACCGATGTAAGTCCTAAGAACTTTGTCGATATGAACTCATAAACGGACATAAATGCATTCTTAATCCGTTCGCCAATATTTGCAAATATTTCTATGAGACCTGCACCAGTGCTCTTCATCTTATCGAAGACCGATGCCATGGTTTCTCTAAGATTTGTAAATGCTCTTGCTATTCCAACAAAGAACAACCCAATTGCTCCGAGGAACGACAGAATTGCTCTCTGAATAACAGGAAGCATTCCGCCAGTCAAGAATGTTCCGACGAGCTGTCTGAAAGCTCTTATCATCTCATAGACTCTGGAAAGATCGATATTCTTCAAACTTTCACCAAGAAGCTTAAATACTTCAGCAACTTCCCTTATGGCAAGTCCAACAAGGCCTATAATAATTCCAAGAACAGTTATTATAGCTCTTCCGGCATAAGTGAAAGTGGTAGTAAGGATTCTTACAACAGAGTCAAGAATCTTAGATTCAGCTATGAAATCGACTATATAAGCAATTATTTCTGCAAAAATAGAAACAAATGCAATAACTACATCAACCAATGGAGTAAAAGCTCCAACAATCTTAATTACTCCACCAGCTAATTTAGCGATTACACTAATTCCAGTTTTTACTATCTTAAAAAATGTCGTAAATATTTTTACAAGATTTCTCTGAGCAGGAACCGAAAGCTTAAGTTTCGAAGTAAAATCCGAAATAGCTTCAGTTATTCCAACAACTCCCTGAACTCCGTTTCCTGTAAATACTTTTAAAAATGCTTCAATAGCAGGGCCAACAACTGAAGAAATACCATTACCAAGGTTAATTGCTACAGAAAGGACATTCTTTAAAATGTTGGCAAGCTGTGAAATTCTGGTTTCTGCAACAGTATTACCGAATGCAGCAGACATAGCGTTGGAAAACTGCTCAAATGAGATTTCGCCATTATGGCACATCATAACTATCTCATCTTCAGTCTTGTCCATAGACTCAGCAAGGTTCTTGTAAACCTTACCCATGTCATTTCCGCTATTATGCATAATCTGCGTAAGTACAGTTATTGCAGACTGTGAATTCCTTGCACCAGATTCAACATCATCAAATACCGATTTAATAAATCCAAAACTGCTTCCTGACAGTTGAGCAATTGCTGACATGGTCTGCTCTATAACATTCTGTCCACCATGCCAAACATTGAACAAATCATGAGCTTTTTCAGTTAATCTAGTAATAGCATTAACAAATAGCTCAACGATACTTGCTTCTTTTTCTACTCCAGGAAACTTTATTTTGAAATTTAACGCTTTTCTTACCTGGTTGATAGCTATTCTCACATCGTTAAGAATAGGAATCATCTTTTCTCTGAAAGGACCAATGAAATCCGCACCTATCTTAGACAGAGCGAACTTCATGTTACTAAATGCACCAGTGAAAGTGTTGTTAGCATCCTTAGCATGATCGCCATAAGTGGCATCCATAGCCTTTGCAAAAGTCATGAAGTCGATCTGACCTTTGGAAACCATGTCACGGATGTCTTTCTCTGTTGCATTGGCTGTAACACCAATATCATTCAGGTAATCTCTCAAAGTAGCTGCGGCATTAAGACCTCTAGCAGAAAGACTCTGCAGGTCTATTGCCATTACCCTACCATTACCAGAAATTCTCTCAAACACATGGGCGATATCGTCATAAGACGCATTAGCCATTGCCGCAGTACCAGAAATGGATCTCAATGCAACCTGCATTTCTGTTCTTAACAGACCGTTTGCATCTTTCAGATCTTCCGAGAAATGAAGAACATCGACACCTGAAGTAGCAAGAACTGATGCCGCTTTAGCAGCTGAGTCCAGTCCATAAGCAGTGTCTGCAACAGCATAATCAGCTGCATTCATTGCTACTATAAGGTCTTCAGACATTCCAACCATGTTTGCAATCTCCGAAGAAGATGCTCTCATGGTCATGTTAAGTTTAGCTATTCCTTCGTCAGTCTTACCAAACAGACCTTCCAACTGGAACTGAGCCTGAGCAATATTGGCAGCTCTGTTGGTACCACCAGTAATGATCTGCTGCCAAGGTTTAGCTAAAACTCGCCCTAATTTACCAGCGAGATTCATTACTTCATTGGTAATTCGCTGAATAGCAGTCATACCAACGATTCCAAAAGTCGAGAATCTATCAGACAAGCTTTCAAGACTTGATGTAATACCGGAAAGATCTATGTTTCTTGTGGCTCTTTCGAGAGAATCAAAGCTATTTGCATCAAACTGAAGGCTGTCTTTTAACTCATTTACAATATCTATGGTCTGGGAGACATTCTCTACAAACTTCGAGTTGTCAAATTTAATCTCTACCACATTAGTATCAATTACATCGTTCTCATTCATAGAGCTTCTATCTCCTTTCTCATATCTTCGGCTATCTGAACAAATACCGGTAACATAGCCGGAGTAATGTAGTCATTTGGAGGAACCCATACACCTGATCTGGTACCGTGGCCATAGTAAACAAGTAACGCCACGTTTTTACCATTCTCTATGTCTGTGTTATAAAATATCAAACTGACAGAATTACGTGTTCTGCGTATCTTATAATGCCAAGATGACGCCAATAATCCCGTAACTTTAGGAGTTGTTTCAGCCAAAGCTGCAACTCCAAGCTTTCCGTAATAGTCCAGTCTACCTAACTTGATGAATTCCAAACATTTTTCAAGGAAAGAATTTGTTTTCTTGAAATCTCCTTTGAGACTGCATGTGATAGCTGAACTCATTTTGAATTTCCTAGCCTTTCGAGTTATACTTGGCTCTTCTTGCAGCATTCAAAGCCATGTTACGTTGCATAATCTCACTTTTTCCCATCTTCTTAGGCGGTGTATTCTTAGCATTGCATACTTCGATAAGCCTAATGAGCCTGTTAAGATGCCATTTTTCGAACTCACAAGGTATCTGAAGGGCTATCATCCAGTAATAGATAAGTTCTGAAGTTACAACCTCTTTGGGACCTGACTTTTGACCAGGAACTTCACGTATGGTTGTAGCAGTCATCGGATCGTTTATGTAATCAGAAATCTTTTTTATATCATCGGCTGTCAAATAGTTGTAAACGACATCAGGTACATTCTGGTTTATTGTCATACACTTGATGTAGTGTATAGTCTGCTCTTCTGTATGCTGCTCTTTTGACATAAACGGAATATGCCACTTTGATTCCCATTTCGAAATCGATATTAGGGAATGCTCTAGATTAAGATCAATAGCTCTATTGCCAGGAATTTTGCGGAACTCCTCTTTCTTGGGGTCCCAATAGTCCTTTTCAGGATGCTCATCGATGTGAATCGTGATCATTGGTGTCTCCTTTACCAATAAAACCAGGTGGAGCTTTGACACCCCACCCGGCTGAATAAAAACTTAAGATCAAGCCTTCTGAGCAGACTCGATAACGATTGCACTGTAAGGAACAGTGAGAGCACCAGAGCATCTGGTCTCGATCAGATACTTCATCTGGTTGTAGTCGATGTCGAAATCATCGAACATAGAAACTGCTCCGCCCTTATCAGCGCCTACAGTGTAGTCAGAAAGGTTAACAATGATACCGATAAGATCTCTCTGAACGTTACTTACAGTTCTCTGCTGTCCTTCCATTACCTGAACGGTAACGATGCGGCTTACACGCATAGCGGAAGCAACCTCAGCCTCGGACTTGTAAAGTCTGTGGCCCATGTTGTCCTCAAGAAGGAGCATATCTGTAAGAACATCTTCAGTGGTGAAGAATACAGGATTTCCTGATCCCTTGTAGTTCTTACGAGCCTTAACTGCTGCACGGATGTAAGCCCTAGCCTTGTCATCGTCAGTAGCGTCTGCTTCATACTCAACAAACTGCTTTATGGTGAAGAGATCGTCATCGGTCCAGATAGGTCTGATGTGATCATGCTTGATGTGATCGTTAGATGCGGTAGATCTTCCGTCACCGATAAGAATTGCTCTAGCGATTTCCTCGTCGAGCATCATTCTCATCTCGCCCTTGATCCATGCAACTACGTCGAAATCGGTGATGTCGATAACATCATCACGATCCATCTTCTGCTTCTTATAGATGGTCTGAGGATCAGTGGATCTCTTGAGCAGAGTGAAGACTTCCTCAGTCTTTCTCTGTCCCTTGAGGTAACCCTTAGCACGTGCTTCATCCTCAGTGATGTCTGCAAATACAGACTTAATGCGGCTGAAAGGAACATGCTTGGTTCCACCAAGTACTCCGGCAACCCAATCAGTGTTTCTCTTGATCCAAGCAGGAGGATTGTTGAGAGACTTTGCTTCAGGGAACAGGAATGAAGGATCATTTACCATGTAAGCCTGAACATCCTCGGAACGCTCGATATCGGTTCCATGCTGAAGAACCATATCACTGATTCCCATCTCCTCTTTGTGAGCCAGGAAGGACTCCTTAAGAGATCCATACTTCTTCATGTCAGCGATGATGCTGTTCTGCTCGTCAAGAGTCATGCTGTGAGCAAGAACTGCGCCCTGGCTATCGTTGTCAAATACATTGTGCTTCATATCTTCTTCTCCTTTATCAGAATTTTCGTCAGCTTTCTTCAAAGCCTCGCTGACGCAGTAATTAAGAACTTTCTTCTGTTCTTCGTTCATGGTGTCGATAACATCCTGAACGGTCCTCTTACCTTCGCCGTCAGCATGCTCGAGATGTTCATTTTCCATATCGCTGTCCTCTTCTGAATGTCTAATTCCAACTCCATTAAGCTGATTACTGGTTTGAGCTAATGCCGACTGAAGCTGATTATGCATATTTCTAGCCATCTGTGTAAGTCTTCCATCATCCCAAACAGCTCTTGAGTTTTTATAATCATTGAGATATCCAGTTCCATATCTCTTTATAAGATCTTTACACCAGTCGACGCTCATGGAATTAAATACAAAATCGCCATTATTATTCCTATGATAACCCTCAAGAGTAGTATCAACAGGACTCTGATCTATAGTCCAACTGACATGTATCTTATCATCGTTCTTATTATAAGATGCTCTAGGACTTTTAACATCAGAATTCAAAGGAAGATAATGCGTAGCTTTAATTCCTACAGCATGCTCGAGTGACTCATCGTCATTAGATTCGATGTCATTAGACTCGATGTCATCATCGCTGAATATAACAGCTTCTTCCGGATCAATGCCGTCTTCACTGTGCGCTATTGCTGTATCAATGAATGCACCGGGATTTGCACCGGCCAGAACCAAAGACACCTCACGGATTATTCCATGAACAACATCGCTACCGTTCTGATGCTTAAGCTGATTTGCATATATGGAAAGAGACTTTATGTCGCCATTATCGACGAGCTCTCTCGCATTCTTGCCCTGAGTTGTATCATTCAGGAAAATATCAGCATAAACGCCTTCGTCTTTGCAGTGAAGGAGAGCATGACCGAGTACATTAAGAGGGGAATCATGCTTGTGATCCCACACGAGCGGAACGGTCTGTCCATCGCACTCATCAAATGCTCCGGGTTTTATAGTTCTTCCATCTGCACACTTGATGTTAAAGCGGGTAGCCCATCCACCAAAGTCTCTAGTCTTACCCATTTTGATTTTTCCTCCATTTTCTTACTTGCTATGACTCCATAGATACGTCTATTTCTTCACTCTCGGCTTCTTCCAGAGCTTCTTTTGGCTGTGAAAGGTTGTTGTTGACCAACTGATCTGCCTGAGGATCGTCGACCGGCTTCATTCCAATTGCCTGTCTAATTTCATTAGAAGTTGCGATACAGTTCCTAGTAAGCTTATCTGCCAACTCTGCGAAATCAGCTATAGGCATAAGTTTGAACGGGTCTCTGAAGAACATTATTGACTGACCCTGAGTCATGGCTGTCTTAGTAAGAAATTTGCGTTTCATTTCATCAGTTATTGCTGAAACTATAGGTTCAATTGTCCTGGTATAATAGTTCTGCATGACTTTTTCGTCTGCGGTTCCATCCATTACTGCCTGAGTTATTCCAAGCTGGCTGTACAGCATGTTTGTGAAATACTCAACCTGTTCGATCATGTTGTTATCTATTGATCTATTAAGCTGGGTTATCTTTTCAGTTCCATCTGCGTATGCGATGCCATACTTGGAGCTGGACAATTGCATCTCTATGTCTTTACGTCTTCTCTCGGCCTGCTGTCTTCTAGCCGGAGTTTTAATAATGTAAGGAAGCTGGATGATCATATCCAGTTTTCCAGTGGAATTATGCTCGTCAATTGTGTCCAATAAATTAAGCTTCCTTATAAGCCTTGAAGCCGTGGAACTTGGTTCATTCATTACTGAATAGAACGGGTTCTCTATAATGGCTACTGACTCTTTGGGAAGTGTTATCTCTTGCTCATGGCCTATTCGGTCGTTGTACACTTTTACACGAACGTAATCCGGATACCACTGCACTATCTTGCCGACTCTCATTGAGAGAATATCAAAGGCACCTTTTCTAATGTCGGTATTCGTGTCTATCGGTACTATTGCTATGCATCCCTCGTCGAGAAGTGACATAACAACATCCTGAATAAACTGTCTTCCATTCTGGTCTTTGTTTGCAGATAGTGATAGGCAATTGTTGAAATCACTTTTGATTTCTTCTTTGTATCTTCCATCTTCGTCAGTTCTTACATGACGAATATTTATGGTTGAAGCATCTATAGCTATTCGATTATAGACAGCATTTATCATCGAACGCTCATTTCCTCTCGTGAATCTAACACGATCAGGTCTTGTATAATAAGCTTCACCATAATTCCTATAATCATAGTACGGGCCGTCTCTACCGAGAAAGGCGTTCCATCCATGATGAAGTCTATCTTTTAAACTCATTTTGAATTTTTCCTTTCTCGTTATCTTCGACGAAGCTCTTCTCTAACAGCATCTACATAGCTACTTATTCTTTCATTGTCGGGAAGCGAAGCCATGTCAACATTGCTGACCTGACTTATGACAGGAGCTGCAGTACGCTGATACTTGATAGCATCTTCCTGATACTTATAGCTTCCGCCATAGTTTCCATAACCGATCTGAGCTTCAGCCTGAGCGGTATAATAGCCGTCTTTTAACTGACGTATCCTGTTATTGTAATAATCCTGAGAATCGAATTTACGTCCGGAATCGTTCTTTATTTCAGTAGCTATCTGGTTTTTAATAAAACCGTATGCTCCTGAACTTCTTGTTGAACTGAAACCTGCATCGTTAAGGGCTCTTTCAAGTAATCCCATACGATTGTTCTGGGTGGTGTTTCGTGCATTGTTATACGCGTCAGCAGTATCTTTCTTAATGTCTTTAACTCCACTTGAAACTGCATCCTGTACTTTACCTATAGTTTTAGCTATATCATCGGTCTTATCATTTGCAGTCTTCATAGCGTTAGACACTTTATCTGCTACGTCTTCACCTTTTTTAGAGTCTGCAGGTTTACCGGAATTGTTTTGCTGCCGATTCTGCTGATTATTAGGCTTTTGCGGTTGCTTCTGCTGATTCTGTTGCTGATTACCAGGTTTTTGCTGCTGATTGTTCTGCTGGTTATTATTGTTATTGCCACTTCCACCAGTAGCTAAGCTCTTGATGTACTCTGACAAATACTGTTTAACACCAGAAGAAATTCCAGCAGGGATGTCCTCGATCAAATGATCTTTAAGATTGCTTATAAGCTGTTCACCTGCAGTCTTTGGCGGGGCAGGATTATTTTTAGCGTACTCTTCCTTGTAAAGTCTTTCGTTACGCATTCTTTCTGTAGCAATCTTAAGTTCTTCGTCTGTCATTTCAGAAGGCTTCTTATTTTCGTAAGACTTCTTCTGCTGACCAGGATCATTAACATCCGTATCAGTATCTATTCGCTTTCCTTTATAGTCGTATGTACCATGCGATGTCTTAAATGTAGTCTTCTTATTAATCTTCTTATTCTTACCTGTTCGGAGATTGTAACTTCTGATCATGTTTTTCATCTGATCTGGAGTTAATATATCTCCGTATCTTCTCCTACCTTCCTCAGTCAAAGAGCCGTCCGGGTTCTGAAACCGTCTAATGCCCCATTTCTGACCGAGAATACCATGATGCTCCAAATGTTCATCTTCATCCATTGCTGAATGTCTGGCAGATCTCAGATCTCTAATTTCAGCATTGAGTCTATCCCAATCAGACTGGGTCATCTCTGATGCTTTAATGTCTGACATGCCAAGGTTCTCAGCTGCTTCATTTACATACCACCATGTATTATAATCATGACTTCCTTCAAAGTGGTCAACTATTTCTTTAGCTTTATCGACACTCTTTAAATCACTTTCCGTATATTTGTAGCCACCATCATTAAATAAAACCAGATAAAATGCATCCGACTCCGGCTTATTTTTGGCTTCAAATTTATACATCATAGTTGTTGCTAAACTATTAGATAAATGGAAATTCTTTTCGAGTTCGTCTGCGCCAACTTCTTCAAAAGCGTTAGACAATGTTTCTTTCAAAGAGTCTTTAGTAGACTTAAAAACATCATCGTATTTTGCTTCAAGCTCTCGCGCTTTTTCAGTCTTACCGTTTTCGTTAAGATAATACGATACGGCATTAACTGATTGCTGTTGACCATCTTCGAGACATCCCATAAATCCTTCGTTGCCAATGTCTTCAATTGTTAAATCTTCAGGATTCTTTTTATAATAAAGCGCGCTTGCTGCTATTTCAGTAGCTGCTTCATAGTAAGACATTGTTCCTTTATCTAAACCTTCAACCAATTCATCACATTCGTCAGATATGTCTTTTAATTTCTTAGTATACTCTTCACAGATATCATAAGATTTATTCTTAGCATCAGAAGACGCACCAGTCATCCTGAACAGTTTTTCTACACCGCTCATATCGCTGTCATTCGCGTAAATACCTTCTAACGTCTTCTTTATTAAATCTTTCTGCAATTTGTTTGTCTTACGATATCTAAGCATACCTTCGGAAGTAAGGCTACCATCCCGATTCTGAAACCGTCTGATACCCCATTTCATACCGAGTATGCCATGATGCTCCAAATAATCTGGAGACCTTTCGACGTAGTAATTGCTCATTTTAGATCTCCTCTTTATAAGAATCCCCATGCTGTAAGAAAATGCAGAAGCCATGCCCACTGATGCCAAGGAAAGGAGACAAAGAATGGCGGCACAACTCCTGCACTCTCTTATAGCACAGGGATTCTTAAAATATCTTTACTTGGAAAGAGGATAGATCTTAGATGTAACCTCATCCAAGCTGCCGTCAGCTTTTGCCTTTTCGATAGCCTCAGCTGCATTTTCAGGTATTACTTTGTTAATAAACTCGGCAGCCGCTTCATGATTTGTTGCAAGCTCCATGAAAAGTACCGGATATGCAGCCGTCTGCTCGAATTCTTCGGAAAGCGGTCTTCCTGTCTGCGGATCTTTCTTATAGAACGATTTGCCATCAAGTGATCTCTCACCGTAAGCCATAAGGATCAGGCTCTTAAAGAGTTTAATAAGCTCCGGTGTGTTCTGGGCATTTGCAATTCTGGTGATCCACTGATCGAATCCACCATCCTTTGAAAGTTCCATTTCCATAATCTCAGCATCGCTGAAATTGAAGTAGAAATCTTCCTTTCTCTTGTTTCCTGAGTAATCGGTATACTCAATCGTTTTAATGTACATAATTTTCTCCTTTCTAGACATAACAAAAGGGGCCAGCGGTTAAGCCAGCCCCAAAATCATTTTGATCAACCTTATGCAAGCATTGCAATAACTGCATCAGGAAGAGGAAGATAAGGATCTGTAGCAACAGACTGAGGATCCTCAGGATCTGCATCGGTTCCGAAGAGTGCATCCGTAAGTCTCTTAAGCTTAGCCTTTGCCTCTTCGGTTGTGAAAGCAGTGCTGTCAATAGTAAGCAGAGAGGTAGGCTTATAGACATTGTCAGAAGCATCTTTAGAAGTAAGGGTAACAGGAGTGGTTGTGAACTCCCAGCTGAACTCGATAGCATCAGGGCTATCATTGATGGTCTGATAATCTCTCTCTGAAGGAGATGCCATGCATCCGTATACAAGGTGAATCTTGTATCCATGATCGTTACCGTCGGTGTCGTTACCAAGAACGGTTCTGTAAGCAAGACCAAAGCTCTTTCTTGACTGCTGTCCGATAGTAAGTCCACCAACCTTAGCTTCGCCGTTGCAAAGTGCCCACTCATCGGGATACATGAATGCCTTGATTGTTCCCTTGAAGGTCTCTGCTGAATAAATGCTGAGATACTTAATGTTATCAGCATACTTGTCGTTAGGCTCTGCTCCTTCAGGAGTCTCGGTAACACCGGTAAGGCCATTCCAAGCTACTCCAAGAGGATAAGCTCCTCCAGACTGAAGATAAAGTACACCATGATCGATACCTGTCTCAAAGAGACGCTCGCCGATCTGATCCCACTGTAAAGCGCTCATAATATTTCTCCTTTAAAAATGTTAATTTGTTACTTTAGCCACCATTAGAAGTTTACTAGGACATCTAACAGTTATGCTTGGAATAAAAATCCCACTCATCTATTGATTGTAGTGGGAATTAATACTATCTCCTTCTCACGTTAACCCTTATCGGTTCTACAGGCTCGTTTCCTGATCTATGAAAGTCTATCATGTCAGCTCTGTCTTTGATCTGGGAAAGCTGCATGCTTTTAACATTATTGATAAGGCTGGCTGCTGATGTAGCAGCAATGGCGGCTGGTAATACCAATCCAGCAACGGGCATTGCTAATACTGCAGGGTTTAATATTACCGAACTGATCAACGCACTTCCCAAAACTGAAGAAGCTCCGGCCATGCCTTTACGCTTAGAAATTTCTTTCTTAATTGCCTGGCGGCTTTCGTTATCTACATAACTTCCGTCTTTGTTCGTGTACCTTTTCTTACCTTCGTCAGTTAAGGTTCCATCTTCATTTTGATACCTTCTGACGCCCCATTTCATACCAAGAACGCCATGATGCTCAAGATAGTCATAAGAATGACTAAGATTAGGACTATAATAACCTTCATGCTGAGGCTTATCCTGATACTTGTAATACAAAGAAATTGCCTGCTTGATTATTTCGTGTCTTACACTATCAGGCGCCTGCCTCCAATAAGATGGATAAGAATTCCTAACAGTATTTAAAAACGAATCTACTGCTGAAACTGCATCTTTATGTCTATGAAGAGCTATAATAAAATCTGGCATTCTTCCAGCTTTACCATTTTTATTAACCAGTACAACATGCATCAAGGCTCTATAAGAATCCATTCTATTGCCATCTCTGGTAATATAGCACTTACCAACTTTGTAAGGATACTGTTCTATAGTTGTAGTATTCTTAGTAAGATTAGGCGAATAGTATCCTTCATGCTGAGCATGCTCAAGATAGTCATCAGTCTCGATCACATCGTCGTCATCATCTGAGTGGTGAAGTTCGGTGTTGAAATGCTGCTGGACATAACGCTCAATCGCATCAGCAGCGAGCTTTGCCTGACCGGCATCGATCGACGCACGAGAATTAGACTTCCTTACAAGGTAATTTACTATCGCAGTCTTACCGCTTTCGATAATCCTTCCAGGAACTTTGGTTCTAGCCTGGGAATTGTCTCTGGAATTTATTAAATCTATTTCAGCATCGCCATGATTCTCTACACGAAAGACACCCTGGAACAAATATCTGTCTCTCTTATAATCATTGCCCGATCCATTATTCGGAGAATAGTATCCGGCGTGCTGAGCATGGGCTAGAGAATCGCCCTCTCTGACAACTAAATATCTCATTCTGTTGATCCTCCGGTATATACAGTCATTGCCGCTATTACTTCGGCATACTTTGCATTTGTTTCCATCTGAGAATCTATAGCTTCGACTTTCTTCTTCAAAAGAAGGTTTTCATTCCTCAGCTTTTCCAATTCAAGCTGCTTTTCCATCGATCCAAGCTTGAGATAATGGCAAATAACCTGAGAACTAGCGGTTCCTTCACGCAACTGCTTCTCTGCAAGGTTTGTAGACAGAGCTATCATTTGATTCTCACGAACTTGTGGATCGATTGCCCTACGGATAGGTGCAAGTTCCTTTGAGTTTTCTTCTATAAGTTTCTTCCTTCCCAAGACAATCGGCCTCCTTTCCTTATACTTTTAGACCCATCTGTGCTGCTTATAGTCATATCTTCTGACTCTAAGCCCACTGTCTCTTAGACGTTCGACATTTAAAGATGTTGCTGAATCCGGGTTATCGTCTTCTGGCTGAACGACTAAACCTCTTGTAGAATCCTCTGTCATAGCAATATCTTTTTGTCTACGTATTAATCTTTCCTCTGTGTTACCATTATCGCTTATGGTTCTTACTTCCCAACCACCGACATTGTTTCTAACCTGAGGATCTGTTGTGTAAACTATTACATTAGAATATCCTTTTTCTGCAAGGTATTCCTGAACTCTGGTATCTGCTCCAGGAGCATCACCTATGAGTACTTGAGAATTGGCAGCTATGATCTTATCGACTTCTTCTTTAAGGTTGTCGTCAAGTGGCTTGTCATAGCTAACCTTACCTGAAACGAAAACCTTATCATCGGAAGAATATCTTCTACGATCTCTGGCTCTGTCGCGAGCCCTGCCTAAAGGTGTGTGAGTTCCATCGGGATTCTGGTACCGACGAACGCCCCATTTTTGGCCTTTGACACCATGGTGCTCTAAAAAGTCCATTTCACGATACCTCCCGTTTTGGAATTGTTTTTACGAAATCGACCGCCGGAGAAAATATAAAG
>Ga0310697_10000353_pt1 | contig 65404 bp, 53 predicted proteins | sample 172DNAGHGlowgp2_FD_203883 | JGI IMG/M metagenome (GOLD analysis project Ga0310697, IMG submission 203883) | Sheep rumen microbial communities from Palmerston North, Manawatu-Wanganui, New Zealand - 1728 DNA GHGlow gp2 (v2) (version 2) | ecosystem: Host-associated > Mammals > Digestive system >...
CGGGGCAGGCGCAGACAAAAACTGCAATCATCAAGGGTTATTCGCCTATGTTGAAGAATGGAACAGAGGCAGTATGTACAATCGATATGGTACGCGTTGCAACAGACACGGTACATGCAGGAAACTTCATCTTGAATGTACCCGTAGAAAAACTCACAGAGTGTAAGTTTTATCTCGAAGGAGAAGGATGCCCTAATTTCATCAAGACCATTTTCATTGCCCCCAATGCAGTCATCAACATGACTGGTGAGGATTGTATGTACCCAATGTGGAAAGTGGAGAGTACGCTCCCCGAACAGGTCACGGCCAACCGCATCATGGAACATACCCGCGATGCAATAATAAACCTTTTGCGAATGGGCACAAATAATGACTATATGGAATATGTTAAAAAGACCTTAGAAATCATACCTTCTTTGCCCGTGGATGCGGCCTCGCTCGCAGAATTAAGAGATGCAAGCCGCTCTGCCAACAACATCAAGGACTTCGCTTACATGGAACTACTGAAAGAAGTTGAAGCATCCGTTGCCGCTCGTGCGCCAAAGGGATTCGAGAATGAATTGGAATACATTCATAGACTTGTCTATCCACTTCGCATTGTTCAACCAGGCGAAGAGGCAGTCGATGCCGACTTCTTCGACATGCAGGGCAACACACATCACCTTGCAGAGTTGCGTGGTCGTTATATATTGCTCGACTTCTGGAGTCTCGGTTGTGGCCCTTGTCGCATGGCCGAGCATGAAATGAGGTGGGTACGTGATGTATTACAAGAACAGTTGGAAATCGTCGGCATCAACCGTGACAAGTTGTCGGCATGGCAGGAAAGCGACTGGAGTAAGAAAATTGTCTGGAAGAACTGGAACGACGGGAAGATGGCTAAGGGAGGCATTGAGAGTCTATATTGTGATAGTCCAGCCATTCCCTATTACGTTCTGTTGTCACCCGATTACCATGTCGTATGGAAGTCCGTCGGCTATACCCCTGGGATGTTCCTCGGAATGGCCGATGCCATCAATGGCACCAAGCAGGACAATAGCGCCAATCTCCAGTTAGTCATCAAAAAAGTTGAGACTAATCCCCAAGGTACCTCAGTCAGTTTCCGCTTTTATGGACAAGATAAAGACCGCTTCCTTATTGCCAGCAGTTGCTATCTGACAGCCAATGCCAAAAAGTATAAGGTAATAGTTGCCGACGGCATTACACTCGACGCAGAAACCAGTCCTCAACAAAAGGCGTCCGACTCGTCAGAAGGCATTATGAGCGTTCTGCATTTCACAGACTTCACACTTACATTCGAGCCATTCGATGTCATGCCTTCCACATTCGACTTTAAGGAAGGCGATGATGAGGGGGCTTGTGTCATCCATAACATATCATTAGAATAACCAACATGTACAAGCAAACCATCATCACCATCCTGCTCGTCTTCGTCGCAATGACGGGGCAGGGACAAGAAATCAAGAAAGTAGCAGCCACACCCGAAGACTTCATGGAGCACATGGCATTGTGTGGCTACGAGGTTTACACCTACGACATATCTTCTCTGCGCGACTCCGTGTCGGGCTTCACCATCGTCATCCGCGAGTATAATCAGCAGGGGATGATTGACGAGAAGAAACTCTACGGTTTCAGGACAAAGACCATGATTTCAGACTTCAACGAGAAAGACCAACAGGAAATCTATGCAGAGAACGATGCCGACGACATGGAGCGCGGCATCTATCGTCTGGCCAAGACCCTCGCCGTCGGTTTCTCTCCCGTTCAGTCGGACTCCATCGAGACCATCACCCTGCGTTCTTCTCGCTGTGATGCCTCGCCATGGAAACTGACGCTGAAGCCTATTCCCAGAGCACCCCAAACCATTTACCGCTATCAGAAAGCGCCATACCAGCCCACTTCGTTCTCCCTTGACACCTTCATCCCCCTTGTCTTCTACGGCTCTTTCTGGTGGGACGAACAAGCTAAAGGATGGCGTTTCTGTGGAGAAACCGAACTGACTGAGGAGAAAGCCAAGACCAGCGACTACTTCAAATTCTGCCCACACTATTATATCATTGGCGCAGTATTCCATAAATAAATGAAATGTATATGAACAAGAAAACCATCATCACACTTCTGTTCGTCCTCGTCGCAGTGGCGGGACTTGGAAAGACATTCAAGACCATCAAGACACCAGATATGATGGCCTGTGTGAACGTGAATCGAGGCGAACTGAAAGCCCGCGAGGTCGTAATGAGAGATACGGTGACAACCATACACTTCACGATGGAATATGAGAAAGGAAGAAACTTTCGTTTTTCCAAAGGTTGTTATCTCAAGGACGAAGACGGCAACCGCTACCCGTTGCGTTCAGCCGAGGGAATCACCCTTGACGCATGGGTGCAGTCGCCTGAAAGCGGTGTGACTGACTTTACGATGCACTTTGAGCCAATGCCGAAGGATGTAGAGGTATTCGACTTCATCGAGGGCGATGGTAGTGGTGCATTTAAGTTGTTGGGCATCCACGATAAAACGATTAAGTTGACAATCCCTACGATACAGGAACTGATAGCAGCCAATCCCTATACACTTCCCCAAGATTGGTTTAAGACTGACACAATTACCGTCAAAGGCCGTATCGAAGACTACGATGCCGAACGTTTCGGCTTCACGTCGATGGAATGTTATTTCAATGATGTTATCGAGAAGGACGATGCGACGCTGCTGCTCGACATCGCCGATGATGGATCGTTTTGCAAGAAGTTCCAGGCCAATTATCCTGTTCGGCAGTCATTCTTTACCAGAGAGTCAAAAGTTGGCTTTGACCATATAGCGTTTTTCGCCCGACCAGGCGAGACCATCGACATCACCGTGCGCAAGGATGATAGTGGCAGATACCGATGCATCTACAATAATGGCAGTAGCCGTGAAGTAGAACGGTGGCTTCGTACTTCGGATGACTATGACGACATCATACTTTCGCTTGGTTTTTGCAAAGGAAAGTTTGCTGAAGCAAACGAACAAGCCGATAAGATATGGAATAACACGATGTACCGTTTACAGACAGTAAGCCGTCGTGAGCATTATACACCTATGGAGATACAGTTGGCTCTAGCTGACGTGCAAGCATCATATACCCTTGCCTACATGGGCTATACCTTAGGTCACCTGATGGACCTGACGAAGCAAGAGTATCAAGACAGCGCCTACTATGCCGAAATACTTGACACCATAGAATGTGCTTTACTCTTCGACGAAAAGCAATACACACCGTTGCACCGCGTTGACTTCGACAATCCACTGTTGATGATGAGCAGTAACTACCCCTCTGCGCTTGACTGCCTACATTCGGCTTATCCTGTATCAAACCGCAGGGAGAATGCGCGAGAAGATGACTCGACAGATGGTGAAACAAAAGGGCTTGCAGAAGAACTTGCAGCCCTACGCGACCTGATGGGTGATGATAAGGACAACCTGACAATACAACTCTGCGTCTATAAGGACTATATAAGCGACTTCAATTCATGGCGTCAATCAAAAGAACCACCTTCTGACATCATTTACAATGCCTGCCTTGCTACCATCACTCATCCTTACATTCGCCACAAGGCCGTTTCGTTCCGTATTAGCAAGATGCGAAATCAATGAAACAATTTCGCTTTCAGGAGATAACATCATGTAGAATCCTCAAACGAAGAATTTGCATGATTTAAGAAGATAAAATAGCAATATGTAGAACCCCTCATACAAAGGAAAAAATGAGTCCATAAAAAGAAATATTCATAAATATTTGGGCGTCTCAGAGAATAATAGTATCTTTGCACCCAACATATTGTGATTAAGGAGTGACAGCTTTCTTGTAAACTTCCGAACAACGCCAAAACTTCGGTTTCAAAAAGTAACTCCAAGGGAGATTGTCTGCCTGCTCACACCATATGGTGTGGGCATTGGCGGTATAGACAACTTGGAGTAAGGCTAATTGGCGTTGGCCCGGAAGTTTTGTCGTTAATGTACCAATAGTGTCCACACTTTTTTTCCAAAATCGCAATACGTACATTACCGACAACATTTTATTTAGTATTAAAACTCCATTCAATTATGAATAATATAGAAGACAATCCAAACGGTCAGGAAGGTCTCAGCGGGGAGCCATCACCCTCTGAGATCATCAATCAGATGGTGGACAAACTCGGTGAACTGCTGCACGACCATCCCAACAAAAACGGCAACATCACCATCAACTATTACAACTCTGTGGGGCAGCGCATAGACAGTGTGACCACTCAGAACTTCTCGTCCGACAAGTGGTTTAAGACATCCTATTCTGCACCACCAGACTATACACAGCATCCGGCTCCTGAGGCCGTGGTCAGGGCCATAGAGAAGACGGCACACAAGGGGCTTTGGTTTGCCAGCACATCGTGGGCGGTGGTCTATCGCGTGTGTCAGATCAAGGGCTATAAGAAGGGCTTTAGCCAGTTTGTGCGCGACGTCAGCACATGGCCATTCACGGTGAAACTGCCCTTTGAGTGCAACTTCGATGCCATCCAGAAACCCATGACCAGCGGCAAACTCGACGGCATGCCCGACAGTTGGGGCAGCCAGGGGGCGCACGAGCAGATGGTGAAACTGGGCAAGGCCCTGCTGGAAGAACTGGAGAGAGAAGGGCAATAACGGTTCTGAAAACAATTCTGAACATTCGGAAAAGGCTTCTGAATGTTCGGAAAACACTCCGAAGGCTCCGACGATTTTTGTCGGAGTCTTTTGTTTTGTGTAACTTCGCGCTCATAAGAGTAATTAATGAAATGAAGCTATGGATAAGAATGTAATGAGCCAGTTGGATGCAGAACTGGAGCATGCGGGCGAGGAGACGGCGCTGAGTCCGAAGATGCTGTTGCTGGAACAGTTGAGGATTACGCCGGAGAAGCAGTTGAAGCCGATGGAATTCTTATTCCATTTGTTCGGCAAGCCCTGTTTTCCGAGGCGTGAACTGGTAGCGATAACGGGTAAGGCGAAGTCGGGTAAGACGTTTGTCACGAGTATGCTGATGGCAGTGGGCAGCCTCACCCCCAACCCCTCTCCAAAGGGCGAGGGGAGTATATGCCAACTGCCTTTGAAAAGGATGCGCGAGGAACCGTTCAAGGTGATGTGGTACGACACGGAGCAAAGCGACGAATCAACTCAAGATATTCTGAATAACCGCATCATCCCCATGATGTCAAACGGGAATGATGCAACTACTCCCCTCGCTCTTTGGAGAGGGGCTGGGGGTGAGGCTTTCAATGTCCGTGCGGTGCCATGGAAGGAACGGCGTGACCTGTTGCGCGAAGCCGTGACGAGGTGCAAGCCCGACCTGGTGATTGTCGACGGCATCCGCGACCTGGTGAACGACATCAACGACGGCGTACTGGCACAGGAGGTGATGGAGGAACTGATGCATCTGGCCACGGAACATGACTGCTGCATCGTGTGTGTACTGCACCAAAACAAGAGCGGTGAGGACCACAACCTGCGCGGATGGATCGGTACGGAACTGATGAACAAGGCGTTCGAGGTGTACAGCTGCGAGAAACTGTTGCCACAGCGCATCTTCTCGTTGGAGCAGACGCTGACGCGCAAGTACGACATCGAGCGCACAATGTACTTCGAAGTTGGTGACGACGGTCTGCCTGTGTCATGTGGTGTGCCGACAGACGGGGGCAGCAAGGACAAAGCGGATTGTTATCCGCAACTGAATGCCGACTATATCCGGCACGATGAGCAAGACCAGTGGCAGGTGGATGTGCGGCGGCTCTTCAGCGATGCCATCGGCGGACGACAACAGGTGACAGGTGCGGAACTGCGCTCGGAAGTGTGCCGACTGTCGAACATCCGTTCGTGGAAGTTTTATAACTCGCTGTTGGAACAGGCTGTCAACGGGGAGGTTATCATGAAGTCGTACGACCATGCGGCTCACGTCATCTATGCCCTGAGACCGCAGGCTCCCGTGCAGACAGAACTGTATCAGGACGACGGCGAGCCCTTCTGAAGCCCCTCACCCCCTCCATATTTCCGTCCCCCTATATGGGGGACTCCAATATGAGGGGAGGCTTCCACAGGGAGGTTTTCCAAATTGAGAATTGAGAATTGAAAATTGATAATTAGGGCGATGACGATGGATGAGGTGTTTTCGCATACGTTCAAGGCGATAAGTAAGCGGCTGGACGAGCGGCGGGCCGAGGGTCGGCGCTTGTGGCAGCAGCGACTGGGCACGGCGTCGGAGTTCTGCCGAGCGGTGGTCAGCAACGGCTACCTCAGCGAGGAGCAGATGCAGCGGGCCGCACAGCGCTACCGATTGGGGGCCAGTCGTGACGGCGGCGTGATCTTCTGGCAGATTGACGAGTTCGACCAGTTGCGCGACGGCAAGATCATGCACTACCGCCCCGACTGTCACCGCGACCATGACCGCAAGCCAACATGGACGGCCTACTTGCTGCGCAAGCACGGCCAACTACCGAAGGATTGGAACACCGACCACTGTCTATTTGGACTGCACCTATTGATGGAAGATGTCAGATGGAAGATGGCTGATGTAAAAGTGGCCGTAGTGGAGGCAGAGAAGACCGCGGTGATCATGTCCGAGGTGAAACCTGAATATATTTGGCTGGCCACAGGCGGCAAGACCGAACTCAACGTCGCCAAGTTGAAACCCCTCGAAGGCCGCCGCATCATTCTCTTCCCCGATACCGACGAGGACGGCCAGACCTACCGCGACTGGTACGACGTGGCCGAGGCCGCCAGCGGCGTATTCGGTCACCCCATCACCGTAAGCAGTCTCCTTGAACAACGTGCCACCTCCGCCCAGAAAGCCGCCAAGATCGACCTCGTGGACCTGCTCTTCCCCCAGCCGTAAGTATGATGTTATGTCTACGGAAGTATGGCACTTAGGTAATGAAAGTATGATAGTTACGAAATGAAAACAAGATAGTTATGAAAGCAATGACGAAACAACAACTGGCCCAGTGTGCGGGCGTGACGGTGCGGACGCTGTTCAACTGGTGCAGACCATACCGCAAGGAACTGACACGGATGGGACTGAAGCCTGGCATGAGGGTACTGCCACCGCACATTGTGAAATGGATAGCAGACAGGTTCTGCATCGATCTGGAAACGTAGTCACACTGTTGGCTACATTTTTTTCGTCTTTATCTTGCGTTATTCTGCGTTATCTGTACGAGCCTGCACGAAGCGGAAATCGGGGTTCCCAGATGTTGTACCTTTGCACTATCAGAGAAACACTCTGAGGGAGTTGATAAAGATGCAAGTCGCGCGGTAGCAAATTTTTCACTCTTCATTTTTCACTTTTCACTTATTTTGATTATGATTTTGTATGTATTGAAACAGAACAAGAACCGGAAGTCTCCGGCGTTCGGGAAATGGTTCGCCTTCCCCGTGATCGAAGAGACCATCGACCTGGATGCGCTGGCCGAACACATGTCGAACCACAACACGCCGTACTCGAAGGGCGCCATCAAGGGGATGCTCACCGACATGGTGTCGTGCATCAAGGAACTGCTGCTGGAGGGCAAGAACGTGAAGATTGCCGACCTCGCCATCTTCTCGCTCGGCATCAAAAACAACGGCGGTGCCGTGAGCGAGGAAGTCTTCACCGTGTCGAAGAACATCAAGGGCGTGAAACTGCGTGCCCGTGCCACCGGCGAACTGATTGCCAAGAGCCTGAACCTGGAGGCTACGCTGAAGAAGGCCAGCGCCACATCGAAGACGAGTGGCAACGGCGGTAGCAATGGCGGTGGAACGACTCCGACGGGTGGTGACAGTAACACCGGAGGGTCGCAGAACCAGAGCGGAAGCGGATCTTCCCAGAGCGGTGGTGGGTCGCAGAACGGAGGAGCCAATGGCGGTTCGCAGAGCGGAAGTGGTTCGCAGAACGGTGGCTCAGGTAGCAACGGCTCAGGTAGCAACACCGGCGGCAATAGCGGTTCACAGAGCGGCACCGAGCAGGGTCAGGAGGATGACTACAGGCTGGTGATCTACAAGTACGGCAACGGTACCTCGACCGTGACCGACGACAGCGAGCAGGAAATCAACAGTAACGACCAGGTGCATTCCGGCTCGAACGTGAACATCAGCGTCGTGCCTGTTGAGGGCAAGGAGCCTATCGCGAAGGTCAACGGCACTCGTATCACGCTGACCGAGAACGACGGAACCTACACCGGTTCGTTCCAGATGCCTACCAAGGGCACTGTGCTGGAGATCAACTCCGAGCCCGACGAGTGGGACTACGCTGACCAGAACTGATGAAGCAGCGAGCGCAGAGCCATGCTTGCATGAGCTCTGCCGAGTCGCGCCATCAGTCGGCTAAAAGCCAATTAATATTCACTATTTAACGATTGAAGGATTATGAAGTTATTTAAGGACATGAAACGCTGGAAGACCATCATCCAGTTCATTATCACCGTGTTGACGGCCATTATCAGTTCATTTTTCGTACAGTCATGCGCCACATCGATCTGATTGTCGTCCACTGTTCGGCCACGCGCTCGAACCAGAACTTTCCCGTGACAGCCCTCATCCGCTGTCACGCGGAAAGGTTCGGATTCACCGGCTACCACTACTACATCACCCGCGACGGCCGGACCTACCAGACGCGCCACGAGCAGTTGGTCGGTGCCCACGCCGTAGGCTACAACCAGCACTCGCTCGGTGTCTGCTACGAAGGTGGGCTCGACGAGCATGGCAACGCCTACGACACCCGCACGCCCAAGCAGAAACGCGCCCTGCTGCGCCTGCTCCGTCGCCTGAAGAAGGCCCACCCCGATGCCCGCATCCTCGGCCATCGCGACCTCCCCAACGTCCACAAGGACTGCCCCTGCTTCGATTGTTCGGAGTATTCGAGCCTCTAACCCTGGGTGCAGCGTCGCCATCCGAGGCATCGCCCTCAATGTCAAACCCTCAAACATCGAAAGATCATGCATTACATCAGAGACCAACAAGCATAGTTTATCTTACATCTGGCGGACAAGGACCGAAAAGTTCTTGCCCGCCTTTATTGTTTTTTTCTTATAAAGTGACGATTTGTAACGAAATGACAGAGAAATGATACAATTTGTTAGGAAAACGAGGGATAATATGTTTGCAAACTTTACATATTGATAGTTGAGTGTGTTTTTAACAATCGATATTCCTTACGCACGCGAACAAATTAAATAAAACTAAGTAATTTTGCAGTCCATAAAATACATTTGTTTTTATGGATACGAAGTATATTTTTGTCACAGGCGGCGTCGTTTCCTCATTAGGAAAGGGTATCATTTCCGCCTCAATTGGAAAGCTCCTACAGGCGCGAGGCTACAAGGTGACCATCCAGAAGTTCGATCCCTACATCAACATCGACCCTGGCACGCTGAACCCCTACGAGCACGGCGAGTGCTACGTGACGGTGGACGGTATGGAGACTGACCTCGACTTGGGACATTACGAGCGGTTTACAGGTATTCACACCACCCGCAACAACTCGATTACCACAGGGCGCATCTACAAGACCGTCATCGACCGCGAGCGGCACGGCGACTATCTGGGAAAGACCATTCAGGTGGTGCCGCACATCACGGACGAGATCAAACGGCGGATGCTGCGTCAAAGTGAAGAGTTAAGAGTGAAGAGTGAAGAATTTGCTACCGCCGAAGAAGATCTGGACTTCGTCATTACTGAAGTGGGAGGAACCATTGGCGACATCGAGAGTGCGCCGTTTATGGAGGCCATCCGACAGTTACGCTGGCAATTAGGGCGCGATGCGGTGTGTGTGCATCTGACGTACGTGCCCTATCTGAAAGCCGCCGATGAACTGAAGACGAAACCCACGCAGCACTCCGTCAAGGAACTGCAAGGGATGGGTATCCAGCCCGACATTCTCGTACTCAGAACAGAACGCCACCTCAGCGACGCTATACGCTTGAAGGTGGCATCTTTCTGTAATGTCGATTTGGAATGCGTGGTGCAGAGCGAGGACATGCCGAGCATCTATGAGGTGCCGGTGAGTATGCAGAAACAGGGTCTCGACGCTGCCATCATGCGGAAGATAGGTATTCCCGTGGGCGAGACACCGGCTATGAAGTCGTGGCACGACTTCCTTGAAAAGCAGCGCAATGCGAAGCGCGAGGTGCATATCGGCCTCGTGGGTAAATACGATCTGCAAGATGCCTATAAGAGTATTCGCGAGAGTCTCAATCTGGCAGGTATCTACAACGATGTGAAGGCTAAGATTCATTTTGTGAATAGCGAGGAGATTACGGCTGAGAATGTCGCCTCAAAGTTGGAAGGTATGGCAGGCATCGTGGTCTGTCCAGGCTTTGGCAGTCGTGGTATCGAAGGCAAGATTATTGCAGCGGAGTATGGCCGTACCAATGATATTCCTACCTTCGGCATCTGCTTAGGTATGCAGATGATGGTGATTGAGTTCGCACGAAATGTATTGGGCTACAAAGACGCCAACAGCGCCGAGATGAATCCTGATACACCACACAACGTGATTGATATCATGGAGGAGCAGAAGAGCATCACTCAGATGGGTGGCACGATGCGACTAGGTGCCTACGAGTGCGAACTGAGAGAAGGCAGTATGGTTTGTGAGGCCTATGGGACGAGTAAGATGATTATGGAGCGCCATCGCCATCGCTACGAGTTCAACAATGCCTATAAGGATGAATATGAGTCGAACGGTATGAAATGCGTGGGTATCAACCCTGCCTCCAACCTTGTGGAGATTGTCGAAATCCCAGAAAAGAAATGGTATATCGGCACGCAGTTCCATCCAGAATACTCCTCAACGGTGCTGCATCCGCACCCGCTGTTTATGTCGTTCGTAAAAGCCTGCATCGATGGAACAACTGAAGCATGAGTGTGGTGTGGCGATGATCCGCCTGCTGAAGCCGCTGAGTTACTACGAGCAGAAATATGGTTCGTGGCGCTACGGCTTCAATAAACTCTACCTGATGATGGAGAAGCAGCACAATCGCGGACAGGAGGGTGCCGGTATCGCTTCCGTCAGTCTGACGAAGGAGCCTGGCACGGAGTATATGTTCCGTGAGAAGGCAGAGGGTAAGGATGCCATCACGGAGATTTTCAGTCGTGTGACGGAGGAGATGGCTGGCGAACTGCTGATGGGACATCTGCGCTATTCGACGACAGGCAAGAGCGGACTGCAGTATGTGCATCCCTTCCTGCGCCGTAACAACTGGCGGGCGAAGAACCTCTGTCTGTGTGGTAATTTCAATATGACCAATATCGACGAGGTCTTCCAGTTCCTTACCCAGCAGGGCCAGTCGCCTCGTATCTACGGTGACTCATACATCACCCTCGAACTGATGGGACACCGTCTGGATCGTGAGGTGGAGCGACTCTATGCCCTTGCGAAAGAGCAGGGATTGAGGGACACTGCTATTACGGACTATATCGACAACCATGTGGAGATGGCGAATGTGTTGAAAACCACAATGAGTCATTATGACGGTGGTTATGTGATGTGCGGACTGACTGGAAGCGGTGAGATGTTCAGTGTGCGTGACCCTTGGGGCATCCGCCCTGCGTTCTACTATCGCGATGATGAGGTGATGGCACTGGCCAGCGAGCGTCCTGTATTGCAGACGACATTTGATTTGCAGGCAGATGACATCTGTGAACTCCAGCCTGGTGAGGCGTTGATTGTCCACAAGAATGGTGAGAGCCAACTGGAACAGATCATGCCTGCGCAGCCCCTGAGTGCCTGCTCGTTTGAAAGAATTTATTTCAGTCGTGGTTCTGATCGTGATATCTATCAGGAGCGCAAACGTTTAGGCGAACAACTGACACCTGCTATCCTCAAGGCTATCGACGGCGATGTGGATCATACAGTCTTTTCGTATATCCCCAATACCGCCGAGGTCGCCTTTTATGGTATGACGGACGGTTTTAGAAAATTGCATGGGGAAGTTCGCACAGAAAAGGTGGTTTGGAAAGACATCAAACTGCGCACCTTTATCGCTGACAACTCTGAGCGCAACGACCTGGCAGCGCACGTCTATGACATCAGTTATGGTTCGCTCAAGCCTGACGAGGATAACCTCGTGATCATCGATGACTCGATTGTGCGAGGTACGACGCTGAAAGAGAGTATCTTCAAGATTCTCGACCGTCTGCATCCCAAGAAGATCGTAATGGTGTCGAGTTCACCGCAGATCCGCTATCCAGATTATTACGGCATCGATATGTCGCGACTGGAAGAACTTTGCGCCTTCCGTGCCGCCATCGCACTGATTAAGGACAGAGGCATGCAGAAACTGATTGCCGATACGTATAAGGCCTGCAAGTATTCGCCCGCCTCGCTGAACCACGTGCGTAATATCTATGCACCGTTCACTGTTGAGGAAATCAATGCGAAGATTGTGGAGATGTTGCGTCCTGAAGGTATGCTGACACCTGTAGAACTAGTGTTCCAGAGCATCGAGGGGTTGCATCATGCCTGTCCCAACCATCCTGGCGACTGGTACTTCACGGGCCATTATCCCACGCCTGGCGGCATCCGACAGGTGAATCAGGCGTTTGTGAATTATGTTGAACAAGTTTTGAAATTACAACTATAATGAAAATAGCAAGATTGATACTCGAAGATGGCAGTCAGTTTGTGGGCTGGTCTTTTGGATATGAAGGGACCCTTCGACCAGACGGGGGGCAGTCTTCTGGCAGGGGGCAACACTCTGACATTTGTGTTGGCGAGGTGGTATTCAATACCGCTATGACAGGCTATCCGGAGAGTCTGACAGACCCCAGTTATGCAGGTCAGATATTGGTGACGACCTATCCGTTGATAGGCAACTACGGCGTGCCTGATACGGGATTGGGCAAAAACGGTCTGCCGTTGTTTATGGAAAGCGAGAAGATACATGCCAAGGCGCTGGTGGTGGCGGATTATAGCGAGACCTATTCGCACTGGAATGCTAAAGAGTCATTATCCGCTTGGCTCAAGCGGGAGAAGATACCTGCCATCACGGGCATCGACACAAGACGACTGACGAAAGTGCTGCGAGAGAGTGGTGTGATGATGGGGCGCGTGGAGATTGAGGGTGCAGCAGGGGATCATGGGTCTGTCCCCATGATTCCCGAAACCTACGGATCGGTAAACTGGGTGGAAAAGGTGAGTTGCAAAGATGTCATCACTTATCAGCCTGAGGGTGAGAAAAAGCATCGCGTTGTGCTGGTGGATTGCGGCGTGAAGGCGAATATCATCCGTTGCTTAATTAGGCGTGGCATCGAGGTGGTGCGCGTGCCTTGGGATTATGACTTCAATACGCTCGACTTCGATGGCCTTTTCTTAGCCAATGGCCCAGGTGACCCAGAACAGTGTGGCATGACGGTAGCGCATATTCGTGCGTTTCTAGATAACAAGACTATCCGTCCCTGCATGGGTATCTGTCTCGGTAACCAATTGCTGGCGCGTGCTGTCGGCGCAAAGACCTACAAACTGAAATACGGTCACCGCTCACACAACCAACCTGTGCAGGAAGTCGGCACGCCCCAGTGTTTTATCACCTCGCAGAATCATGGCTATGCTGTCGATGACTCAACACTACCTGCTGACTGGGAACCACTGTTCGTCAATATGAATGATGGCTCAAATGAGGGCATCCGCCACAAGAAGAATCCTTGGTTCTCGGCACAGTTCCACCCGGAGGCCTGTTCAGGACCAGTAGATACAGAATTCTTGTTTGATGAATTTGTGAACTATTTGGATGCATCAGTACGTCCCAAGGCGAACTCGAGTTCGCCCCTAAGCGCGCTGGAGTGCGCTCCTGATGTACCAAAAGGTGTCTCGGATATGAAAAAAGTATTGCTTTTGGGTAGTGGCGCGCTGAAGATAGGTCAGGCAGGTGAGTTCGACTATAGCGGTGCACAGGCTCTGAAAGCTCTGAAAGAAGAGGGCATCCATTCAGTGCTGATCAATCCTAATATTGCGACGGTGCAGACTTCCAAAGGCGTGGCTGATACGGTGTATTTCCAACCTGTCAAGGCGGAGTTTGTGGAGCGCATCATCGAGAAAGAACGACCTGATGGTATTCTCTTGAGTTTTGGTGGACAGACGGCATTGAACTGTGGCGTGGAACTCTATCAGAAAGGTGTGCTGGAGAAATATGGGGTGAAGGTACTCGGCACCCCTGTGCAGGCCATCATCGACACTGAGGATCGTGACCTGTTTGTGAAGCGCCTCGATGAGATAGGTGTGAAGACTATCAAGAGCGAGGCTTGTAGCACCGTTGAGGAAGTGCAGCGTGCAGCACACGAATTGGGCTTCCCTGTGATATTAAGAGCGGCATACGCCCTTGGTGGCCTCGGCTCTGGCTTCTGCGACAACGAAGAAGAACTGCTGGCACAGGCAGAAGAAGCCTTCTCGTTCTCGCCACAGGTTTTGGTGGAGAAAAGCCTTAAGGGATGGAAGGAAATCGAGTACGAGGTGGTGCGCGACAAGTATGATAACTGCATCACCGTTTGTAATATGGAGAACTTCGACCCACTGGGCATCCATACGGGTGAGTCGATTGTGGTGGCTCCGTCGCAGACACTCACCAATAGCGAGTATCACAAACTGCGTGCCCTCGCCATCAAGATTATCCGCCATATCGGCATCGTAGGCGAGTGTAACGTGCAATATGCCCTCGACCCCAACTCAGAAGACTATCGTGTCATCGAGGTAAATGCCCGTCTGAGTCGTTCTTCTGCATTGGCATCTAAGGCTACAGGTTATCCTTTGGCTTTCGTGGCTGCCAAACTGGGACTTGGCTATGGCCTCTTCGACTTGAAGAACTCCGTCACCAAGACCACCAGTGCTTTCTTCGAGCCAGCCCTCGACTATGTAGTGGTTAAAATTCCCCGTTGGGATCTGACTAAGTTCCAAGGCGTGAAGCGCCAACTCGGCTCATCGATGAAGAGTGTGGGTGAGGTAATGGCGATTGGTCGTACGTTTGAGGAGGCACTGCAAAAGGGATTGCGTATGATTGGCCAAGGAATGCACGGTTTTGTAGAGAACCACGAGATTAAGATTGCTGACATCGCGACATCGCTCCACGAACCTACGGACATGCGTATCTTCGTGGCATCGAAGGCCTTGAAGATTGGCTATACTGTCAAGCAGATTCATCAGTTGACGATGATTGACCGTTGGTTCCTGCAGAAACTGAAGCATATCGTGGATATTGACCTGCAACTGAAAGAATATGCCCATCTGTCTGAAATCTCTGAGTTTATGGAGCCGAGTGAGTTTAAGGAGTATCTGCAGTCGCCAGAGGTAGCCTTGCTGCTGCGTGCAGCCAAAGTCTATGGCTTCTCTGATTTCCAGATAGCCCGTGCCATCGGCTTGGAGAACCGTATGAAGATGGAACAGGCAGGACTCACCGTCCGTAAGTGGCGCAAGATGCTGGGCATCATGCCTACCGTCAACCAGATAGACACCCTCGCAGCGGAATATCCCGCCCAAACCAATTATCTCTATCTTTCCTATCTATAAAATGTAAATTGTAAATCGTCAAATTGTAACTGATATTATGTGTGGAATCGTAGCAATACTAAATGTGAAGGAGCAGACGCATGAGTTGCGTGAAAAGGCTTTGAAGATGAGTCAGAAAATCCGCCACCGCGGACCAGACTGGAGTGGTATCTATTGTGGTGGCTCAGCCATCTTGGCCCATGAACGACTGAGCATCGTGGATCCAGAGAGTGGGGGACAACCTCTTTATAGTCCTGATAAGAAGCAGGTTTTGGCAGTGAATGGTGAGATCTATAACCATCAGGAAATCCGTCGTCGCTTTGCCGGACAGTATGTGTTCCAGACGGGTTCTGACTGTGAGGTGATTTTGGCATTGTATCGTGAGAAGGGCATCAACTTCCTCGAAGACCTGAGTGGTATCTTTGCTTTTGTGCTTTACGATGAAGAGAAAAACGAGTTCTTGATTGCCCGCGACCCAATAGGCGTCATACCTCTTTATATTGGTTATGACAGCGATGGCACTGTGTATGTAGCCTCTGAGTTGAAGGCTCTCGAAGGACAATGCGAGCGCTATGAGCCATTTAAACCTGGACACTATTATTGGAGTGTCGATCCAGGGCAGAAGTGGTATTATCGTCGTGACTGGATGCAGTATGATGCTGTGAAGGATAACCCCGCCAGCGTCGAGGCCATTCATGATGCATTAGAAGATGCCGTAAAGCGTCAGTTGATGTCTGACGTGCCTTATGGTGTGCTATTGAGCGGTGGTTTGGATTCGTCCGTCATTTCTGCTATTGCTGAGAAATACTCAGAGATGCGTATCGAGGATGACTCGAAGACGAAAGCCTACTGGCCCCGTCTGCACTCGTTTGCCGTAGGCCTGAAAGGTGCCCCTGACTTGGCAAAGGCGAAACTCGTAGCCGACCATATCGGCACCGTACACCACGAAATCAACTACACCATCCAGGAAGGTTTGGATGCCATCCGCGACGTCATCTATTTCATCGAGACCTACGATGTCACCACTGTTCGTGCCTCTACTCCTATGTATCTGCTGGCTCGTGTCATCAAGTCGATGGGTATCAAGATGGTACTCTCTGGTGAGGGTGCTGATGAGATTTTTGGTGGCTATCTCTATTTCCACAAAGCGCCAACAGCAAAGGACTTCCACGACGAGACCGTTCGCAAACTCGGCAAACTCTATATGTACGACTGCCTGCGTGCCAACAAGAGCCTGAGCGCTTGGGGCGTTGAGGGCCGTGTGCCTTTCCTCGATAAAGAATTCCTCGATGTCGCTATGCGCACTAACCCAGAGGCTAAGATGTGTCCTGGTTCCACGATGGAAAAGAAGATTGTTCGTGAGGCCTTTGCCGATATGCTGCCCAAAGAAGTCGCCTGGCGACAGAAGGAACAGTTCAGCGATGGTGTCGGCTATTCATGGATTGACACCCTCAAACAAATTACCTCTGAAGCCGTATCAGATGAGCAGATGGCCCATGCTGCCGAGCGTTTCCCCATCAATCCGCCAAAGAACAAGGAGGAATACTACTATCGTAGCATCTTCGCTGAGCACTTCCCCAGCGACAGTGCCGCCAAGAGTGTGCCCAGCGAAGCCAGCGTTGCCTGTTCTACTGCCATCGCCCTCGAATGGGATGTCGCCTTCAAAGGCATGAACGATCCTTCAGGTAGAGCGGTTAAGGGCGTCCACGAACAGGCCTATTAGTTCCTATTCCCACTCAATTGTCCCGGTGGGTTTTGGAGTGAGGTCGTACAAGACACGATTCACACCTGGAACCTCCGTGATGATGCGTTGGGTGATGTGGTGAAGGAGTGAATAAGGGATCTCCTCAATCGTGGCTGTCATAGCGTCGCGGGTGTTCACGGCACGAATGATGACGGGCCAGTCCCAACTGCGCTTGTTGTCCTTCACACCCGTTGACTTATAGTCGGGTACGATGGTGAAGTACTGCCATACCTTTCCCTCCAGGCCGTTCTTGGCAAACTCCTCACGCAGAATGGCGTCACTCTCGCGCAGGGCCTCCAGACGGTCACGTGTGATGGCACCAGTGCAGCGCACACCCAGACCAGGACCGGGGAACGGCTGACGATACACCATATTATCAGGCAGACCCAGTTCCTTACCAACTACACGCACCTCGTCCTTAAACAACAGTTTAATCGGCTCGACCAGTTCGAACTGAAGGTCATCGGGCAGACCACCCACGTTGTGATGCGACTTCACAGGACCCGACTCGACGATATCCGGGTAGATGGTACCCTGCGCCAGAAAACTGATACCCTCCAACTTACGGGCTTCCTCCTCGAACACACGGATAAACTCTGCTCCGATAATCTTTCGTTTCTGTTCTGGATCGGCCACACCGGCCAACTTATCCAGGAAGCGGTCAACTGCATCTACATAAATCAGATTCGCATTCAGTTCATCGCGGAACACCTTTACCACCTGCTCAGGCTCACCCTTGCGCAGCAGTCCGTGATTCACATGGACTGACACCAGTTGTTTGCCCACAGCCTTAATCAGCAGGGCAGCCACCACTGAAGAGTCTACACCACCCGACAGGGCCAGCAGCACCTTCTTGTCGCCAATCTGAGCCCTTAACTCCTTGATCTGTTCTTCGATGAATTTCTGTGCCAGTTCAGGAGTCGTAATACGCTCCATATCCGCTGGTCTCACATTACCTGTACTCATAATAATCTGTATTTTTGAATGATTAGAAAATATTATCTGCGTTTATTAAACTCGTCCAGTTGCTTGAAGCAGTGGCGATTGATGATTTCCTCTAGTTTGCGGTCGTGGTTGTGGCGGAGGGTGGGTTTGTCGCCACCGAACTCAACCAACTCACCGTTCTCCTTGGTGTAAGGATGCCAGTCGGGCAGTCCGGCATAGTTGGGATTGCCGTCGTGGGCGAACTTTGCCCAGACATTGCTCATCATTGTCGCCCACTTCTTGTTTGTGTCTATGCACGACTGTGACAGTTGGTTGCTATAATGGTGCAGCACGTCGAAGCAGTACTTTAATTCTGAACCGTGAGCAGAGCCTTTATAGCCTCGGTTGTCGCTTTCGCCGACAGTGTACATATAGACATAGGTGTCTGCCTTACGCTTGCCACCGATGGCATCAGCGGTGATGATGGTCTTCGGACGGAACAGCCAGTCGATGCAGAGCAGGTCGGCAGGCAGATCGCGCAGTGACTTGTCAGGATAGGTCTCGCAGAAGGCACTGATGTAGGCATCGGTCTCGTCGCCGAAGGTGCGCTGCAGTTCGGTACGTGCCTGTTCTAAAGTGATATTCTGATTGTAACGAGCCCGTTGCAGTTCGTTGAAGGTGGTACCGATCAGCAAGGGGATATCGTCGCTGATGTTGGCAAAGGAAGGTTGGAAGGGCTGTTGCAGGAGCACTTCCCCATCGGGTGCCGGTCCGAAGCCCCACATCATCGGCGTACCAGGTCGACGGGTACCGATGCTGGCAGCCATTGCCCGCTGCCCAGCGGCGTAGAGATCCTGATAAGACACCTTATTTATTTTAGCAATATTCTTCTTGTCGATACCTAATTCTTTCAGTACAGCCTCGCCCAGTTCCTCCGTCATCGCTTTCGTATTCACGTTGAGGATGGTGCCGCTCATGATGATCGCCTTATGAAAGAGTCCCTTAGCCTTTGGCATACACATCAATGTGCCTACCTTACCACCACCGCCTGACTCGCCGAAGATGGTCACGTTGTTGGGGTCGCCGCCGAAGTTGGCGATATTATCGCGCACCCACTCCAGAGCCTGTACGGCATCGAGCATACCCACATTACCAGAATACTTATATTTCTTGCCACACGTCGAGAGGTCGAGGAAGCCGAGGATGTTCAGACGGTGGTTGATGCTCACCACCACCACGTCCTTCTTGGCGAGACACATACCGGGATCCCATTCCGAGGTGCCAGAATCAAAACCGCCACCGTGCAACCAGAACATCACGGGTTTCTTGGCCTTCAGATCCGTCGTCCATACGTTCAGTACACAGCAGTTCTCCGACATCTGGTCTTCCGTCATTGGACGGTTCTGTTGCTGCATCGTCATCGGGCCCCAGTGGTCACATTTGCGTATGCCGCTCCACTTCTTGACGGGCAGGGGCGGCATGAACCGTTCCACCTTCGCATACGGAATACCGAGATAGGCCATCGTACCTTCCTGGATGATTCCACTCACTTTTCCACACTTGGTGTCGACCACCGCTGCACTCTCTTGTTGTGCCATTGCCAACCCTGTGACAAAAAGCATACCGATAAGGCTCAAAGTTATTCTTTTCATGTCTGTCGCTAAATTTTGTTGCAAAGATAGTACAAAAATCCGAAAAACTTCGTATCTTTGCACAAAAAGAATAATAGAAGATGGAAAAGATTCAGATTTTTGTGGAGGAACTGGTGAGGTCGTGGGGACTGGAAGGCGGTATGGTTGATTTCATCAGTCACGCTGTTTTGGTAGTGATAGCCATCCTGTTGGCAGCGGCAGCGGGTCTGTTATGTAAGAAACTGGTAGTACCCCTTCTGGAGAAGTTGACGAGGAAGACGGAGGTGAAATGGGACGATGTCTTGTTCAGTCGGCGTGTGTTGCTGTCGGCCTGTAGCATCGTGCCTGCCATCGTCATCTGGCAACTGCTGCCCCTGACCTTCTTCGACTATCCGACGGTGCGTGAAGTATTGACACGTCTGACGGCCATATACATTACTATTATGTCTGTGCGCACGGTGATCGTGTTCACCGACTCGTTCAAGGAGTTGGAGGGTAGTCAGCGTACAGCCAAGCAACAATATCTCTATTCCTTCTGTGGCGTGATGAAGATCATCGTCGTCCTCATCGCCGTCATCGTAGTGGTGGCCATCGTCATCGACAAGGATCCCACGACACTCTTTGCCGGACTGGGTGCTGCCTCGGCCATCCTGATGCTGGCTTTCCAAGATACTATCAAGGGACTGGTGGCTGGCATCCGACTGACGACGAATGAGATGGTACATATCGGCGACTGGATCACCGTGCCTTCTGCCGGCGCCAACGGACGAGTGGAGGATATTACACTCACAACGGTGAAGGTGAGGAACTTCGACAATACCATCATCACTGTTACCCCGCAGACACTGGTTGACGGCTCTTTCCAGAACTGGATCGGGATGGAACAGAACGAAGGTCGCAAACAGGTACGGAAAGTCTATTTCGACTTCCGTTCGCTGACGGTAGATGATGACGGTGTGGCTAACATCACCAAGTTCCGTCACCATATCGAACAGTGGCTGCGTGACAATCCGAAAGTCATCGGCGAGAAGAATCCGTTGGTGCGTCAGGCTGAGGCTGCACAGGCGGGCTGCTGCGTGGAATTCATCTTCTGGCTGAGGGCTAAGGCTGCCCTCGACTATGAGCACGACACCAGCGATATCATGGAGTATATCTATGCCTCCAGTGCCGACTACGGACTGCGTATCTACCAGCAATTTCCAGAGCAATAAAAAATTTTTTCGTTGTTTTTTAAACCTTTTCTTTTTTGTTTCGTCAAAGAGACAAAGAAACAAAAATCACGACAACAAAAAGTCAGGATAACAAACAAGAAACAGGATAACAAATAAAAAATAAAAGAACAATGAAAAAGATTTTTTTAACGGTAGTAGCCGCAATGACAATGACCTTCGGGTTCGCAGAGACTGAGGAAAATCAGGCAGTAGTAAACAACGCAGAGCGTTACGACATGAGTTTCGACGTACGGAGACTGGCAGACAAACTGCAGTTAACCGCCGAGCAGATGGAAGCCGTAGAGGCCATCAGCAGCAGCCTGAACACAGAGTTGGCAACAGCCGCTCAAGCGAAAGGATTTGACAAAGTGATCCAGTATGAGAAGGCCATCAGAAAAGACGTACGCAACATGCGCCGCGTGCTGAACAACGAGCAGTACAACACCTACATGATGCTCTTCGGCGCTACCATTCAGAATCAGAGAATGAAGTAAATGAGTTAAAGAGTAAAAAGATTAAGGGTAACAAGAAACGGCCGTTGCAGAATGCCTGCAGCGGCCGCTTTTTTATCTCTCGTAGTTTATTCTATTTATAAGTGGAAGCGATAGCCTAATGTGATGCTCAGATAACGGTTTTGGGCGTTATCAGGATTTTCGGTTTTGTCAATCTTGGTGAGTCCGAAGTAATAGCGGGCATCAAGCGAAATGTTCTTGTATTCGTATGATAGTCCAATAGGAATGCCTAAATCGATAGACTTACAGACATCTGACACAGAGACATTTTGTTTTAAGGCTTCAGTATCGGGATTACTACTGTCAACATAACGCATTTGATTACTATTATCCTGTGATGGAATCTTGGCAATCACAGTCAGAGCCTCCACAGCCATCTTGTCACTGGTAAGAATACCCATCTGAACGCCAGTTTTCAGTGCCAGTCCTTTGATAGCGGGAATATAGATGTTGGCCATTAGTGGCAGATTTAGGTAATTACACTTCAATTTACCTTCCATTTGGGAGGCAGTTACATACTGTTCGCCCATATCATCTATTAAGAGAGCTTGTAGAGTTCCATCAACCTTGGCACCTTGCTCAGAATAGAGCATGCCCAATGAAAGTCCCAGCCAGTTGTTAACTCCGTATTCCATCTCGACACCGCCGGTAAAACCAACTTTAGTATGATACATACCCTCAGTGCCATTAGCCAATGTCGAGATGTTGATACCTGCCATTGGTTTAATGGAAAGACCTCCTTTCGGATTCTGGGCTGCCATCCCTACTGTCCAACAGGCAAAAGTGGCTATCAATATAATCTTTTTCATACGCTAATATTTATTATTCAGCAAAGATATAAACTAAATGTGCGATCCTATATTCCTACAATGTTCTTGAAGTCGCGCCAGACAGGGGCAGACTTGTAGGCATCCACATACATAGAAGGAACATAAAGTGTGCCGTTCTCCTGCGTCTCAGTTTCAAAGGGAGGATAGCCGCTCACGTCGGGGAAATAAGGAGGTGTCGGCGCATTACACGTTACGCTCAATAGATTCTGACAGCCATAGAATGCCCTATCGTGTATTAATGTCAGATTTTCAGGCAGTACGATGGAAGTCAGTGAAACACAGTCTCTGAAGGCACACGGACCAATCACATTGACTGTCTTGGAGAAGTGTACCGAGTTGAGTTTGGTGCAGCCGTCGAAAGCATTTCCCTCGATGTTCGTCACACCCTCACCGAGCACCAATGTCGTGATGTTGGTTCCGAAACGCCCAACAAACATACAAGAAACACTCAAGGTTTCGATGGCATCACATCCCTCGAATGGATAGTAGTATTGTACACCGGCAGGAATCGAGAGCGACGTGAGACTCTTGCAGTCCTTAAAAGCATCCAGTCCGATGGATGTCACCCCTTCGGGAATCTCGACCGACTTCAGGGACTTGCAATCATGGAAAGCCTCCTGACCAATGGACGTCAGTGTGGCGGGGAGTGTCACAGATGTGAGACTTTCGCAACCGTTGAACGCATAGTTGTTAATCACAGTCAAGCCTGGGAAAAGGTCGACGGACGTGAGTGCCTTACAGTACTGGAACGTACCAGACCTAATCTCCGTCAGACCATCAGGGAGGTTGATGGTGGCAAGTTTTTCGCAGCCAGTAAAGGCTTCGTTACCGATATCTGTAATGGTGCTGGGTAGTTTGACGGAAGTCAGTTGTTTCAAGCCGCTAAGAGAGTAGTTATTTATTTTCGTGACTGTATAGTTCTTACCATCCAACTCTATCTGCTGAGGGATAGTGATACTTTCAATCGCTTCGTTGGTTTGAAGGCAAAATGTGGCAGTACCACTATTGACATCAATGTAGTAGAATAAGCCGTCGAACACATAACCCATTGTCGGGAAATATGTCCCGTTGGGGACGCCATCGGGATTATTTGGATTGGTCGCAGGATTGTCAATAGGGTTGTCTATAGGGGTACCCTCAGGATCGTCGGAATCTTTTTTGCAGCCAGTCAGAACCAACACAAGCATCACGCCCATCCATAAAAGAAGCTTCTTTTTCTTACTGTCATTTGTCATAATTGTCATATTGGGTGGTTGGCTGGAGTTTTTTCATTTGTCACTATCGTCATTGAGGAGGTCAGACATCATGTCTTCTACGTTGTCGTAGACTTTATTGGGATTGCGGCCTGACATTGCTTCTTCGATGGCAGCACGGGTGAGGGCGTTCGGCTCGTGATAGACAATGTCGAGCAGCACGCTTTCCACGTAATTGTTTAGTGTACGATTCTCTCGCAGAGCATTCTTTTTCAGTTGCTCCAGCAGGTCTGCCCTAAGGCGGAACGAAGCGGGTCTTCTAATAGTTGTTGTTGCCATAATCTGTCATACATTTGTAATACATCATAATACTTTTCGCTGCAAAAGTAATTAAAAAATAATGATACTTCCAAATTTTGACGAGTTTTTTTAGAAAAGTCGTTCGGGTTTTGGACTACAAGGATGACCTGAAAATTTATGTCAAGACGGAGAAATACTATCTGAAGCACGCTGCATAACAGCGTGACACATGACAAAAGTGACAAATGACAGTGTCAAGATGGATGCTACTTCACCCGCCAGACATTCAGGACGATGCCTTGGAAGCCGCTGGAGAACGAGGGGGCGCAGAGGAAGAGCGAGTTGTTCATCCAGGCGTATTTGCTGTCGGCAGGAGCCTCGAACTGCGGAGCGCAGCGGAAATAGAACGAGGGATTGCCCTGAGCGTCCTTGCTGCTGGCGATGATGCCACGGTTGCGCACGTGGATGTTCACACCGTCGTCAGTGCGGATGCTGTAGATGGCCTCCACCTCCGTACGGCCTGCGGCATTGGCCAACTGGTAGTCGGCGCCGCCGTTGAGGATGACTCCCTTGATGTTCGGACCCTCGAAGGTGCCTCCCGTGATGGGGATGACGGTACGACGTCCGTGCTGCGTCTCACCGCAGGAATAGGTCTCACCGAGTGTGACTTTCAGTTGCAGGGCAAACTCCGTCTGTGGAGCCTCTGGAATCTGATCCTGTGCGCTGGCATTCAGGACGAATGCCAGCAGCACAGCGATCATGGTGATGGTCTTCTTCATTTGTTGATATGTTTTTTACCGTTTCTGATGATGATACCCTTGTAGTTGTCGTTCACCCTGCGGCCGAAGAGGTCGTAGGTCTTCTGGTCGGTGACAGGGATGTCATAGAGCATATCACGGATGCCCGAGGAGACGCAGATCAGTTCCACCTTATCGATATTACACTGCTGACCGGTGATGGTGAAGCGGATGATCTGCTGACCTACCTCCAGATCCTTGGTCAACTCGCCTTCAACGACCTTGTAAGTATCCCAGTTGTTGTTACCCGTCTGCGGCACGCTGACCTTGGCGACAGTGGTGACCTTTCCGGGGGTGACTAAGGCGATGCTGAAGCCGGAGCCGCTGGTACCTGAAGAGACGGTAGCCTTGTAGGAATAGGTGCCAGCCTCCTGCACGTCGACGGTGTATTCCAGCCATTCATTCTCTGCCGTGTAACCGATGGCGGTGCCGCCATTGCCTTTCACGAAGTCAACACCCTCACCGTCCTTGCGGTATTCGGTGTCACCTTCCCTATTGTCGTCGGAATCGTGGAAGGTCATTTTTTCACCGCCCTTGTCGAAGTTCTCAGCCTGGATAACACCAGGGATGACGATGGGTGTGCCAGAGTAGGGCTCACGCTTGCCGTTGACCTTCAGTGCCTTCTTGCGTGATGAATTCTCCCGGCCCTCTGCATCAGTGGCAACAGCATAAATCAGGAAGTTACCTTTTACAGTGGCTTCATACTCCATCGTGAAGGGCGCCTCGGTCATGGTACCTATCAGTAGGTCGTTGGCATAGACCCTTACGCTGGCGATGGTGCTGTTGGCACTCTCGGCAGTCACCTCGATGGTAGCCTTGTCGCCCACTTCGATGGTATTGGGATTGAAGGAAGCAACGCTGACGGAGATGCTATTGTCCTGCTCATAGCGACGGAAGGTGATGCTCTTGATGTAGAAGCCGCCCTTGTCGATGTTCAGGCATAGGGTGTGGCGGCCAGCCGTCAGAGGCTCCTTCATCACGCAGTTCATAATTTGGAAGTTATCTTTGCCGTCGGTATTTGGTACCTCGATGAAATCGGTGAGATAGGCCAGATTGTCGAGTGAATACTCTGCCAGATGGAACCAGCCACCGGTCTTGGTGGAGGCAATCTCAACATCCATGGAATAGAGGCCGTCCTCCTTCACGTCGACAGTGTATTCCATCCAACCGTCACTCTGTGTGGCCTTCGTGACGTCGCGTGAGGCTTTATTGAAGGACACACCAGATGCGCCCTTATCGTATTCCTGGGCAATGATGGTGCCTGGCAGTGTCGGCACAGTCTCATTGTAGGGTGCACGTACCTCTGTAGAGTTGAGGATGTTGAAGCGTGACAGACGCTCGTAGGTTGCACCATCAGTAGTGGTGACGACAGCCTTTAATTCCTTCCAACCTGTTTTTGCATCCGATGGCACAGCATATTCTGTTACATAAGGTGCTTCTTTCATGGTGGCAATCAGGTCATCACCCACGTAGAGGTCAATCTTTTCGATGGTCTTGGTTGCCATAGAAGCACGTACCTTAATAGGGAGTTTATCACCCTTGGCTACCTTCAGATCGCGTGGTCTGATGTAAACAGAGGCTTCCTTCACCATACCGGGGAAGGGACTCTTGGCGTTCTTGGCTGCATCGCTGGCCATATATTCCTTCAACCAAGTCATGGCTGGACGCTCCTTACCGTTCTTGTAGATACCGGAGTTGCCATCGGTGGTCCAGGTGGCACCATAGATATAGCCCCAGAGGGTAATGCCGGCGCAATAGTCTTTCTCCCACATATACGGGATTTGTTCCTTGTAGCGCTTCTCCTGAAGTTTATCATCCGATGTGCCGATATCATACTCTGTGCTGTACATCGGCATCTTCAGTGAATTCTGGATTTTGGTCTCTGCGGTCTTGAATTTGTTGAAGTCACAGTCGGTCAAGTCGTGCGACTGACAGCCGTAGGCGTCGATTGGTGCACCGGCGTCGCGAAGGGTACGGACGAGGTCGATATACTCGTCAGTATTCCACTGGAAGGTGTTGTAGTCATTGTAGATGAGGATGGCATCCGGGAAGCGCTCGTAAGCCAGTTCGAAAGCCTTGATGAGCCAGTCGTAGCCTGTCTTACCGCCGCCACCCAAGGATTCCTTCATCATCGGGTTACCTGCCTGGTGTGTACCTACGGCTTCGTTCACCACGTCGATCATGGGCAGGGTGGGGTATTTCTTCTTGACGGCATCATACCATTTTACAAGGGCCTGATAGCGCTCCTTGATCGACAGGTTCGGTAGCCAGTTCGGATACTGGGCGCCCCACACCAATGCATGGAACTTATAGGTAAAGCCGTACTTCTTGGCATAGTTGAAGGGAGTGTCGCATCCCCAGTTGTAACTGCCCTTGGTACCTTCCACCGATCCCCACTTAGACTCGTTCTCAGGCGTCACCTGATTCCAGAGTTCGTAGTATTTCGGCACACCACCTCCTGCATCCATCTGATAGCGGGTGGTAATATTACCCAGGAACTTGTCGGGGTTGGACGATAACTGTGCAGAAGCCTGTGTGGTCATGAGGCCTGCGCCAAACACACAGATAAGTGTCTTTTTGAATAATTGATTCATATTCCTTGTTTTTAGTTCATATTTCAGGTGCAAAGATATACATTATTTATGAATGTTGTTATTTTATTGACGCTAAAAAATGTTATTTGAGATTAGAACTTATAGTCGACACCTAAACCAACCACATAGTTGGTGCGACTATATGTCTCTATACCATAGGAAGCCTGCTTCTCGTAGTCGCTGTAGATGGACATAAAATAGCCGGCATTCAGACGGACCTTTTCTGTGATGTTCCAAGCACCGCCGAGACCGAAACTGTAACTGTCGCAGGCAAATGAGGTGTTCTGCTGGTAGCCGTCGCTCAGACCGTAGTCGGTACGCTGACCACCACAACTGACGGTAAACTTGTCGTTGATGTCATACTCAACACCTGCGAGGAACTCGTGGGTGCCATGGGTCAGTTCCTTCTGACGGTCACCGCCCATCTTGGCATTCTTATCGTCGAAGAAATGATATTCGAGGGTGGCGCGCAGTTTCGGGGTGAACTCATAGCCGGCAGCCACAGAGAGCAGAGCGGGCATGTCGTAGCGCGTCTTGGCACCGTCCTCGTATGGGGCGGTGTAGGCGCTGAAACCGCCGCTCATCTTCTGCTGGATGCCTTGACCGATGGCCTGGGCCTGTTCTGCCGAAATAATGTTATCCAACACTAATTTTGTCAGCGGTTCTGTAACCAACTTGGTTGTATTCAGTTCAGCATTCAGACTGTTGGTCTCGTTCTTGGTCTCAATCTTCGTGCGGAATTCATAACGGGCTGTCAGCGTGAAGGGGCCCTGATGGAAAGCCAGGCTCACGAGGGGAGTAAAGCCCCAACCCTTCTGGTCGACGTCGAGCGAGAGGTTTGCGAGGGTTCCCATGTTGGAGTGGCCTGCTATGACATGACCACGATAGTAACCGTCGTAATAGTTGGCACGGATACCTGCTGCAGCCGAAAGGCAGTCGAGCACTTTATAAGTGAAATTGATCTGTCCACCATAAATATATTGCTTGCCCTTCATCTCGGAGTCGAACTGGTCGGGGGTGACGACGGGCGTAGCGCCACTGGTCACCTCGGAAAGACCTTGGGTGAGCGAGGTGATAGTGCTACCTATCAGCACATTGAACATGGGTACTCCGTTGTCATACTCTACGAAACCGCCGCTGCCTACGATGCCAATCATCGATGAAATGGCCAATTTGTCTTTTTTATAGGAAGCGAAGAGGGCCGGAACGATGGGGGCGGAAGCCTTACCCTCATAGGTGGTGTTATTCCACTTGATATCACGGTTCTGCCAAGGTTTCTGGAAATTAAGAGAGAGTTGCCAGCCCTCATGTCCCCAGGCGAGTCCTGCGGGGTTGGAGTAGGCTGCATCGATGTCAAAAGTAGCACCACGGGCCATCATTCGGTCGAAAGCGATGTGGTAGTTGGTGTTGGTCATCAGTCCGCCAGCACGGACGTTGGCAGCAAATGCTATCGTTATAACTGCCAGGATCAGGGCTTGTTTTCTCATTTTCATTTTTAATGTTATAATGGTTGTTTGGGTGCAAAGGTACGAAAAAAAGTGAAAAGTGAAAAGTGAAAAGTGAAAAATTTGCAGCCGCTTGTAAAAAACTCAAATAAAACAACTATTTTTGCAGACGGTATGAACCAAGTTACGAGAGATTTCATCCGTGAGCACGCTGAGGCTGATGTCCGTCAGTTGGCACTTCGGGGGGCGAAAGACCCCGAGGTGGATCTGACGTATGCCTTGGAACAGATTGCAGGCAGACAGATGGCCAGAACAAAGATACCCTCTTGGGCGGCTGTCGACAGTATTGTCTACCCTCCGCATTTGTCAATGGAACAGTGTTCAAGTGAACAGACGGCCAGATACAAGGCAAGTATTGCAGGGAAAGGAGTCCTTGTGGTCGATTTAACGGCTGGTTTTGGAGTTGATATGGCATTTATCTCGCAAGGTTTCCAAAGGGCTGTCCATGTGGAGCGTCAACCCGCATTATGCGCCATTTCATCGGAGAATTACAAGCGTTTGGGTCTGCAGCATATTGAGGTGGTCTGTGGCGACGGTGTGGCATATTTGCATCAGATGGATCATGCAGACTTGATTTATCTTGACCCGGCCCGTAGGGATGTGCATGGGGGAAGGACTTATGGCATAGCCGATTGTACGCCAAATGTACTGGAAATCCTCGATGAAATGGTAGAAAAGGCAGACCGTGTCCTGTTGAAACTCTCCCCGATGCTCGACTGGCGTAAGGCGGTAGAGGATTTGGGAAAGGTTAATGAAGTGCATATTGTATCGGTAGATAATGAGTGCAAAGAGTTGCTGCTAGTACTGACAAAAGAAGTAAAGCCTTTGAAGGTGGTATGTGTGAATAATGAAAAGGTGTTTTCCTTTGATAGGAATTACAAATCCCCTTCTCAGAAGTCGGGGATTACAAATCCCCTCCAACAGGAGTATTTGTTCGAGCCTAATGCCTCCATTATGAAGGCCGGATGCTTTGAATTGTTGGAGCAGCGGTTTGGGGTTATGCAACTCGACAAGAATAGTCACCTGTTTGTTGCTGACAAAGAGATACCGGAGTTTCCGGGTCGTCAGTTTATTATTAAACGCGCGACCTCGATGAACAAACACGAATTGAAGGCGGCTCTTGCCGGTATCGACAGGGCTAATATCACCGTCCGCAATTTCCCGATGTCTGTGGCTGAACTCCGCAAAATACTGAAACTGAAAGATGGTGGCGACGTGTTTATCTTCGCCACAACCGTTGCTGGTGGAGGGCATCAATTGTTCATTTGCCGTAAATTTTGACACCTTTAACCACTTTTCACTTTTCACTTTTCACTTCTTCGTTTCTTTTTTGTATCTTTGCAACGATTTAAGGCTTAAACGACAGAATTATGTCATCAGTAGTTATTAAGAAGGTTACGGACAAGAAGAGTCTGACCGCCTTCATCGACTTTCATTACGATTTGTATGAGGGTAATCAGTTCGATGCGCCCAATTTGTTCTCTGACGACTTGCATACCCTGAGCAAAGACAAGAATGCCGCCTTTGAATTCTGCGAGGCGGAATATTTTCTGGCTTATAAGGATGGCAAGGTCGCTGGACGCATCGCCGGCATTATTAACCATCGTGCCAACGAGAAGTGGGAAAAGAAGAGTGTCCGCTTCGGATGGGTCGATTTCATCGATGACATCGAGGTGAGTCGGGCCCTGTTCGACGCAGTGGAAGCGTGGGGACGGGAGAAGGGTATGACGGAGATTGTCGGACCGCTGGGCTTTACGGATATGGATCCCGAAGGTATGTTGGTAGAAGGCTTCGACCAGATGGGTACGATGGCCACCATTTATAACTACCCCTATTACCCCAAGCATCTGGAACAACTCAGCGGTTGGGAGAAGGACAATGACTATGTGGAGTTCAAACTCATCGTGCCGAAGGACGGTGAGATGCCTGAGAAATACAAGAAGATAGCCGAACTGGTGATGAAACGCTACAATCTGCATCCGATGCACCCCAAGCGCAGTCAGGTGTTCGGCAAGGAACAGATCGGCCGCAAGGTGCTCGATGTGGTCAATAAGTCGTTTGGTCATCTCTATGGTTATTCTCAGATGACGGAAGCACAGATTGACGAATATTTGAAGATGTACTTCCCGATGCTCGATATGGACTTGCTCTGTTTGATTGAAGACTGGAACACCCCGAATCACGATATCATCGGTATAGGCATTTCTATCACCTCGATGACCCGTGCTTTGCAGAAGTGTCACAGGGGTCGTCTCTGGCCTTTTGGCTGGTGGCATTGTATCAGAGCCCTGAAATTCCACAAGGCAGAGTGTGTCGACCTGATGCTGGTGGGCATCCTGCCCGAATATCAGCAGAAAGGCGCCAACGCCCTGTTGTTCTACGACCTCATCCCCCGTTATCAGAAATACGGTTTCAAGTGGGGCGAGACCAACGTAGAGATGGAGACCAACGAGAAGGTGCAGTCGCAGTGGCAATACCTTGAGCACATACAACATAAACGCAGAAGATGTTTTAGAAAAAATCTATGAACGAAGAAATAAACCTATCCCCACAGGAACAAGTACGGTATGATGACGAGAACATCCGTCATCTGAGTGATATGGAGCATGTGCGTACCCGTCCAGGTATGTATATCGGTCGTTTGGGCGACGGCTCTTTGCCCGAAGATGGTATCTACGTGTTGCTGAAAGAGGTCATCGACAACTCCATCGACGAGTTCAAGATGAAGGCAGGCGACCGTATCGAGGTGACCATCGACGATAACCTGCGTGTCTCCGTCCGCGACTATGGCCGTGGCATCCCGCAGGGCAAGATGATCGAGGCGGTATCTGTGTTGAATACCGGTGGTAAGTACGACTCCAAGGCGTTCAAGAAGTCCGTGGGTCTGAACGGTGTCGGTGTGAAGGCCGTCAACGCCCTGAGCAGTCACTTCGAGGTACGTAGTTACCGTGACGGTATGATGCGCAAGGCCACCTTCGAGAAAGGTGAGATGACCAGCGACAAGACGGAGAAGACACAGGACGAGAACGGTACCTATATCTTCTTCGAGCCCGACGATACGCTCTTCCTCAATTACAAGTTCCAGGATGACATTGTGGAGAACATGCTCCGCAACTATACCTACCTGAACACAGGACTCGCCATCATGTATAACGGACGCCGCATCCTCTCCCGTCATGGATTGGAGGATCTGCTCAACGACCGGATGACGAATGACGGCCTTTACCCCATCATCCACCTCAAGGGCGAGGACATTGAGATAGCCTTCACCCATGCCAACCAATACGGCGAGGAATATTATTCCTTCGTCAATGGACAGCATACCACGCAGGGCGGCACGCATCAGAGTGCCTTCAAGGAACATATCGCCCGTACCATCAAGGACTTCTACGGCAAATATGAGTATGGTGACATCCGTACGGGTATCGTGGCGGCGATAGCCATCAACGTGGAGGAACCGATGTTCGAGAGTCAGACGAAGATCAAACTCGGCTCATTGACGATGGCGCCTGACGGGGTGAGTATTAATAAATATGTGGGTGATTTCATCAGACAGGAGGTGGACAACTATCTGCATATCCACGCTGATGTGGCAGAGGTCTTGGAAAATAAGATCAAGGAGAGCGAACGGGAGCGCAAGGCGATGGCAGGTGTCACCAAACTGGCCCGTGAACGCGCCAAAAAAGCCAACCTCCACAACCGCAAACTCCGTGACTGTCGTATCCATTTCTCTGATGTCAAGGATGAGCGGAAGGAAGAGTCGAGCATCTTTATTACCGAGGGCGATTCTGCCAGCGGCAGCATCACCAAGAGCCGTGATGTGAACACGCAGGCTGTTTTCTCCTTGCGTGGCAAACCACTCAACTGTTTCGGTCTTACCAAAAAGGTGGTCTATGAGAATGAGGAGTTCAACCTCCTGCAGGCTGCCCTTGACATCGAGGAAGGTCTCGACACTCTGAGGTATAACAAGGTCATCGTGGCCACTGATGCCGATGTTGACGGCATGCACATCCGTCTGCTCATCATCACTTTCTTCTTGCAGTTCTTCCCCGAACTCATTAAGAAAGGCCATGTCTATGTGCTCCAGACGCCGCTCTTCCGAGTGCGCAACCGTCGTACGAAGATCAAGGACAAACAGATCATCGCCCAGGCGGATGCCAAGGGCGACAAGAAAGGCGATTTTATCACCCGTTACTGTTACAGTGAGGACGAGCGTCTGAAAGCCATCGGTGAACTGGGACCCGATCCTGAGATCACCCGCTTCAAGGGTCTTGGTGAGATCTCTCCCGAGGAATTTGCCGGTTTCATCGGTCCAGACATCCGCTTGGAGCAGGTCACCCTCCACAAGAACGATCAGGTACAGAAACTTTTGGAATATTATATGGGCAAGAACACGATGGAGCGTCAGAACTTCATCATCGATAACCTCGTCATCGAGGAAGACCGCCCTGAAGAAGATGTATATGAATAAGAAGATTTTGTTTGCAGCGATGTTATCGCTGCTCACCTTTTCACCTTTACAGGCTCAGATAAGGATCAATAACAGGGAGGATTCGCCGTTGCGCAAACTGCAATATGCCGAGTTTGCCATCAACAATCTTTATGTCGACAGTGTCGACGAGCAGAAACTCGTCGAGGATGCCATCCGTGGGATGCTCGACAAACTCGACCCCCATTCCAGTTACTCCACACCCAAGGAAGTCAAGGAACTCAACGAACCACTCAACGGCACCTTCGAGGGTATCGGTGTACAGTTTAATATGATGCAGGACACGCTGATGGTCATCCAGCCCGTCACCAACGGTCCTTCGGAGAAGGTAGGCATCATTGCCGGCGACCGCATCGTCTCGGTGAATGATACTGCCATTGCGGGTGTGAACATGTCGAAGGAAGAGATTATGAAACGTCTGCGCGGTCCGAAGGGGACGAAGGTGAATCTCGGCGTCATCCGTTCAGGAATCAAGGACAGACTGAACTTCACTGTGGTCCGTGATAAGATTCCCGTGAAGTCCGTTGATGCCACCTATATGATCCGTCCAGGCATCGGTTTTATCCGTATCGGCAACTTCGGGTCGCAGACCTACGATGAGTTCAAGGAGAGTCTGGAGAAATTGCAGGCTCAAGGCATGCAGGATCTCATCCTCGACCTGCAGGAGAACGGCGGTGGCTACCTGAAGGCTGCCGTCGATATCGCCGACGAGTTCCTGCAACAGGGTGATATGATTGTTTATACCGACGGTCGTACCGTCCCGCGAAATGAGTATAAGGCCCATGGTGGCGGAAGGTTTACGACAGGAAAAGTGGTTGTGCTTGTCGATGGCTATACGGCCTCGGCGGCAGAAATTGTCACGGGAGCCATTCAGGACCAGGACCGTGGCCTCGTCGTGGGGCGTCGTACCTTCGGTAAAGGTCTTGTCCAACGTCCCATCGATATGCCCGACGGCTCTATGATCCGTCTTACCGTTGCCCATTACTACACCCCCTCGGGCCGTTGCATCCAGAAACCCTATACCAAGGGCGGAGGCAAGGACTATGCTATGGACATGTTAAACCGTCTGAAGAGTGGTGAACTGACCAATGTCGACAGTATCCATTTCGCCGACTCGTTGAAGTACGAGACGCTCCGGGAGCACCGTACCGTCTATGGCGGTGGCGGCATCATGCCCGACTACTACGTGCCGCTCGACACCACCGTTTATACCCGATTCCATCGGGAACTGGCGGCCAAGTCGATTGTTATCCAGTCCAACCTCCGCTATGTCGACAACCACCGTAAGGAACTGAAGAAGCGCTGGCAGTCGTTCGACGACTACAAACAGCACTACGAGGTGCCGCAGAGTCTGGTGGATGAGGTCATTGCTGAGGGCAAGAAACAGAAGATAGAACCGCGAGATGAGGCTGAACTGACAAAGACATTGTCTTACCTCCGTCTGCAGTTGAAGGCTCTCATCGCCCGCGACCTCTGGGATATGAGCGAATACTTCTCCGTCTTCAACGAACGCAGCGAGATCGTCAAGAAAGCCCTAGAAGTCATCCAACAGTAAGTGTAACAGAGGTGTTGGAGATATTAAAGATAGTTAAATAAAAAATCTTATCGAGCAAAACGGGGGTTTCGTCGATAAAGTGAAAAGAGGGATTTGGAATGGTTACAAAAAAGTAGTACTTTTGTAGCCGTCTAAATGTCAACCTTAACTCGGGAGACTATGACAAGACATAACATTAACAACAAATTTATGGACTCATTAGAACCAATCAAACGGAAGATTTATGAGATTCGGGGCCAGCGCGTGATGCTGGATCGCGACTTGGCAAACATGTATGGTGTAGAAACAAAAGCACTGATACAAGCAGTAAAACGTAATATTTTGCGTTTTCCTGAGGATTTCATGTTTCAGTTATAAAAGAAGAATTCCTTTTTTGGAAGTCACAAATTGTGACCTCCAAAGCAGATATGAAAGGTCTGAGACGCCCACCATACGCTTTTACGGAGCAGGGTGTTGCTATGTTGAGTGGTATTCTGAATAGCAACATTGCTATTCAAATTAACATCTCTATTATGCGTGCCTTTGTGGCTGTGCGTCAGGCATTGCCTGTTCTGGCTACCCAAAAGGATATAGAGGAGTTGCGCCAGCGTATAAAGGCTCTTGAAGAGTCTGGAACGGCAACAAGAGAAGAGGTGAAAGAAACCAAGAGAGAACTCATTCAGGTATATGAAGCCTTGACTCAACTTGGCGAGAAACAGCAAGAACCACTTCCTGAGATTGGTTATGCAGCCATTCAGAAACGGAGAGAGGAAGAAGATAAATCTTGAAGTCGCAAATTGCGACTTCAAATGGTTTGATATCGCAATATGCGATATCAAATTCTGTTGATAAAGAAAAAAAAGAGTAGTACGTGCCTGTACGTTCAAGGTCACAAATTGTGACCTTGAACAGAGATCAGGTTTAAGATTCCAATTTGGCATCTTAAACATAAATAATAATGGAGGAGCGCCAATGAAGAAATAAAAAGAAGGAAAAATTTGGATGTTTGAAAGATTTAGATTATCTTTGCATCCGTAAGTTTATTGCAACATAGAGCCAAGAGTTATTCGAGACCTTACGAATAAATGACCAAGTAAAAAAAAGTAGAATCTCAAGAATACCGAATGGCCACTTCGCTCGCGTTTAGACGTGGGCATCTGTGGTATGTATTCTTGATAAAGGGCTTTATTTGGTCATTTAGCCAAGTTCTTCAGCCCCAAGGCCGTCCGTCACATCATCGACTACCTCGGCGAGCCGTAAAACCTATCACGGGGCCAGGCCCCCTGATAGGTTCAGTTTATCGTATCGTTGTGTATCGTTTGCGCACGATGCGTATGGTTCGGAGGTGCTGGATGTTGTACCTTTGTAGGCGAGATCCTGAGGGAGCGGGGAAGGAGCCGGGGCATGGCCATGGCGAAAGAGGCAATTAAGAATTGAGAATTAAGAATTAAGAGTTGCGACAACATCCAAAAGACCGCCATGAAGGCCTGTCCGATCCGAACCGCCCCTCGTTTGTCTAACAATTTAAACAAGTAAAATCGTATGGTAAAAATCAAGTGGTCAACAGTGAAGAAGGTTCTCCAGGTGCTTGTCACCATCATCTCTACCGTGGTGGGAACAGTCGCCGTCCAGGCCTGTGCGTTCTAAAATGAAGGGAGGTCGTTGATGCGATTGAAAAACCTGCCCCGAATCCGGGACGCGCCATCCCCAGGTCGGAATTTTATGCCCCAGAACGGAGGCACGATTTCCCGGGGTCGGAATATCTTCCCCCCAATCCGGGGCGCGTTTTCCCGAGGTCGGGATTTCTTCCCTCCAAACGGAGGCATATTTCTCCGGAGTCGGGATTTCTTCCCTCCAATCCAAGGCATGTTTCTCCGGAGTCGGAATTTCTTCCCCTCAAACGGAGGCATCATTTCCCGAGGTCGGAATATTCTCCCCCGAATCCAAGGCACGATTCCCCGAGGTCGGAATTTCTTCCCCCCGATCTGAGGCTACTTTCCGCCTCAAATGTGCGAAGCACAAATAATCTGTATAATCTGTAAAATCTGTGGTTTTTAATAGTTTATAGTTTAAAGTTTTTAATTATGGCAAGTATTAAACAAATTGTGAATTTTCAATTAAAGGTCCTGCGCATGGCAGGATTCGTAGAGTACGTTCAACAGGTGGCGAAACTCTTCAAGGACTTCCGCGACTCCGGTGAGGAAGGCGTGAGTCAGTTACCCGTAAAGGTCGAACCGGTCTACACGTCGTACAAGGACAGTGTGACGGCCGTGGACGATGCCTATAAGTTGAGTCGTGCCAGCGACTACACGCAGAAGATCGCCGACGAGGACGACCGTCGCGACAACCTCTATAGGCAACTCGTCAACCTGTTGAAGATGTATCGTCGCTTCGGCTATGATACCGAGAAGAAGGAGGCCGCCGATTACCTCTGGAACATCGTGAAAAAGTACGGCGTGGATCCTGAAGAGAACTACTCTGAAGAGAGCGGAAAACTCCAGCAGATGTTGCAGGAACTGACTACGGACGCGGAGGCAGAACTCCGCACCGCCAAACTCGGTATCGAGAACCTCATCACGCAGTTGAACACCGCCAATGAGCAGGTGCGCACGCTGATGAGTTCTCGCAACGACGAGCGGATGCAGATCGGCAAGGCCGCCCTGGCCACCGCCCGCGAAGAGGCCGACCAGGCGTATTGTGACCTCGTCCTCGCGCTGAACGCCTCCGCGGTGATGGACGACGATGCCCACCGCTTCGACGAACTCATCTCGCAGGTGAACGAACTCATCAAGTACTACCGCCTCCACGTCGTCCCCAAGCCCGGCAAGAAGGACGAGGAAGAGTCTGGAGAGAACGCGAACAACGGCAACAACGGTAGTGGCAACGCCGGTGGTAACGGTGGTGGCAACGGCTCTTCGACAGGCTCAGAGACCGCGGGCAATGGTTCCGGCTCTGAATCGGGCTCCGGTTCTGGTTCAGGTTCCGATGACACCGGCGGTTCTTCGTCCGGCTCCGATGATACCGACCAGTAAACCTATCACCGGGGCCTGGCCCTGATGATAGGTGCAAACCAAAGAAAAGTTAAATTTTACTTTTCTTTGGTTTTTTTTTGGAAAATAACGGGAAAAGTTTTATCTTTGCAATCGTATAAACAAAAACTATATGGCCATCATAAAACAATCTTTTAAGAATAACGTGTGGGCCATCGTTGCCTTTCTGGTCGCAGTGATGACGGATACTCGCCGTCATTATCAGCAGTTTTTGCATTTAATATATGAAATATGAAACAGACAATAATTCTCGGCAACATCATCACGATGGATGAAAAGCGACCCTTTGCCAAGGCCGCATTTGTTAAGAACGGCGTATTTGCCTATATCGGCAGCGCAGAGGAAGCGAAGAGACTCGCCAGTAAGGACGCACAGGTGCTGGATTATGGTGACAATTTCATCTACCCGGGTTTCTTAGAGTCACACTGCCACGGCCATCTGGCCGGTTACCGCGCCATCGGCCAGGCCGACCTTTCACCGGTAGGCATCAACACTGACTATGCCAAATACCGTGAGATTCTCAAGGATTTCATTGCGAAGAACCCGCAGCGCGACTTCTATTTAGCCGCAGGATGGATGGAAAATGAGGAATATGTCAACAAAACCTATCTGGACGAGATATGCCCTGACAAACCGCTGATCATGCAAACCGCCGGCGGACATTCCATGCTGCTCAATACCAAGGCACTGGAATGGGCTGGCTTCGATGCGGCATACGCGAAGAAAATGGGCTATGACCTGGTGCATGTGGATGAGAACGGTACCCCTGATGGCTACATCTGCGAAGGACCTGTGTTCGAGATCGTGCCGAAACTCCCGACAACAGTAGAGGATATCAAGGCGTATCTGCTCGCCTGGCAGGACATCGCACTCAGCAGCGGCTGGACGCCCCGCAGCAACTTCGATGTGATTCGAGTGGATGACGGCGAACTATTAAGCCCGACTTTCAAAATATGCAAAATATGAAAGAAGATTCCGAGAAAACTATTCAATCGCCTGATCAGCTTGCCGACCATCTGCGCGTGACTTATGTTCCCACCTATCTGTTGGCTACGGCTGGAGGGTTGTTGCTGGCAGCATTTGTCGTATGGGGCATATTGGGCAGTGTAAGTGACAAGGTATATTTCTCCGGAGTGGTATTTCCTGTGGAGGGCACTTCCGATGTCACACTGCCCAATAAAGGCATTGTGCGCAGCATACTTGTACACAATGGCGACAGCGTGCATGAGGGGCAGACCATAGCGATGGTATCCATTGGAAACAGCCATAGTTTCCTGACCAGTACGGTCAGCGGTCTGGTGATTCATTCTAAGACCGACAATGAGCCATTCGAGGCTTTCGACCCTATCATCAGCGTCGTTAACGCCGGTATTGGCAACCAGGAGTCACAACGTGCCCAGCTCATTGCATACGCAGACAATGATGCCCAGCGCGATTTGCGCATAGGCATGGAGGCTCAGGTATGGCCTGCCGACGAGAAGCGTGACGAGATAGGCTATGTGAGAGGCCGTATCACCCAGGTGGTACGCTATCCTGCCAATGCTGCTGAAGTGCGACAGACACTGAAATCCGACATTCTGGTCCAGCAGCTGTTAGGCGATGGCGGCGGAGCGGTCTATGAAGTGATTATCGACTTACAGCGAGACCCGGCAGACCCCACGCGCTATGACTGGTCGTTCGGAGAACCAGACGGTGTGAGCATGGACTTCGGTACCTACTGCTCTGTGCTCACAGAAACCCGCCGTTTCAGCATGTTCCAGTACCTGTTCGAGACAGCTCGAACGCGTTTCCGTAACTTAAAGTTGAAGTTTGAATAAAGAAGAGAAGGAGTAAGGAGTAAAAAGGTGAAAAAGAAAGAGGTGAAACATAAAGCGAAGCTGTCGCTGATAGCAGCTTTCCGCTATTTCCTGAAGGGCAACATGATATTTGCCCTTAACGGCGTAGTGCTTTATGCCATCGATACCGTATTCCAATTGTTCCCACCGCTGTTCCAGCAAGTTTTTACCGACAATATCATCACCCATAAGAACCCGGAATGGTTTACCCCACTGATGGCAATCTATATCACGATGTTTTTGATAGAAGCCTCGGTGTGGATAGCATTCTCCATATTACGCCGGAAAAACCAGGCGAAAATCATAGCCACCTCTTCGACGAACTATCTGTGGACAGTACTGCGGCTACCGATGACGCTCATCAGCCGGTTTAGTCCGGGCGAACTGGTGGCCCGCTATACGACGATTCCCAAAACCGTCGCTAAGATAGATTACACGCTGCCCAACATAAGTGCCGTTTTCGCCCCTGTTCTCTGCTGCTCCCTTGTCATGCTCTTCAACTGGAAGCTGGGGGTGCTGGGCCTCTTCTCTATCGTGTTACTCGTCTATGTGATGCGGTCTACCACCAAGTTACAGAAGAAGATCTCCATGGATTTGGAGGTAACGGAGGCACGGCTACAGAACGTTACGATGACGGGCATGAGCAACCTGGAGACCATCAAGTCACTGGGAAGCGAACAGTATTTCTATGCGCAATGGGAGAGAGCCTATGCACAAGCCATGAATGCCCGCGCCACCACTACTACCACCTCCGTATATCTCAGTGCTCTGCCTGTGGTGGTCCTTCAGCTTACTAACAGCGCCATCCTGTGCTTAGGTACATGGTTTATCCTTCAAGGCGAAATGACACCCGGTATGCTCCTGGCCTCCCAAGGATTGATCAACAGTTCGGTCTATCCTGTTAATGCAGCCATTGACAGCATGCAGATCATTATGAGGCTTAATTCGAGCATCCAGCGCATCAAGGACGTGACCGATTGCGGTGAGGAAAGTCCTGACCTGCGCCTGCCTGAAGGTGATGACTTGCCTGATATAGCGAAACTGACGGGCGAGATAGAACTGCGCGACGTCACCTTCGGCTACGACCGCAACCTGCCCCCTACACTCAACCACTTCTCGCTGAAGATCAGGGCTGGTGAGCGCATTGCCCTGGTCGGGCCTTCCGGCTGTGGCAAAAGCACGGTACTGAGCCTGGTGTCAGGACTGTATGAACCCTGGGAGGGTGAGGTGCTGTTTGACGGCAAGCCGCGCAAGGCCATCGACCGCATGACCTTTGTCAATTCTGTCTCTGTGGTTAACCAGGATGTGACGCTCTTCGAGGGCACTATTTGCGACAACGTCAAGATGTGGGACGAGTCGATAGAAGATACTACCATGATGAAGGCCTGCAACGATGCACAGATTCATTACGAAATCATGGAACGCCCAGGTGCCTATCAGGGAACTGTCGCTGAGCGCGGAAAGAACTTCAGCGGCGGTCAGCGGCAGCGCATAGAGATAGCCACAGCACTGGCCAAGGAACCCACCATACTATTGATAGACGAGGGCACCTCGGCATTAGACCCCCAGACGGAAGCCAAGGTGATGAAGCATCTCAATGAAAAGGGGATGACTATGATCATGATAGCCCACCGTCTGGAGACTATCGCCGACTGCGACCAGATATACGTGGTAGAACAGGGACACATCACCCAGCACGGCACGCACGACGAACTGCGGCAGATGGATGGCCTGTATAGTAACCTCTTAAAATACGCCTGACACGATGATAACGGATCCATACCTTCAGCAGTTAGCCCGGCGCATAGATGGTGACCGCAAGGCTATGAGGAAAACGCTCGACATCCTGCGTGCCATGATCGACAGGAAACTATGGAAGCAGATGGAGCAGAACGTGGAGTTACCATCGGACTTTAAGCAAATAGAGGAACTATTCGAGAAAAGCAACATCTTCTTCCGCCACATCACCCTGAGTGACGGCTGGTGGTCGCGCTGTACAGGCCATATGTTAGGATTCTTGCCCGGTGACGACACCCCCGTCCTGCTCATACCCGGTTTCACGGACTATACTTTCATCCACCCGAAGACTGGCGAGAACATGAGGGCGAGCAAAGATGCCCACCTGCTGAAGAAAGATGCTGTGATTGCCTGTCAGCCATTCTCAGACGGCGAACTGACCGTCAAGGAAATTTTGCGCTATGGCGTGAGCCGCCTCTGCAAGTATGACTTCATCTACAGCTTGGTGGCCTGTGTGAGCATCATTCTGCTGACCATGTTCATGCCTTACGTATGCAAATTGATTTTCTCGGAGGTCATCCCTTCGGGCGATGCCACTCAACTTGTGCCCATTGCCACCCTGCTCGCCAGCGCTTCCGTCGGTCTGGCAATGGTGCAGATTGCACGTAATCTGGTGGTGATGCGTATCAAGGACAAGGTGGAATACGGGCTGCAGACGGCTCTGATGTCGCGGTTGCTGCTGTTGCCGGCATCGTTTGCCAAGCAATTCTCACCAGGCGACCTCTCCAACCGGCTGCTGACATTGTCGCGCATCAGTTCCACCCTGACAGCCGACTTCCTGTCGGCCATTCTGACCTTCCTGTTCTCCGGCATCATGTTCGTGCAGTTCTTCATCTATGGCGGTCCGCTGTTCTACACAGGAGTCTTAGTCATCGCCATATTGATCGGGGCCATTTCTGTGGAGTGTTACTATGCCAATAAGGTACAGAAGAATGTGAATCCCAACTCTTCAAGGCTCATAGGCATGCTGTTCTCCCTGTTTTCAGGCATTCAGAAGATCAAGACCACCGGAGCAGAGTTCCGGGCCCTCCATCAGTGGGCAAAGGCCTACGAACCCTCAGAAATGTTCGGCAGCCGACAGCCTCTGGCCAATATGTATGCGTCCAGCGTCAGTTATTGCGTCAGATTCCTGCCCATGATTGTGACCATGGGGGCGGCCTGGCACTATGGGCTGGGGCTCTCCGACTATATTGCCTATTGTTCTGTTCTTGTGATTGTCACTCAGGCCGTAGCCCAGGTGCAGCGTATCGCAAAGCTGGTGTCACGCCTGTTGCCGGAGACAAAACTCTGCCGTCCTATCTTTGACGCCCAGCCGGAAGTCAAGGAAGGCTTCGAAGTGATCAAGGATATATCAGGGCAGATGCAGATTCACGGCTTGAAGTTCCGCTATGCCGACGACATGCCACTGCTCTTCGACGGACTTAATCTGGACATCAACAGCGGCGACTATGTGGCACTTGTCGGCAGTTCAGGCTGCGGCAAGAGCACCCTGATGCGGCTGATGATGGGCTTGGAGAAGCCCCTTGCGGGTTCCATCTTCTATGACCAGTACGACGTCAGCGACGTCAACCTGCGCAGCCTGCGACATTACTGCATCGGCATCTGTATGCAGGACGGCCAACTCATTGAGGGCACCATCCGCGACAACATCATCTTCAACGACCCGCAGCTGACCAACGATGATGCCTGGGAGGCAGCACGCTTGGCAGCCCTCGACGGTGACATCCGTCAGTTTCCCTTAGGTATGGATACCCCCATCACCGTCGACGGCAAAGGCGTGTCGGGCGGACAACGGCAGCGAATACTGATTGCCCGTGCATTGGTGAGAAAACCCAAGGTGCTCTTTCTTGACGAGGCCACATCGGCTCTCGACAACATCAGCCAGCACATCGTTGTTGAGAACCTCGCCAAACTGAAATGTACGCGTATCGTCATTGCTCACCGCCTGAGCACTATCCAGCAATGTAACCGCATCATTGTGCTGAAGGACGGTCGTGTGGCCGACGACGGTAATTTCAAGGAACTTCAGGCGCGCGGCTATTTCTCGGATTTTAAAAATATAGAAAGCGATGAAAAATAGTATAGATATACGCCATTTGACCGGTTTAATATTCCTTAGCCTGCTTCCTCTGGGCAGTATGGGGCAGGCACCGATGACCTTGGACGAGGTGATACGGCTGGCCCAAGACAGTGCCATCACTGCTTTCCAGAGCCAGCAGGAATTCAGTAGTCAACAGGCATCCTACGAGGCTTTCGAGGCATTGCGCAAGCCACAACTGTCGTTGCGAGTCGTGCCTAATTACTCACGCATCGTCAGTGATCCGAGCCGCGACTATGTCTATTTGCGCAACTACGATATCTTCTCCACTTCGGCCCAGTTGAGACTCAGTCAGAAGGTGCTGCCCTTCGGCGGTGAAGCCTATGTTGGCACGCAGGCCATCTGGAGTGAGTACTTTCGCAAGGAAGCCTCTGGATACCCACGACAGTTCGTGGCCAGTCCGCTGTTGGTAGGCTATAGTCATGACCTGTTGGGCTACAACCCCTTCGGATGGGAGAAAAAAGTGGAAGACCAGCGTCTGAAGGCAGCACGTTGTCAACATGAGTACGATCTGCGACTTCTTGCCGAAGAAGCAGCCGTGCGCTACTTCCGCTTAGCGTGTAAGCAACGGGTGTTGCAGATGCGTTTGGAGGAAATGTATTTGAACGACACTCTTCTGGCCATTGCCCGCGAGAAAGCAACAATTGCTATCGTCACTCTTGCAGAACTACACTCAATAGAGGTGCAGCAGCAGAATGCCGCCAACCAGGTGGAAGTGGCGCGAAAAGATGAGCGGAATGCAAGGACAGAGCTGGCATCCTTGTTGCGCTTGGAACAATTACCTGCCGACCTGGCTCTGTTGAGCATACCTGATATGCTCCCTCCTGTCAGCTATACATCGGAGGAGGTTGTAAAGCTTGCCTTGTCCAACAGTCCGGCATACCAGCACCAGCTGGCAGAACTCACTGAAGCGCGCCATCAGGAATACAAGACGCGCAAAGAGCGGGGCGTCAATGTCGGGCTAGACATCAATCTGGGAATGCAACAAGTCAATAATACATTCGGCAGTGCCTACAAGAACCAGCAATTGTATGCATTAGGCTCCGTGCAGTTTTCGATACCGCTGATGGATCATGGTGCAGCCAAAAAGCGTCATGAGAAAGCTACGGCCTGGGCGAATCGACAGGAACTGGCATCCCAGGAGGTTGAGCGTCTGTTGGCAGAAGATGCCGCCGTGACGCTGCAGAAGCTGCAATCCAGCAGAGACAGGCTTACCAGCACCGAAAAGACCATCAAATTGGCTGAAGAGACGTACAATGAAACGGCCGACAACTATGCCAACGGTCTTTGTGACATCAATACTTTCACGCTGGCAGAGTCGCGATGGGCTACTGCCTACACTAATTACCTGACTGCCTTGGAAGAATTCTGGGTGAGCCACTATCATCTGCAAACTCTCATCAATTATGAATAAGTATATCAGTTTTTTATTTTTCTCTATGCTCTTTCCGCTTCTCACTGCTTGTCAGTCGAAAAGCAACGAGAAATCTGTTCCGCAGCAGAGTGATACGACTGCTGTGCAATCGACAAAAGCCCCTTCGCCCCAAGAGGCTCCGAATTATTCAACAGCTATCAAGGGTAAGATAGAAACAGTGCGCGAAGTTCCTGTTTATAGTCGTATCTCAGAACAGATTGTCATGTTCGCCATAGAGAATATCGGACAGGAAGTCAGGAAAGGTCAGGTCGTTGCACGACTTAGCGACGCTGCCTTGCGTGAGAAGATAGCCCACAGCCGTGCTAAACTGGAGAAAGCCGAATTCCAGTATCAGGCCATTCTGATGGGGCAGGGCTATAAGCACGACAACCTGGATGCAGCACCGGAAAACATCAAGAAAATGGCCCGTATCAGCAGTGGATACAACGAAGTGAGGGCCGAATTGCACGAACTGGAACATGAACTGTCCTATTGTACCATTACCGCCCCCATTTCTGGATATGTCATAAAAATCCAGAACACGCTCTATGGTATGGCCCAGCCGGGCGAAGCCCTTTTCTATATAGTGGATGTAGATCATCTGAAGGTAAGTTTTGACGTACTCGAAAATGAAGTGCCGAGATATTGGGATGGAGCCATTCTCACCGTCTCTACCGTTGCATTCCCTTCAGAGCAGCATCCTGCTACGATTTCAGCCGTCGGTGCGGTTGATGACAATGGTATGGTACACGTGGAAGCCACGCTGAAGCCACACCCGCATCTGGCGCCAGGCATGACAGCATTTGTGACTGTACAAAGCATCCCGCCCTCAAATCCGTAGCCAGGAGCAATAGTTTGAATGATGATGCAAGTTACCGCTGCCTCGTTGCTTCGGCAGCGGGGCTTTTTTGATGGGTAAAAAAGAGAGGTCGAGGCTCGCAGAGCGGTCAGAGCGGCGACAATCAGGGTCAGCAGGGCGGCCAGAATCAGGGCGGCTCTTCGACGGGTTCTCCTTCAACAGACCCTTTTTGTGCTGGAAGTGTTTTCGTCGGCGGATATAGAAATAATTGCCAAAAGATTTGGTTGTTAAGAGAAAAATTACTATCTTTGCAGCAACTACAAAAAAATAGTTACTAACTATTTAAAAGAATAATATTATTATTAAAATAAAACAATGAAAAGAATATATGAAATATGAAACAGACAATTATTCTCGGCAACATCATCACGATGGATGAAAAGCGACCCTTTGCCAAGGCCGCATTAGTAAAGAATGGCGTATTTGCCTATATCGGCAGCGCAGAGGAAGCGAAGAGACTCGCCAGTAAGGACGCACAGGTGCTGGATTATGGTGACAATTTCATCTACCCGGGTTTCTTAGAGTCACACTGCCACGGCCATCTGGCCGGTTACCGCGCCATCGGCCAGGCCGACCTTTCACCGGTAGGCATCAACACTGACTATGCCAAATACCGTGAGATTCTCAAGGATTTCATTGCGAAGAACCCGCAGCGCGACTTCTATTTAGCCGCAGGATGGATGGAAAATGAGGAATATGTCAACAAAACCTATCTGGACGAGATATGCCCTGACAAACCGCTGATCATGCAAACCGCCGGCGGACATTCCATGCTGCTTAATACCAAGGCACTGGAATGGGCTGGCTTCGATGCGGCATACGCGAAGAAAATGGGCTATGACCTGGTGCATGTGGATGAGAACGGCACCCCTGATGGCTACATCTGCGAAGGACCTGTGTTCGAGATCGTGCCGAAACTCCCGACAACAGTAGAGGATATCAAGGCGTATCTGCTCGCCTGGCAGGACATCGCACTCAGCAGCGGCATTACAGCCGTTGGCGACGCTGGCGTGGAGGTGGTCCACAAGTTGGCTCCCCAAGCCTACCATGAACTGGAGGAAGAAGGCAAGTTGAAACTGCGCACATACGCCTATATGTATGTCACCGATAATATTGACAGCCCGAAGGCGGAGATTGCCCGCATCGCCGCAGAGCGTGCCGAGTTGAGCGGCGAGTATTTCCACATCGTCGGCGCCAAGGCTTTCCTCGACGGTGTGACTGAGGCACATACGGGCTGGCAGAACCAGGATTATCTGGATCAGCCAGGCTACCACGGTGCGGAGCGATTCAACGACCACGACAAGATGGTGGAGTTGATTGTTGAGGCCGACAAGGAAGGTATGGCTGTTCACGTTCACTCAGAGGGTGGCGGTGCCACGCACTTCATGCTGGGATGCATCGAGGATGCTGAGAAGATTACCGGCAACCTTGACCAGCGCAACGTGCTGGCGCATCTGCATTTCGTGACCCCTGAGGATATTCGCCGCATGGGAGCAACAGGTTCCGTTCCTGCAGTTCCGCCACTGTGGACACCTGCGGCTCCTGGCTTGTATGAGCAGGAGGTTGGTTATGTCGGTAAGGAGTTGGCAGATCAGGCTTATCCCATCAAGTCGTTCTATGATGCAGGTGCCAACGTGGTGTTCCACTCCGACTATCCCGTCTCGCCGATGATGAATGTGAAATACAGCATCTACACAGCGGAGAAACGCACCTATCCAAAGGATGTAATCGACGTTTCTGCACGTAATCTCCCGGAAGCGATCACCCGCGAGCAGTCGCTGCGTGCCATGACCATCAACGTCGCCCGTCAGTTCCATCAGGAGCATCGCATGGGCTCCATCGAGTTCGGCAAGATTGCCAATATGACGGTGTTCGATTGCGACTTCCTGCACGACGACATTGAGAAGGTCGCTCAGGCCAATATCGTTGCCACCATCGTTGATGGTGAAGAAGTTTATAAAGCATAGCATTCGGAGAAACTTTCTGTATGGTACAAGATTTATATGTTTTGATGATTACGGCCGCGGTAGTCAGTATCGTTTTTAAGTTTCTGAAGCAGCCGGTGGTGCTGGGCTATATCGTTGCTGGTGTCCTGGTAGGCCCGCATCTGTTTGGTGAGACCTTGGTGAATGAGGAAAACGTCAAGGCATGGGGCGACATCGGTGTGCTGTTTGTGCTGTTCTGCATCGGTCTGGAGTTCCGCCTGAAGAATCTCATCAGCAGCGGCAAAGTGGCAGCCGTAGGCGCATTGACCATCATCTTGGGCATGATGTTGTTGGGCTACTGGGTGGGACAGGATGCTGAATTAGATATGGTCAACTCCCTTTTCCTGGCGGGTATGCTTTGTATGTCGAGCACCACTATCGTGATGAAGGCCATTGATGAGGCAGGCATGAAAAAGGAGCGTTTCGTCAAGGGAGCCACCAGCATCCTGATTGTGGAGGATGTCGTGGCGGTCGTGCTGATGGTTTTGCTCTCCAGCATCGCCATCCGTCATCAGTTCGAAGGTGCCGAACTGGCCGGCAAGGTCATCGATCTGGCCATCACGCTCGCGGCATGGTTCATCTGCGGAATACTGATTATCCCGACGCTGATACGCAAAATAAAAAAACATTTGAATGACGAGACGCTTATCATCCTCGCCTTGGGTCTGTGCCTGGGTATGGTACTGACGGCAGAGGAAGCGGGGTTCAGCAGTGCACTCGGTGCTTTCGTGATGGGATCTATCCTTGCCGAGACAGTGGAGTCGCATCGTATCGAAAAACTGATGACGCCGCTGAAGAATGTCTTTGCTGCCATCTTCTTCATCTCTGTGGGTATGCTGATCAATCCGGCTTCACTGGCAGAATATTGGGTGAGCATCGCCTATGTCAGCTTGGTCATTATCGTCGGAATGATTCTCTTTGGCACCTTAGGTTGCTGGTGGGGTGGTCAGACCATGCGCGACTCGATGCTGACCAGTTTCTCGTTTGTGCAAATCGGCGAGTTCTCGTTCATCATCGCTTCGCTGGGTACCAACTTGGGCGTTCTCAATTCTCTCATCTATCCTATCATCGTGGCATCCAGTGTGGTGACAACCTTCCTCACTCCATATATTATGAAGGCTGCGCTGCCCTGCTATACGTTCCTTTACAATCACGCTTCAGCGGGCTTACGTTCTAAGATCGACCAGCGTGAGCAGCGTGTCGCAGAAACTGAGACGGCTACGCCATCCGGCGACACGAACTCATTTGCAGAAAAGGTTCGACATGCCGTCAGGAACACCTTCATCACGAAGCGTCTTGTCAATCTGTTTATCAAGAACATGAGTGCTCATGACGAAAACGCGTGACAAAATTGAAGTGCATCATCAAAACTTATTCATTTATGCAGACAAGATTCAAAAAAAAAGGAAAGGTCTTTGACATTGGCATTACCGCCGTGGCCGCCATACTCTCTGTGGGCGTCATGCTCTTTGGCATTTTTCATTTCGGCCTGCGGGAGTCATGGCCGGAGTTAGTGCTCAACCTCTTTTACATTGCCTGTCTGGTGATGATATGGATGTATTTCTTTAACTCGCCACGCATCACCACCCAGCAGTTCAACTACTGGTGCTCCATCTCCGTGGGCATGACGGTGCTGCTGCGCGATATTCTCTTTGCACCGCCCTTGGCCAACTACCCGCTCCATCTGGCATGCTTCACGCTGTCTGTGCTGCTGCTCTGCACGCTCACCTACTTCTATGCCCGCAAGGACTGGAAGAGTTACTCGAAGAGCAACCTGTGGGCTATATTCGTCATCGATATGGTCATAGCCACACTCTACCAAATCGACATCATGTATTTTGAGGCGACCGACGAGTCCACCAACTACATGCTGACGGAGATATGGATCCGGCCCACCATCACCTACGGGCTCGTGGCCTGTTTCGTGACTGAAGTAGAAAAGAATTAATGATAAGTAAAACCTATCACTGACGAGAGTATGGTGCTCACCCTAAAGGTACAAGCGAATGGTTCCTGCCGAGTGTTGGTCAGTGGGATAAGATGGTCATCGCTTTTTAATGCGATTGCCTGCCGACTTACAGCCGGAGTAACTAAAAAATCGGACTGATGCTTGGTCAGTCCGATTATTCTTTGTATCTTTGTAGCCAGATAGCCATGACTCATTCAGTCTGGCAAGACGGTAAATGAAATAAAATGAGAAGGAACCACTATTGGATGCTCGCCGCCATTATGATACTCTGCGGCGTAACGGCGACGGCACAGAAGGCGCAGGCGCAGAATGAGACCATCGTGTTTACGCCCCAGTGGACGGCGCAGGCACAGTTCGCAGGCTACTATGTGGCTGAAGCGAAAGGTTTCTACCGTGAGGCTGGCGTAAAAGTGAAGATAGAACACCCGTCGACGACCCAACCCGCCATGAGCCGTCTGCGTAATAACCAGTGTCAGGCCACGACGCTGCAACTCTGTCAGGCGATGGAGATTGTGGATGAAGGCACCCCGTTGGTGAATATCCTTCAGACATCGATGAACAACGCGATGGTCATTGTCTCAGCCCGTGGCAAGGACCCGTTGAAGCAGAAAGGTGCCAAAGTGGGCATCTGGAGCGTGGGCTTCGGACAACTGGCTATCTGTATGAGTATCAAAGACCATCTGAACTACGAATGGATACGCTTTGCCCAGAATGTCAATCTTTTCCTTTCCGGTGCCCTCGACGCCACACTGGCCATGAGTTACAACGAGTACTACCAACTGGTGCAGGCGGGTATGGAGATGACTGACAAGAATGTGTACCGTTTCTGTGACCACGGTTATAATGTGCAGGAGGACGGTGTCTATATGGCCCGTGACTACTACGAGACGCATAAAGACCAGGCGCACCGTTTTGCCGAAGCCAGCAAGAAAGGTTGGGAGTGGGCTGCCCAGCATCCCGACGAGACACTGGATATTGTGATGCAGTACGTGGATCGCGAACACATCGCCACCAACCGTGTCATGCAGCGGTTGATGCTGATGGAGGTGCTCCGCCTACAAGTAGACCGCGAGTCGAAAAAGCGTGAGTTCCGTCTGCGCCCTGACATGGTGCAACAGGCCAGTCGTCTGATGGTGGACTGTCAGATGCTCTCCCGCAACATCACGTACGAGGAACTGATTAAATGAAAAGTGAAGAATTTGCTACCGCCCTAATTATGAGTAAGGTTTTCGCATATATCCGTCGTAAACTCTCCGTCAGAGTCAGCCTCTGGGTCGTGATGTTCGCTGCCGTTATCTTCATTGCTGCCCTCAGTTTCCTGTTCTACCAGTCACGTGAGGCTGTCCGTCAGGAAGCCATCAACCGCGCCACACAGATTCTGGATAAGACCTCACTGCGTGTCGAAGGTATCCTGAACCGTGTCGAGGTGGCTACAAACATGACCATGTGGCTCGTACAGCGCCATCCTAACAAAGCCGACTCGATGTTCGTGTATAGTCGGGGCGTGCTACAGAACAATCCCGACTTCTACAACTGTTCCATCGCCTTCGAGCCTTATTATTTCGGGGATAAAGTCCGTTACTTCTCCGCCTACACCAAACACATCGGCGACAGTATCCGTACCATCCAGGGTGGCAGTGACAGTTATCAGTATTTCTTTATGGACTGGTATCTCATGCCCACATTGCTCGACCGCCCGTGTTGGACGGAGCCTTACATGGATCTCGACGTGGCTACGAACACGAGTGAGATGGTGACGAGTTATTGTCAGGCCATCAAGGATAAGCAGAATAAAGTCATCGGTGTCATCAATACGAGTCTCTCGTTGAACTGGCTCTCACAGACCATCTCGGCCACAAAGCCCTATCCCAACTCCTATAGTATCATGATAGGTCGTGGCGGTACTTATTTCGTGCATCCCGATACCACGAAGATTACCCGTCAGACAATCTTCACGCAGACCCTTGAACAGTCTGACACGGCAATGTCGTCTCTGGGTCACGCCATGCAGCGCGGCGAGGAAGGTATGAAGCACATGAACATCAATGGTCAGGACAGTTATGTGTTCTATAAACCCCTTGGCAAGACAGGCTGTTCGATGGCCATCGTCTGTCCGGAGAGTGATATTTTCGGCGGCTTCGACCGTCTTCGTCGTACGGTTTTTGCCATCGTCTGTGTCGGTCTGTTGCTGATGCTCTATTTCTTCATCCGTATCATCACCAGTGAACTGAAGCCCTTGCATCGTCTGGCCCATGAGGCTGAGACCATCGCCTCGGGACAGTTCGATGCCGAGTTACCCGATTTCCAGCGCACTGACGAGATTGGTCAGTTGACCCATTCGTTTGGTAACATGCAGCAGTCGCTCGTGAAATACATCGAAGAACTGAAGGATACCACTGCGCAGAAAGCCTCGATAGAGAGTGACCTCCGTATTGCCAGTGATATTCAGATGGGTATGTTGCCCGAGAATTTCCCCACCAGGGCCGACCGTGACGACGTACAGATCTATGCCTCCCTGACTCCCGCCAAGGAGGTGGGTGGTGACCTGTTCGACTTCTACTTCCGCGATGAGAAACTCTTCTTCTGTATCGGCGATGTGTCGGGCAAAGGCGTACCGGCCTCACTCTTCATGGCTGTGACCCGTTCTATCTTCCGTACCGTGTCAGCCCATGAGTCGATGCCCGACCGCATCATGACGACCATCAACAAGACCATTGCCGATATGAACAAGCGTAACATGTTCGTTACCCTCTTTGTCGGCGTACTCGACCTGCCCACAGGGCGACTGCACTATTGTAATGCCGGTCACGATGCTCCGTTGCTCGTTGGTGTTGGCGTCGGCGAGTTGCCTTGCGATTCGAATATCCCCGTGGGCTTCATGCCCCAATGGGATTATTCGTTGCAAGAGGCGCAGATATTCCCGGGTACCACGATCTTCCTCTTCACCGACGGACTGACTGAGGCGATGGATGCTGACAATGCTCAGTTCCAGATAGAACGTATCAATGACGTGGCTGCCCGTGCCCTTGCCAACCAACAGCAGGAACCTCGTCAACTCATCGAACAGATGACCGATGCCGTTCACCGGTTTGTGGGTGATGCCGAGCAGAGCGATGATCTGACGATGATGGGTATACAATACATCCGTCAAAAGAGTGACATACGGATGCGTAAGAGTATTGTATTGCCCAACGACATCCAAGAGGTGCCAAAGTTGACAGACTTCGTGGGTGAGGTGTGCGAGGACATGGGATTCGACGAGGAGACCACCAAGCAGGTGAAACTTGCTATAGAAGAAGCCGTCGTCAACGTGATGAATTATGCCTACTCGCCAGGACAACGCGGTGACGTAACCATCGAAGCCGCTTCGAACGATACACGTCTGAAGTTCACCATCATTGACAGTGGCAAACCTTTCGATCCTACCGTTCAGGCAGATGTCGATACCACGCTTCCTGCCAGTGAACGTCGTATCGGCGGTCTGGGTATCCATCTTGTGCGCCAGATTATGGACTCCATCAACTATGAGCGGGTGGACAGCCTTAATATATTGACACTAAGGAAAAATGTGAAAAAAGAAGAATAAGAAATGGAATCATTGATGTTCTTGGGTTTTGGCATTGATGCCTGGATCACCATCGTGACGGTGCTGGGCATGTTCAGCATTCTGCTGTTTACAAAGTTGCGCTCCGACCTTGTGTTTCTTGGAGCCATCGGTGTTCTTTACGTTACTGGCGTGCTTGATGCCAAGGAGGCCTTCTCAGGTTTCAGCGGCACATCAGTCATTACTGTCGGTGTCTTGTTCGTGGTCGTTGCGGGTCTGACGCACACTGGCGTCTTACAGTGGATCGTGAAGCATTTGCTCGGAACGCCTGGCAGTTACTCGAAGGCGGTGACGCGCCTGATGCTGCCTGTGGCTGTGCTCAGTTCGTTCCTCAGCAATACCACCGTTGTGGCCCTCTTTGTGAACATTGTCAAGATGTGGTCGAAGAAACTCGGCGTCTCACCCTCCAAGTTGCTCATTCCCTTGAGTTATGCCTCTGGCATGGGCGGTGTCTGTACCCTTATCGGCACGCCGCCGAACCTGATCATCAGCGGACTCTATGAGGAGCATACGGGTACGGCGATGAACATCATGACGACGACTATACCGGGTCTGTTCTGTCTGGCCGTCGGCGTGCTGTCGGTCATCGCCATGCGTAAGTTGCTGCCCGACCGCAAGGCACCTGAGAGTGACTTTGAGTCGACGGGTGAATACACCGTGGAATTACAAGTGCCGTCGGACAACCCGTATATCGGTCAGACACTGGGTGAGGCAGGATTGTACCATGTCAAAGGTGGTAGCCTGATAGAACAGTATCACTTCGACGATGTGCCGGCGACCATCAGCGAGAACGAACCCATCATGGGTGGCGACCATCTGGTCTATGCCGGACAGATTGATGAACTGCTGGATCTGGCGGTTAGCCATGGGTTGGTGAGTGCCAACCATCACGTGTTTTCTTTGGATGAGATTGACAAGAACCGTAAATTGCGCACGGCATACGTTACCTTTGGTAGCAGTCTGATTGGCACTCGGTTGGCCGACAACGAATTCGCCGAAAAGAATGATATTATCGTCGTGGCTATCTCGCGTCACGGTCGCCGTATCAGGGAAGTACCGCGCCATGTGGTGTTGCAGGCTGGCGACACGATACTCCTCCTGCTCCCGCCCCACATGAATATGAGTGTGTTGGAGAAAGACCCCAACCTGCATTTCTTCGACTCGGACGATGTGCCCAACATAGGCATTGGTACGATAGTGTCTACTGCCATCATGATTGCGATGGTGGCCCTCTCGGCTTGTGGTGTGATGCCGCTGTTGCAGTGCGCCTTCCTCGCCGCTGCCGCCATGCTTATCTTCCGCTGTTGCAATGTGGAGCAAGCCATGAAAGCCATCAACTGGGAGATCCTGATGGTCTTTGCCGGTAGTGCCGTGCTCGGCACCGCCATCCAGAAGACGGGCATTGCCGAGTGGCTCGCCAACGGCATCCTCGATGTCTGTGGTACCAACCCACTCGTGGTGATGACTGCTGTCTGTCTTGTGGGTACCTTCATTACGGAGTTCATCTCAAACACAGCGGCGGGTGCCATGTTCTTCCCCATCATGTACGAGGCAGCCGAGAAGTTGGGCTACGAACCCTTCCCCTTCCTTGTGGCTCTGATGGTGAGTGTCAGCAGTAGTTTTGCCACGCCTATCGGGTCGCCTACCCACATGCTGGTCTATGGTCCCGGTGGCTATCGTTTCAGTGATTTTATGCGCATTGGTCTGCTGATGAATCTCATCATCCTTGCAGCCAATATCTTCATAGTGAATATTGTATATCCGTTAACGCCGTTACAATAACGACAATGCTTTTTCCTCGGCGGCTTCCATGATTTCGCGTTCGCCGGGGCCTTTGTCGTTGATGCCGCAGAGGTGCAGGACACCGTGGATAATGACACGGTGCAGTTCCTCGTCGTAGGGGCGCCCGTACTTGTCGGCATTGGTGAAGACGGTGTCGAGTGAAATCATCAAGTCACCATTAAGCACCTTCCCTTCGCAATAATCGAAGGTGATGATGTCGGTATAGTAGTCATGGCCCAGAAACTGGTTGTTGGTCTCGAGGATCTTGTCATCGTTGACGAACAGATAGGCGATGTCTCCTACCTTCTTCCCGTAGGAGGCTGCCACCCGACGGATCCAGTTGGTGGTCTCGCGCTTTCCGATATTGGGGAACTTCACCCCTTCTGCTTCGTATGTTATCATTATTATTTCACTTTTTCACCTTTTCACTCTTTCACCTTTGGCAAATAGGGACTGATGTCGACGCCGAAGTGCTGCAGTTCTCGCAGGGCACTCGAGGAGATACTGGCCAGTTCCGGTTCGGTATAGAGGAGGATGGTCTCAATCCCTCCGATGCGGCGGTTGAAATCGGCCTGCCATTGTTCGTATTCGAAGTCGCTCACCGACCTTACACCTTTTATTATATATAAGGCCCCCTCGGCCTTGGCAAAATCCATCGCCAGTCCGTGATAGGACTTTACCTCTATACGCTGTTCGTCGGCATAGAGATCCCGGATTGCCTGCATCCGTTCTTCTGCCGACGGCATATCAGGCTTGTGTACATTGTCGCCCACCACGCCGATGACCAGTCGGTCAAACAACGGTAAGGCTCGTCTTACGATGGAGTCATGTCCGATGGTAAACGGATTGAAACTACCTACAAATACGCCTGTTCTCATATCAGTCAAAGAGATTTGGTTCCATAATGTTGCCGCCATAAGGATTACGTCCGAAATGACGGTAGGCCAGTTCGGTGACCATACGTCCTCTGGGAGTACGCTTGATGAAGCCCTCCATGATGAGGAAGGGCTCATAGACCTCCTCAAGGGTGCCGGCATCCTCGCCGACGGCAGTGGCGATGGTGGTGATACCCACAGGACCACCCTTGAACTTGTCGATGATGGTGAGCAGGATCTTGTTGTCGATCTCATCGAGACCGTACTGGTCGATATTCAGTGCCGTTAGGGCGATACGGGTGATCTTTGTGTCAATCATGCCATTGCCCTTCACCTGGGCGAAGTCTCTCACACGGCGCAACAGGGCATTGGCGATACGAGGCGTGCCTCTGCTGCGACCTGCAATCTCCAGGGCGGCATCTTCCGTGATGGGAACACCGAGGATGCCAGCCGAGCGCTCTACAATCTTCTGCAACGTCTCCGGGTCGTAGTATTCCAGGTGCATGTTGATACCGAAACGGGCCCTCAGCGGCGCCGTCAACAGGCCGCTGCGGGTGGTGGCCCCCACCAGGGTGAAGGGGTTCAGGTCTATCTGGATGCTACGGGCGGAGGGGCCTTTGTCGATCATGATGTCGATGCGGTAGTCCTCCATGGCGGAATAGAGGTATTCCTCTACCACCGGCGACAGACGGTGGATCTCATCGATAAACAGTACGTCATTCTTTTCCAGTGAGGTAAGGATACCTGCCAGGTCGCCAGGTTTGTCGAGCACAGGCCCCGAGGTGATCTTAAAACCTACGCCGAGTTCGTTGGCGATGATGTTCGAGAGGGTGGTCTTTCCCAGTCCTGGAGGACCGTGCAGCAAGGTATGGTCGAGGGGCTCGCCACGAAACTTGGCTGCCTCGACGAAGACTTCCAAGTTCTCCACGATCTTCTTCTGACCGCTGAAATCCTTGAAAGCCAGTGGTCGCAGGGCGTTCTCAAAGTCTTTTTCACCCTGCGAGAACCGTTCCTCGCGTATGTCAAAATCCTCGTTCATCATAATCTGCGTGCAAAGTTACACATTTTTTCTTAATTCTTAATTCTTAATTCTTAATTTTTTTTGTACCTTTGCCGCCAAATGAAGATAGGCAATATAGAATTCGGCTCACAGCCGGTGTTCCTGGCTCCGATGGAGGACGTGACGGATATCGGTTTCCGACTGCTCTGCAAGCGGTTCGGTGCAGCGATGGTCTATACGGAGTTCGTGAGTGCTGAGGCTCTGATACGCGATGTGAAGTCGACTATCAACAAACTGACCATCAGCGACGAGGAGCGTCCCGTAGGCATCCAGATTTACGGACGCGATATCGAGGCGATGGTCGAGGCGGCGAAGATTGTGGAACAGGCAGGCCCCGACCTCATCGATCTGAATTTCGGATGTCCCGTGAAGAAGGTAGCGGGCAAGGGCGCCGGCGCCGGTATGCTGCAAAACATCCCGAAGATGTTGGAAATCACCCAGAAGGTGGTGGATGCCGTACAGTTGCCTGTGACGGTGAAAACCCGCTTAGGCTGGAACCACGAACAACTTATCATCACCTCTCTCGCCGAACAGTTGCAGGACTGTGGTATCCAGGCACTGACGATTCATGGACGCACCCGCAGTCAGATGTACACCGGCTCTGCCGACTGGACTCTTATCGGTGAGGTGAAGCGCAACCCCCGCATCCATATCCCCATCATCGGCAATGGCGACATCACCTCGGCAGAAGAGGCCAAGGCGGCTTTCGATACCTACGGCGTGGATGCCATCATGATAGGTCGTGCCACCTTCGGACGCCCCTGGATCTTCAAGGAAGTCCGCGACTATCTGGATCAGCCGGCCTCATCCGGATTATCTGGAACCTCCGGAATCTCCGGTCTCTCCTTCAACGAAAAACTCGACATCCTCGAAGAACTCCTCCGCATCAACGTCGAGCGTATCGACGAGAAGCGAGGCATCCTCCATACCAGAAGACACCTCGCTGCCACACCTATCTTTAAGAGTATTCCTAATTTCCGTCAGACCCGTATCGCCATGCTCCGTGCCGAGACGATGCCCGAACTCCTGGGTATCCTCGAGGAGACCCGTGCTTTGTTAGGTTAGAACCAGTTCATCAGTTTACGGAGATAGGGGGTGAGTTCACCCGCCATCTTCTCGTCCTGATAGATATTGGGATGCCAGTCGTTGCCGTAGAACGCCTCTCCGTCGATGTGATTCATGTCGAAACGGTAAACCTCCTTGTCACCGGCTTGCTGCGCCTCTGCCGTCACCTCGTCGAGGAGTTGTTTTTGTAGTTTCAGTTCTTCGTTGTAAAGCATCGAACCCGTGAGGAACACGATCTTTGCCTTCGGATTGTGCTGGCGCACCATCTTCAACAGTTTCTTGTAGTTTTGTTTCAGCAGTTTCGCGTCGTAGTTGGGGGTCGACAGATCGTTGGTGCCGAGGTTGATGCATACCAGGTCGGGCTGGTAACGGTTGAAGTCCCATTTCTCTTTCAGGAAACTCGCCTCCTGGCGCAGTTCCGGTTTCCAGGCATAACCGATGTACTCATATTGTACCAGCATGTTCGATTCGGGATTACCGGTCTTCGGACCGTTGTAGTTACGGTAGGCCCCGATGCCACTGCGGGCCACCACCCAGTGCTGGGCTTCCAAGGCGCGGGCTGTGATGGAGGCGTAGGAGTAGTAATGGTTCTCTGTCTCGTATTCAAAGCCCTGAAACTTACTGGTGCCCTCATTGCCGTAGCCGCAGGTGATGGAATTACCGATGAATTCGATCTTTCTTGAAGGTAGGGCAGGGGCATCTACGAGTCCTCGGCCCTTGTCGAGCACAAAGCCCCAGAACTCCGGATAGAACTCATAACCCTCGATGAGATACATCAGACGTACGGTGTGTCGTCCGTCGGGTAGTGCTGTCGCTAACGTCACCACCGAGTCGCGTTCTCCGCGGAAGGCCACCTTGAACGGCTCCGCCTGGTCTATCTGTGCCATGAAGTAACCGCTCTTGGGTTTTGCCATCATCCGCAGCGAGGTGCCCTCGAAGGCAGCGATGATCTGGATGCCGGGGAAGTTCCATGTGGGACGTTCGGGGTTGGCAAAACTGATGCGTCCTGTATAGCGGATGTGCTTGTCGGCAGGACTGACGATGGTTCCTTTCAGGGGAAAGGTCTTGTTGGCAGCGAAACCACACTGGCAACCGATGGCCAATAGCGCCAGAATCAGTAACTTTTTCATAAATTTGCTTATTTTTTCTGTTCTGCGTGCAAAGTTACAAATTATTTTCGTAACTTTGTCGCCAAAGAACCATTAATTTTTAGTGTTATGTTAACAGTTATCATCATTTTGGCGATTATCGTCATTGGTTATTTCATCATGACCCAGCGTTCGCTGGTTAATCTCGATGAGTTGTGTAAGAACGCCCTGAGCCAGATCGAGGTTCAACTCAATTCCCGTTTCGATGCGGTGATTGCCCTTGCTAAGACGGCAGCGCAGTATGCCAAGCATGAGTCGGAAACGATTATCCAGGCCGTCCAGGCCCGTGGTGCCAACATGGGTAATGGTAATCTGCCTGCCACACCGGAGAGCATCAACCAGCAGAGCGACCTGCTCACCCAGATGATGGGACGTCTGAACGTGGTCTTCGAGCGCTACCCCGAACTGAAAGCCAGCGACCTCTACAAGGAGGCCCAGGAGGGTATGAAACAGTATGAGGAGAACGTGCGTATGTCTCGTATGGTCTACAACGATACTGCCACGAAGATGAACCGCATGGTGCGTCAGTGGCCCTCTTCGATTGTTGCCTCCATGCTCCACTTCGACCAGAAGGAATATCTGAAAGTCGACAGCGAGGAAAAGAAACAATACCCCGACCTTGATGAAGCGTTTAAGAAATAATTTTTGTGGAAAGAGGAAGGTGGAAAGTGGAATGAGAAATGTCTGTCGCAGAGTATTCTCTTTCCTCTTTTCTCTTTCCACTTTCCTCTTAATCCTTCCCACTGCTTCGGCTCGGCCGCAGTTGCATCGCCTCGACATCCGCGTGGTGTTGAGTCGGAACGGCGATGCCCGCATCACGGAGACCCGTCTGATGACTATCGACTCCGAAGGCACGGAGTGTTATATCGGCATGGGAACTCCTGACGGCAGTGAGATACGCGACCTGACGGTATCCGACGAGACCGGCTATGTGTTCGAGAATGTCGGTGCCTGGGATGTCGATCGCTCCCGCAGTTGGAAGACTGGCAAGTGCGGCATTGTCAACAAGCACGGGGGCTGCGAACTCTGCTGGGGCCTCGGCGACAGCGGTGAACGTACCTACATCACCACCTATACCTATACCAACCTCGTGCATGCCCATAGCGACTACGACGCCATCCGTCACGTCTTCCTCGACGAAGGCGTGTCGCCCAAGCCCGACGAGGCCCGTCTCGTCATCGTAGCCGCTCCCGAATTTCCCGACAGTGTTTCGGGTGAACTGTGTGCCCCCGCCTTTAACGAGGACAACTGTGGTATCTGGGGCTTCCGCTTCGGCGGCGAGGTGGCTTTCACCAAAGATGGCACGATAGAGTCGTGGAACACCGAGCCCTTCGGACGCAGCGGCGCCATGTATATCATGGTGCGCTTCAACAAGGGTCTCTTCGAACCCGTGGTCCATGAAAACGAGACCTTCGAGGAGAAACAGAACCAGGCCTTCGAAGGTAGTGACTACTATAACTACGACAGCGGCTACGGTAGCGGCGACACGTCGTTCGAGGATGTCCTAATTGGCTTCTTTTTCCTCTTCGGCATGTTCGTCCTGCCCATTGTCGGTGGCATCTGGTACTTCGTCTATGTCTGGCGCGCCAGGAAGAAGGTCAACAAGGATCTGCTCTGGTATCGCGACATCCCCCTGAAAGGCAACCTTCAGGCAGCCAACGACATGCTCAATGCCTACAAATATTTCGGAGCCGACTATAACAACCTCCTCTCCGCCTGTATCCTGAAACTCATCAATATGGGTGCCATCAGCATCGAGTCACGCCTCAACGCAAAGGGCAAGACGGAGCAGAACTTCGTCATCCACGACCTGCCCGATACCGCCGACCAGCCCATGTTGCTGCGAAAGGTACACAACATCTTCAAGTTAGCAGCGGGCAGCGACACCATTCTCGAACCAAAGGAACTGAAGACTTTTATGCGGAGCACGAAGAACGAGGGCATCACCGACTCCTTCATCAGTACCCTCCACACCAAGACGGGCATCTCCGCCTATAAGCAGCGTCTCGACGAGGTGCGTCAGGTGTTCGGTCTGAAGAAGTTCCTGAAGGAGTTCACTCTCCTCGATGAACGCGGTGTGAACGAGGTGAAGTTGTGGAAGGACTATATGATCTATGCCACCCTCTTCGGCATTGCCGACCAGGTGATTGCCGACATGAAGAAGATCAACCCTGAATACTTCAATATGGATCAGGTGGCCAATCAGATGGCCAACGACATGACGTTGCCGATGATCCGTTCCACCCTGTTGAACAGTACTTCCCGTGCCGTAGCCAACAAGGCGGCCCGTGAGGCACAGGCTCATCGTGTTTCAGGTCGGGGCGGACACACCTCCTGGGGCGGTGGCGGAGGTGGCTTCTCCGGTGGCGGCTTCGGTGGCGGCGTGCGATAAAGAATAATATTTGCAAACGTAATAACAAGGAATATATGAAAAAGTGTCTTATGATCTTGGCAGCCGTTGTTTCGGCTCTGTTTATAACCACGTCTTGTCAGAACAAGAGTCAGAATCAGACTCATAACGAGGCAGGACAAGTGAATAACTTCCGCATCAAACGCGGCACGAACGTCAGTCACTGGCTGTCGCAGTCGGAACAGCGTGGTGAGGCCCGTCGCCTGCATATCCAGGAAGACGACTTTGCCCGTCTGGAGGAACTCGGCTTCGACTTCGTGCGCATCCCCATCGACGAGGTGCAGTTCTGGGATGAACAGGGACAGAAACTCCCTGAGGCGTGGGATCTGTTGAACAACGCCCTCGACTGGGCGAAGAAACACAACCTCCGTGCCATCGTCGATCTGCACATCATCCGTTCGCACTATTTCAATGCCGTGAATGAGGGCGACAAGGCGGCTAATACGCTCTTTACCTCCGATGCGGCCCAGCAGGGACTCATCAACCTGTGGTATCAGTTGTCGGATTTCCTCAAGGACAGGAGCAACGACTGGGTGGCCTATGAGTTTATGAATGAGCCCGTGGCCGATGAGCATGAGCAGTGGAATGCCCTGGTGGCAAAGGTACACAAGGCCCTTCGTGAACGGGAGCCCCAGCGCACACTCGTCATCGGTTCCAACCGTTGGCAGGGTCATGAGACAATGAAGTACCTGAAGGTACCTGAGGGCGACAAGAACATCATCCTCTCCTTCCACTACTACAACCCGATGATCCTGACCCACTACGGGGCTTGGTGGACACCATTAGGAAAGTATAAGGGTAAGGTGAACTATCCCGGTGTGTTGGTGTCGAAGGAAGACTACGACGCTGCACCTGCCGACATCAAGGATCAACTCAAGCCCTATACCGAGGAGGTATGGGATATCAACAAGATTCGCGAGCAGTTCAAGGATGCCATCGAGGCTGCCAAGAAATACGACCTGCAACTTTTCTGCGGTGAGTGGGGTGTCTACGAGCCCGTCGACCGCGAACTGGCCTATAACTGGTACCGCGACATGCTGACCGTCTTCGACGAGTATGATATCGCTTGGACCACCTGGTGCTATGATGCCGACTTCGGTTTCTGGGATCAGCAGCGTCATACCTTCAAGGATCGTCCCCTCGTGGAACTCCTGATGTCTGGTAAAAAACTGGAGGCAGACAAATGAGGAAATGGCTTTTTGCGTGGGTTCTGCTGGTGCCGTTCACATTGTCGGCACAGCAGCAGAACGATCATCACTTCGAGGTGGCCAAGCATCTCGACATCTTCAACCAGATCTACAAGAATCTGGAACTCCTGTATGTCGACACCCTCAATCCGAAGGAGACCATCGGCACGGGTATCAATGCCATGCTGCGCAGTCTGGATCCCTATACGGAGTATTATGCCCAGGAGGACACCAAGGACCTGCGGATGATGCTGACGGGTAAGTATGCCGGTATCGGTGCCCTCATCCGCAAGCACCAGAAACTGAACCGTATTGTCATCGACGAGCCCTATGCCGACATGCCTGCCGCTGAGGCGGGACTGAAAAAGGGCGATATCATCCTGAGCATCGACGACTCGCTGATGACGGACAAGGCCGTGGGTTATGTCAGCGAACACCTGCGGGGCGAGCCGGGCACGAGTTTCCTGCTGAAGGTGTTCCGTCCCTCAACAGCGAAAGAGATGAAGTTCAAGATTACCCGTAAGAACATCAAACTGCCTGAGATGCCCTATTATGGTATGCGCGAGGGGAATATCGGCTACATCAACTACAACTCGTTCACGCAGGAGAGTGGTAAGGAGGTACGCCGTGCCTTTGTCGACCTGAAGAAACAGGGTGCCACCTCGCTTATCTTCGACCTGCGCAACAATGGCGGCGGTTCGGAGGCGGAGGCAGTGAACATCGTGAACCTCTGGGTTCCAAAGGGGGTGACGGTGGTCGAGAACAAAGGTAAACTGAAGGAGGCCTCGCGCTCATACAAGACCATGTTGGAACCGGTCGATACCGTGATGCCCATCGTGGTACTGGTGAATGGCGAGTCGGCCAGTGCCAGCGAGATCACCAGTGGAGCCTTGCAGGATTTGGATCGCGCCGTCATCTTAGGCACTCGCACCTATGGAAAAGGACTGGTGCAGATTCCTATCGACCTGCCCTATAACACCAACCTGAAGGTGACCACCTCGAAATATTATATCCCCAGTGGACGCTGTATCCAGGCCATCAACTACAAGCATGGCAGCGGCGGCTATCTGGAGCATATACCCGACTCGTTGACGAAGGTCTTTTATACCGCGAAGGGTCGTGAGGTGCGCGATGGCGGTGGCATCAAACCTGATGTGGAGATCAAGGCCGACACCATCCCGAACATCGCCTATTATCTCTCTGCCACAGGACAGGACTCTACGGAGGTGATGTTCGACTATGTGGTGGACTATATCGCTAAGCACCCGACGATTGCCCAGCCCGCTGAGTTCCATCTCACGGATGCCGACTGGGAGGAATTTAAGGCACGTGTCATCAAAAGTGGCTTCACCTACGACCCTGTCAGCAAGAAGCAGTTCGACCAGTTGGTGAAGACGGCTCAATTTGAGGGCTATTACGACGATGCCAAGGCTGCCTTCGACGCGCTGGAGTCGAAACTCAACCACGATGTGGCCTTCGACTTAGAGAAACATAAGGCCGTGCTCCTGCAGATACTGGAATCGGATATCATCGCGGCCTACTATTATCAGGCTGGTGCCATTGAGGCGGGACTGAACTATGACCGCCAAATGAAGGAGGCAGAACGCCTGTTGCGAAATCCCGAGGAATACAAAAAACTGCTTGCGCCGTAGTCATACAGAGATCGGGGCTCCCAAGCGGGAGCCCCGATCTTTTTTCAAAAAACCGCCTAAAAACTGGGAGAAGTTTATGCACGGGGTGCAAAAGTCTGCCCTAAATCTGAGGCACGTTTATGCACCCCGTGCAAAAGTCTCCCCCAAATCTGAGGCACGTTTATGCACCCCGTGCAAAAGTCTCCCCCAAATCTGAGGCACGTTTATGCACCCCGTGCAAAATCTTCCCCCAAAACTGAGGCATGTTTATGCACCCCGTGCAAAATCTTCCCCCAATTCTGAGGCACGTTTATGCTCCCCGTGCAAAAGTCTCCCTCAAATCTGAGGCATGTTTATGCACCCCATGCATAAATGTCCCTCAAATCTGAGGCACGTTTCTACCCCCCGTGCATTGGAATCCCCCGGGTTTGACTCAGATTTCTACCCCCTGTGCAATGGTATTTCCCGATTATTTGGCAATATTTTCATGTTCATAGTCCTCTTCCCTCCATTTCAGAACGTATAAGCCAAGTTTGCGAATGTTTCCACCATACTTTTTCTCTTATATTCCAAATTATTGCTGTCCGATAAAAATCGGAATTGATTAATATTCGTTTGAAACTGCCTTTAAACAGGCAAATTTAGTTTTCATTTCAAAAAGTAACCCCTCCTATGTGGGAAATAGCTCCAATTGTCGGATATTCTGACTTGCTACCCATCTCGCTCGCTGTTGTTCCAGCAGGTTCCAGTCGAGTTTCGGACAGTTGAGCAGCGTAACAAGGTCGATGTACGCGCCCAATGTCGCCCTTGTAAGCATCACGATATTCGAGAAGGCCAGTTTGCTTCTGGCTTTTGTCTGCATAACCCGCAACAGGAGATAA
>Ga0310697_10000356_pt1 | contig 64669 bp, 61 predicted proteins | sample 172DNAGHGlowgp2_FD_203883 | JGI IMG/M metagenome (GOLD analysis project Ga0310697, IMG submission 203883) | Sheep rumen microbial communities from Palmerston North, Manawatu-Wanganui, New Zealand - 1728 DNA GHGlow gp2 (v2) (version 2) | ecosystem: Host-associated > Mammals > Digestive system >...
GCTAAAGGAGAATCATCGGCTCGCAATGCGTTTTGACAAAAGAGCCGATCGTTTCTTCTCCTTCGTTCTTTTTGCTGCTATTCTTCTCTGGTTAAAATGAATTGTCCACAGTTCCTAGGTGATAAAATAAGTTTGACATAAGCATTCCTCGACTTTCAAACTTATTTTATCAGAGAATTGCTTATGTTTTTTTGTTTGTTCGATTTTGCCAACACACCCTAGTTTATTTGATTCAATCCGGCAAGCTTTTCCGGTTATTGTCGACAATTAAATTACGGTTAAAACGGGCATTGCGGCGCATGAAGTTGCAAAGGCTTGCAAAAAGTTATATACTTGCCGCCACCAAAGGAGGCTGATTGTTTTGACGAAATTCGAGAAGTGGCAAGGTTGCGGCAATGATTTTATCCTGATAGACCGCCCCGGCAACGAGCCCGACGAGCCGGACAAAATCAAATGGCTGTGCGACAGGCATTTCGGAATCGGCGCGGACGGCGTGATTTACATCATGAGTTCGACGAAGGCGGCGACGCGCATGAGGATATTCAACGCGGACGGCACCGAGGCTGAAATGTGCGGCAACGGCTTGCGTTGTTTCGCGCGTTACCTTTTGACGGGCGATAAATTTTTCTCCGACGACGCCTTGACGGTCGAGACGGGCGCGGGCATTTTGACGGTCAGCATGAAACACAACCTGATAACGGTCGACATGGGCGAGCCGATCTTCGCGGCGGATAAAATTCCCGTCGACGGCTACGGCGAACAAAAACTCGTCGGCGAACCGATTGAAGTCGACGGCGCGCGCTACAAGATGACGTGCGTGAGCATGGGCAATCCGCATTGCGTGATTTTCGTCGACGACATTGCAGATGTTGACTTGGAGCACGTCGGGCCGAAGTTCGAGACGCATAAAATTTTCCCGCGTAAGACCAATACCGAGTTCGTGCAGGTCGTCGGCAAAGACAAGTTGCGTATGCGCGTCTGGGAACGCGGCAGCGGCATAACGTTGGCGTGCGGCACGGGAGCTTGTGCGACGGCGGTCGCGGCGAATCTCAACGGCTTGGCGGGCAGACAGTCGACGGTTATCCTTGACGGCGGCGAACTTAACATCGATTGGCGCGATAACAATCACATCTTCATGACGGGCGCGGCAGAAAGAGTTTACGCGGGCGAATTCCACTTCCCTGCCGAGCTGAAAACCGCAAAGGAAGAAATTTGATATGCGCGGACTGTTAATCGTGGTGTCGGGCGCGAGCGGATCGCTTTAAAAGCGACGGAACAGCTGACGCGCTTAAGCCGTCAATAACTTTAGTAAATCACCGCGCATTGACGATGCGAAAAATTTTTACGGAGAACTTTAAATGAATCGTGGTCTATTAATCGTCGTGTCGGGCGCGAGCGGCACGGGCAAGGGCACCGTTTGTAAAGAAATTCTTGCCGACATGCCCGAAATCGCTTACTCCATTTCGGCGACGACCCGCGCCCCGCGTCCCGGCGAAGTCGACGGCAGAGAGTATTATTTTATCAGTCGCGACGAATTCAAGGCTTGGATCGCCGACGGCAAGTTCTTGGAATACGCCGAGGTCTACGGCAACTACTACGGCACGCCGCTGAACAAAATCCGTGAGCGGCTCAATCACGGCGAAGACATCCTGCTTGAAATCGACGTGCAGGGCGCGCTAAACGTCAAGCGCAAAATGCCCGAAGGCGTTTACATTTTCCTGTTGCCGCCGAGCCTTGACGAACTTAAGCGTCGAATCGAAGGACGCGGCACCGAGACGCCCGAAAGTTTGAATCGCCGCCTTGCCAACGCCGTCGCCGAAATCAAAATCGGTCTTGAATACGATTACGCCGTCGTCAATGATTCGGTCGACGTTGCCGCCGCGCAGATTAAAACAATCCTCGCCGCCGAACGTTGCCGGGTCGAACGCAATCGCGACAAATTCAACTTGGAAGGAGCTTTCTAAATGAAACTGAACGCCACGCCGCTGAGCATGGTTAATCCGTCGACGGACTCCATGCTTGAAAAGACGCACAGCCGTTACGCGTTGGTCGTGTTGGCGAGCAAGCGCGCGCGTGAACTTTTGAGCGGTGCTCCCTGCCGCGTCGAGAATCGCGCAACAAAATTCGTGACAAATGCCATGGAAGAGATTAACGAGGGCAAAATTACTTACGAAATACGGGATTGAATCATGTTTGATAAAAAAAATATCTTAATCGGCGTCACGGGCGGAATTGCGGCTTATAAAGTCGTCGAAGTCGCAAGTTTGCTCAAAAAATCCGGCGCAAACGTCAAAATCATGATGACAAAGCACGCTGCCGAATTCGTTTCGCCGAGAACTTTCCAAGAAATTACCGGAAACGCCGTGTCCGTCGAAATGTTCGGGGACGCGGCGAATTTTCATGTTGCGCACATCGCTCTTGCCGATTTCGCGGATTTAATACTGATTGCGCCCGCTACCGCAAATTTTTTGGCTAAAGCGGCGCACGGAATTGCTGACGACTTGCTAACGACGACGATTTTGGCTTTTGACGGAAAAATTTTAGTCGCACCCTCTATGAATACCAAAATGTACGAAAATCCCGCCACTCAAGCCAATTTAGCCGCTTTAAAGGCGCGCGGCATGAAAATTTTAGAGCCAAACGCCGGAATTTTGGCTTGCGGCACCGTCGGCAAAGGACGCTTGCCCGAACCCGCCGAAATCTGCGCGGCGGTTGAAAAAATCTTCGCTTCGGAACCAATTTTAAGCGGAAAAAAAATTCTCGTCACTGCAGGCAGCACCGTCGAGGCGATTGACCCCGTGCGTTATATCGGAAATCGTTCAAGCGGTCGCATGGGCTACGAAATTGCTAAATCTGCCGTCGACGCGGGCGCGGAAGTCGTTTTAATCTCCGGAAAAGCCGATATTCAGCCTCCGAACGGCTTAAAAAGCTTTTTCAAGGTCGAATCTGCTCTGCAAATGCGCGAAAAAGTTCTAAATGAATTTGAATCGGTCGATTGCGTGATTATGTCCGCCGCCGTCGCCGATTATCGCGTTAAAAATCCCGCCGCGCAGAAAATCAAGAAATCCGCCGACACTTTGACCCTTGAGCTTGTAAAAAATCCCGATATCCTTCGCGAACTCGGCAGTTTGAAAAAAAATCAAGTGCTCGTCGGCTTCGCGGCCGAAACTCAAAACATTTTGGACTACGCAAGCAAAAAACTCGTCGAAAAAAATCTTGATTTCATCGTCGCCAATGATGTCACGGCAGAAGGCGCAGGTTTCGGCGTTTCAACCAACATCGCGTCGATTATTTGGCGCGGCGGTGAGGTCGAAAACTTCGCGAAGATGAGTAAGGCTGATTTGGCGGAAAAAATCATTGAGCGCGTCTGCCGTTTAATCGCTTAAACGCGGTGGTTGCTTACGGTTGTCGCAATGTTGAAGCGCGACAGCTGTTCCGCCGCTTTTAAAGCGGCCGCGTCGCAAAATTGTTAAGCGGCGATTAAAAATTCCGCCCGCGAACGCCAATCAGCAAAATTTCATACAGGTATGCTAGGCTTGCCGCAAAATAGGAGGTGATGTTTATGCTTGACAAAGCAATTCGGTTTCTCATCACGCTGACGTGCGCAATTTTGGGCGGCGCGGCCCTAAATTTGGCGAATCCGCTCTTGCTCACGTATATTAATCCGGAATTCTTTAAAGCAGAGACCGGAATCTTTGAATTGACGCTGGCAAGCCTGGTTTGTATCTTGGCGGGCGCGTTAATCGGCGGACTCGGCGGCTGGTTCGTCTCTCCGTATCTGATTCGCAAGCTCGGCAAGTTTACAGCCTTCGTAGAGAAACAATTAAGCAAAATGCCAATCAACGACGTGATCGCCGGCGCGGTCGGCTTGGCTATCGGACTTATTATCGCAAATTTATTGGGCAACGCCTTCGCCCGCATTCCAATCGTCGGTTATTATATCCCTGTCATCTTCAGTATCGTGCTCGGCTACCTCGGCGTCCGCATTACTATCAAAAAACGCAAAGAAATCACCGGAAGTTTCGATTTTATCAAGGAAATCTTGCGCAATCGCGAAATCGCAAAGGAAAATGCCAAATCTCATGAAGAAAAACCGCCCGAAGTGCCCGCGCAGGACGAATCGCCGCCCGTCGAACGCGCTAAAGTCAATCTCGTCAAGCTCAAGGAAAATAAAAACAAAAATTACAAGTTGCTCGATACAAATGTCATAATCGACGGGCGAATCGCCGATATTTGTAAGACCGGCTTCCTCGAAGGTACACTTTTAATCCCCGTGTTCGTTTTGGAGGAACTTCAATACATCGCAGACTCTTCCGACACCCTAAGACGCGTGCGCGGGCGTCGCGGGCTCGATGTTTTGCAAAAAATCCGCGAAGACGAATCAAATCTTGAAGTTGAAGTTATGAACGTCGATTTTGAGGACATTCAGGGCGTCGATTCAAAGCTCGTGCGCCTTGCACAGAAATTAGGCGGCAAAATCATTACCAACGACTTCAATTTGAACAAAGTCGCTCAACTGCGCGGCGTCGAAGTCCTAAATATCAACGATTTGTCGAACGCCGTCAAGCCCGTGGTCATTCCCGGCGAAACTATGCGCGTTCAAGTCGTAAAAGACGGCAAGGAACCGGGTCAGGGCGTCGCGTACCTCGACGACGGCACCATGATTGTCATCGAAAACGGGCACCGCTACTTGAGCCGCACCATTTCCGTCGAAGTCACAAGCGCGTTGCAAACGTCGGCGGGCAGAATGATTTTCGCTAAACCCCGCTGATTGTCAAAATCCATATATATATATTGCATTTTGCGCTTTCAAAACGTTAAAATTTTGCATGACCAATTCCCATATTTTGGAATTTGCACTTTGAGCTTTCAAAACGCCTTTCAAAGGCGTTTTTTTGTGCTAAAATCGTTTCGGAGGTGTTTTCAATGAAATTTTCCGTCTTTGAAGTACTAAAAGCCGCTTCTGAACAATTTTCTGCCGCTCATATCGAAAATCCGCGCCTCGATGCTGAAATTTTGCTCGCTCACGTGCTTAAGTGGCGCAGATTACAACTTTATGTCGATTCCGATAAAATTTTGCCACTCGAATCTGTTTTGCGCTTCAATCAACTCGTAAATCAGCGTATCGAAGGCTTTCCTGTCGCTTATTTGACAGGAACGAAAGATTTCATGGGCTTAACCTTCGCCGTAAACGAAAATGTTCTGATTCCGCGACCCGATACCGAAATTTTAACAGAAGGCGTCGGAAAATATTTGCGCTCGCTCGGCGATAAAGTCTCTTTCGCAGACTTGGGAACCGGCAGCGGCGCAATTTGCGTTTCGATTCTAAAATTCGTCAAATCTGCGCGGGCTTGCGCTGTCGACATCTCTGCTGAGGCTTTGAACGTCGCTAAACTCAACGCCGCTAAGTTTCACGTCGACGACAGAGCCGAATTCTTTTGCGGCGATTTGTTCGCGCCGGTCGAAGGCAAAACTTTTAACGCAATCGTCTCGAATCCGCCGTATATCCCGACAAATGATTTAAAAACTTTGCAATCTGAAGTTAAACGCGAACCGAGACTTGCTTTAGATGGCGGAGACGACGGTTTGAACTTTTATCGACGAATTATTTCCGACGCGCCGCGATTTTTGGTCAGCGGCGGGCTTTTGGCTGTCGAAATCGGCATTAATCAGGCTCAAGCCGTCAAATCTTTGGCGGAGGCGGCAAATTTCGTCGACATTCAAATTTTTAAGGACTTGGCGGGCATTGAACGCGTCGTTGCCGGATTTTCCGCTTGACTTAGCGTCAACTTCATGTGATAAACTGCCGCAGGTGATGTTATGAACCGCAGAGAATTTTTGAAACTCGGCTTGACGCTCGCGATTGGAGGTTTTGCAATGACGGCTGACGCGAAAACAAAAATTTTGCCGCGAAAAATCGATTTTCATGCGCACGCGATACTTCCGGGCTACGTCGACGCGCTGAAAAGCTTAAAAATCGACGCGGAGGCTGAAGAAGGCTTTCCGTTGCCGAAATGGAACGTCGAATCGCATTTGGAGTTCATGAACGCGGCGAAAACAGATTTTACGGTACTTTCAATGGCGACGCCGCATATTTCTGACAAATCGGCGGCACGGGAAATAAATTTTGAGTTTTCGGAGCTTTGCAGACGATTTCCGACGAAATTTGGATTCGCAGCGACGCTTCCACTGCCGAAAATCGAAGAATCAATCGAAGAATTTCACTTCGCGACGGAAAAATTGGGCGCATTGGGCGTGAAAGTAGCGAGCAATTCTGACGGCGTGTATCTTGGCGACGAAAAACTTGACCCAATCTTTGCGGAGCTGAACAAATCGGGCGCGATTGTGATAATTCATCCGAGCCCGGCGCGATTATTGCCGCGTGAAGGCGTCGTGACGGGCAAAGTCATGGCATTGTTTGAATATCCCGCCGATACGACGCGCGCAGTCTTGAATATGCTTGCGAACGGCACGCTTGAAAAATTTCCGCGCTTAAAAGTCGTAATTCCGCATTGCGGGTCGTTTTTGCCGTACATGAAGCAGCGAGCAGGCGCGATGTTCCAAATGTTGGCGTCGATGAACTTAATGGAGCCCGTAAATTTCGACGCGAGCATAAAAAAATTATTTTTCGACACGGCGGGCGACCCGATGCCGGAACAATTTGACATTTTATTGAAAATCGCGCGTCCAGACCAAATAATTTTCGGAACGGATTATCCTTACGTGCCCGCGCAGGTAGTTTTGGGCAGGAAAAAGCTTTTCGACGCGGAATTGGCACGACGAGGCTTGACGGAGAAAATTTACGTCGAAAATGCTAAAATTTTATTGGGAGGTTGAGCTTTGAAGAAATTTTTAGCGATATTGGGAGTGATTTTGATGATAACGGCGACTGCGAGCGCGAAATCGGTACGAACGCCCGAAGGAAATATGCCGCGCGTGCAATGGGCGGTTGTCGAATCGAATTCGGGCGAAATGTCACGTATGATTGAAATCGGCGCGCGAGTTTTGGCTCCGACGACGGCAAAAGAGGCTGGAACCTACGCACTTTACGGCGCGATTGAAAAAAATAACCCGAATTTGATGCGCTTGCTTGAAATTTACGCGAGCGACGAAGCATATCGCATTCACAGCACGAGCGAAGCATTCCAGCAGTATCGAGCCGAGCGTTTGCCGTATCTTGCGGGCTTGAAGCTGTTGCCGGTCAACGGAATTGTGCTTGAGCAAAAAAATCGCGGCGTAGGAACGATTGCGGTAACAAATCGCTTTGAAATTGCGCCCTTCGACCTTGCGACGTTCCAAAAATTAATTTCGGACGAGGCAATCCGCGCAGTTCGCGAAGATTCGGGCGTCATGGGCGCGTTTGTCACGGCAGAGCAGCCAAATCCGAACATTTTGCACACGATGATAATTTTCGCCGATGAAAACGCCGCACAAAAGTATTTTTCGTCGAATGAGTACAAAAATTACCGAAAACAAGTCGAAAAGCTGATTCAAGCCGAAAAAAAGATTGATTATGCGCCGACAAAGATTCAGCTGTCGGAAAAATTTTGATTAGGAGGAATTAATTATGCCGTTGATTTCAATCGATGCGGCTCACCCGACCAAGGAGCAAAAGGAAAAACTTATCGCGGGGCTGACGAAGACCGCCAGCGACATTTTGGGCGTGGAAGAAAAATATTTCTACGTCCTTGTCAAGGAAAACGACCTCGATAACTGGGGCGTGGGCGGCAAAACGTTGTCGCAGTTCTTCGCCGAGCAGAAAAAGTAATTTTTAAGCAGTAAGGAAGTCCGTCACGGAAATTTTGTGACGGATTTTTTTGTTTTTGCTATAATCTGCGCGGGAGTGATTGATTTGCAGACAAAAATTTTGAAACCGACGGAAAAAAACTTGCAAATGGCGGCTGAATTGATACGAAACGGTGAATTGGTGGCATTTCCGACGGAAACGGTCTACGGATTGGGCGCGGACGGGCTAAACGCGGCGGCTTGTCAAAAAATATTCGCGGCAAAGGGCAGACCGAGCGATAAACCGCTTAGTTTGCACGTTGCGAGCCTTGAAATGGTCGAATGCGTCGCAAAAATATCTGCGCGGGCGGAAAAATTATTCGCGGCGTTTTGCCCCGGTGCCTTGACGATAATTCTGCCTAAGAATAAAATTGTATCCGACTTCGTGACGGGCGGACGACCCAGCGTGGGGATAAGATTTCCTGCAAACGACGTTGCATTGGGGCTGATACGGCTTGCGGGCAGTCCGATAGCGGCACCGAGCGCGAATTTATCTGGAAAAACGCCTCCGAAGACCGCGCAGGAAGTTTTTGACAACTTATCGGGTCGCGTCGAAGTGATTTTGGACGGCGGAGCTTGCAAATTCGGAATTTCGTCGACGATAATCGATTTGACGACTTCGGAGCCGAAAATTTTGCGTCACGGAGCGATTTCGGCAGAAAAATTATTGGAGGAGCTTTTATGAGCAAAATCGAGCGCAACAAGCTTGCAATGAAACGATTTGAGACGTGCATTAACACGAACGACAAAATTTTGGCGGAAGAACTTATCGACGCGTCCGCAGAATTCACGACGCCGGTATCTGACAAGCCGCTTTACGGCGGCGCGGGCTATTTGAGCGTCGTTGAGCTTATGCGGCAAAGTTTTTCGGACATTCGCTGGGAAATCGTCGACATGACGGCGGAAAACGACAAAATTGCGGTGCATTGGACTTGCAGCGGCACGCACGACGGAAATTTTATGGGACTTGCGCCGACTGGCAAGAAATTTTCGTTCAGCGTCATGAATTTCTACTATTTCAACGACGCGGGCAAAATAATCAATGATGTGGCGGCTGAAGGGCTGTTCGGATTGATGACGGCTCTTGGTTTGATTAAATAGGTTAGTAGGTTAATAGGTCAATAGGTTAGCAGGTTATTAGTTCTACTCACCTACTTCCCTACTTCCCTAATTCCCTAAAATGGAGGTTACGGCATGAATTTACTTGAAGGCTTGAAAAAGGATTCTGAACTCTTCGCGGCGGTGGAAAACGAACTCAATCGCCAGCGCAACAAGTTGGAGCTTATCGCTTCGGAAAATATCGTGAGCAAAGCGGTAATGGAGGCGCAAGGTTCGGTTTTGACGAACAAATACGCCGAAGGTTACCCCGGCAAGCGTTATTACGGCGGCTGCGAGTTCGTCGACGTGGCGGAACAGCTTGCGATTGACCGCGCGAAGCAACTTTTCGACTGCGAATACGCAAATGTCCAGCCGCATTCGGGCGCGCAGGCTAATACGGCGGTATATTTCGCGCTTGCGACGCCCGGCGATACGATTATGGGCATGAATTTGACGGACGGCGGGCATTTGACGCACGGAAGCCCCGTAAACATGAGCGGAAAGTACTTTAAAATCGTTCCGTACGGAGTTAGCCGCGAAACCGAGACGATTGACTATGATTTACTGGAAAAAATCGCGCAGGAGTGCAAACCGCGCATAATTGTTGCGGGCGCGTCGGCATATTCGCGGATAATTGACTTTGAACGCCTTTCCGAGATTTCAAAACGTGTCGGAGCGTACCTTATGGTCGATATGGCGCACATTGCGGGGCTTGTAGCGGCGGGATTGCATCCCAGTCCGTTGCCTTACGCCGATGTAGTGACTTCGACGACGCACAAGACGCTTAGAGGTCCCAGAGGCGGCTTGATTCTGTGCAAAGACGCGGAATTCGGCAAACAGTTCAACAAAGCGATTTTCCCCGGCACGCAAGGCGGCCCGCTCATGCACGTCATTGCGGCGAAGGCTGTGGCGTTTTTCGAGGCACTTCAGCCCGAATTCAAAGAATATGCCGCGCAGATTATCAAGAACGCGAAAATTTTGGCTGAAACGCTGACGGCGGACGGATTTAGGATAGTTTCGGGCGGCACGGACAATCATTTAATGCTTGTCGACCTTACGAGCAAGAATATCACGGGCAAAGAGGCGCAAAACGTGCTTGACGAGGTAAATATCACGGCGAACAAGAACACAATCCCGTTTGAGCCGCGATCTCCGTTCGTGACGAGCGGTTTGCGGCTTGGAAGCCCCGCATTGACGACGCGCGGCTTTTTGGAAGACGACATGCGCGAAGTTGCCGACATTATCGCGTTGGTTTTGGACAATCCGACCGACGAGGGCAAAAAAATTCTGGCGCGTGAACGAGTCGCCGCGCTCTGCAAAAAATATCCGTTGTACTGATGATTGCTCCGCAACTCTTTGAGCAAATCGAAGACTATCTGGAACGTCATTGCCTGGACAAAAGGTGGATTAACTATCGCAAGCGGCTTGGCAAGCCTGTCGACCTGCACAAAGTCGCAAGTCTTAAAAATCTTATCAGTCAAATTGAATATAATGAGGGACGCACGCCCGAAAACGACAGAAATCTGGAAATTATCGTTTCCAACATGAAAAGTGGCAGAAATACGTTTCCGGCGCAGTTGGGCAACGAACCTTTGCCGATAACCGACGCCGAACGCGCCAAAACTTTGTTGACGCACCGAAATTACTTTGCAAACTGCCTTTTCGACATCATGAAGCAAAAAAATTTCACGGACGCTGAAGTTTCTGCCCGCGCCCGCGTCGACGCCGCGATTTTTACTTTACTTCGCAACGACAAGCGATATATCCCCGAAGAAAGCACGATTTTTGCGTTATTGTTCGGGCTTGAGCTGAATCTCACGAAAGCGAACTCGTTAATGCACCGCGCGAATGTTTATCTTTCCGAAAAAGTTTGGGAGGAAGTCCTGATCGGCTTTTTTTTGGACAACGGCGTTTACAATCTGTCGATCGTCGACGAAGTTTTTAAAAATTACGGGCTTGCGCCTTTAAAAGTAACGGAAAATTTTTCAAATCGTCCAATAAAAAAGCCGCCTCGCGAAGACGACTTGTTTGACCGAATAGATCTGTACCTTGAAGAAAATTTCCGCGACATGTCGGGTCTTGAGGCGGCGAAAAAGCGCGGAATAAAGTTTTCGTACAGCGCAAGTCCTCTTGGCGATCCGGAAGAATCTTTGAAGACTTTCGAGGTTATTATTCGCAAGCTCAAGGACAAAATCGGGCTTGCGGGCAGTTTTTTTTCGGATTATCTGTTCAAACTCATAAAGCAAAAAAATTTGACGGACGTGGAAGTTTACAAGGCGGCACACTTGGACAGGCGCGTCTTTTCCAAAATTCGCAACGAACGCAACAACTACATGCCCGCGAAGAAGACCGTTTTGGCGATTGCCTTCGCGATGAAGCTTGATTTCAAGGAAACGAACACTTTGCTGGCGCGGGCGGGCTATTTTTTAAGCAGCGGGCGCAAGGAAGACGTTATCGCGGCATATTTCATTGAAAATCAGATTTACGACCTGTTTTTGATTAACGAAGTGCTTGATTATTATGATTGTCCGCTAATCGGCGACTGAACGGAAAGGAGCGCGACTTTTGGACTTAGATTATCTGATATTTTTGCAAGGATTGCGCGAAGATTGGGGCGGCGAAGGATTTTTCACGCTGATTTCCGCGATTCCGACGAATCCGCTGACGGCGGCGATACCGGCGATACTTTTTTGGTGTTTCAACAAAAACGCGGGCATATTTCTGCTTTTCAGCGCGACGTGCGGGCGCGTGATTAACGAATTGATAAAAGGCACGCTGTGCGTCTACCGACCGTGGTTCAAAGACGCGGCGTTGGCACCTTCGGCGGAGGCTATGGCAAAAGCGTCGGAGTTTTCGTTTCCGAGCGGGCACACGCAATTTGCGACGGCAATTTACGGCGGTTTGGCGTTTTTTTACCGAAAAAAATTCCCGTGGCTGATAATTCCCTGCGCGGCGATAATTTTGGCGGTGGCGTTCAGCAGAAACTTTTTGGGCGTGCACACGCCGCAGGACGTTCTGTTCGCGATAGCGTATTCGGTCGGACTGTTGTTCGCGGCGGAAAGATTATTCGCGTGGATTGGGCGCGACAGGGAGCGGCAAGTTTTATTTTTCCTTGGCGGGATGTTGACGGTCGCGATTGTATTCCTGTGGCTGTATTTCAAGCCGTACCCCGAAGATTTTATGGACGGGCAGCTGATTGTGGACCCGACGGATGCGCGGGCGGCCGCTTTCGACGCGTTGGGCTTCGGATTGGCATTTTTTTTGGGCTGGTTCCTTGAGCTTAGGTTTATAAATTTCAAAACGAACGTCCCGCAAAAAGAAAAACTCTGGCGCGTGATAATCGGCTTCGCAATTTTGGGCGTAATCGCTGTGATTTTCTATCCGCTGATGAAAATTTTGTTCAGCGTCGAGACTTACAAGTTTTTCAAGGCATTTCTGCCGTTCTTTTCGATTTTGTTCGTGATACCGCTGATTTTCACGAAGGTTGAGAAAAAATTCAAACGATGACAAAAAAATTCCCTCCGCCGAGTTTCTGACGGAGGGTTTTTTTATTTGTCGTTGGGTTTTAGTCGTGTAATGTGGAAAATTCCCGTCGTGACTTCTTTTCTGTGACAATGCGGGCACTCGTTGGCGATAATGCCGGTGTATCCGCAAACGGGATCGCGGTCGACGGGGTGATTTATGCTGAAGTAGCCCATATCGGCGTCATGCATTGCGCGAACCAGAGCTTCAAACGCGGAAAGATTTTTCGTGGGGTCGCCGTCCATTTCGATGTAGGCGATGTGTCCCGCGTTGCAAAGCGCGTGATAGGGAGCCTCAATGCGAATCTTGTCGCCGGCGCAAATGGGAAAATAAACGGGCACGTGGCTTGAATTGGTCATATAAGGTCGGTCGGTGACGCCTTTTATGACGCCGTAGACTTTGCGATTGGCGCGCTGAAATTGTCCGGCAGTCGATTCGGCGGGCGTCCCGAAGGTCGTCCAATTTCGCCGTTCGAGCTTCGTGTATTCGTCGGTGCGTTCGCGAAGGTGCCCGACGATTTTCAAGCCGAGTTGCTGAGCGTCGTCGCTTTGCCCGTGGTGCTTGCCCGTGAGCGCAACCAGACATTCCGCAAGCCCGCAAAAACCGATTGAGTAGCTGGCGTGCTTAAGAACGTCTTTAATCTTGTCGGTCGGCTTGAGTTTTTCGGAATCCATCCAGACGCCCTGCCCCATGAGGAACGGAAAATTGTATACGTGCTTCTCCTCAATGGTCTTGAGCCGGCACAACAAATAATCGTGACAAAGCGTTATGTACTTGTCATAGAGCGCGAAAAACTTTTCAAGGTCGCCGTTTGATTCAAGCGCGAGTTTCGGCAAGTTAATCGTCACGAAGGCAAAATTACCGCGACTGCCCGATTCTTCACGCCCGTTGACGTTTGACATGACACGTGTCCGGCACCCCATGGTAGCAACGCAACTGTTGTAATCGCCGGGCTTGTAGTATTGCAAGTTGTACGGTGCGTCGATGTTCACGAAGTTGGGAAAGAGCCGCTTGGCACTGACCTTGCAGGCTTGGCGGAATAAATCATAATTCGGGTCGTCGACGTTGTAATTGACGCCCGCCTTGAGCTGAAAGACGCTAATCGGGAAAATTGGTGTTTCGCCGTTGCCGAGCCCCGCGTCGATAGCGTTCAAGACTTCGCGAATCGCCAAACGACCTTCGGGGCTGGTGTCCATGCCGTAGTTGATTGAGCTGAACGGGACTTGCGCGCCCGCCCGGCTGTGCAGCGTGTTAAAGTTGTGAATCAAAGCCTCCATTGCCTGATGAGTTTCTTCGGCAACGTCCGCGCACGCCTGCCGATAAATTTTCGCCGCGAGATCTGCTGAGCCGACGACTTGCGTTAAATTGTCAACGGCGGCGGGATTGTCACCTTCCGAATAAGTGCAAACATTAAAATCAATATCGCCCGTCGCTTGCACGCCGCAGAATGCGCAGGCGCGGTTCACCTCGTCGCGGATCGCCCGCTTGAAAGATTTTTTTACACCTTCAGCCATCGCATAATCGAAGGCGTTTATGCTCTGACCGCCCACTTTAAATTTTAAAGCCGACTATATCTCTGCCTCAAGAGTTCAAAGTTGAGGCACTCCATTTTCACGGCGCGTACCAATAGCGCAGTTACGATACTCGGTTACTCTCGATTAATCGGTTGATAAATCCGAAGCCCTTTTGCGGTCGATAGCCTTTCTCTAGTCAGTTGACCTGCTGTCAAGTTTTGAAGACGATTTGACACTTTGAATGTTGCGACCGGGAGTTTGTTTGTAATAACGGCAATACAAAGTTTGACGCGGAATTTCGAGAAGAGACGAAAGTTCTTTCAAAGTTCCTTCGTATGATTCGCCGTTACTTAACGTAACTATAAAAATTTTATCTGTACGATTGCCGTGTCCGTTTTTGAAGGCACGTTTTAAATTTTCCGACTGTGTTGAAAACTGCAGATTGCTTATATCGTAATTCAGCGGATTGTCGTCTATGTGTTCCAATACTTTAAATTCGCCATTATTTATGTAAGCCAACGCCAAAAGATGATGCAATAAAAATTTTCTGTTTGACGAAGTATCTTTGGTCTCCAAAGTAACGTAAGGATAATTACGCTTGTGAAAAGACAATTTTTTTATATGTCCTGTCTTCATGTTCACAACATCATAGCCGACAAGGCAATAAAAATCTTTAACGTTAACAAAACCGTACAACGAGCTGATTTGAACCGGCGCAAAATTCTTTAAATCTGTCAACGAAAGCTCCTCCTTTCCGAGATTTTTGACAGCGTGGCACAGGATTATTCGGTTGCGGTGTAAAACAACCGACCTTCCCTGTCAGCCTCCTCATTAATCACCATTTCCTGTGATTGCTGAACCGCTGAGGAGACACCCTTCGGTAAAAGGTTAACGGAGAGTTTGTTCATCCGCATCACTGCGGAAGTGTCCCGCGTTGAAACATATCATTCTGGTTGCTCTGAATGGCAATGCAAGCCAATGACGCGTAGGAGCGAATCGAGTTGGGCTCGCGAAGGAAGCCGTGCCCCGTCGAGAAGCCGCCGTGGAAAAGTTTCAGCAAGTCGATTTGACAACAGTTGAATGTTATTAAACTGAAATCCTTGTCCGTAATTTTGACTATATCACAGTCTCTTTCGAGACCCCGGGCACTTCGGAGTGCGGAATTTCACCGCAAACCTACTCTACTTGCCTCTCGGCTTTCGATAGTCGATTGACTTTACCTTTCAAGTCAACAACGGAGACTATGCCGCAACTTTTAAATTCGGAAACATTTTCACCGTTCAAAAATTTGACAATATGATTATAGACCCACGATAAAGACTTTCCTGTCAATGCTGTCAATTCCGACATCATATATTCTTGACCGTGTATATCGTGAATCTCGAAACGGTAACGTGGATTTCTTTTTCCTGAAAAACATCCCGACGCAAGTTGCCCCGCAGAAATATTTCTTGCAGTTTTGTTTCTAAATTCTTCGCTGTTCCAACGAGCAGAATTATTGGCAGAAACATTATTCAATCCCTTTTCACGAGCTCTGCAATTATTTTCTGAACAAGTAACCCACTCAAGGTTTTCGGCGTTATTATTGAAGTGGTTACCGTTCAAGTGATCTACGTCCAATTCGGAATAATTGTCGGGCGGATTGCAAAAAAGATATGCCACAAGCCGATGAACTTTAAATCTTTTAGGTTTGCCGTCAATTCTTAATGTCACTTGAGCGTAAGCACTGTGGCAGTCGGGATTAAGAAATTTATCGGTTAAGTTTGAATAAATTCTTCCGTCAGAGTAAACGAGATAATCATAAAATTTTTTAGTTGCCATTGGGCATAACCTCCTTTCCTCAAAAGGTCTTAGCACAGGATTCGCTTTAAAGCATTCCCTGTCAGCCCTGCCGCGAATTGCCATTTCCTGCAATGCCGTTAAACGTCGGCAGGACACCCCAAATTTTTGGGTTCACCCGGTTTTCATCAGCGCGTCGCCACGCTGCGCCACGACTTTTCATGGATGTGGATCCAGTTTTCCTTGTCTGCCTGCACGAATTCTTCGGGCAAGACGTAGTTGTCGACGAAGTACTTGGAGCTTTCCGCGCCGAGCTTGAGCATGATGCCCATTGATGCGTCGGTGTTGATGTTGGCGTTGTCGCGCTTGAGGTCGATGTCAACGCTGTCGGCGAAGAAAATATCGCGGTAGGTGTCCATGAGCTTTTTCTGAGCGGCGCGACGCTGAGAATGTTTTTGCCGATAAACGATGAACTGCTTTGCAACGTCGAAGAAACCGTGCGCCATTAAGGATTTCTCGACCTGATCTTGAATCGCCTCGACGCCGATGATTTCGTTTTCGGCAATCGCTTGTTCAACCGAAGTCGTCACGCGTTCCAGATCGTCGTCTGAGAGCTTGTCGGCAGGCGTCGACGCGTCACGGTTTGCGCCGGCTATCGCGCCGTAGATTTTTTCACGGTTGTAATTGACGCGTTGACCCGATCGCTTGCGAACTTTAAGTAACTGCATGTGAATCCCTCCTTTCAAATTAAGTGGCGCGATTATAGCATTGGGTAACGACATTGTGAAACGCTTGAATTTGTTGGCGGCAAATCGTGGAAGGGCTTTTTGGACGTTGAGGCAATGCGATTTCACAAGCGGCACATACTCGGCAAACGACGGCGGAGGCAAAAAAATTTTTTTAGTCAAGCGTGACGACGGAACCCGTTGATAATCTGCGCGAACAGTGACGTATGAAGTCTTCGCCCGAACAATGACACGGCAAAATTTTTTTCACGCCCAAAATTTTCAGCTCGGCAAGCGTCCGCGAAATTCTGTCCGGCGTCGCGCCCGTCAAGTGGAGCCCGCCAATCACGCCCGTTACCGGCAAAGCAAATCGCTCGCGCACGTCGGCAACGATATTTGCAACACCCGAATGTGCGCACGCCATCACGACCGTCAAGCCGTCGACGCCGCGCACAACCAAAGCAATCTCGTCGCTGAAGTCGTCGGGGATTTTTTTCGCGCCGCGAACAAATTTCGTCGGAATCGTCTCAAAAGCGTAACGCCGCTTGAAATTCCCGACAAGCCACGCCTGCGCGTCAAGTTCAATCACGTTGCGACAAACTTTCTGTTCAATGTCACGCGCCGCCAAAAATTTTTCGTCGAAGCCGCAACCGCGATACTTAAAGCCGTCGCCGTCACGAGAAAATTTTTCTTCCCAAAAGTTTACGCCCGTGAAGACCGTCTCAATCGCCGCGCTGTCAGAAAGTTTCGGGAAGCCGCCCGCGTGGTCGTAATGCGAATGACTAAGCACCGCAACTTTCACGCCGCTCAGGTCGATGCCAAAAATTTTTGCGTTGTCGAACGCCGCGCCCGTGTGTCCGCAGTCGAAGACAAATTTCGTCCGCTCCGTCTCCGCGAAAAAGCTCAGCCCGTGCTCCGCCGCAAGCGTCGAGCCGTCGGGCGTCGTGTTTTCAATCAGCACCGTCATTTTCATTTCAATCACTCCAATTTTGTCCTTGCATATTTTTTTCAGGTAAGGTACAATGCACCCAAAATTGTAACGAGGTGAACCGATTTGCGCAAAATCTTTTTTCTGACGGCACTGCTGATGATGATTCTTACGGCTACCGCCTTCGCCGAGGAAGTCGCAGAACCCGCCGCCGAGCCTGCTGCCGATCCCGCCGTTGCCGAGATGAGCGACGAGCCGTACATCTACACGAGCGAGGATTTTCAGTACTCAATCGCTTGTCCGATTAAGCCGCTTGCCGTCGTCCAAAATCCTTGGCAGGATCCCGAAAAGCGCGGCGAAATGCTTGTCTTTGCCAACGACGGCTGGACTGTTCAATACGCCTACCTGATTCAAGTCAACGCCTTCGACAGCGACAAAATCCCCGACTTCAACAAAGCAGACAAAAAGACGATTGACGAATACCTTGAGGCTCTCAAGAAAACCAACGGCTTCGGACAGGCGGAACTCGTCGGCATAACCAAGGACAACAAGGGCATCTACGCCGTCACCGCCGAAACAATCGAAGTCCTCAACAAAGAGACCGGCGAAGTCGAAGGCGAATTCGTTGCCGACAGACAGGACGTTTACACGTTCTTCCGCACGCCCGCAGGTCGTTGCGTGAGCATTCAGCTCTTGACCGTCAACATGGACAAAGTCTTCGTCGACACCTACCGCTACGGCGTCGCGTCTTTCAAGGACAACTCCGTCGCCGACAAGAAGTCCAAAGACAAAAAATCTAAGGACAAGAAAGACAAAAAGGACAAGAAGGATAAAAAAGACAAAGACAAAAAAGACAAGCAGTCCAAGGACAAAAAATCCAAGGACGAAAAATAATTCCGATTGACAAAGCATTTGCCGTGTGGTATAAATGACAACGGTTTTACCACAGGGGTATCGCCAAGTTGGTAAGGCACCAGACTCTGAATCTGGCATGCGTTGGTTCGAGTCCAGCTACCCCTGCCAATCAGAAATTTCAAGCCTGCGTCTTAAACGGCGCGGGCTTTATTCGTTAAGGGAGGTTGAGAGTATGGAAGAAGCAATGGTATCGCCGATGATTTCGAGTGCACTTAATTTCCTTGCGCTGGGCTTGAGCGTCGTGTTGCTGTTCGTCGCCGCGTACCTTTGGTCAAGCAACAGCAACAAGTCCGCACAAATCGCAAAACTTCAATCGGACGTGCAAACCATGAAAAAAAAGTTGAGCCGTGTTGAAGAAAAAGTCAATCAGTTGCGTGAGCCGACGGTCGTTTCCGAAGTCCCGCAAGTGGAGCCGTTCGGTTTGGATTTATCGGAGCCGCGTCCGCTGAATATCACGCCGCTTGCCCCGCAAGACCCGTGGATGGATTTCGTTGCCGATTACAACAAACTCGCGGTGGAAATGGCGAAACCCGGTCAGTTGACGCGCTGTGAACAATTCGTTCGCGAACACAAGTTGCGGGCTTTGACTTACGGCGGCGCGATGACTTTCCGCCCCGCAATCGACGTGCGCGACAGCAGTTATTGGGCGTTCAAATGTGCGGGCGAAGAATTTGCCGTCGTGCCCAACCCCATGAATCCTTGCGACGAGGAACTTCACGAACACGGCGGCATGAAGGAAATTTACGCACTAAACTACCAAAACGGCGTCTATCGCAAGTATTCTGTCAAGTTGCCCGCAATTTTCGAGCACGACCACGAAAAAGGTTGGACGCTCAAAAATCCGGGCGTCGTGAATTTGGAGCGAAATTAAATGAAAAAATTTTTACTTATAATCTTGCCGCTTATAATCTTGCCGCTTATAACGGGTTGCGGCGAAGTCAAACAAGTGCAAGCCGATGTTCCGCCGCCGCCCGACCCGATTGAAACGACTTTGCAATCAATGACGCTCGCCGAAAAAGTCGGGCAGATGGTGATGATCGGCTTTTACGGCACCGAACTCAATGACGACGTTGTTTACTTGATGAATAACTTTCACTTCGGCGGCGTGATTTTTTTTGACAGGAACCTTGAGACTGTCGCGCAGACAAAAAAGCTCGCCGACGACATAAAAGCCGTCGCCAATCAAAAGGCGCCATTGTTCTTCGCTATCGACGAGGAAGGCGGACGCGTCGCGCGCGGCAGACACATGTTTGAAGTCGCGCCGTCACAGGAAAGCATCGGGCAAAGCGGCGACCCCGCCAACGCAACCTATTGGGCGCGCCACAACTCAAACATCCTGCGCAGTATCGGTATCAACTTAAACTTCGCGCCCGTGGCTGACGTTGGCAGTAAAGACACGCGTTCCTTCGGCGACAACGCGCAGGTCGTTGCCAACTTCGTCGACGCCGCCGCGCAGGGCTACGAATCGGAAAATTTTCTTTACACGCTCAAGCACTTCCCCGGAATCGGCAAGAGCAAGATTGACCCGCACAAAGACATTTCCGCCGTCGAATCCGACAAAGCGACGCTTGACGCCGAAGATTTGCCGCCGTTCGTGAAAATCATTCGCGGGCACGACAATTCAAAATTCATGATTATGATCGGGCATCTTCGTTACGACGCGCTTGACCCCGTAAACTCCGCGAGCCTGTCGCCCGCCGTCATGACCGGGCTTTTGCGCAATGAGTTGGGCTATTCGGGCGTCGTCGTCACCGACGATTTGGAAATGGGCGCGATTAAAAACAATACCGACTTGCCGAGTCTTGGCGTCAAAATGATTTTGGCGGGCGGCGACATCGCGCTTGTTTGTCACAACTACGAAAGTCAGCAAATCGTTTACAACAGCATTCTCGACGCCGTAAAGCGCGGAGAAATTTCCGAAGCGCGTATCGACGAATCCGTTCGCCGTATCCTCAAGATGAAGGCGCATTTGCAATGAAAATTTCAATCGTGCAATTCAAATCGACGTTGGGAGCGGTCGACGAAAACTTTGCGACGGCAGCGCGGCTTATCGAATCTGCGCGGGCATCCGACGTGATAATTTTGCCCGAACTTTGGTCGACGGGCTATTACCCCAAGCCCGTTGAAGGTTTCGCGGACAGCGGCGGGCGGCGCACAACCGATTTCATCTGCGCGGCGGCAAAAAAATTTTCTGTGAACATAATCGGAGGATCCGTTATCGTCGAAAACGGCGGCAAGATTTTCAACCGTTGTCTCGTGGCGAATCGGCGCGGGGAAATCGTCGCGGCTTACGACAAAACGCACCTTTTCAGCTTCGCCGACGAGGATAAAGTTTTCAGCGCAGGCGACAAAGTTGCGACGGTCGAGCTTGACGGCGTGCGTTGCGGCTTGGCAATTTGCTACGATTTGCGTTTCCCCGAATTCATGCGCAAGCTTGCCGTGGCGGGTGCGGAAATTATTTTCATTCCCGCCGCTTGGAGCCTCAAACGTTTGACGCCGCGCAGGATTTTGACGAAGGCACGCGCGATTGAAAATCAAGTTTTCGTCGTCTTCGCGAACAGCGCGGGCGTTTCCGAAGTCGTCAATCCCCTCGGCGAAGTCGTTACCGAAAGCGGGCGCGGCAAAGAAATTTTGACAGCGACAATCGACCTGCACGAACGAATAAAAATTCTCGCGACGATGAATATCCTCGCCGACAGAAACTTGAATATCGATTAAAAATTTCTCCCCGACATTGAATCGGGGATTTTTTTTGCGCAAATGCGGCGTCAATGTTAAGATAATCAAAAACTTTCGGGAAGGCGGCGGGCTTATGACCATTGACGAACTGCTTGACATCTACGAAAAAGATTTTGCAATGACTGAAGTCGAAAAGGGCGAACGCTTTGAACGGCTCATGCGAAATTTTTTGCTGACTTATCCCGCTTGGCGCGGAAAAATCGCCGAAGCTTGGCTCTGGAAAGATTTTCCCTTCCGGCACGACCTCGGAACGAAAGATCTCGGCATTGACATCGTTGCCAAGACCGTCGACGGCGAATACTGGGCGGCTCAATGCAAGTTCTACGCCGACACTACGCCCATAACGAAGGAAGCCGTCGACTCGTTTGTATCGAACAGCGGACGCACCTTCGACGGCGACAAGAAGTTTTCGCGGCGGCTGTGGATTTCGACGACCGACAACTTCACCGACAACGCCCGCGAAATGTTGAAGAATCAATCGCCCGCCGTTGAAGTCATCAATCTTGAGTTCTTGCGGCGTCCTCAAGTCAACTGGATTCTGCTCGACAACGGTTTTGCGCGGCGCGAAGCTCGTATCATCAAAAAATTGCGCGACTATCAGTGGGAAGCTCTCTATAAAGCGCGTGCTCACTATCAAAAACACGATCGCGGACGGCTTATCATGGCTTGCGGCACCGGTAAAACCTTCACCGCGCTGAAAATCGCCGAAGATCTCGCACCCGACGGTTTGATTTTGTTTTTGGTGCCGTCAATCTCGCTTTTAAGTCAAACGCTCGAAGAATGGGCTGCCAATTCCGTCAAGCCGCTTAATGCCGTGTGCGTTTGCTCCGACGAAACCGCCGCGCAGGACGCCGACGAAATTACCGATGTCAGCCTGCCGTTCAAAGCGACGACCGACAAAGACAAAATCGCTGACGCGTTGACGCACTTGCCCGCCGACCGATTTAACGTCGTATTCTCGACCTATCAATCGCTCGAAAAAGTTTCACTGGCTCAAAAAGATTCGGGCGACACATTTATCTTCGATTTGATTATTTGCGACGAAGCGCACAGGACGACGGGCTCTTCGAAGGACGCCAAAACCCAATTCACAGCCGTGCACGATGATAAAAATATTCGCGGGAAAAAACGCCTCTACATGACAGCCACGCCCAGAATGTTCACTTCCGACGCGCTCAAGAAGGCCGCTGCCAACGACATCAACGTTTGGTCTATGGACGACGAAAAAAACTACGGCAAAGAGTTTTACCGCCTCAGCTTCGGCGACGCCGTTCATCTCAAGAAGATTTTGTCCGATTACAAGGTGCTCGTCCTCACGCTCAACGAAAAAAAATCCGGCGACAAAAAAGCCGACGACGCAACCAAAATCGCAGGCACCATCAACGCCCTCGCCAAGAAAATGACGCACATATCGCAAGGGCTCGCGACCGTCGACCCCGCGCCAATGCATACCGCCGTTGCCTTCTGCCCGACAATCGCCGACTCCAAAACAATCGCCGCAACCTTCGACGTGATAGCCGATACCAAGCGCGACTTGCTTGACGTTAAAGCTGAACACGTCGACGGCTCGCAGAACAGTAGTTTTCGCAACGGTAAACTTTCATGGCTCAAGACCACGCCCGTTGACGGCAACGCCTGCCGAATCCTCACTAATGTCCGTTGCCTGTCCGAAGGTGTCGACGTGCCCGCGCTTGACGCCGTTATCTTCATGGCGTCAAAAAAATCCAAGGTCGAAATCGTTCAAGCCGTCGGGCGCGTCATGCGGCAGGCTAAGCATAAAAATTACGGCTACATAATCATTCCCGTCGTCGTGCCGCTCGATAAAGACCCCGAAGACGAACTTGCCAACAACAAGACTTACAACGTCATTTGGGACGTACTCAACGCCCTGCGCTCGCACGACGGACGAATCGACATTTTTATCGAAGAGCTCAAGTTGCAACGCGCGCGCGGCGAAAAGCCCGCCAACAACGGCGACAGTCACATCATCATCGGCGGCGCGGAAGACGAAAGCGACGATCTGCCCGTTCAAACCGCGCTCAACTTCGGCGAGTGGCAAGATTTCCTTTATGCCCGCATGGTTGAACGCGTCGGCAATCGTCGTTATTGGGAGCAGTGGGCTGCCGACATCGCGCAAATCGCCCAACGCCACACCGACCGTATCAAAGAACTTATCGCCTGCGCGGGCGACGCGCGACGCCAATTCAATAATTTTGTCTTCGACCTGCAACAGAACATCAATCCCGCCGTCAAGCCCGAAGCCGCAGTCGAAATGTTGGCTCAGCATATCGTCAGCCGTCCCGTATTCGACGCGCTCTTTGAAGATTATCCCTTCGTCAAAAACAATCCCGTTTCAAAGGCGTTGGAGAAAATTCTTGCCGCCCTCGACACGCAGAACACCGACGAAGAAGCCGAACGCCTCCAACGCTTTGCCGAATCCGTCCACGAACGTTGCAGTATCATTCACACCGCGCAGGAGAAGCAACAGATTGTCAACGAACTGTACGAAAAATTTTTCCGTATCGCCGTGCCCAAGACCGTCGACCGCCTCGGCATCGTTTACACGCCCGTCGAAGTCGTCGATTTTATCCTGCGCTCCGTCGACGCCGTGTTGAAGAAAAATTTCGGGCGCGGACTCTCCGATAAAAATGTTCACGTCCTCGACCCGTTCGCGGGCACGGGAACTTTTATCGTCCGACTGATTCAAAGCGGCTTGATTAAGCCTCGCGACCTCAAGCGCAAATATCTGTACGAACTTCACGCCAACGAAATTGTCTTGCTCGCCTACTACTTTGCCGCCGTAAATATCGAAGACGTTTACACTTCCGCCGCCGACGCCAAGGATTACGTGCCCTTCAACGGCATTTGCTTCACCGACACCTTTCAGGCTGCCGAAAACGACGAAAACGCCAAGGGGCAGACCGACCTTGAACCGTTTCGCGACACGCTCCATGAAAACGCCGCCCGCGTCAAGGATCAGCTCGCCACGCCAATTACGGTCATTGTAGGGAATCCGCCATATTCCGTCGGGCAACGCTCCGCCAACGACAACAACCAAAATCAATGGTACCCAAAGCTTGAGGTGCGCATTCAAAACACCTACGCCGCAAAGACCGACGCCACACTTAAAGCAAAAGTTTATGACAGCTACGTTAAAGCCTTCCGCTGGGCAAGCGACCGAATCAGCGGCGGCGGCGTTATCGGATTTGTCACCAATGCAACCTGGATTGATAAAGATATATTGAGCGGTTTGAGAGAAAGTTTCGTTAAAGAATTCAGCGCGATATATGTTTTCAATCTGCGCGGCAACGCACGGACTCAAGGCGACCAGCGTCAGCGCGAAAAGGGCAACGTCTTCGGCGAAGGCTCGCGGGCTCCTATTGCCGTCACGATTTTGGTTAAGAACACCGACTATCACGGCGACGCAAAAATTTTCTATCGCGACATCGGCGACTACCTCACGCGCGAACAAAAACTTGAAATCATTGCGCGCACGACCAACGTCCTCGGCGACGACTTCAAGCCCCTCACGCCCAACGACAAGGGCGACTGGATTAATCAGCGCGGCGACGACTTCGATACGTTCATTCCGCTCGCGCCCGAAACAAAATTCGACACGGCGGCGCAAAGTTTCTTCGTGACGTATTCGTTAGGAGTTGCTACCAATCGGGATGTTTGGGTTTACAATTTTTCGCGTTCCGCGCTTGAATCGAACATGCGAACGACGATTGACTATTACAACTCGCACGAGCCGACGGACGTTGATCCAACAAAAATTGTTTGGACGCGGGCGACAAAAAATAATCGCTTTCGCAAACGCGAATATACTTTCAACGCCGCGCAGACTGTCGAGAGCATTTATCGTCCTTTCTGCGAAACAAATTTCTATTATGACAACAATTTAATTGAAGTCGTTGGTACAATGGCAAAACTTTTTCCAGTTGGCAACGAAAATAACATTTTAATTTGTGTTCCAGGATTAGGCGGACGCAGAGGATTTTCCACGATTATTATCAGCAAATTATCCGACTTGAATGTTTTTGAATCGGGCACGCAATGTTTTCCTTTGTATTGGTACGAGGCGGCGGCGCAGGGCGGCTTGTTCGGCGAAAATCTCCGGCGGCGCGACGGCGTGACGGACTTCATCTTGACGCGTGCGCAAAATCAATACGGGTCGGGCGTGACGCGTGAAGACGTGTTCTATTACGTCTACGGATTTTTACATTTGCCGAGCTATCGCGAACGCTTTGCCAACGAGCTGAAGAAATCTTTGCCGCGAATCATTTTGACACCCGACGCGGAAAAATTTTGGGCATTGAGCCGCGCAGGTCGTGCGCTTGCCGATATTCATCTGCATTACGAATCACAGCCGCCCGCGCAGGTTGAAGTTATCGGGGCGGAGCGCGGAAATTTCGCCGTGACGAAACTGAAGCTGTCGAAAGACAAGACGACACTGACTTACAACCGCGACATCACGATAAAAAATATTCCGCCGCGCAGTTTTGAATACGTGGTGAACGGACGGAGCCCGCTTGAATGGATAATCGACCGCTACCAAATAAGAACGGACAAAGCGAGCGGCATCGTCAACGACGCGAACGCTTGGGGGCTTGAACACGACAACCCGCGCTACATTTTGGACTTGATATTGAGCTGTATCACTGTGAGCCTGAAAACTTTGGACATTGTTGAGAATTTTCCCGCCGTGACGTTCTGAACTTAAAAACAAAAAAAATTTCCCCATCCGAACTGGAGGGGGATTTTTTTGGATTTAGCTTAAAAATCTTTGTGCGAATCAGAGCTTTTCGTTTAGAATTTCGGAAAATTATTCGGCAACTCCAACTTAATCGTAATGGGTGCCGCCATGTGTAAAATTCTTTGCAAGAAACTCGGCTTGGGCGCGGTGTCGGTGACGTTGAAATCTTTTTCGTTGCCGTGGAGGACTTCGGTTATTAAAAAATTCAGCGCGTCGTCCTCTGTGCCGAGCCTGTCGATAAGATTATTTGCAAGGGCGGTGCGTGCGTCCAAAATTCTGCCGTCCGCCAATTCGTTGAGATTGGTTGCGTTCGGTCGCGTGATCTTGATGAAGTCGATGAATTCGGCGTGCGCCCCTTTAACGAGCGATTCAAGGTAAAGTTCTTCTTCGGGCGTCATTTCGCGGTAGGGGCTGCCGAGATCTTTCATTTTGCCGGCTTTAATTGTTTTGAAGGAGACGCCAAGCTTTTTGGACAGCTCCGTATAGTTGGGCAGAATCATAATCACGCCGATTGAGCCCGTCCAAGACATTGTGTTGGCGAAAATATAATTTGACGCGGCGGCAATCATGTACGCGCCGGAACAGGCCGTGTCGGCAATGGAAGAAACGACGGGCACGGTGTCGCGCAGGCTGAAAACCAATTTCGCCAATTCCTCACTGGTACCGGCAGTACCGCCCGGAGAATTTATTTTCAGCAGGACGCCTTTGTAATCGGACTTGTTTTTCTGTTTCAATTCGAGCAACGCGCTCTTAAACTTCCGAACGGAATTATCGCCGCCGAATTTTGACGCATCGGAGGTTATTTCGCCGTTCAAGTAGAGCTTTAAAATTTTCTTTTTACCGGAGAAAATGCCCATGTGATAAACCTGCCTTAATGAATCATTTGAAATGATAACGATGCAGGCATTATACAGCAAGCGGGTCGGTTTATCAAAGTCTTGAAAAATTTTTGGGTGGTCGCCAACGGGCGGCATTTTTTTTTGCGCGAAGGTCTGATATAATCTGCGCGTGATTCAAACGAGAGGAAGTGTTCAGAGTGATAAAAATGTTCGTGACGGATATAGACGGAACGCTTTTGCCGACGGGCGGCGCGGTGTCTGCAGGTAACGTGGCGGCGGTTCAGGCGATGGTTGCGGCGGGCGTCAAGGTCGTGGTGGCGACGGGCAGGATGTACGCTGCGGCATTGCCGATAGCGGCTCAACTGGGCGTGCCCGTGCCGATAATCGCATACAACGGCGCGCTGATAAAATCGTCGTCGGGCGAAGAACTTCACGCACAATACATGAACGAGGCGCACGTCTTAAAGCTGATTGACTTTTTCGAGGCGCGTGGTTGGCATTTGCAAAGCTACAACGACGACGTCCTTTACGTGCCCGAACGCAACGACAAAGTGAAATTTTACGAAACGGTCATAAAAGTCACGTCGGTCGAAGTCGGCTGGGACGGACTGCGCGAGCGAGCAAAGAACGTGCCGAAACTTTTGACGGTATCGGACACGCCGGAAGAGGCGATTCACAAGCTCAACGAGGTCACGAAACATTTCGGCGGTCAAGTGGAAATCACGCGTTCGGCGGCGCGCTTCACCGAGTTCATGGCGTTGGGCGTGAGCAAGGCCGGCGCAATTAAAATTTTGGCAGACAAGTACGGCGTCGACCTTTCAGAGGTTTTGGCTATCGGCGATTCGGAAAACGATTTGCCTATGCTGACAACTGCGGGCGTGGGCGTGGCTATGGGCAATGCCGTTGACGCCGTGAAAGCCGTTTGCCCGCGCATAACCGACACTTGCGAGAACGACGGCTTCGCCAAAGCTGTTTACAATTATGTTTTGAAGGATTGATGCCTTATGGAAGATAAAATCACCGATACAAAAGAATTTGCCGACAAATCGCGGATAATAATCGTGACGGGCATGAGCGGCAGCGGCAAAACGCAGGCTTGTCGCTACCTTGAAGACCTTGGCTATTTTTGCGTTGACAACCTGCCGCCCGTGTTCATCCCGAAATTCGTGGAGCTTTGCACGCACGCGGCGGGTCAGTTCAATAAAATGGTTTTCGTCGTGGACACGCGCAGCCGCGAATTCTTCGACGACTTGGTTCAAGTGCTCGACGACATGGACAAAGCAAATCTGGATTACGAAATGCTGTTCATGGACGCGGTTGACGACGTGATAATCCGCCGCTACAAAGAGACGCGCCGACGTCACCCGATGGCTCCTTCGACGCGAATATCCGACGGCGTGTTCAAGGAACGCAAGCGGCTTGAAGGTGTGCGGTCGAAGGCGACGTACATTATCGACACGTCCAACTTGTCCAAAGCCGAATTGCGCGAAAAAATTCAGCGGCTCTTCAGCAACAGCGACGGCGACGCAATGAGCATATCGGTTTTGTCGTTCGGCTTTAAGTTCGGAATGCCGCTCGATGCCGACATGGTGCTTGACGTGCGCTTTCTGCCGAATCCGTTCTACGTGCCGGAAATGCGCCACAAAAGCGGCTCGGTGCCCGAAGTCGCCGCGTATATCGAAGAAAAGCCCGTAACTCAGGACTATCTTAAGCGGCTCGATTCGTTCGTCGATTTCCTCGTCCCGCAATACGTGCGCGAAGGCAAAAGTCAGCTCGTTATCGCAATCGGTTGCACGGGCGGAATGCACCGCTCTGTTTTCGTCGCCAAACACATTTACGACTTGCTTGCCAAAAAAGGCTACTCGGTCAACTTGGAGCACCGCGACTTAATGAAAAACGACGTGTGGGAAGTCTAGGGAGCGACTCATGTTCCATTTACTTAAGTGGCTTTATCCCGGCATGAAGATGAAACGCTGGCTTGCGCTGTTCGCGGTCGGCGTCATGCTGTTCAGCTTTGGCGGCGCGCTCGCAATTAACTACGAATATCTCGGACGCGCAGAGGAAGAAATTTTCATGCTCGTCTGGAGGATTGTCGGCAGTTACAATTACGCGGCGACGACGGTTATCGGCGTCATTATCGTGATAATCGGCGCGTGTATCATGCTGTACGCGACGCGCTCGCTTATTCGTTCGATAATCGCCGTGCTGATTCCCGATCGTTCGGAAAGCCTCATCGACATGATTTATCAAGAACGCAAACTCGGACGCGGCCCGACTGTCACGGTAATCGGCGGCGGTCACGGCTTAAGCGTCCTCCTGCGCGGGATAAAGACGGCAACGAACAACGTATCGGCTGTTGTGACGGTTGCGGACGACGGCGGTTCTTCGGGACGCTTGCGCGAAGAACTCGGCATCATTCCGCCCGGCGACTTGCGTAACTGCTTGGTCGCGCTTGCCGACACCGAACCGCTCATGGAAAAACTTTTTCAGCACCGATTCGGCGGCGACAGCACGCTTGCGGGTCACAGCTTCGGCAACCTGTTTATCGCGGCAATGAACGAAGTCACAGGCGACATGGAGACCGCGCTTAAAGAGTCGTCGAAAGTCTTGGCTGTCAGAGGACGCGTCATACCCGCGAGCAAGGAACACGTTCGCCTTGACGCCGTAATGACGGACGGCACCGTCATCGAAGGCGAATCGCAAATCCCCGAAGCGCATAAAAAAATTCGCCGCGTGCGCCTCTTCCCCGAAAAGGTGCAGGCTGTCCCCGCCGCGCTTGAGGCAATCGAATCAGCCGACGCGATTATCCTCGGTCCGGGCAGTCTTTACACGAGCATCATGCCGAATCTTTTGGTTGACGGCGTCGCCGACGCGCTGAAAAAATCCAAGGCGATTAAGATTTACATTTGTAACGTCCTGACGCAGCCGGGCGAGACCGACAACTACACCGCCGCGCAACACGCCAAGGCTATTCTTGACCACACGGGGCACGGCGCGATTGATTATGTGCTTGTGAACTCCGCGCCGATTCCCGAAAGCATGTGGCGCGGCACAGGTGCGACGCCCGTCACCATTGACGAAGACAAAGTCAACGCGCTGGGCATGGGACTTATCAAGGCGGATTTGATGAGCGAAATGCAAATCGGACGCCACGACCCCGACAAGCTCTGCGCGGCGGTCATGAAGATTATCTACAGCATGGGAGGCAAGAACTGAATGCCGTCATACGCGCAGGATGTCAAAAACGAGTTGGCGCGCAAATTTGTCAAAGAACGCGCTTGCCTCCGTGCCGAGCTGGTTGCGCTGTTGAAAGTCGGCGCGAAAAAAATCGACGGGCGTATCGAGTTTGCAAGTTCCAATGCCGCCGTCGCCCGAAAGGTTATCACGTTGGCGAAAAGATTTTTCCCCGCCGTCAAGCCCGAAGTCGCAGCCGTGCGCCGAACGACTTTGATGAAAAATATGAGCTACGTTGTCCGCTTTATCGCAACAAGCGACGTGTTGAATTTCTTCGCGCCGCCCGACATTGACGACGTGCTTAATCGTCCGCGATTTAAAGTCGCTTACCTGCGTGGCGCGTTTCTTGCAAGGGGCATGGTCAATCGTCCCGAAGCCGAATACTTTTTACAACTCGTGACGACAAAGACGGAGGCTCTTTTCCTGCAAGGGTTGCTTACGGCTCTGGACTTCAACGCGGGCTTTCGTCAACGCAGGAAAGTTTTCTTGGCATTTCTGCGCGGCGGCGATGACGTTTGCGATTTCTTGGGCATGGTCGGCGCGGAAAATGCCGTCGAACGCTTTGAAGTCGCCCGCAACCTTAAGGAAGTCCGTATGCAGGTCAATCGCGTCGTCAACATGGAGACCGCCTCGCTGAACCGTTCCGTCGACGCCGCCCAACGACAGCTTGCCGATATAAAAATCCTTACGACCAACAAAGTGCCCGTCAGTCACTTTTTGCGGGAGGCCATGCAACTGCGCCTTGACAATCCAACCGCTACCGTCGGCGAACTTGCCGAAAAAATTTCAATCACCCGTCCGGGGCTTATGTATCGTTTCAAGTCGATTCACGCCTTGGCAGAAAAATTTCGCAGTAAATGAATTGGAGGTAAAGATATGAGTGGCTTGAGTGCCGCCTTCACGACTGATTTTTTGATTATGTTTGCGTTGATTGCGACGATTCTCGTTATGTTCGGTTTGATATTCAATCTGTATTCGGAGCTGTCAAATATGAAGATGCGCTATCGGCGGATGATGACGGGCGCGGAAGGCGACAGTATTGAACACATGCTTTCCAAACACACGTCCGAAGTCACCGCCGTCGCCGACGAACAAAAGAAGATGCACAACAAAATTTCTATGCTTGAAGAGCTTAACCGCAATTCGTTGGCTCGCGTGGCAATCGTGCACTTCGACGCCTTTGAAAAGACCGGGCAGGGTTTGAGCTGGTGTCTCGCAATCCTCGACAGAAACAACAACGGCATGGTCATTTCTTCAATTTCCGGGCAGGAGAGCGTTCGTTCTTATGCCAAGCCTGTTGAGGACGGGCGCGCGTCTTCCGGCTTCAAATTCACTCGCGAAGAGGAACAGGCACTAAGCCAAGCTATGAAAGGACAAGGAATAAGGAATGACAGATAAAAATCCCAAGCCGCCCGAAAAGGTCACAAGCTACCTTATCAGCATAAAGGGCGGCGACAAAGACCGCACGATTCGATTGTCGTCGGGCACGTTCCGCTTTGCCGTGGCAAGCGTCATGCTCGGCGGTTTGCTCCTAATCGGCACGGCGGCTTACTCTTTTTACAGCACCATGCGTATGCAACGCGACGCCGCCACCATTTACGAAATCGAACAGGCTGCCGAACTCCGTCAGGAACAACTTTTAACGCTGTCGAAAAAAGCGGCGACCCTCAGCGAAACGATTCAGAACCTCGCGCAACAGGAACAGGAATTGCGCATTCAAGCCGGGCTCAATCCGCCCAAAGACGACGCGCCCATTGACGCCTTGCTTGAAAGTATTCAGGCTGATGCCGACGCCGCCGCACAGGCCGCCGAAGAAACTTCAACCGAAGAAACGCCTGCCGATGCCGCACCCGCGCAGGACGATAACGCCGACGCTCACGACGGACAGGGCGGCCCCGTTGAAGAGCTTGACATTGCCGACGTGTCCGAGGCTTTGGACATGTTGGAAGTCAAAGTCAGCTCGCGCAAGGAAAGCCTTGACGACTTCCAAAACTCACTCAAGCAACAGCGCGAACAAATGGCTCGCGGTGCGGCAGTCGCAAGCGGTTACTCGCCGAACTTTGAAAATTATTCGGCGACTGCTCCCGCAGGCTCCGTGCAATTCGATTTCAGCAACGGCTTGCCGATTATCCCTGCGGCGGGCTCAATACCCGCGCCCGGCTCCTTCCCGTTCGATCCGAGTCTTGTCGGCGGCAGCGGCGCGGCCGATTCGCATATCCCGTCCATCTGGCCGACGACGGGCGTTGTGTCTTCGCCTTACGGTTTGCGTTGGGGCGGCACCGACTTCCACCCCGGCATGGACATCGCCAACGACATGGGCACGCCGATTGTCGCCACTGCCGACGGTGTTGTCGAATACGCGGGCTGGAATTCTGGCGGCTACGGCAACATGGTCGACATAAACCACGGCAACGGTATCATGACACGCTACGGTCACGCCTCGCAGGTCGTCGTCAGCACCGGTCAGCAAGTCAAGCGCGGACAACTTATCGCCTACATGGGCTCGACAGGCTTCAGCACGGGGCCGCACGTCCATTACGAAGTGCACGTACACGGCAACCGCGTCAATCCTATCAGCTATCTTTAAGGAGGTTGTATCTTGAAAAATTTTGTCAAGCTTATCAAGCAAGCGCACGAGGAAAGATTTTCTGTCATCATGAACAAAATCGTTACAAAGAAAATTCCCGTCGCGTTCCTGTCCGTCGCGCCGACTGCTCAAGCCGTCGCGATTGTGCAGAATCTGCGCAGGCAAGGGCTCAACGTCACGAATCTTTTCGTCGTCGACAATAACCCCCCCCACAGCGAATCTTGATTTTAAAGTCATTCACGTGAAGGACGCCGCGCAGGTTTATCTCCAGTCCGAATACATCGTTACGGCGGAATTAATTTCTGCTAGGAGTGCGATAAAAAAATTTCCCGCAGAAAAAGTCATCACTCTTAAAAACGGAACCACCGAAGGCATTTACGAAACGTTCATGACGCATTTGCTCGACTTGCAGGAAGTTTACGAGTCACTGATTGACGAGGACTCGAAGAAAACTTTCTGCGGCTACTGGCTCGGCAAAATTACCAATCGGCTCAGCGAAATCATCTACTCAAACGCGGCGCATTATCTGATAAACGGCTTCATTCCCAAATCGGGCGCGGTTGCCATTGATTGCGGCGTTTTCGACGGCGGCACCGCCACTGTCTTTGCGGAGATGGGCTATCAAGTTTACGGCTTTGAGATTGACCGTATAAATTACGAACATTCGCGCAAAGTCGCTGCAGAGAAAAATTTCGTCGTCGAACATCTTGGTCTCGGATCCTACAAGCACGACGGTCATTACGACTTGAAGGGAGGAAGCGGCAACAAGTTGACTGCCAGCGGCGCGCAAACCGTGCCCGTCACGACGATTGACGCTTACGCTCGCGAAAAAAATCTGCCGAGCGTCGACTTCATCAAAATGGACGTGGAGGGTGCGGAACTCGACATACTTAAGGGCGCAAAAACTTCAATCGCCCGCTACAAGCCGATTCTCGCTTTGAGTGCCTACCACAAGCTTGACGACCTCTGGACGCTGACCCGGTTCATAAAATCAATTCGTCCCGACTACGAATTCGCCCTGCGCCAATCATACGAAACGCCAGAAGAGGAGCCCGCCAATTTCAATGTCAATTATATTAACTACTTGACCGCCTTGGACTTGGAACCCGAAAGCAGAGGTTTCGGTGAGTGCGTCTTATTCGCCCGCTAAAAAATCCTTGACAAAATCTTTTGCCTTGACGTATTGTTGGGGCAAAATTTTTTTGCGGAGGGGATTGGCAGTGAGGAAAATTTTGACAATCGACATTGGCGGAACGTTTATCAAATACGCCGTGGTGACGGGCATACGCAGCTTTAAAATTGGCGGGAAAAATAAAATTCCCACGCCGAAAAAAGATCACGCAGAATTAATGGAAAAACTCTCCGAAATTTTTCACTCCTGCGACGAGGCGGAAGGTATCGCCATTGCAATGCCGGGGCTTATCGACACGGAGCGCGGCGTGTGCATATCCAGCGGCGCATTGGATTTCAGCAACGGGCATTGCATAACCGAGGAACTGCAAGCGATGTGCGGCGTGTCCGTCACGGTCGAAAACGACGCCAACTGCGCGGCTCTTGCCGAATTGCGGTCGGGCAGTCTCGTCGGCGTCAAGGACGCAATGGTTTTGGTCTTCGGCACGGCGGTGGGCGGCGCGATTATTCGCAACAAGGAACTTTATCGCGGAGCACATTTCTGCGCGGGCGAAGTCTCCTACACGCTCAAAAGTATCGACGCCGATTTCCGCGAAGAAAATTTTTACGGTCTGCATATCGGCGCGCTCGCCTTCCAAAAAACTTGCGCCAAAATCATGGACATGCCCGAAGACGAAGTGACGGGCGAAATGATTTTCCAGTTGATTGACGAAAACGACGACGACGTTTTGGACGCGCTTTACAAATTCGCGCACGGCGTCGCGGTCAAGATTTTTAACCTGCAAATGATTTTGGATCCCGAACGTTTTGCATTGGGCGGCGGCATCAGCGAACAGCAAAGCTTTATAGACGCGGTGCAAGACCAACTCGACGAACTGTGCGCCAAAGCTCCCGACTTTCTGCCGCGTCCCGAAGTCGTCGCCTGCAAGTATCACAACGACGCGAATCTTTTGGGCGCGCTTTACCGCTATCTTAAGGGCTAAAGGAGCATGACGCTTGATAAAACTTTTAGGCATCGAAAAAATTTACGACAGCCCGTCGGGCAAAATTCACGCGCTCAAAGGTATCGACCTTGAAATCGCGCGCGGCGAAATTTACGGGATAATCGGGCTCAGCGGCGCGGGCAAGTCAACGCTCGTCCGTTGCATAAACATGCTAGAACGCCCCACCTCCGGCAAAGTCATCGTCGACGGGCAAGACATGACGACACTTAACGAAAGCCAATTGCGCGAAGCCCGCAAGTCAATCGGAATGATTTTTCAGCACTTCAACCTGTTGAGCTCGGCGACCGTCTACGACAACATTGCCTTTCCGCTTAACCTGTCGGGTATGGACTCCGACAAAATCGACAAGAAAGTTCGCCCGTTGCTTGAACTCGTGGGCTTAAGCGACAAGGCGAATCAATATCCGTCACAGCTCAGCGGCGGGCAGAAACAACGCGTCGGCATTGCGCGCGCCCTCGCCAACGACCCGAAAGTTTTGCTCTGCGACGAAGCGACCAGTGCACTCGACCCGCAAACCACAAAGTCAATCCTCGACCTGATTCGCGTCATAAATCAAAACCTGTCGCTGACCGTCGTCGTCATTACGCACGAAATGCAAGTCATCAAGGAATTGTGCGACAAGGTTGCCGTGATAAGCGACGGCGTCATTGCCGAACGCGGCTCCGTGCTTGACGTGTTCACCAATCCGCACCACGACATCACCAAGGAATTTATCAGCGTCTTGTTGTCGAACGCCTTGCCCGCCGCCTTCCGCGGCAACGAAGTTTCGCAGGACAGGACGCCGGGCAGCCTGTTGTTGTTGCGGCTGATTTTCCTCGGCGACAGAGCAGACGACCCAGTCCTTGCCAACATGATTCGCACCTGCGCGGGCGTCGAATGCACAATGCTTTTCGGCAATCTGGACGAAATCGGCGGCGTGCCGTTCGGGCGATTCATTGTCGGCTTGAGCGGCGCGGACGATGCGATTAACGGCGCGCTGAATTTTTTGGGCGGGCAAGACGTTAGGGTGGAGGTGATCGGTTATGTTCGCAGAAATCCTGCCGTTGCTTAGTAAGGCTTTGGGCGAGACGATTTACATGGTCGTCGTGAGCATGGCAATCGCGTCGGCAATCGGCGTGCCATTGGGCGTCCTGCTCCACACCACGGCAAAGGGACAAATCCTGGAAAACATCGTCGTCAATCAAACGGTCGGCTCGGTCGTCAACGCCGTGCGTTCAATCCCGTTTATAATTTTAATGGTAGCAATCATACCGCTGACGCGCTTTATCGTCGGCTCGGCTATCGGCACCACGGCGGCAATCGTCCCGCTCGTTATCGCGTCGATACCGTTCATCGGGCGTCAAGTCGAAACGTCACTGAAGGAAGTGCCCGCAGGTTTGGTTGAGGCGGCGCAGGCAATGGGCGCGACGCCGTTCCAGATAATCAGCCGCGTGTTGTTGCCCGAAGCAATGCCGGGAATCGTGTCGCAACTGACTACGGTGATAATCGCTTTGGTCGGCGAATCGGCTATGGCGGGCGCAATCGGCGGCGGCGGGCTCGGCGATTTGGCTATCCGCTACGGCTATCAACGCTTCCGCCCCGAAGTCATGTTGGCTACCGTCGTCGTGCTGATTGTGCTTGTTCAGCTCGTGCAGTTCGTCGGCAACACGCTCGCGAAGAAACTGGATAAACGCTGACTATTGTGCTACAATCCCCGAGCAGATAAATTTTTGAAAGCGAGGCATAAGAAATGCGCAGAATGTTATTCACATCCGAATCCGTGACGGAGGGGCACCCTGACAAAGTCGCGGACAGAATTTCTGACAGTATCCTTGACGCAATCATTGAGAAAGACCCGCTCGGACGCGTCGCTTGCGAAACGCTGGTAACCACGGGGCAAGTCCACGTCGTCGGCGAAATCTCTACAACCTGCTACGTCGACATCGCCAAAATCATTCGCGGCGCGATTCGCGACATCGGCTACACCGATTCGGCTTACGGCTTCGACGCGGACACCGTGGGCGTGCTCATTTCCCTTGACGAACAATCGCCGGACATTGCGCAGGGCGTCAACAAGTCAATCGAAGCTCGCGAAGGCGATATGGCTGTCGAAGACGCAATCGGCGCGGGCGACCAAGGCATGATGTTCGGCTACGCGACGAACGAGACGCCCGAATACATGCCGTTGCCCATATCGTTGGCGCATAAGCTGGCGCGTCGCCTTGCCGAAGTCCGCAAAGTCACGCGCGAAGTCGACTACCTGCGCCCCGACGGCAAAACGCAAGTCACAATCGCCTACGAAGGACGCAAGCCCGTCGCCGTCGATACGATTGTCGTTTCCACGCAACACAATCCCGACGTGACGTTGGAACAGATTAAGCGCGACGTTATCGAATACGTCGTTAAGCCCGTCGTCCCCGCCGACTTGCTGACGTCTGATACAAAGTTTTTCGTCAACCCGACGGGTAAATTCGTTATCGGCGGCCCGCAAGGCGACAGCGGCTTGACGGGCAGGAAAATAATCGTCGACACCTACGGCGGTTGGGCGCGTCACGGCGGCGGAGCGTTCAGCGGCAAAGACCCCACGAAGGTTGACCGTAGCGCGGCTTACGCGGCTCGTTACGTCGCAAAGAACATCGTCGCGGCGGGTTTGGCTGACGAATGCGAAATTCAGCTTGCCTACGCTATCGGCGTCGCTTATCCCGTCAGCGTCCGCGTAGAAAGCTTCGGCACCGCTAAAGTCGACGAGGAACTGATTGAACGGCTCGTTAAAGAAAACTTCGACTTGCGCCCCGCCGGTATTATCAAAATGCTCGACCTGCGCCGCCCCGTTTACAAGCAGACTGCGGCTTACGGGCACTTCGGCAGGACAGACGTCGACTTCACATGGGAACGCACCGACAAAGCCGACGTCTTGCGCAAAGCGGCAGGTCTTTAAATCGATACGCAACGAAAAATTTTTCCCGTCACTCGATTGAGCGGCGGGGCTTTTTTTTCGACAAGGGGTACGATGCTCGCCGAAATTGACAAGCAACCGCCGCGCAGGTAAAATGCTTTTCGTCGACAGACAAAATTTTTTTGAAGGAGATTCTTTTACATGAAGGACACAGTCAAGAAAGTTGCACTCGCTTACAGCGGCGGGCTCGATACTTCGGTTATCATTCCGTGGCTCAAAGAAAATTACGGTTGCGAAGTCATCGCGGTCTGCGCGGACGTCGGGCAGGGCGACGAACTCAACGTCGTGCACGACAAAGCTTTGAAGTCCGGCGCGTCCAAAGTCTTTATCGCCGACCTCACGAAAGATTTCATCGAAAATTACATTTTCCCGACGCTCAAAGCCGGCGCTACCTACGAAGAAAAATATTTGCTCGGCACAAGCTTCGCACGCCCGATTATCGCCAAAAAACTCGTCGAAGTCGCGCTTGCGGAAGGTTGCGACGCTGTGGCTCACGGCGCGACGGGCAAGGGCAACGACCAAGTCCGCTTTGAATTGACGGTAAAGGCTCTCGCGCCCGAATTGAAGATTATCGCTCCGTGGCGCGAATGGGAACTCGACAGCCGCGAAGCCGAAATCGAATACGCCAAGGCGCACGATATCCCGATTGCCACAGCCAACAAGACTTACAGCATGGACAGAAATATTTGGCACCTGTCGCACGAAGGCTCCGACCTGGAAGACCCGTGGAACGCGCCGCATAACAGCATGTTTATGATAAGCTGTGCGCCCGAAGACGCGCCCGACATCCCCGAACAAGTAATAATCAGCTTTGAACAAGGCATCCCCGTCGCTGTCAACGGCGAAAAGCTCGGTGCGGTTGAACTCGTCACGCGGCTCAACGAAATCGGCGCGCGCAACGGCGTCGGCATTGTCGACATCTGCGAAAACCGTCTCGTCGGCATGAAGAGTCGCGGCGTCTACGAAAATCCTGCAGGTTCGATTCTTTACTACGCGCACCGCGAATTGGAATACCTTTGTCTTGACCGCGCCACGTTCCACTTCAAACAGCACGTCGCTGTTAAATACGGCGAACTCGTTTACGACGGCATGTGGTTCGCTCCGTTGCGCGAGGCGTTGGCGGCGTTCGTCGACGAAACCCAAAAGACTGTCACGGGCGTCGTCAAGCTCAAGCTTTACAAGGGCAACATTATCAGCGCGGGCAGCAAGTCGCCGCATTCGTTGTACAGCCAAGAGTTCGTGACGTTTGAACACGACGACGTTTATAATCAGGCGGACGCCACGGGCTTTATCAACCTGTTCGGCTTGCCGCTCAAAGTTCGCGCCCTCGTGAATAAGCAGTAACAAGCGTTTTGATTTAGGAGAGCTTCACAATGATTAAACGCATTACGGTAGACGCAGGCATGTGCATTCATTGCGGCATGTGCATTCACGATTGCATCGTTCAATGCCTTGAATTCGACGCCGATAAAATTCCGCGCTACGTCGAAGGCGGAAAGGACATGTGCGTCGGTTGCCAACACTGCATGGCGATTTGCCCCAAGGGTGCGCTGTCGTTCGGCGGCAGAAATCCTTACATGTCCGACCTTGCGGATTACGGCAACAGCGAAGATTTGTTGCGCCTGATTAAGTCTCGCCGCAGTTTCCGTTTCTTCAAAGAGCAGGACGTTCCGCCCGAAAAACTTTCCAAAATCGTCGACATGCTGGCTTACCCGCCCAAAGGCGGCAATGCTGATTCGTTGCACTTCAGCATCGTCGCCACGGCGGAGAAAATGCGCGCCATCGGAAAATTCACTTACGACACGATTAACGCAATCGAAAGCCCGTCGCCCGTCGTCGAACTGTGCCGGAACTGCTACAACAACGGCATTGACTTCATTTATCGCGGCGCGGCGGCGTTGGTTGCCGTGTCCGTCGACAATTCAAAGGTCATCGCGGGCTGCGAAAATGCCGACCCGATTATCGCGCTGTCCTACCTGGATTTGTACGCGCAAAGCTTGGGGATCGGCACATTGTGGACGGACGCCACTTTAACTGTCATGAAAGAGTTACCCGAGGTCCGCGCCCTGCTTGAAATCCCCGACGAATGCGAATTGAACTACGTAATGCTTTTGGGCGTGCCCGCTGTAAAATATCGGCGCACTGTTCAGCGTGAGCCCGCCCATGTGACAATGATTAGGTGAACACGTAATGAACAAGAAACTTTGGGGCGGACGCTTTGAGAAGTCGACCGACGAGATGATTAACGACTTCCAAGCGTCGATTGCCTTCGATAAGCGCATGTACCGCGAGGACATCGAAGGCTCCGTCGCCCATGCCAAAATGCTTGCCGCGCAAGGGATTATCTCTGCCGACGACGCCGATAAAATCTGCGCGGGTTTGCAGAAAATTTTGGCGGCGATTGACGCGGGCGAATTCAAATTCAGCGTCGCGCTTGAAGATATTCACATGAACGTTGAGGCGGCATTGACGGAGGCGATAGGCGCGGCAGGCGGACGACTTCACACGGCGCGCAGTCGCAACGACCAAGTCGCCCTTGACACTCATCTTTACATGCGCCGTCAAGTTCGCAAAGTGCAACGGCTGATTCTCGACTTGCAAGCCGCGTTGGTTGCCGCCGCCGAAAAAAATCGCGACGTCATCTTTCCGGGCTACACCCACTTGCAACGCGCTCAGCCGATTTTGTTCGCGCACCACCTGTTGGCGTATTTCAGCATGTTGCAAAGAGACTTCGACCGCTTCGACGGAGTGTACGCCCGCGCAGATATTATGCCGCTCGGAGCAGGCGCGTTGGCGGGCACGACGCTGCCTATCGACCGCAACTTTGTCGCACGCGAATTGGATTTCGGCGCGCTGTATTCAAACAGCCTCGACGCGGTGAGCGACAGAGATTATCTGCTTGAATTTTTGTCGGCGGCGTCGATTTTGATGGTGCACCTGTCGCGGCTCAGCGAAGAAATAATTTTGTGGTGCAGTCGCGAATTCAGCTTCGTGGAGTTGGACGACGCGCATTGTACGGGCTCGTCGATGATGCCGCAGAAAAAAAATCCCGACGTGCCGGAACTCGTTCGCGGCAAGACGGGACGCGTTATTGGTCACCTCATGGCGTTGTTGACGACGGTTAAGGCGTTGCCGCTCGCCTACAACAAAGACCTGCAGGAAGACAAGGAAGGCGTATTCGACGCGCTCGACACCGTGAAATTTTCGTTGGCTGTCTTCGCGCAAATCGTTGCGGGCATGAAGATTCGACGCGACAACATGCGCCGCGCCGTTGAAGAAGATTTCAGCAACGCCACCGACCTTGCCGACTATCTGGTCAAAAAAAATCTGCCCTTCCGACAGGCGCACGAAGTTGCGGGCAAGCTCGTGCACCACTGCATTGAGCGCGGCTGTTATCTTAAAGACTTGACGCTCGACGACTTCAAAAAGTTTTCGCCGCTGTTCGACGCCGACATTCACGACGCCATTAAGCCCGAAACGTGCGTTGCGGCTCGAAACTCGTTGGGCGGCACGTCGCCCGCGCAGGTTGATATTCAAATCGCGGCGGCTCGCAAATGGCTTGACGAACACCGCTGATTAACTGAGCAAAAGAAAAACCCCGTCACTCGATTGAGCGGCGGGGTTCGTTTTATTTTAAGCCCGTGATTAACGTTTCATATTCACGACGGTTTCAAGCATTTCGTCGGCGACCGTCGTCATCTTGGAGTTGGCTTGGAAGCCGCGCTGCGTGACGATCATATCGGCGAATTCCGTTGCCAAATCGACGCCCGACATTTCAAGCGCGGAAGATGTGACCGTCAAGCCGAAGATGTCAACCGTCCTTATGTTGGCGGTGCCGGAGTTGTTCGACTCCTGATAAAGCGTCGTGCCGATTTTTGTCAAGCCGGCGGCGTTTGTGAACTGCGCGACAGCGATTTGCGCCTCGGTGCGAATCAAGCCGTTGGTGTAGGTGCCCGAAATGATTCCGCTCGCGTCGACCGCAAGGCTCTGGAGGATACCCGCCGTGTTGCCGTTCGTCGTCGGGAAGGACGTGCTGGAGCTTGCGTATTGCGTCAAGCCGCTGAAGTCTATAATTGTCTGCCCGTTCGCCGCGCCGTTGCCCTCGGAGTATTCAAAGGCAATGGAACCGTTAACGTCTTGACCGTTGGAAATGTATCCGCCTCTGTCGTTGAAGTAAACGTAATTAAGTCTGTTCATGGTGCCTACAGTCTTGGAGCCGTCCGCTTCGGGGTTGCCGTTGGCTTCACTGCGCTCGTAAGAGTTGGTGAAGTCGTCTGCTGCAGGCCCGTGTTCGCCGACGCCCGGCGCGATATAAACTCTCCAGCGGTTGTAGTAGACGACGTGATCGGCATTGGCTGTTTGTCCGGTCGTTACTGTGCCGTCATCATTCATCAAGTCGTATGTGTAAACCATGTCTGCGCCTGTGCCTGTTGCAGTTATGTTAGTGGCGTTAATTTTATTGCCGGCGTCGTCAAGGATTGTTGCCGAAGCTATGGCGTTTTCGTCGGTCAAGTTAGCGTCAATGCTGTTGTAGTCTTTATCGATAAGAACAGTGACTTCGTGCTTACTGCCGAGCGAATCGTAAACCGTGGCGAGCGTCGTTATCGGAACGCTGTGATTGACTTGATAATAGCCGTCCGTGACGTTCATTGTGGTGCCGTCTTTGAAAGTTATGCGCGCGGCAATGATTGTTTGTCCGTCGACGTTGACGCTCGTGACTGCGGATGCGGGGTCGTTCTGATCTTCTCTGGTTACGACAGCATCTATCTGTGCGGGCGTGACGCCTACTGCAGTGGTGTAAGTGATTCTGTCAATAATACGCGCCTCTTTGTCGAGGTTGCCGTTATAGTCCATTCGGGTTGTCTCGGTGGCGTCCATGGTTTTGCCGACGGGCACGAGAACATCAGTCGACAAGCCGTTGGTATCCAAAACACCGTCGGCGGAGGCGTTCCAACCCTGCACGCGCAAGCCGTTGCCGGGCATGACGTAATAGCCGTCTTCGTCGAAGGAGAACGCGCCGTTGCGGGTATAGTAATGTTGTTCGCCCGCCGCCAAAACGAAAAGCCCGTTGCCCGCGAGCGCGAGGTCGGTATTCTTGCCGGTCTGTTGCGGCGAGGAGTCTTGGAACATGAGGTCGATACTTTCAACGTCGACGCCGAGACCGACTTGGCTGGGGTTGACGCCGCCGCGAGTTGATGTCGCGCCCGAAGCATTGCGGCGCAGTTGCGAGAGCATATCGGAAAAAGTCGTGCGGCTGCCTTTGAAGCCGATGGTGTTGATGTTGGCGATGTTGTTGCCGATAACGTCCATGCGTGTCTGGTGCGACTTCAAACCGGAAACGCCGGAGTACAGGGAACGCATCATAGTAAATCACATCTCCTTTTTTAATGCGGCACGATTGCCGGAGGTCAGATTCGTTTGACTGTTCCTTGTCGCCGAGATTCCTTTAAGCTGTCTGACCCGATTGTACAAAGTTTTATCAAGCCGGAGCTTGACTTGCAAATTATATCGGAAGGCGTCGGCGGCAACTTAAATTTTTTTCTAGTCCCAAGTCCCAAGTCCCTTGTCCCTAACTGCGCGATTTGATACAATGCCCGCAAGCGTTTAGAGTTCGGAAAAGATTTTAGGTTTTAGCTTTTAGCTTTTAGGGAAGACGTTGCTAACAGCTAAAAGCTAACAGCTAAAAGCTGACAAGGAGGCTGATATTATTTGAGAAATGACCAACGAGGCGACAACAAACTGAAAATAATTCCGCTGGGCGGATTGGGCGAGATCGGCAAGAATATGACCCTAATCCGCTACGGCGACGAAATGATTATGATTGACGCGGGGCTGATGTTCCCCGAAAACGACATGCTCGGCATAGACCTGGTAATTCCCGACATTTCCTACGTCATGGAAAACAAAACGTGCTTGAAAGCGATAATCCTGACGCACGGGCACGAAGACCATATCGGCGCGCTGCCGTACATCTTGAAAAATCTTTCCGTACCCGTCTACGGCACGAAGCTCACGCTCGGCATTTTGACGGGACGGCTCAAGGAAGACGGCGTCGAGTGCAAAAACTTGCGCGCAGTCTCCGGCGGCGAAATCGTGATGATCGGCTGTTTCAGCGTCGGGTTCATTCGCGTGAATCACTCAATCCCCGATTCGGTCGGCTTGTCGATTAAAACGCCCGTCGGCATGATCGTTCACACGGGCGACTTCAAACTTGACTACACGCCGATTGACGGCAAGATGACGGACTTCCGCCGCTTCGCCGATTTGGGTGCGCGGGGCGTCCTGCTTTTAATGGCTGACTCGACCAACGCCGAAAAGGAAGGTCACACGCCAAGCGAAAAGACCGTCGGCGCGGCGTTCAATCGCGAATTCCAGAACGCGCCCGGCAGAATTATTGTCGCAACATTTTCGTCGAACGTGCACAGGATTCAGCAGGCGATTGATACGGCGATTCGCTACCGTCGGCGCGTGGCGATTCTCGGACGCAGCATGGTAAACGTCGTCAACATTTCGCTGGAGATGGGCTACATTCACGCGCCCGAAGGCACAATCATTGACATTGAGGACATCAGGAATTATCCCGCCAATAAAATCGTAATCATAACAACAGGCAGCCAAGGCGAGCCCATGAGCGCGTTGACACGTATGGCAATGAGCGACCACCGTCAAGTTGACATCATCCCCGGCGACACCGTGATTATCTCCGCGACGCCGATTCCCGGCAATGAAAAACTCGTTGCCAAGACCGTCGACAATCTGTTGCGGTTGGGCGCCAACGTCGTGCACCGCCGCGAGGAAGGCATTCACGTTTCGGGGCACGCCGCCCGCGACGAGTTGCGCTTGATTCACAATCTTGTTAAGCCGAAATTTTTCATGCCCGTGCACGGCGAACTTCATCACTTGTTCGCGCACGCCAAACTTGCCGAAGAACTCGGCATGAATCGCGAAAACATTATCGTCGGCGAAAACGGTGCAGTGATTGAGCTGACACGCGACAGCGCAAAAATTGCGGGTCACGTCAACGCGGGCGTGATAATGGTCGACGGGCTGGGCGTCGGCGACGTGGGCAACATCGTCCTGCGCGACCGCCGCCAACTTTCGCAGGACGGAATTTTAATCGTCGTCGTAACAATGAATCGCGCTTCGGGCAGAATCGTTTCCGGACCGGACATCGTTTCGCGCGGCTTCGTCTACGTCCGCGAATCCGAACAACTTATGGACGACGCAAGGAGCCGCGTTTTCCACGTCCTGCGCCGTTGCCGTGAAGATCAAGTTTCCGATTGGATGACAATCAAGCTGAACATCCGCGACGCGCTTGCGCAATTCCTGTTCGAGCAGACGCGCCGCCGACCAATGATTTTGCCGATTATCGTTGAAGTCTGAACGCTTACCAAACAAAAAATCCCCTGCACCTGCGCGGGGGGATTTTTTTGCGCGTCAACCCGTCAAAGTTTCGATTGCGCGAATGAACTGCACCGACTTCAAGCCGCCGCCCAAGATCGAGTGCACGTACTCCAAGAAAAAATTTTCCGCCGCGTCAAGTTGCCGTGAGTTGAAACTCAAACGCGTGCCGTCGCGCCAATCGAAACCGAGCATCGTCTCAAACGTTCGGCGCAAGGCGGCGGGATATGGGCGACAGTCCTGCGCGGCGTCGATACAATCAAAGCAAACAGCACCGCCGTCAAGCAGACTTATCGCGGCATCGCCGTCAAGCTCCGCACCGCAATGAACGCATCGACTGAAATTCAACTGCACGCCGCTCGTCTCCATGAATTGGCAAGCACCAATCAGCGCGGCGATTTTCGGGTTGCGCTTGCTCAGCACGGGCAGAGCCTTCGTCAGCAAGTCAAAAGTTTCGCGCTCCGATTGTCGCGGCAACGTCATGCGGTTGACGATTTCAAACAGTAACGACGCGTAGGCAAGCCGCTCCAAGTCGTTGGTCAACGCGTCGTAGAAATGAATTATGTCCGCCTCGCGAATCGTGTCGACCTTCGCGCCGCGCGTCAGCTCCGCCGATATGTGATTGAACATCTGCAACGCGCCCGATAACGGACTGCGCACGCGTCGACAGCCGTAAGCGTTCGCCTCGACCTTGCCGAATTCGCGCGTAAAGAGCGTGACGACCCGATTGGCGTCGCCGAAATCGTCGGTCTTCAACACGACCGCTTCAACCGTTAAAGTTTCCATTACTTGACCGTGTCCTTGATGTCTTGCAAGCCCTTCGACGCGAGCCCCGCCGTTGAGATTGTTCCCGCCGTCAAAATGAATTGGAACGCGTCGGGCGGTGCCATGTTCAGATAAATGATGTCGGCTTTCTTCGCGAACAAATTCATGCCCGCCGTCATGTTCATGCTCCACGGCACGTAGACGCAAACATAATCGTCGCCGAGCTTTTCGCGGACGGGTTCGGGCAACGTCAGCAACAGGAAGCCCAAAACGTAGCTGTGCTGATACTTCACGAGCACAACGTTTTTGAATGCCGAATCCGATTCAAACAAAGCCTTCGTCACCTGCTTGACCGAGCCGTAGACGAATTTGACAATCGGTATCTTGCCGATGAGCCCGTCGAAGAATTCGATTATCGCCTTCGACAAAAAATTTCCGCTAAGCACGCCGACAACCCAAATCGCCACGAGGACGATAACCAGCCCCATGCCGGGGATATGCGACGGCAGGACTTTTGAAATCATGCGCTCCGTCAAGTCGAACAGCCACACCAACACGGCGACGGTTATTGCGGGCGGCACGACCACCAATAGCCCGCGCAGGAACGAGCTTGAGATTTGCTCCTTGAAAGATTTCGAGTTGTTGTCGTCGTCCATGTTACTTGCCTTTCAAAATCAGTTCAACCGCGTTCAACACGTCGTCGACATCCTGCGCGGTGATAACGAGCGGCGGTTGGAAAGCCAACACGTTGCGCCCGATGCCGTTCTTGCCGACGATAAAGCCGCGATTCTTCAGCTCCTCAAGCAGCGCGTCGAGTTCCTTGAAGGCGGGCGATTTGTTTGCGTGCACGAATTCCGCGCCGACCATGAGCCCGATGCCGCGCACGTCGCCGATTATCGGGAATTTTTTTTGCAGAGCCCGCAAGCCGTTGATAAGCTGTTCGCCGCGAGCCTTGGCGTTGTCCATAAGATTTTTTTCGGCAATGTAGTCGAGAACGGCAAGCCCCGCCGTCGAAGAAACGGGATTGCCGCCGAGCGTCGACGCGCCGGGACGCGTATAGGTGTCGGCGATTTTTTTCGTCGAGATAAACGCGCTTATGGGTTGCCCGTTGCCGAGTGCCTTCGCCACGCTCATGATGTCGGGCGTCACATCGAAGTTTTCAATCGCGAACATTTTGCCCGTCCGCGCGAAACCCGTCTGCACTTCGTCGGCGATAAGCAACGCGTCGTATTTGTCGAGGATTTCTTTGACGCGCTTGAAGTAACCCTTCGGCGGCACGACGATACCCGCGTTGCCCTGAATCGGTTCGACAATCAGCGCGGCGGGGCGTCCCGAAGTCGCCGTTTGAATAATCGTTTCGATTCTGTCCGCGCAGGCGAGGTCGCAAGTCGCGGGGTCTTTTCCGAGCGGGCAACGATAACAATACGGATTTGGAGCGAAGTTAATGCCGCCGACGGGATTCGGATCTGTGCGCCACATGCCGATACCCGTCAAGCTCATGGTGAGTTTCGTGCGTCCGTGCAAGCCGCTCTGCAACGCGATGAACTCCGAACTTTTGGTGTAAATCGACGCGAGCAACAACGCGCCTTCGTTGGCTTCGGTGCCCGTCGAGCAGAAGAAACTTTTCTGCAAATCGCCCGGCGTGACTGCGGCGAGGCGTTCGGCGAGGTTAACAAGGTTTTCCGTCAAGTAGATATTGCAGACGTGTTGAAGCGTGCGAATCTGTTCAATCATGCGTTCGGTGATGTACGGGTTGCAATGCCCGCAGTTAATGACGGAGACGCCCGCATAACAGTCGAGATATTTTTTGCCCGTCGCGTCGAAAAGATATTGCATGTCGCCGCGCACGAATTGCGGCGGGTCGACGTAGAAGTGTCCGAGGCACGGCATGATGTATTCGCGTTTCTTGTCGATAATTTTTTTTGCGCCGATGTAATTCAAGTCAATCAACTCTCCTTAAAGTGTTATCACGTGCGGAACAACGTCGGGGTCGTGGTTCGCCAACGACTCAACGCAATTTTTCCGCAAGCTCATTTCGCGAATCCAAAGCAACGATTTAAGCGCAAGTTCTTCGTCGAGGGCGGTGCCGGGCGGAATCAATTCCTGCCAAGATTTTTTCGCATAGCCGCCGTCAGAAAACAGCAAGACGAATTTACCGCCACCGTTCAACTTAACCGCCGTCAAGCCGCTTGTGTGTCCGGGGATATTCACGAGTTCGATACTGCCGTCTCCGAGCAAATCGAGACTCTTGCCGACGGAGCCGACGCCCGTGTCGTTGAAGTCGAATGTTTCAAGCTTAACGCCGTCCCACATGCTTGCGACGTAGCGAATCGGATATTGTTCGGTGTCGCGCAGTTCAGCCGCGCTTACGAGAATTCTTTTGGCGTTCTTGACAGACTTCAAGCCGCTGGCGTGGTCGGTATGTAAGTGCGTCATTATCACGAAGTCCAAGTCTTCGGGCGCGATGTTCAAAGCGGCAAGCTGTTCGACAACTGCTTCGCCCTTCGGCACTAGTCCTTGATTCAACAGGAAATGACCAAGCCCCATGTGCTTGACTTGCGCGCGACGATTGTATTCGCCGTCGGGGCTTATGTCGCGGTGCCAACCCGTGTCGACGAGAATTTTATAATCGCCGCGTTCAATCAAATAAGCCGAGACGGGCAACCAGATTCGATTGCGCCGCCCGTAAAGCGACAGCAACGACATTTGCAACGGATTGGGATTCTTCGCCGCGTCCTTGAACGGCAATGCGTGCGACACATAAACTTTGCCCGTTTGCAGTACACGAATTCTCACAAGCGTCAAGCCTCCCCGAAAATTTTTTCAAGCTTAGCACGTCGCGAATCGGTTGGCAAGTTGCGCGGACGGCAGAAATTTATCGGCGGCGGCAGGAAAATCTTTCGACACGGCAAATAAGCAACACGATTAGCGAAAAAATTTTTGAGCCGTAAATTATATTTCAGGAGGGATTAACTTTGAGAGAGCTGGACGTTAAACTCATAACCGAGAACGTCGCGGAGATGTGCAAGGAGGCGGCGTATTATCTGCCGGACGATGTCTACCGTGCACTAAAGCGTGGCCGCGAAACCGAAAAATCGCCTGTCGGTCAAATCGTCCTCGACCAGATCATCAAGAACGCCGAAATCGCCAAGGCGGAGGATCGTCCTTACTGCCAAGACACCGGCATGACGATTGTCTTTTTGGAAGTCGGGCAGGACTTGCACATAGTTGGCGGCGATTTGGAAGAGGCTGTCAACGCGGGCATTGCCAAGGGCTACACCGAAGGCTACCTGCGCAAATCCGTTGTCGGCGAGCCGCTGTTCAATCGCGTCAACACCAAGAACAACACGCCGGGCGTCATCTACACGAAAATCGTCCCCGGCGACAAGCTGAGCATCACAATCGCGCCCAAGGGCTTCGGCTCCGAAAACAAGTCGGGAATCAAAATGCTCGTCCCCGCTGACGGCGTGCGCGGCGTCAAGAAAGCCGTCATGGAAATCATCCTGCACGCAAGCATGAATCCTTGCCCGCCGATGGTCGTGGGCGTCGGAATCGGCGGCACGATGGACAGAGCGGCTTTGCTGTCGAAAAAGGCTTTGACGCGTTCAATCGACGAACGCAACCCCATGCCCGAATACGCACAGCTTGAACAGGAACTGCTCGACATGATTAACGCGACGGGTATAGGTCCTCAGCTCGGCGGCACGACAAGCGCGCTTGCAGTCAATATCGAATGGGCTCCCACGCACATTGCCGGCTTGCCCGTTGCCGTTACGATTTGCTGCCACGCCATGCGCCACGCTCACAGGGTGCTTTAATCAAGCGTAAAAATTTTCTGCAAAGGAGAGTTTGACAGAATGGCCGAATCTATCAGAATTACGACGCCGTTCACCGAGGAGATGTCGCGCAAGCTCAAAGCGGGCGACAGCGTCCTCATCACCGGCACGATTATCAGCGCACGCGACGCCGCTCATAAAGTCATGACTGAGGCTCTGGCTCGCGGCGAAAAATTGCCCGTCGACTGGACTAATCAAATCGTCTATTACCTGGGTCCCACGCCCGCAAAGCCCGGCGATCCTATTGGTTCGTGCGGTCCTACGACTTCGGGCAGAATGGACGCCTACACGCCCACTATGCTTGACCAAGGCATCAAAGGCATGGTAGGCAAAGGCTCGCGCACCAAAGAGGTCGTCGAGTCCATGAAGAAAAACGGCGCGACTTACTTCGCGGCTGTCGGCGGCGCGGCAGCATTAATCGCCAAATCCGTCAAGAAGTACACCGTTCTTGCCTACCCCGAACTCGGTCCGGAGGCTGTGGCGGCTCTTGAAGTCGTCGATTTCCCCGCCATTGTCGTTATCGACTGCGAAGGCAATAACTTCTACGAAATCGGGCAAAAGGATTATCGCCACTTCGACATCAATCAAATCTAGGAACAAGGAAGTAGGAACAAGGAATAAGTCAAACCGCTTGTCCCTTGTTCCTTGTTCCTTGCCCCTTAAACAACAAGGAGGTCACAATGATTCACTCGACTTTTTATCTGCGGCGACTGCACTCGCTGTGCGGCTTGCTCGTCTTGGGCATGGTGCTGTTTGAACACATCTTCACCAACTCAATGGCGATATTCGGTCCGCAAGGACTCAACACCGCGCTCGAAATGATGGAGCTCATCCCCAAGCCGATTTTCATGGGTCTCGAAATCGGCGGCATTGCAATCCCGCTGTTATTCCACGGCATTTATGGTATCTACATTGCCCTGCAGGCAAAGAACAACCCCGGCAATTACGGCTACATTCGCAACAAAAATTTCGCGCTCCAGCGTTGGACGGCGTGGTTCCTTGTGGTCTTTTTGATTTGGCACGTCGGCTATCTGCGCTTCTACGTCAAGGGCGTCACGGGCACGCCGATTTCCTTTGAGCTGTTGCAAAACTTCTTCCAAAACCCCGTTGTCGTCGTGCTTTATATCCTCGGTATGTGGGCGGCGATTTTCCATTTCTGCAACGGCATTACGACTTTCTGCATGACGTGGGGCATCACCAAGGGGCCGCGCGCGCAAAACGTCATCAGCATAATCAGCATGGGTCTCTGCGCGGCGTTGTGCCTTATCACGCTCGTTTTCATGGGCAGTTACTTTGTCTACTAAGAATCGGGAGATTTGTTATGGCTAAAGATCTTAAGAAACGGACAATCATAATCGTCGGCGGCGGCATATCGGGCTTGCTTGCGACGATTAAGGTTTGCGAAATGGGCGGCGAGGTCTTGCTGTTCAGTTACTGCCCCGTCAAACGTTCGCACAGCCTTTGCGCCCAAGGCGGCATGAACGCTTGCATGGACACCAAGGGCGAACACGACAGCATTTACGAACACTTCGACGACACGGTTTACGGCGGCGACTTCCTTGCCGACCAAATCGCCGTCAAAGGCATGGTTGAGGCTGCTCCGAAGCTTATCAAAATGCTCGACCGCATGGGCGTCACGTTCACGCGCACGCCCGAAGGCAATCTTGACTTGCGCAACTTCGGCGGACAGAAGAATAAACGCACGTGCTTTTCCGGCTCCACGACCGGTCAGCAAATCCTTTACGCGCTCGATGAACAGGTTCGCCGCTGGGAGGTCAAAGGCTCCGTCAAAAAATACGAGTTCTGGGAATTCGTCAAGATTATCAAGAATCGCGAAGGCATTTGCCGCGGCATCGTCGCGCAGAGCATGAACACCATGGAAATTAAATCCTTCCGCGGCGACACTGTCATTTTGGCGACGGGCGGTCCCGGTCAAGTGTTCGGGCGTTGCACGGCGTCGACAATCTGCAACGGCTCGGCAGTCAGCGCGGTCTATCAGCAGGGCGCGGAAATCGCCAACCCCGAATTCATTCAGATTCACCCGACGGCAATCCCCGGTTCCGACAAAAACCGCTTGATGTCAGAGGCGTGTCGCGGCGAAGGCGGACGCGTTTGGGTTTACAAGGACGGCAAGCCTTGGTACTTCCTCGAAGAAATGTATCCTGCTTACGGCAACCTCGTCCCGCGCGACGTTGCCAGTCGCGCCATTTACAAAGTCTGCGTGCACATGGGCTTGGGCATTAACGGTGAAAATCGCGTTTACCTCGACCTGTCGCACATTGACGGCGATTATCTGTTGCGCAAGCTGGGCGGCATCTTGGAAATGTATTCCGAATTCGTCGGTCAAGACCCGCGCAAAGTCCCCATGGAAATTTTCCCCAGCGTCCACTACTCAATGGGCGGCATTTGGGTTGACAGACAACATTTCACAAATATCCCCGGCTTGATGGCGTCGGGCGAATGCGATTACCAATATCACGGCGCGAATCGTCTCGGCGCGAACTCTTTGCTCAGCGCGGCGTATTCGGGCACGGTTTCCGGACCGGAAGCAATGAAGTGGGCTCGCAGCGGCAAGAACGGCTCCGAACTCACCGACGACGAAATGGAAGCCGCCCGCCGCGAAGTCCAGAACGAATACGATAAGATTTTGCAAATGAACGGCTCCGAAAACGCGCACAAGCTCCACCACGAAATGGGCGACCTCATGTACAAATACGTTGCCATTGAGCGCGACAACAACGGTCTTGACATTTGCTTGCAAGAGCTGAAAAAATTGCTCAAGCGTTGGGACGACATTGGTGTCACCGACAGAGGCAACGTCGCCAACCAGGAAGCGATGTTCGTCCGTCAGTTGCGCAACATGATTCTTTACGCGATGGTCATCACGAAGGGTGCCCGTTGCCGCGACGAATCGCGCGGGGCTCACGCGAAAATCGTCCTCGAAAACGGCAAGCAGAAACACGACGCCGACGGCGAACTCGTCTTCATGGGACGCGACGACAAAAACTTCATGTTCACCACGATTGTCAACTACGACCCGAAGACCGAAGAGCCGATTGTCACTTACCGCGAATTCGATCACTCGCTGATTAAGCCGCGCGCCCGCAACTACGCCGTCGCGAAGAAAGAGTAAAGGAGCGTTCGTTATGGCTGAAAAAGTCAGATTTGTAATAGAGCGGCAAGACAGTCCGAACGATAAGCCGTACACGCAAGAATTTGACGTGGACTATCGCCCCGGCTTGAACGTCGTCGCCGCGCTCATGGAGATTCAAAAAAACCCCGTCACCGTCGACGGCAAAAAAGTTCCGCCCGTCGTGTGGGAGTGCAACTGCCTCGAAAAAGTCTGCGGCGCGTGCATGATGGTTATCAACGGCAAGGCTCAGCAGGCGTGTTGCGCGCTCGTCGACAACCTCAAGAAGCCGATTAAGTTGCAACCTGCGCGGACGTTCCCCGTGATTCGCGACCTGCTGATTGACCGCTCGCGCATGTTTGAAGCTCTCAAGCGCATTCAGGGTTGGATTGAACTTGACGGCTCATGGGAAGTCAAGGACGCGCCGATTCAAAATCCCTACACCGCGCGCACCGCCTACGAAATTTCGCGTTGCATGACGTGCGGCTGTTGCTTGGAAGCTTGCCCGAACGTCGGTCCGCAATCGGACTTCATAGGCCCCGCGCCGACCGTGCAGGCTTACCTGTTCAATCTGCACCCGCTTGGGAAATTCGACGCGCCGAAACGCCTCAACGTCCTCATGGAAAAAGGCGGCATCACCAGTTGCGGCAACAGCCAAAACTGCGTCGAAGTCTGCCCGAAGTCAATCAAGCTCACGACTTACCTCGCGCAACTCAATCGCGACGTGAACATTCAGGCTTTGAAAAATATCTTCGACAACTGAACGCGGCATAACGCAAAAAAAGCCTCGGCAGTCTTTCCGACCGTCGAGGTTTTTTGTTGCCGTTTTGCCACGCAGATTTATTTGACGAGCTTAGCGCCGCTGATGTGGTAAGCGTCGCCATTTATGTTGAACGTCGTGGCGGTGAAGTTTTTGAGCGTGAGCACGCTTGCCGTCCAGTCGCCCGTAATTTGTAACAGATCGTCGTCGCCGAAGTCCGCGATAAAGTTTTTGCCTTCGCACGACGCGTAGATAAACGTATCGGCACCCGTGCCGTCGATGATTAATCGTCGCCCGTGCCGCCCTCATCCTTTTGATAAGACAAAAAAATTTTCGTTTAGTATGCCCATCCAACTGCGTCTTTGTCAAGACTTTTGCAAAAAAAGAAGCCCCCCATTGCTGGGGAGCCGAGTAAAATTTTTAGGAGCGGGCAACGAACCGCAATGCCATGCATTGCCGAATTCGCGCCGCGCAGATTACATGCCTGCCTGAGCCGCAACTTCAGCCGCGAAGTCGGTTTCTTTCTTTTCGATACCTTCGCCGAGCTGATAGCGCGTGAAGCGCAAAACTTTTTCCTTGCCGAGGATGTCTTTAACGGTCTGCTTGTTGGCGGGGTCGGATTTGACGAATTCCTGTTCGACGAGGCAGACTTCCTTGTAGAATTTGTTGATGCGTCCTTCGACCATGCGTTCGACGATTTTGGCGGGCTTGCCCTCTTCAAGAGCCTGCTTGCGAAGAATTTCTTTTTCGTGTTCGAGTTCGGAGGCGTCGACGCCTGCGCGGTCAACAGCCATAGGATTGGCGGCGGCGATTTGCATGGCGACATCCTTGCCGAGTTCGTCGGAGCCGCCCGTCATTTCGACGAGCACGCCGATTTTGCCGCCCATGTGAATGTAAGTGGTGAGCTTGCCGGCAGTTTCGTAGACGACGAAGCGACGAATCGAAATTTTTTCGCCGATGGTCGCGGTTGCCTCCGTGACGAGGTCGGCAACGGTTTTGCCGCCGATAATGCCTGCGTTGAGCGCGTCGAGGTCGGCGGGCTTGGCGTCGGCAATGTATTCGATAACTTGCTTTTCGAGCGCGCGGAAGTTTTCGTTGTTGGCGGTGAAGTCGGTTTCGCAGTTGATTTCGAGCAGGACGCCGGTCTTGCCGTCCTTGGAAACGTAAGCGGCAACGGCACCGTCAGCGGCAGTGCGTCCGGCTTTTTTGGCTGCCTTGGCAATGCCTTTTTCGCGCAACCAGTCGATAGCCTTTTGCATGTCGCCGTCGGTTTCGGTCAAAGCTTTTTTGCAATCCATCATGCCCGCGCCGGTTCTTTCGCGCAGTTCCTTAACAGTCTTAGCACTAATAGCCATTTATGTCACCTCAGTTTAGCTTTTAGGTTTTAGCTTTTAGCTTTTAGGATTTGGGCTAACAGCTAAAAGCTAACAGCTGACACCTAATATTATTCTTCGTTTTCTTCGGACGCTTCGGCAATTTCCGCGCCCTGATTGCCTTCCAACATGGCGTCGGCAATTTTCGCCGTCAACAGTTTCACGGCACGAATCGCGTCGTCATTGCCGGGGATAACGTAGTCGATTTCGTCGGGGTCGCAGTTGGTGTCGACGATAGCGACGATCGGGATGTTGAGCTTGCGAGCTTCGGCGACGGCAATGCGTTCCTTGCGCGGGTCGACGACGAACAGCGCGCCGGGCAATTTGCTCATTTCCTTGATACCGCCGAGATATTTTTCGAGACGCGCCATTTCGTGGCGGAGTTGCATGACTTCCTTTTTGGTGAGGACTTCAAAGGTGCCGTCCTGTTCCATGGTTTCGAGATCCTTGAGGCGATTGATACGCTTCTGAATCGTCTGGAAGTTGGTAAGCATACCGCCGAGCCAGCGTTCGTTGACGAAGAATTGACCGCTGCGAACGGCTTCTTCCTTGACGGCCTCTTGAGCCTGCTTTTTGGTACCGACAAAGAGAATCGATTTGCCTTCTTCGGCGACGGAGCGGACGAAGTTGTAAGCCTCGTCGACTTTGCGAACGGTCTTCTGCAGGTCGATGATGTAAATGCCGTTGCGTTCGGTGAAGATGTAGCGCGCCATTTTCGGGTTCCAACGCCGCGTCTGGTGACCGAAGTGCACGCCCGCTTCCAAAAGCTGTTTCATTGAGATAACTGCCATTTGAAACTACCTCCTGTTTTTCATTCGCAGAACATTTTCGCGCCGATCAACAGATGTTAGCTGTCAGGGGTCAGCTGTCAGCTTTCAGGGAAGTTATCCTAAAAGCTAAAAGCTAAAAGCTGAAAGCTGTCACTGAACAGGCGACGCTCCGATTCTGCGTGATTTTGTTAAACGGCGCGAATTATACCACAGGAACAAACGCAGGGCAAGGATTAATTTGTCGGCGGCGAATTCGGGAAATAATCTGAAAATCTTTGTTGACACGTGAAAATTATCGTGCTACACTTTTTTATGTTGACAGGCAGGAGAGGCAGTCGCGGGGGATTCGTCCCACGAGGAAAGTCCGGACTCCGCAGAGCAGCGTGCCGGGTAACGCCCGGTGAGAGTAATCTTAAAGACAGTGTCACAGAAAAGCAAACCGCCTGCTTAGCTGTTAGGTGTTAGCTGTTAGCTGTTAGCAAAAAACCTAAAAGCTAATAACCTAAAAGCTGAAAGCTAAAAAGGTAAGGATGAAAAGGCAGGGTAAGAGCCTACCGACGGACGGGTAACCGTTCGGGCTGATAAACCTCACGCGGAGCAAGCCTAAATAGGAAAGGGTTGAGGTTGCTCGCTGACCTTTCGGGTAAGGTGCTTAGACTTGGGCGGCGACGTTCAAGCAAGATAAATGATTGCCACTAACAGAATCCGGCTTATTGACTGCCTGTCAACAACACGCGAAATTAAAAACGTCGCTGTCGAGCAATTTCGCGGCGGCGTTTTATCAATTAGGAGTTAGGAATGAAAAACATATTCCCTATATACGTTGCTTAATTTTGAGAAAAATTTCAGCTAATAATTCAGCTATTAATCACGTCGAAAGATTATAATCCGATTAAAATTTTTTAGAGAGGAAGTGGCTGATTTTGAGTAGTTTTTTGCGAGCGTTGATGACGGTGATGCTTTTGCTGCTTATGAGCGTTTCAACAACATACGCGGCGGGTCAGTTCAGAGTGGGCGACCAGGGCGAGGATATTGCCGAACTTCAAGACAAACTCGTCGGGCTCGGCTATGACGTAATTGCGGACGGTGCTTTTGGCCCTGCAATGGCGGAGGCCGTCAAGGAGTTCCAAAAATCCTGCGGCATCAAAGCCGACGGTTTAATCGGTCCCGCGACTTACAAGGCACTTTTGGATAAGGACATGCCCGAAATCACGCGCGGCGTCAGCTACATTGCCGGCACCATCGTTGCGGCGGCGACGGATTATATCGGCGTCCCCTATGTCTTCGGCGGCACCAGCCCCTACGGCTTTGACTGTTCGGGCTACGTCCAATACGTCTTCGCCAAGTCCGGCGTTTCGCTTCCGCGCACCGCTGACGTTCAATACGAAGTCGGCACGCCCATTTCAACGACCGATCTCGTTTCGGGCGATTTGGTTTTCTTCTCGACCTACACTTACGGCGCGTCGCACGTCGGCATTTACGTCGGCGACGGTCAGTTTATTCACGCCAGCTCAAGTCGCGGTGTCACTATCGACTCGCTTGGCAGTTCTTATTGGAGCTCGCACTACATTGGCGCACGCAGAATTTTGTAAGTCTTCGACGACTTTAACAGAACGAAAATGTCCTTCGGCAAGCCGGGGGGCTTTTTCAATTAGGAACTGGGAAAAAGGATTTGGAAACCGGGGAGCAGGGATTTTTAATGTCACAATTTGATAAACGAAACTTATCGATGATGATGGACTTCTACGAAATGACGATGGCAAACGGCTACTTCGTCAACGGCGGCGAAAATACTCGCGTGGCGTTCGACGTGTTCTATCGCCGCAACCCCGACGCGGGCGGCTTTGCTATCTTCGCGGGCTTGGAACAGGTTATCGAGTACGTCGAGAATATGCAATTCAGCGCGGCGGACATTGACTACCTGCGCGGGCAAAAAATTTTCAGCGAAGACTTTTTGGACAGCCTGAAGGATTTTCACTTTCGCGGCGATATTTACGCGTTCCCCGAAGGCACGATTATGTATCCGAACGAGCCCTTCATGACGGTCGTCGCCAATCTGATTGACGCGCAACTTGTCGAGACGGCGATTTTGGCGCAAGTCAATCACCAGTCGCTTATCGCAACGAAGGCGCGGCGTATCGTGCGGGCGGCTGAAGGGCGTTTCGTTTCCGACTTCGGAGCCCGTCGTGCGCACAACATGGACGCTGCAACCTACGGCGCGCGTGCGGCATTTATCGGCGGCGTCAACGGCACGGCAACCGTCAGCGCGGGGCAACTCTTTAACATACCCGTCAACGGCACCATGGCGCACAGCTGGGTTATGTACTTTCGCGACGAGTTCGAGGCTTTCAAACGCTACGCCGAAGTTTATCCCGATTCGACGACGCTTTTGGTTGATACCTACGACGTTGTTCACAGCGGCATACCCAACGCCATTCGCGTCGCCAAAGAAATCTTGGAGCCGCAGGGCAAGCGTCTGCGCGGCGTGCGTATCGATTCGGGCGACTTGGCTTACCTGTCGAAGAAAATCCGCAAGATGCTTGACGCCGCCGGCTTGAACGACTGCAGGATTATTGCGTCGAACAGCTTGGACGAATTCACGATAACTTCGCTGATAAATCAGGACGCGGCGATTGACAGCTTCGGCGTCGGCGAGCGTCTGATAACCGCGAAGTCAGAACCCGTCTTCGGCGCGGTGTACAAAATTGTCGCTGTCGAGGAAGGTAGCGTTTTCGTCCCGCGAATCAAAGTCAGCGAGAACGTCGAGAAAATCACCAACCCCGGCGTCAAGAGCATTTACCGCGTCTACGACGAAAATGGGCACGCCGTCGCCGACTTGATTGCCTTGGCGGGCGAGACCGTCGACTTGGCGCAACCCTATCGCTACGTCGACCCCGTCAAGCCGTGGAAGAATCGCCGCTTTGAAAACTTCACTGCAAAAAAATTGTCGCGGCTTTACGTCAAGGACGGGCGGCGCGTCGAAACTTTGCCGACGTTGCACGAGATTCGCGATTACGTCCGGCACCAACTGACGAACGAGATTTGGCAGGAGGAACAACGCTTTGAAAACCCGCATCGCCATTATCTGGACATGACGCCCGATTATTACGACATGAAGATGAGCCTGTTGCACAAGACGCGGCAGGGCATGGACAACTGACGAGGTGAAAAATTTTGTCGGCAAAAGTCGCCGTGGTCATTCCCGTTTACCGCGAGGAAATCGACGCGCTTGAACGAATTTCGTTGGCGCAAGTTCGTCGCGTCCTTGGCAACTACCCGCTGATTTTCGTCGCGCCCGAAGGAAAAATTTTTTCCTACTTCGACGAAGGCGACATGGTTGCGCACTTCCCGCCGCCGTTCTTCCAAAACGTTGCGGCTTACAGTTATCTGCTCCTGTCGCCCGAATTTTACGAGGCGTTCGCGAACTTCGACTACATTTTGATTTATCAGCTTGACGCGTTCGTTTTCTATGACGCGTTGGAGGATTTTTGCGCGCTCGGTTACGATTATATCGGCGCGCCGTGGCCGCGTATCGCGTACTTCAGTTATCGCAACAAAAAAACCCCGCGCGTCGGCAACGGGGGCTTTTCTCTGCGAAGGGTTGCGGCTTGTCACGAACTTTTGACGCAAGCCGAACAATCGTCGACGTGGGAGGACACGCTTGCCGAATCGAACGAGGACACATTCTTTGCGCTGTGCGGCGCGACGGACGGCATTGACTTCAACACCGCGCCCGTCGAGGTCGCCGCGCAGTTTTCGATGGAACATTATCCCGCCCGCAGTGTCAAGCGGCTCGGCGGCAAGTTGCCGTTCGGCTGTCACGGCTGGTCGCGATTCAGCGAGGATTTTTACGTCGACATTTTGGCGCAATGCGGTTGGGATTTGCGCCCGCTCCGACATTTGATGGGCAACGAAGATTATCGTTATCAGTTGCCGCTGGGCTTGACGAAGTTGGCGTTGACGCGGCTGATTCGCACGATTGAGCGCGGACAGTCGCTTATCAGATATTTGCCTGCGCGGCGTTTTGCGTCGATTCGTGTCCTGCGCGAGCCCGACGCTGTGAAGATTCTTGCCAAGCTGTTAACAGAAGAAAATTTTCTTGCCGACGAAATTTTTATCTGCGACGCGGCGGAAGATTTGATTCGTGACGTGACGCGCAAGCCGTTGCCGCTCCTGTTACTGACGACGGATTACGACGCGCCGACGATTGAAGCGTTGGAAAGCCGCGGGCTGTGTTACGGCAGGGACTTCGTTTCTTTTCGTCGCGAATATCTGCGCCGTTGCGAAGAACTTTTCCGCAAGCTCGGCAAGTGTCGACTTCAACAGAGGAGGTAAAAATTTTGGCAACCAAAGCCGCCGTGGTCATTCCCACGCACAAAGAGGAACTCACTGAACTTGAACAAATTTCGCTCACGCAAGTTCGTCGCGTCCTTGGCAACTACCCGCTGATTTTCGCCGCGCCTGCAGGAGCAAAGTTTTCATACTTCGCGGAAGGCGACATGGTTGCGTATTTCCCACCACAATTCTTTCAAAGCCCCACCACAATTCTTTCAAAGCCTCAAGGGTTATAACATTCTTATGATGTCGCCGGCTTTCTACGATGCGTTTAAAGCTTTCGACTACATTTTGATTTATCAGCTTGACGCCTTCGTTTTCCGCGATGAACTGGAATATTTTTGTTCGCTCGGCTACGACTATATCGGTGCGCCGTGACCTATGTGGTTGTCGTGGTTTAGGAATAAGCGGCAAATCCTCTCTCGCGTCGGCAATGGCGGATTCTGCCTGCGAAATGTCAAGGCGTGTTATAACTTGTCGAAGACTCATTCAAATTTGCTAAGCCAGATGGGATTGAATGAAGACGGGATTTTTTCGTATTGCGGCAAGCGTGACGATTGCGATTTTCGCGTTGCGCCGTATGACGTTGCGTGTAAATTTTCTGCCGAGGTTAATCCTGCGCGGGTCGTCAAAAAAAACGGCGGCAAACTTCCGTTCGGCTGTCACAAGTGGTTTGCATACGGCGCGGATTTGTATACACCGATTTTCCTTAAGCTCGGCTACGATTTGCGCCCGCTAAGGGACAAAATGAGCAATGGCAACCATGAACAAATTTTACGTAAAGGTTTGGTGAACGAGTCAGTAAAACGCTTGGAACGTCGCTTGCAACGCGGACAGTCAATCATGCGCTACTTGCCGCGCAGAGATTTTGCGTCCGTGCGCGTCGTTCGTCACCCCGTCGCCATGATGATTTTGGCGCGACTGATGTTGGAGAATCCCGCTCTTGCCGACAAAATTTTTCTCTACGACTACGACGAGCAAGACCTGTTGCTTAACGATTTGACGTTGCAGAAACAGCCGCACCTGCTAATCACTGTGTGGGGGGGGTAGATATGAATTTAATTTCTGCCGTCGAAGGGCGCGGCTTTTCTTACGGCAAGCGCATCGTCTCGTTTTGGCGCGAGTATCTGACCCGTTGCGAAGAACTTTTCCGCAACCTCGGCAAGTGACTCAAGCGAGCCCGTCGAAAAAGTTCGGGTAGGAAATTTCAACGCAAGCGTCGTCGTCAAGCGCAACGCCCTGCGCGGCGGCTCCGAAAATTGCCAACGACATTGCCATACGATGATCGGCGCGGGTCTTGCATTCGGCGAAAAATTTTTCACGCCCGCCGTGAACAATCAAACTGTCGTCCGTCGCCTCAAAGGCAGCGGGCGATATTTTGTTGAACTCGTTGACAATCGCAGCAAGCCTGTCCGTCTCCTTGACGCGCAACTCGGCAACGTCGCGGATAATCGTCGTGCCCTCGGCGAAGGCGGCCGCCACTGCCAACGCCGGTATCTCATCAATCAGGCGCGGGATAATCGCTCCGCCAAATTCGACGCCGCGCAGATTCGACGATATGACGCGCAAATCAGCCGCCCGTTCGCCGCCCGACGTCCGTTCGTTCAAAAGCTCAATCGTCGCGCCCATTGACTTCAGCACGTCCAAAATTCCCGTGCGCGTCTCGTTCACGCCGACGTTTTTAATCGTCACGTCAGAGCCGTTAAGAATCGTCGCGAGCACCAGCCAATACGCCGCCGAGGATATGTCGCCGGGCACGGAAATTTTTTCGGGCGCGGTGAGCTTTTCGGCAGGGAAAATTGTTATCGCGTTGCCCGAACGTTCAAGTCGAGCTCCGAACGCCTCAAGCATTTTTTCGGTATGATCGCGGGACGGCGCGGGCTCAATCACTGTCGTCGGTGCGTCGGCGTAAAGGCCTGCCAAAAGTATTGCAGATTTGACCTGCGCGGACGCCACGGGCATTTCGTAGGTTATCCCGCGCATATTCGACGCGGCGGGCAGGAGCGTTATAGGAAGGTTGCGATTGGCGTTGCGCCCGACGATTGACGCTCCCATTTCAGTCAGCGGCTTAATCACGCGAGCCATCGGACGCTTTCTTAACGAGTCGTCGCCCGTGAACGTCGTCAAGAATTTTTGCGGCGCAAGCAAGCCCATGAGCAATCTCAGCGTCGTTCCGGAGTTGCCCGCGTCCAGGACGTTTTCGGGTTCGCGAAGCCCGTGCAGTCCGTTGCCCGTGATTGAAACCGTGTCGCCCGCCCGTTCAATCGTTACGCCCAAAGCCTTCATGCATGCGACGGTTGAGAGGCAATCCGCGCCCGCCAAAAAGTTCGTGACTTCGACGGGCGTCGTACCCAAGCTCGATAACATTATGCTGCGGTGCGAAACGGATTTGTCGCCGGGAATTTCAAGCATGCCGCGCAGTCCGCGCTTGAGCGTTAAAATTTTTTTCATGAAGCATTCTCCTCAATTTGACAATTCGGCGCGAGTGTGATAGATTTTTGTTGCTTTTGAAGTAAAAATGGTGGCAGGCAGTCGATGCCGGAACGTCGACCCCCTTCCCCGCGTTAGTAGATGCTAGATGTGTATACGGGTTTGGTGCCGGGCGTTGCTCGGCTTACTTTTTACTCTTGAAGTGCGTCAGTAACGCGATGATGAACGTCCCGACGTTGGCTACATGATCGATCATAGTCCAGTCGAGGAAATCCATACGCGTCACCTCCTTCCTTCGCGAGGAAGAAAGCCGACACATCGAACTGCCTGCCGCGTCGAATATTATCATACGTTCATAGAACTTTCAAGTTGTCGCGCTACGTGCGTGACGATTTTTTTCTTGCAAGCCGAAAACTTTGCACGTATAATAGCCGAAGTTTTCTTAAGGAGGCAGTTTAATGGGAGTCAATTCCGAACGCAGAAACATAGCAATAATCGCGCACGTCGACCACGGCAAAACCACGCTCGTCGACGCGATGCTTAAACAAAGCCACATCTTCCGCAAGAACGAACAGGTAGCCGAACGCGTCATGGACAGCGGCGACTTGGAACGCGAACGCGGCATTACGATTTTGTCGAAGAACACGGCGATTCTTTACAAGGGCGTCAAGATTAATATCGTCGACACGCCCGGTCACGCGGACTTCGGCGGAGAGGTCGAACGCGTCCTGAACATGGTTGACGGCGTTTTACTTTTGGTCGACGCTTTTGAAGGCCCCATGCCGCAAACCAAATACGTCCTGCGCAAGGCGTTGGAGCACAAACTCAAGCCTATCGTCGTCATAAACAAGATTGACCGTCCCGAAGCCCGCGTCGACGAAGTTTACGACGAAGTGCTTGAACTTTTCATGGAGCTGGACGCCGACGACGAACAGCTTGACTTCCCCGTCATCTACACCGCCGCCAAGCAAGGCATTGCCAAGTTGGACATCAACGACGAAAGCCGCAACTTGCAGCCGCTCATGGACACGATTCTCAAGGAAATTCCGCCGCCCGAAGGCGAACTCGACGCACCGCTCCAACTGGTCGTTACGACGCTTGAGGCTGACGATTACGTCGGGAAAATCGCTATCGGTCGCGTCCAACGCGGCAAGATTCGTTCGGGTGAAGTTATCGCGCTGATGAGCGAAAGCGGCATCAAAAAGGCGAAGGTCGGCAAAGTTTTCACTTACGAGGGCTTGAACCGCGTCGAAACGCCCGAAGCCGAAATGGGCGACATTGTTGCGTTGACGGGCTTGAGCGAAGTTTCAATCGGCGACACGGTTGCCGACGCCGAACACCCCGAAGCTTTGCCGTCAATCCGCGTCGACGAGCCGACGTTGAGCGTGACCTTCGGCGTCAACACCAGTCCTTTCGCGGGCAAGGAAGGGCAATTCGTCACGAGCCGCCACATTCGCGACAGGTTGTTTAAAGAGGCGCAAACCAACGTTGCCTTGCGCGTCGAGGAAACCGATTCGGCGGACGTGTTCAAAGTCAGCGGGCGCGGCGAACTTCACCTGTCGATTCTGATTGAGACGATGCGCCGCGAAGGTTACGAAATGCAAATCGGCAAGCCCGAAGTCGTCTACAAGCTGATTGACGGGCAAAAATACGAGCCGATTGAAAACTTGACCGTCGAAGTGTCGCAAGATTACATGGGCACCGTCATGGAGTCGCTTGGTCGCCGCAAAGCCGAACTCAAGAACATGCAAAACATCGCGGGCTACATGCGGCTGAACTTCCTGATACCTGCGCGGGGGCTTATCGGTTTTCGTTCGGAGCTTTTGACTTCGACGCGCGGCAACGGCGTCATGAATCACGTTTTCCACGGCTACGAACCCTACAAAGGCGACATCCCTGGACGCAGTCGCGGCAGCTTAGTTGCCTTCGAGCAGGGCGAAACGACAGGCTACGGAATTTTCAATTTGCAAGATCGCGGTGTCATGTTCATTGAGCCGGGACAAAAAGTCTATGAAGGCATGATTGTCGGCGAAAATTCTCGCGACATGGACATCGACATCAACCCTTGCAAGCAGAAACATCAGACCAACATTCGCGCAAGCAACAGCGACGAAGCGATTCGGCTTGTCCCGCCGCGTATCATGAGCCTTGAACAAGCAATGGAGTACATAAACGACGACGAGCTTGTCGAAGTCACGCCGAGTTCGATTCGTTTGCGCAAGACGATTCTTGACCGCACGACACGCGGACGCGCCGCCAAGAACGCCCGTAAATAATTTGCAAAGCCTAAAGGAATTAGCCGCCTTGACAGCGAAAACGGAAAAAAATTTTCTTGTAAAGGCGGTGTAAGTTATGGCAAGTAACGAAATCGAATTCTC
>Ga0310697_10000357_pt1 | contig 64625 bp, 58 predicted proteins | sample 172DNAGHGlowgp2_FD_203883 | JGI IMG/M metagenome (GOLD analysis project Ga0310697, IMG submission 203883) | Sheep rumen microbial communities from Palmerston North, Manawatu-Wanganui, New Zealand - 1728 DNA GHGlow gp2 (v2) (version 2) | ecosystem: Host-associated > Mammals > Digestive system >...
CGACTCGCCCCTATATAATCTCAGTGGACAACAAGTTCGCACTTCAGCCTCTGACAGCCAAGGACTCCCCAAGGGCATCTATATCTCAGCTGGCAAGAAAATCATCAAATAAATCCCCTGTAATCTCATAGATTTTCCTAGTATCCCCCTAGAATCCCTTAGAAAGAATGAAATATTCCATCGTAATACCTGTATATAACCGTCCCGAGGAGACCGATGAACTGCTGGAGAGTCTGACCCGCCAGCAAGTGAAGGACTTTGAGGTGGTGATAGTGGAGGATGGCAGTGTGAAACGCTGCAAGGAAGTGGTTGACAAATACGCAGGTCAACTCGATATACATTATTATTATAAAGACAACTCCGGGCCAGGTCCCAGCCGTAATTACGGTGTGGAGCGAAGCAAAGGCGACTACGTGTTGATTCTCGACAGTGATTGTGTCATCCCCGAGGGGTATCTTGCCGCCATCGATGCAGAACTCGACCGTGAGCCTTGCGATGCCTTCGGTGGACCAGACCGCGCCCACGAGTCATTCACCCCCATACAGAAGGCGATAAGCTACTCCATGACCTCCTTTTTCACCACAGGAGGCATCAGGGGAGGCAAGAAGAAGCTCGACAAGTTCTATCCCCGTTCTTTCAATATGGGCATGAAACGAGAGGTCTATCAGGCTTTGGGCGGATTCTCCAAGATGCGTTTTGGTGAGGACATAGACCTTAGCATTCGCATCTTCAAGGGTGGATACAAGTGCAGACTCTTCCCTGAGGCTTGGGTATGGCACAAACGCCGCACAGACCTCGACAAGTTTTTTAAACAGGTGTTTAATAGTGGGATTGCTCGTATCAACCTCTACAAGAAATATCCCGAGTCACTCAAGCTCGTCCACCTCCTGCCCATGGTTTTCACTGTTGGAGTCATTCTTTTGCTGGTGCTGGCTCTCGTGCTGGAGTTTACTGCAAAAGGAGGTATACCTGTAGGACATGCAGTACTGCCCTGGTATGCTTTGCCTCTTATACCGCTCGTGTTGTACGTGTTGATGATTTTCATTGACAGCACAGTCCAGAACAAGAGCGCGGTGATAGGTTTTCTGTCGGTCGAGGCAGCCTTTGTGCAACTCTTCGGTTACGGATTGGGATTCATCAAGGCGTGGTGGCAACGCTGTGTCAGGAATAAGGGTGCTTTTGCAGCCTATGAGAAGAATTTCTACGACTGAGCAGGATATGGAAACTGATAGAGAAGAGAGCAAGAGGTTTTCACTCAAAGAGATGGATCGCTCCGAGCAACCCCGTGAGAAACTCATAGACTTAGGTCCCGAGAGCCTCACAAAGGCTGAGTTGCTCGCTATACTCATCGGTAGCGGAACGACGAAGAAAACTGCTGTTGAGCTGATGCAGGAAGTGATGGACGACTGCAACGACATGTTCACCAACCTCTATAGGATGAGCATCAAAAGGCTGATGGAGTACAACGGCATAGGTGAGGCCAAGGCCGTTACCATCAAGGCAGCCGCTGAAATCGGACAACGGCGAGCAGAGGAAACCATGCAGGACCTCACGCAAATCGCCAAGGCTGAAGATGTGTATTATAAGATGCGCCTTAAAGTTCAGAATCTCACCCACGAGGCGAGTTGGGTGTTTTTGCTGAACAACAGCGCCAGGCTGCTAGGTATCAGGCAAATCAGCAGTGGAGGAATCACCGAAACAAGTGTAGATGTTCGGATGGCCCTCAAGGAGGCCTTGCTGTCCGATGCTACTGCAATGATACTATGCCACAACCATCCTTCTGGCTCATTGCGTCCCAGCCGACAGGATGATAAACTCACAGAGAACCTCCGCAATGCATGCATGGCGGTGAACATCAAACTCATCGACCATGTCATCGTTGCCGATGGCGGTTTCTACAGTTACGCAGAACAAGGAAAACTATAATATTCAAATGTCCCCTAAAAAGGCCCAGCCCCTCCCAGATAATAAACAAACAATGGAAAAAACAGACAAACTGACCATAGAAGAAAAAGTCATCAAGATGCTCAAGACAGTCTACGACCCCGAGATACCCGTAGATATCTATGAGCTCGGCATGATTTACAAAATCGATGTTGACGATGATTTCAACGTTAATATCGACATGACACTGACTGCACCCAACTGTCCCGCAGCCGATTTCATTATGGAAGACGTTCATCAGAAAATCTCATCCATTGACGAGGTCGGACAGGTGAATGTCAACCTCGTCTTCGAACCCGAATGGGACAAGAGCATGATGAGCGAAGAGGCCAAACTAGACCTCGGATTCCTCTAAAGCATACCTTTTTCCTTTTCTCACAATAACGTAATATCGTTATAGCGTTATGACGATAATAATCAATAAAACTCCCTCTTATGAAGAATATCTATTTCATCTCTGATGCCCACCTTGGATGTCTGGCGCTAGAGCACAGACGCAATCAGGAACGACGTTTGGTTAGTTTCCTAGACGCCATCAAGGACGATGCCGAAGCAATCTATCTGATGGGCGACATGATAGATTTCTGGTTTGAATATACAGATGTAGTTCCAAAAGGATATACACGCTTCTTTGGTAAAATCAGTGAACTGACCGACCGAGGAGTTGAGATACACTACTTCACAGGTAATCATGATATGTGGATGGATAATTACCTCAAGGAAGAGTGCGGGGTGATTGTGCATCGAGAACCCTATGTCTGTGAGTTGAGGGGAAAACTTTTCTTCATGGCACATGGTGACGGACAAGGAGAAACTGATGAGAAGACCCTTTTCCTTTTCCGAATCTTCAGGAGCAGAGGGGCAAGACGATTGGCGCGCATGATTCATCCACATTGGTTCATACCTCTTGGACGGACTTGGGCACGTCATAGCAGGCAGAAACACGAGGACGGGCATGAGCCTGGATTCAAAGGGGAAGACAAAGAGAAACTCATCGTTTTCGCCAAGGAATATTTGAAAGATAATCCACAAATCAACTATTTCATCTTCGGGCACAGACACATCCAAGTGGATATACCGATAGGAGATGACTGCAGGGCCATCATTCTCGGAGATTGGATTAAGCTCTTTACATACGCCGTTTTCGATGGTGACACCATTTTCCTCGGCAACTATATCGAGGGAGAGTCAAAATTCTAAAACAATCGCCCAACTTTTCAAGGCTGGGCGATTGTTTTTCTTGCAAAGTCAATACTCAATAGTCTGAATCCTTTTAATACTCAGAATAATCAGAATATTCAGTCTTATCAAAAATGTCTTCTATCAGTGCCAAAGTGTCGGTGGCAATCATCAACTCCTCGTCTGTTGGGATGACACAGACGGTAACCTTGGAGTCGTCGGCAGAGATGATGGCTTCAGTGGCGCGGCAAGCGCGGTTACGTGCAACGTCCATCTTCACACCAAGGAATTCCAGTCCGTTGGTTGCGCCTTCGCGTACCTCCCATTGGTTCTCGCCAGCGCCTCCAGTGAATAGGATGATATCCACACCACCCATGGCGGCAGCATATTGGCCGATGTATTTCTTAATGCGGTAGGTATACATTTCCTTGGCAAGGCGAGCCTTGTCATTGCCTACAGCGATGCCGGCGAGGATGTCGCGGAAATCGTTTGACAATTCTGACACACCCACCAATCCAGACTGTTTGTTCAGTAGGTTGGAGATACCTTTGGTGTCGAGATTCAACTTGTCCATCAAGAAAGTGACCGCACCAGCGTCTATATCGCCCGAACGGGTACCCATAATCAGTCCTTCAAGCGGAGTCAGACCCATAGAGGTGTCGATACACTTGCCGTCCTTCACTGCGGCGATGGATGCGCCATTGCCGATGTGGCAGGTGATAATCTTCGTCCCTTCAGCTTCACGTCCCAAGTACTCCAGCACACGCTGTGACACATAGCGGTGGCTCGTGCCGTGGAAACCATAACGACGTACTCCGTACTTGGAATAAAGTTCGTATGGCAAAGCGTACATATAGGCGTAGTCGGGCATTGTCTGGTGGAAAGCGGTATCGAAAACACCCACTTGAGGAACATTGGGCAACAAGGCCTTCACGGCGTTGATACCCTTGATGTTGGCGGGGTTGTGGAGGGGAGCCAAATCGTTGCAGGCACTGAAGTCGCGCATCACATCGTCTGTGATGACAACACTCTGGTTGAACTTCTCACCGCCGTGAACCATGCGATGACCCACTGCGTTGATGTCGTTCACACTCTCCAGTACTGCGTATTCACCTGTGGTCAGCAGTTCGAAGATGAACTGGACACCACGTGTGTGCTCAGGGATAGGTTCATCAATCTTCACCTTCTTGCCGTCAACCTTGAGCTTGATGAAAGAGTCTGGGGAACCAATCTTTTCGATACCGCCCGAAGTGATGACGGATTTGTCGTCCATGTTGTAGAGCGCATACTTGATGGATGAGCTTCCACAATTCAATACTAAAATCTTCATTATTTTGTTTTGTTTGGATTATTTGTTTTCCTTGGCGGCCATAGCCTGATTTGCGGTGATGGCTATCATCTTATAGACATCATCCACCGAGCAACCACGGCTCAGGTCGTTCACTGGACGGGCGATACCTTGCAGAATCGGACCGATGGCATCGGCTTCGCCTAAGCGCTGAACCAATTTATAGGCGATGTTGCCCACTTCAAGGCATGGGAAAACCAGCACATTGGCCTTACCGGCAATCGGACTGCCAGGAGCCTTGCTTGCGCCAACGCTCGGAACGAGTGCGGCATCAGCTTGCAATTCACCGTCAATATTCAGTTCGGGATCAAGTTCCTTGGCCAGACGCAGTGCCTCTGTCACCTTATCCACCACCTCGTGCTTGGCACTGCCCTTGGTGGAGAAACTCAACATCGCAACACGGGGTTCCTCAAAACCAGCAACAGCTTTGGCGGTCTGAGCAGTACATACGGCAATCTGGCTCAACTGTGCGGCATCAGGCATAGGTGTCACGGCAACGTCGCCTACCACTAAGACGCCGTTCTCACCATATTGGGGAGTTTTGGTAATCATGAGCATGGCGCCCGACACGCAGGTGATGCCCGGTGAACACTTGATAATCTGGAGAGCAGGACGGAGTGTGTCGCCTGTAGTGGAACGAGCGCCTGAAATCTGACCGTCAGCATCACCGTTCTTGATGATGAGGCAGCCGAAATAGAGAGGGTCGAGTACTTTCTCGCGAGCTTGCTCAATAGTCATGCCTTTTTTCTTGCGTAGTTCAAAGAGCAGCTGGGCGTATTCCTCGCGTTTTGGGCTGGTGGCAGGGTCGATGAGAGTGGCACGGTCGATATTCTTGAGTCCGAGTTTGTCGGCAAGTGCGTGCAACTCGTCGATGTTTCCGAGAATGATGAGGTCGGCCAGACCGTCGGCGATGGCGCGGTCTGCTGCTGTGAGTGTGCGCTCCTCTGTGCCTTCAGGAAGCACTATGCGCTGTCTGTTCGACTTTGCGCGTTCGATGATTTGGCTGATTAAGTCCATGATAATAAGTGTTTTTTAATGGTTATTTGTTGCTTTGTCGTTATTCCGTTATATCGAAATTCCTTACTATTTGAGTCTTGCTACAGTTTCCTTGATGCGTCGCATGGCCTCGATGATGTTTTCATCGCTGGTGGCGTAACTCATGCGGAAGCATTCCGGACTGCCGAAAGCATCGCCTCCCACAGTGGCAACATGACCCACCTCAAGCAGGTACATGGCAAAGTCTGTGGAATTGTTGATTACACGGTCGCCGTCTGCCTTGCCGAAGTAATAAGAGCATTTGGGGAAGAGATAGAAGGCACCCTTGGGCTCGCGAACCTCGAAGCCCGGTACTTCCTTCGCAAGGCGGACGATAAGGTCCTTTCTGCGCTCAAAAGCTTGGCGCATCTGTTCCACGCACTCCTGGCTGCCAGTATAGGCGGCCTCAGCGGCTTTCTGGCTCACTGAACATGGACCACTTGTGTACTGGCCCTGCAACTTGTTGCAACCCTTAACAATCCATTCAGGTGCGGCGATGAAACCTATTCTCCAGCCTGTCATGGCATAAGCTTTAGATACACCGTTAATGATGACCACACGGTCCTTGATGTCGGGGAAAGAGGCCATGGAGGCATGGCTGCCCACATAGTTGATGTGCTCGTATATCTCGTCAGCGATGACGATGACGCGTTCGTGGCGAAGCAACACATTCTTCAGACCTTCCAGTTCCTCAAGACTATAGACAGAACCAGTGGGGTTGGAGGGAGAGCAGAGGATAAGTGCGCGGGTCTTAGGGGTGATGGCGGCCTCAAGCTGTTCTGGTGTGATCTTGAAGTCCTGTTCAATGGTGGCCTCGACAATCACAGGCTCACCTTCGGCCAACTTCACCATCTGAGGATAACTTACCCAGTAGGGAGCGGGAATAATTACTTCGTCACCACCATTGACAATGGCCATGATGGTGTTGCAAACCGACTGCTTGGCACCGTTGGAGCAGAGAATCTGGGAGGGAGTGTACTCCAGCCCGTTCTCGTTCTTGAGTTTGGCTACAATGGCGTTTTTCAAGGCAGGGTAGCCTGGTACGGGAGAGTATTTGGAGTAGTTTTCATCGATGGCCTTCTTTGCTGCCTCCTTGATGTGGTCAGGCGTATTGAAATCGGGCTCACCGACACTGAGGTTGATGACATCCACGCCCTGAGCCTTGAGCTCGCTGCTGCGCTGCGACATGGCGAGTGTAGCTGAGGGGGACAGTCTGTTGAGTCGATCTGATAGATTTTCCATTTGCTTATTGATTATTTGGTTTTTTCTTTATTTTTTTATTTCTTGAAATGCAGATTGTGGCCCATGCGCTCTTTCTTGGTGAGAAGGTAGCGTTCGTTGTACTGGTTGGGCTGGATTTCGATGGGCACGTTCTCCACAATCTCCAGTCCGTAACCCTCAAGTCCCACACGTTTCACAGGGTTGTTGGTGAGCAGGCGGATTTTGCCTACACCCAACTCGCGGAGAATCTGCGCGCCAACACCGTAGTCACGTTCATCGGGGTCGAAGCCCAAATGAATGTTGGCGTCAACGGTGTCGTAACCCTCTTCTTGAAGTTTGTAGGCCGCGATTTTGGCCATGATGCCGATGCCGCGCCCCTCTTGGTTGAGATATACGATGACTCCTTTGCCTGCCTTTTCGATTTCCTCCATCGACTTGCGGAGTTGTTCACCACAGTCGCATCGACGGGAGGCGAAGATGTCACCAGTCATGCAAGAAGAGTGCATGCGTACCAGTACGGGCTCGTCTTTTTCCCAAGTTCCTTTGAAGAGTGCGATATGGTCTAGACCATTGCTCTTCTGGCGGAAAGGTATGATGTGGAAATGACCGTAGGCAGTAGGCAGGTCGGCTTCCTCACCGCGTTCGATGAGAGACTCCTGTCGCAGACGGTATTCGATAAGGTCCTTGATTTGGATGAGGCACATGCCGAACTGCTTGGCCTTCTCGATGAGTTGTGGCATTCGTGCCATGGTTCCGTCGGGATTGAGTATCTCGATGAGTGCGGCGGCTGGATTCATGCCAGACAGACGGGCCAAGTCGATGGCGGCTTCGGTGTGTCCTGCTCGGCGAAGCACTCCCTTGTCTTGGGCGTAAAGGGGGTTGATATGACCGGGCTGTCCGAAATCGTCAGGCTTAGTCGATGGATCAGCCAAAGCGCGTATAGTGGCTGCGCGGTCATGGGCCGATACACCAGTGGTGCAACCTTCAAGCTTATCCACTGTCACAGTGAAGGGGGTTCCCAGCATGGAAGTGTTGTTTTCTACTTGATGTGTCAGCCCCAGTTCCTCACAACGAGAGATAGTGATTGGCGCGCAAAGCACACCACGTCCCTCGGTAAGCATGAAGTTGACTTTCTCAGGGGTAATCAGTTCCGCTGAGGTAATGAAATCGCCCTCATTCTCACGGTCTTCGTCGTCAACCACAATCACGAACTTCCCTTCCTTGAAGTCGGAGATGGCATCTTCTATTGTACTGAATCTGAAATCCTCCATATCTTTTCTTTGTCTTTTATTCGTATTTTATAGCGTCTAGCGCCTCTATTGTCTCATAGTTTCTATAGCGTCTATAGCCTCTTTTTTATGCTCAATGTTCAATTGTCAATGTTCAATGACCTTAAGTCGTTTTAGCTCCCTCCATAAGAGCCTTGCACCGTTCCTTCTGCAACGAGCATGTGCGAACGATATTGCGCAGGTCACGTAGCAGGCGAATGCGGAAACGGGCCACACGGAAAATCAGGAACACTCCTACAGGGAAGATGATTCCTGCAGCCATGTTCAGCCGTTTATCTTTAAAAGGACAAGTATGCGAGTGCAGGTCGAGCACAGGGAAACGGTTCAGGTCGCGGATGAGCTGGCGGTCCTTGCTGTTCGACAGTACTTCTACCACGTATTCCATCTCATCGCTGATATGCTCTATTTTCACGTCCTGGTCTATCTTGAAGAACAGGCGTATGTAGTTGGGGAAACGCTTGAGGTTGTTATGGTGCAGATATTCCTCGCAGTCGTCCGACAGCGTCTGGAGTCGACCCACCATCTCGCTGTAATTCGGGTCGTCGATGATGACTTCTTTCTTTACAATGTAACGGTGAGAGCGGATGCCGAGCAAACGACGGAAGAATTCGCGATAAGCGTCGGCGTTGAACACCACGGAGTCGTTGTTGGCCTTGATGGTGAAGAATGCACCGACAGGTACAAGGACAAGGGTGCTGAACCATGTGCCTAACCATACGGGCAAAGACCCTTCTCGAGCAAGGTTGGAACTACCCTTGTTGATGATGTAGTAAATAATGAAGATAATCACAGAGATGACCACAGGAAGACCCAAACCGCCCTTGCGGATGATGGCGCCTAAAGGAGCTCCGATGAAGAAGAAAACAAGGCAGGCCAATGCCATGGTGATCATGGTGTGAATCTGAATCCAGTGACGCCGAATCTGCTCATCGCCTTGCTTCATCGACATCGACTTGAAGTCCACGTCCATCTGATGACGTGCCACTTCCTGAGAGGCATTGCGGATGATAGCACTCTGTTGTTCCTTGGTCATCTTGTTGAACACAGAGTCAAGGTTAATCTCCGAAAGTTCGCCTTTTTCCAGTTCCTTCTCGGCACGCTTCAGTTCCGTCTCGGGAACTATGGGCATCTTCAGCACACGCTCTGCCATGTCTTGGTAGTAGTAACGACCGATACTATCATAGAACTGCTCCAATGAGTCGGCGTCAGCGCGAAGCTCGTCCATGTTTTTCGTGGTCGCTGCGGAGGAGAAGTTGTCGGCATCAGCAAGATTGAAACTGTTGTCGAACTCTATGATGAACTGTTTATAGACAAATGTTTCCCTTCGGTAAGGCACATTCTTTGTCTGAAGAGCCTGTGTGTTGAGGTTCTCGAACTGCTCGCCGTTGTAGAGGTGGAGAAGCAGGTGGCCCTTGTCGGCTGTGGTCTCCAGTCGTCCTGAGTCAGCCAGAAGAATATGAACCTTGTCGGCACCATCGCGCAGGTTGTATATCATCACGTTGTAGAGCGAGCCCGTATCCTTGTCCTTTTTGCGCACATAAAGGTTCAAGTCCTGGATACCATCGTAGAACACACCCTCAGGGATGTCCAGTTCAGGTGATTTCTGGCGCATGGAGAACAGCAACTGATACAGGTTCATCTGCGCTTGGGGTGCAATCCTGTCTTGGATGTAGAACGACACGCCACTGAGCAGCAGGATGAAGATGGCAATCGGTGCAAGGGTACGATAGAGAGATATACCGGCGGCTTTGATGGACAGCAACTCAAGACGCTCACCAAGGTTGCCAAACGAAATCAACGAGGCCAGCAATATGGCAAGTGGTAAAGCCAACGAAATCAACGTTTCCCCAGCATAGAGGAAGAACTTGCTGAGAACCGACATCGGAAGCCCCTTGCCCACCAAGTCATCGACATACTTCCAGATGAACTGCATCATGACGATGAACTGGCAGATGAAAAAGGTGCCAATGAACAAAGTGATGAAGTTCTTGAAAACGAATATGTCGAGTTTTTTTATTGGTTTCATTGCGATGAATCACACAGAATGCCGTTATCCCAATACTCCGAATAGTTTATCATGCAAAGTTACGAATAATTGCCCATTCTACTGCCGATTTTTACGCATTTTTAGCAGTATAGCCAAGAAAAATCATCCATTCAGAATTTTTTATAGAAAAAATGGCAAAATCTTTTTGTATTTCACGAAAAACTGCTAACTTTGCACCGCAAAACGGATGGCGAGATAGCTCAGTTGGTTAGAGCGTCGGATTCATAATCCGGAGGTCGAGGGTTCGGGTCCCTCTCTCGCTACATTGAAAATCAGGCAATTACAAGATTGTAACCGCCTGATTTTTCTTTTCTGCGAAAACAATGCGAACTTATATCAATGCGATGGAAGCAAACGATGGACTTGGTCAATCAGTTTTTTTGAAGGAACGACCTCGTTATCACAGGGTACAAGCATCCATCTGACTGTCCAACTGAATCGTTCGCCGGGTTGCAGAGTGGTGTATGCTCCCTGGCTTTCCAATTCGATATAACTCTTTCCACGGTTGACATAAACTTGAATCTCCGCCTCGTCGGGAGCAGGTTGCGAAGAATCCAAATCCTGGAATTGCTTCAATAAAAGCAAACCGTTGCTGGCGTATGCCAGCCAGCCCTTACCGTCGGCATTGATTTTTCTGTTCATGTTGGCCTCATCGGCCTGATACCATGCAATACCCTCCACAGCACGGAAGTCCATCAATCCGGCAGGAATGATTTCTCCTACAGGAGCATCGAAAAAGATTAAACCGTCGTTGGGGACTCGCGTGATTTCCCAAGGCGCCACCTTTCTCTCTTCGCCACTCTCGTTGATGATGCTGTAGGTGATGACAAATGCTTGGGAGGTTTCGTCGACGGAAAAGTTCTTCTCGATGCGGTACTTCATCCTGTCCGACACACCGCTCGTCATCACCAATTGACCATCCCGTTGCTCCACGCTGTAAGCCATCTTGTCGTATTCTGGTACTGGTGGCCAGTTCCATTCCTTTTGAGGGCTTGTCCAGAAAGTACTGCCGAAAGATTCGGGTCTTGTTGATTGAGAAATCACCTCTTGGTCGGCATACTTCAACGAGATAATCTTGGCGCCTTTTTCGGCATTGATAGTCATCGTCATCTTGCCTGTGGTCAGCGTGTAGGTCTCGGGGGTGTCTGCTATCGCATGACATGAAAGCAGGAATGCTGTGGCAAGCACAGCGTATCGCATTGTCCTTTTCATAACTGTAATTGTTCTTTGGGAACTATAGAGGGCTTCTATAAATGGTTTTCTTGAATTGTAGAAGGATTTCTTTGAAAAAAGGTCTTTGTACAGAACGAACTATTTCTTTTTTCCGCCTTTGGTGAGCAAGGAGCCGAAGAGGGTACCGGCGATGGCGGCACCAACGATGAGCGCCAGTTTGCCAATGTCGCGGAGACTCGGCTTGCTGTCCAAGCCGAAATTCTTGTTGGGATTCAAGTCTTTCATGTTCAATGATATTTTATTCTGAGTGTTCAGAGTATCCCGATTATTCTGAATGACCGAATAATCAGGATACTCCGAACTGCTCATGTGGTCTTTTTATCTGATTATTTTCTTAGTCTTGCCATTCTTCATCTTAACGATGTTCACGCCTTTTTGGGGCTGGGTGAGCTGCCGTCCTTCGGTGTCGTAGTAACCTACGATTTCCGAGTTTTCGGTCGGAGTGATGGTATGCAGGCCGTTCGAAATGGGCTCGTTGTCCTCCATGACTGCAGCGAGTTCTGATGCGTTGAGCGCATAGTTATACACCCTCAAATCGTCGATATAGGCTTTCAGGAAGGGGTCGGAAGAGAATTGACTGCGACCGATGTAGTTCATCACGGGGTGGAAGTCTGAGGGACGGATGGTGATGTCGGTCGTGCTGGCCTTGAGGTCACCATCCACATAGATGCAGACACTGTCCTTCCCCAAGGTTACAGCTACATGGTGCCAAGCGGTGGACCCCAAGCGGGATGTGCTGAGCGTCTGCTCGTCACCGCCGTTCTTGATGGCGAAGCGCATCTGAGACCCGTTGCTGGGACTGAGGAACATATACTGATTGGTACCGTTGCCGAAGTCGAAGATGCGCTGCCAAGCAGAGGAACTGTTGCGCCAGAACACCCATGTGCAGATGGTCATCTCTGCCATGTCCGCCACTTCGTATGGCAGTTGGATGTAGTTGTTGGTGCCACTGAGGTTAAGAGACTTCTCGCCCGACTTGTGTTGCGTAGTGTAGTTCTCTTCTCCCAAGATGACAGCGTGGAAGGCGTTAGCGGTGTTGTCGTACAGGGCGTCGTCGAACTGCAGTTGGGCGATGAGTGTGCGTTCACCTGAAGGACCAGCGGACACGGAGTCGCAAGCTTCCGACATATTATCCGACTTGTCGATGGCCTTGATTTTGTAAAGGTATTCGTGTCCTTGTCGGCAAGTGTTGTCGATGAAGCGGTTACCTTGGATTTTACGTCCGATAGTGTTCCAGTAGTCCTCGTCCTTGTCTTTGCGGAGAATCATGTAGCCAGCGATATCTTCCTCCGTGTTGGCAGCCCATTCGAGTTGCACAGAGGCTGGTAGGGCTTGAGCTGAGAGGCCAGTCGGTGTTTCTGGGGCTTTCAATTCACATTCAGCATCTACAGGGAGAATGCGCCATTGTTGGCGCTTGCGTGCTGTGGCGGTGTTGGCAAGTGCCCCTTGTCGTACGGTGATGTTCTCGGAACTGCTGTTGCTGGCCAGTTCGAGATAAAGGTTGCTCTCACGGTTTCGGATGTAGTAGAAGCCATCGCCTGCGTATTCTAGATACCACTGCTCGTTGCTGCTGTAGTTTGAGCCCTTATACACGATGACATTGCCACCTGAGGCCATAGAGTAGTTGAGAACATCAAGAGCAACTCCTGTGGAGGAGAGGCAGATGGTGTAGTAGCTGAAGTCGCCACCGATGCGGGAACTGACGGGCTGAATGTCCCATATTTGGTAGTTACCGCCCTTGTTGCTGCGCTGTACGACATTGGCACCACTGCCAGTGGAACCCGCTTCGCACGACACAATCTTCTTGCTGTAGCGGTTCATGATGATGTATTTACCGCCCTCGATATAGCTCGGGGCCACATCCTCACCATAGGTGATGTTGATGATGCGCTCGGCGTTGGTCTGGCCTTTCTGATAGCCTGTGCCACCTGGAATCTCAATGAAGAACTCGCGCATGGGACCTTGGCCGTCGAAATAAACATCGCGGTCGGTCGATACGAATTGGTAAGTGGAGGTGTTGGCCTGACGTTCTGATGAACCAAGGTAGGCATGGATGGCCTGGGTGGAATCGTTCCTATAGACAGCGGCGGAAGTCCATGCACCACGGTTCTCTGCGTAAGCCAGACGTGTGCCATGGTTGCTGTCTTGGCAGAATTGTCCGCGAGCTATGGCGTCGAACCCCCACCAAATACCGCTCTGCATGCCGTACTCCACACCTACAATGGCCTCACCTACATTGTGCAACTCATCTGCTGTAGCCATCTTGCCATCGTTACGCACTTCTTTGAAGAAGTTGGCGTAAGTATTGAAGGAGCCAGCCAACTGGTGGGTGTTGCCCTCATCAACGTATGGTTTCATGTAGTTGTACCAAGACGATGCTTGGTCACAGTTGAGCGTGTTGCCTGCTGAGATACGGATAGTGTCGAAACGGGGATAACTCTCACGGAGCATCTTGCAAATCTCACGCATGTCACTTCTACTGCCTTGCCCCCAACCATAGTCGGGCTCGTTGAAGGGAGACACTGAAACAAGGCGGTGTTTGCTATTCCTTTGCACGTAGGCGACGGACTTGTCAATCATGTCGCACCAGTTCTGGATGTTGGCCTTGTCGTTCTTGGTGTACCATTCATCGATGCCGGCCTCCTGGTCGCAGTTAATTACACAATCTACGCTCTTGCTCACCAAATCGGCCAGACGAAGACGCTCTTTTAGGTTCTTGATGTGGTCTTGAGTGAGATTACCGTTGCTGAGTTTGAAAGCGGGTTGGAAGGATAGACGGATGACGTCGATATTGTCAGCTCCGATGTGGTTGATGCCTTTTCGCATGTTTTGTTCATTCATCCATGCAGCGTCCATACCCCAAATCACGGGGAAGGTCTTACCTTCGGCGGTAATGTCGAAAGGAACTACATTGCCTGGCACATTGTTGGCTGAGAGCATATAACTTGATGTCGGAATCTGCTGGGCCATGACTGGAAGTGCCGTCAAAATGAAGGTTGAGAGAAATAGTCGTAGTTTCATATCTTCTTTCGGTTAGTAATTTAGTTTTCTATCATTGTAGACGCAAAAATAGCCATTTATTTTTTAATGACGGGAGAAAGGCTGATTATTTTATGATTTTCGTAGGGATAAGACGCACTGGGCTGTTGAGGCCTGAGGGTACAATGTCCCAGTTGGCGTAGTTGTCTTTCTTGTAATTCAGATCAACCACGTTGATTTCCTCGAACTTGCGCCAGACAACCCCCTGTCGGTCAAGCCAGGCGATGCGATTAGCTGGGAGGTTGCTGACCTCCACCTCTATGGTATTGATGCCTGCCTTAAGGTACTGGCCGATGAAGGTGCGGAAGGGCACTGCGAAAAGGGTGGCTACTTCCTGGCTGTTGATGTAGACCCTCGCACTCTCGCGTACGTCGCCGAGGTCGAGAATCCATTCGTCAGCGGTGGTGTCAAGCAAGTCGAATGTTGTGGTGTAGCGCCCTGTAGCCATAGTGATGTTCATCATGGGGTCGCCTAAGGCTGTCCATGGTTGTGGGTGACCGATATGCAGGATGGTGTCAGTCACCTGTGGTGCGCTAGCAGTAAAGGTCAGTGTCCATCCTGTGTTGAGATTGATGGCCTTGGTATCGTTGGGCTCAGTATAGGTCCAATCGGGGAAATGTCCTGTAGAAGGTGTGTGGAAGGTGCGGAGGATGATTGATTGGCCTGATGCCAACTGCAGCAGTACGGAGGTTTTGCCGCCTTCATGCTTCACCTTGGCCTTGCCGATTTTTCCGACCATGGGGTCGTAGCACACCACTTCAGCGGCCTGGACTCCCAATTCCACCCAATCATCGATGTCTTTACCTTGCAAGTTCGACACGAAATAGTGGTAGCCGTCATTGTTGGACCTACGGATACATTGCAATCCCTGACGACTACGCATGGGCTCGGGGCGTGCATTGCAACTACCCAGTGCCGACACATAGTCGGGAGAACAGATGATGCGGCCCTTGCCGTAATTCACATTTAATTCATTTTTCCCGATGAAATCGATGGTTTTTGTTAATAGCTTAAGCTTTGACTGGTGGGCTTTAGTGCGTGTAGTGAGGTTGCTGAACCCTGGCACCTGACTGGGGACACCACCCACAAACACTATGGTTGCACCGTCTTGAGCGAGTCGGAGCAGGTGGTCGAAGGTCTTTTCATCGATGAATCTCACACCTGGAACAATGATGGCGGAATAGGCATTGTGTCCTGTAGTGGTAAGGTGCCCTTCGTTCATGTAGGTTCGCGAAAGGTATTTGTCGGAAATGTAATCTACGTCGTAACCACTCTGGATGATGGTTTGGATGGCTTTGATGAATTCAGGAGCGCGCTTGTCCATGGAATGGATGTCGAATTGTGCCAGACGCCCCTCTTGGTCGTAAAGCATGTCGTAGTAGGGCAGATAAACCAGCATGTCGTTGTCGGGTTCACCCCATTGTAGGAAACTCTGGCATCGTTCAATGTATTTGGAGAAGGCTGGCATATCGCGCCAGTAGTTGCTGGCAGGTGACATATCTACCGAGGCATAGAAACGCCAGCCAGGCCACACGTCTTCGCGGGGAGAATAGCATGTGCCGTGAAAGAAAATGTGGTTCACACCAGAGATGAACATGAGGTCAAGGTCGGGTTTGCACTGAGAGAGCGATGTGCGGAAATGCTCTGTCAGCCAAGTGAATGTCTCTGATGATGTGTAACGCTTTCCCGAGATATGTGCGGCTGAGGAGGCGTATTTGAGCATGGAGATGTCGGAGTCGTTTTTCTTGGTGAAACCAGGGTCTTTGCGCAAGCCCTTGATGTTGAAGTCGGACAGACCGAAGCCTTCGCATTCGGGGATATCCACTGCCGCGTAGACATCGATGAGGTTTGCTGGGCTTCCATGCGCTTGGTTTCGGGTGATGGCATGGCCATTGTGTGCCCATCGGGTCCATTCCTCTGTGAAGTTCTCCAAAAGCAGTTCGCCAAGGGTAAGGCGGTAATCCGACATGATGCGGCGACCAGTATCGGTGCGGTCGGCATCTCGAATGAAGTCGGGGAAGAAAAACTCCAGACGGTAACCTCTCCTCTTTGCGAATTCGTCCAGCAGGTCGGGGGTCCAGTCGGCTCCATAAACCTCGTAGGAGTCGTTGAAGAACGTGTGCGGACGGGCGATGTGCTGGTTGCTGAATGCGGAATCGAAGCGAGCGAGGTAGTTCTTGACCGCCTGTCGGTTGAAATGGTCGATAACCAGCCCCTCTCCACCAGGAGCCGCTCTTTTCACCTGTTGGCGGGTGCGTCCGCAGTAAAGGGCGATGACCTGCCATTGACCACGGGGGAGGAAACGAAGGTCGAGAGCCCCGTCCTTCACACTTCCCGTCACATCCACTACCTTCTTATAGACAATGGTGTCTTCGCGCTCATCCGTCTTGTAAGCCATGACCTTTTGAAGGATGGCGAAATCTTTTTGCTTGGCATCCTGACACTGAACGTCAATCACAGAGGGGTGAGAAGTGTCGTAAACGTAGGTTTGGAAGATAGCCTTTGCCGCAGCCTCGCTGATGGGCACTATCGGTCCTCCGAATGGCCAACCGGTGCCAGTGGCCATATTGGTCTCTATGCCTACTGATTGGCCGACAGCCTCTGTGAACCCTAACATCTCCATCCAGCGGGGGGAAAGGTAGGGGATGTTGTTGGCGTCATTGCCTTGAACACCGTAGATAGGAGTAATCTCCACACCACCGATGCCTGCCTTGGCATACTCCTGCAAGTTGTAGCTGAGATTGCTCTTGTCAACTGCGCTGCCAAGCCACCACCAACGTGTATAGGGCTTGGCTTCTGGGTCGGCGGGAATCCATTCCTGAGCATGGCTTGGGATACTCAGAAAGGTGATTGCGATAATGGCAAAGGTCTTTTTCATAAATGGATGTTTTTTGCGATGGGTATTTTTTACTGATTTTTCTGAATACTTTGGGTATTCGAATTCTCAGTTAATTTCCATCGGGCTTAGCTACTTCGAAGAACTTGGAATCAACCCAGTGGAACGACTTGATGTCGTCGGGGGTGGCTGGATTGAAAGGTGTGTAGATGTCTTTGATATGGCTGGCTATTGGAAGTTGGAGAGCCTTGATGCCTTCAATAATCATCTTGGAAATCTCGTATGCACCGTAAGGATTGAAATGAGTGTTGTCGGCAAGGGCTTGTGGCTGGCCTGGGTACGTGTTAGCAGGGTAGTGCACCAATGCGTTCTTGGAACCTTCAAAGCCTAAAGCCTCGAAGAAGGTGCGGGTCATGTCGTGTAGTTCGATAACCTGTACCCGCTCACGCTCGGCCACCCAGCGCATTGCTTCAGGATAGTCGGCATGGGTTTCAACGATTTTGGTGTTACTTGGGTCAAAAGCTCGTCGCTGTGTGGGGGTGACGAAAATGGGTGTCACTCCTTTGGCCCGTGCTTCGTCGATGAAGGTCTTTAGGCAGGTAGCGAAATTGTAGTAAGCCCCCTTTCCAGGGCCTTTCTCCTTTTGGTCGTTGTGTCCGAACTCCACGAAAAGGTAGTCACCTTCTTTCATCAGCGTGATGATTTTGGCAAGACGTTTCTCTGAAATGAACGATGATGCTCTTTCGCCACTCTCGGCATAGTTGGCGATGGCCACCTTGTCGTCGAACCAATGGGTAATCATCTGGCCCCAACTGGCCCATGGCTCGTAGTCTTGGTCCACTACGGTTGAGTTGCCGCAGAGCCAAAGCGTGGTTACATCTTGTCCTGCTGGCTCTATTTGTATGGTGGCGATTTGCGGTGCATCCCCTGTGACTTCCAGACTTAACTTGTCGTCCCAATTGAGTTTGGTCTTCTCACGTGGCTTAATTCTCACATAATCATTGTCGCCGATGCGGGTGTCGCGTTTGTTCACGATGAACGAGTAAGTTTTCAACTCTCCTTTCTTAGTCGGGATGTTGTTGAGGAACAGTCGTCTGGACTCTGCCCTGACCGTGGTGGAAGCAGCTTTCTTCTTGGAACCCAGTGTTACCGTCACCTTGTAGTTGCCATCGGGAACCAAGATTGAGAAGATGAAAGGATCACCGCCTTTCTTTCCGGGTAGGTTGATGAAATCGTAGCCGTAGCCACGTTCTGTGTTGAAAGAGTCCGTGGGCATGACAACAGTGGCACCATCCTGTGGTCCAGCGAAAGAGAAATGATATCGCTGTGCGTGAACGTTAGCGCACAGAAGAAATGTTGACAAGAATAATATGCTTTTCTTCATAATCAAGTGATTTATTCATTTTGGGTTACGCAAGCACTGCCTGCGACGTTACATTTTCAATGTGCGGAGCGAAGCCTCCATGCTGCGGATAAGGTCACGTTTCCTTTTTTCGGGTGCGAAAATGAATCCTTCGGTAACGACAATGATGTTCTTGGTGGTGTCAATCTGCGCATATTCCACAAAAGGACCACCCATCATACCGCCCTTCATTCTCCACAGACCGCGTATTTCCTTCACATAGGAGCCGTTGACGGCGATGTCGCGCCCAAGGAATGTCAAAGGGTCTGTCTGGACGTACTGTCCCTCTTTTTCTCCTTCGATGTAGCGCTTCATCACTGAGTCACGACAAGCAATGAGCCGGTCGGTGCTCAGGTCGTTGGCGGTGTTGTAGGGTAAGGTGTAGATGACGAAGTTGTAGTTGTTGGACGTTTCAGTGTCGGAGGATGCCCAGAGGAAACGATCGCCGCGTTTAATGGCGTTGATGTCTTGTGGCACACAGATATCATAGCCGAACATGCTTTTCACTGCTGTGGCCACTTTACCGCTGTTCCTGTTGCGCAGGAACCCCTCCTCACGTTTCAGTTCTTGCTCCACGAACAGGTCCATGATTTGGTTGCGATGCTCACGGGTGTACTCCACAAGGCTTTGGTTGTCGGGAGCAGTGATGTTGAGTATGATTTGGGGATGGACGTAGGCGTCGCGCACCATCGACATGGAAGGTTCGGCGTATTTCTTGTCTATCTCTACCGACACGATGTTGCTATAGACCTTGAAGGTGTTGGTGAAATCGTGGGGATTGATTGTGGTGGTACGGAAATTTGGCTCCACTTGGGGAAGGCAGGGCACTTCACTTTGCATCACATCCATAAATTCGGTGCCGAATGGTCCCTTGAGCCATTCCTTGTTGGCAATGACCAACAGCTCATAAGGGGCACTCGTCGCCTTGCCTTTCACCTTCTTCTCTTTGTCATTGCTCTTGTCGCAACTGGTAAAGAAGGCTATTCCGATTAAGATGAACAATAATCTTGCGATTCTCATATTATTAGTTTTTTGTTATGGTGTTGTCTGTCTTATCAATCTAACCTTTCCGGTCAGTCTGGTGAGTCTATTTCGCAAGCCTATACACTTCGCTACCAGCAAGAAGAAAACAGCCTAGGCCGTAGTCATCGAAATCGGGCTCCACCTTGTAGCCTACGGGTTGCGAGTCTTTGGGTTCCTTACCCGTCCCTTGCACATATCCCAAGAAACCATTCTTGTGTAAGCACTTCTTCACCATTGCCTTCCATGTTTTTGCGATGATAGGAAGATAGGTCTTCTTGTCGAGCATATCGTGGCGAACTCCCCAAGCCATGCCGTAGATGAAGAGAGAGGTGCCTGTCAGTTCTTTGCCTCCGAAATTAGAGTCGTCGTGCAGGCTGCAATTCCAGAAATAATCTTTGCGCTGGCATTTCATCAGTGCCTTGGTCATGCTGAGGAAGTCAGCCTTGTATGTGTTAAAATGGTCGTCGTGATTGCCTTTGTTCTTGGATTCCATGGCATCCTCCATGGCACGTACAAGCGCAGCATATACCCAACCGTTTCCGCGGCTCCAATAGCAGTTGGCTCCATTGGGTTCTTTGTAGGGAGGAACGAAATCCTTGTCTCGCCACCAAAGGCCTTCAGCCTCGTTAAAAAGTCCGCCGGACAAGGTATCTCGAGTCCAGATGTACATACGATAGGCTTGCTTTCCATAGGCTTCTGCTTCCTCTTTGGTGTTTGCCATGGCTTCGAGGGTAGTGAGTACAGGAAGTCCCATCTGTATGGCATCAATCCAAGTCCAATCGTGAATGCTTGAACCATTGAATTTTGCCTTGCTGTTAGGGTCTGGTTTTGTGTCAGCCAGTTCCATCAGATTAGCCATGCACGTTTTGGTAGGTTCGATCATGTCTGGGTCAACTGATAAATTCAATTTTAATCCCACGCTCGAATTGTAAATGTTGGTGCTGAGTTGCTTTTTCCAATTGTAATAGTCGAGATAAGCCTGTGAGCAGCAATAATCATCGGCATCACGTGTTTTCACGCCATTGCGCGGAGTCCATTTGTGGAAGTTCCCCCAAGTGTCCATGTAGTTGATGTTCTGCTGATTACTTGGATTGAGTTTGATGAGTTCCATCAGCCCCTCGAAATACACGCCGCGAGTCCATAGGTTACTCGGACGCTCTTTCTTGACGAAAGTGGGTTTAGTCGGGTCGGGATACTTGGCGATAAAGTAGTCATTGGCTGTTTCCATGGCTTGTAGGATGGAGACGCGTGAAGGCAATTTCTGTGCTTGGGCGCTCATCAGAACAAAGCAAACCATTAGTGCAGTAGTAAGTTTTCTCATGTGCGTTACGATTAGTCAAATAATAACGCAAAAATACGAAAAAAATCCGAAAAATGTTGAAAGGGTATGATGTTTTTCTCAAAAAGATTGATTCTACGTGGCAGAGCGATACAATCATTCAAAATAGAAAGTGATGACAATCATTTTGGACTTGGCACTTTCCACAGAATTGGTGAAGATAAGGTGCGACTCCTCGGTAAGGTCGTCACGATTCTTCTCAATGATATTCGACAGTCCGTAACAGAACTTGATTTCAGGTATAAACTTGAAGAAAGGTAGATAGAAATCACATCCTATGCCAGCCTCGAGGTAGCAGTCGAAGGGCTTGAGGCGAATGTTCTTGTTTTTCTTGATGGTCAGGTCCAACATCGGGTCGACGCCAACCATGGCATACGGACGGTAGTTGTTGATTCGCTGGCCAGAGATTTTCAAGTCGATGGGTAATGAGATATAGGTTGACTTAATGGTCTGGTGTTCCTTGGCTCCATCCTTGTGGTTGAGAAAGGTCAGTTGCTTGGTGCCGAAATGCATGGAAGGCACAGCGCGTACAGACAGGTACTTGTTGACAAGCACCTCACCCAAAATTCCCACGCTAAATCCTGGTTCATAACTGGGGATGTCGGCGTACCACTCATTGCCGTCTGCGTCTTTGAACCCGTTGTTGTCGAATTCCATGTCCTGCAAGTGGATACCAGCAAGAAAGCCATAGTGGAAAGGACGCTGGTCGATATACGGACGGTTCTGCACCACCTTGTTGTTCTGGGCAAAGAGTACACAAGACGGCAGGATCAGCAGGGTGAATAATATGAATAGTGAAGGACGTTTCATTGTTCTTGCATTTCGCATACATGTACTAATAATAAACGCATAAAACTCCTTTTTATTGCATGTCCTTCTCCTTTTCCATTGATTCGTGTTATGGGGGCTTCAAGGATTTTAGTTCGTTAAGGTCTTTAGGGTCTTTAGGGTCAGAGCCAATACTCATAATCGGGTAGATTTGTTTTTGCTCAAAAAGGGTCTTTTGTGCCAATTTCACCTCTTTTGAGTAAAAAAATGAGGATTAAGATGAAAAAAAAGATGTTTTTCTTTGATAATGTCAATCTAATTGTGATATATTTGCACCATGATTATTCAAGATGATCAGTTAGAACAGTAATTTAATCAATAATTCTAAAAGTTAAAGTTATGGCTTATATAATTACCGACGATTGTGTGATGTGCGGCACTTGTGTAGGTGAATGCCCATCCGAGGCTATCTCAGAGGGAGACGGCAAGTATGTAATCAATCCCGATGTTTGCGTGGACTGCGGTACATGTGCAGACGCTTGCCCATCAGGTGCTATCATCCCAGGTGAGTAATTGACAATCGAAAACCAAAAGGCCAAAAGAGGTTCCATCAAATGGAGCCTCTTTTATTTTTTTGTGATGTTTGGTGATGATTGTTCATTTATTTATTGGTGATGGTATTAGCTATTTTGTCCACATTCATGCTTCGTGCGCTGGCATCAAAGATGTCTTTATAGACCCCACCTTGTTGATATACTTCCGAAGGAGAGCCATGCTGCACCATACGGCCTTCTTTGAGGACATATATTCTGTCTGCATCGATGATTTGTCCGATATTGTGAGAGATGATGATGACCGTACGCCCTTCTTTGATGGCGTCGATGCTGGCCTTGATTTGCTCAGTAGCGATAGCATCGAGGCTTGCGGTGGGTTCGTCAAGGAAAATGATGGGAGGATTCTTGATAAACATCCTTGCGATGGCAATGCGTTGCTGCTGTCCTCCACTGAGTTGGAGGGCTTGAGTCTGCAAACCGTTGGGCAACTGCATAATCTGGTCGTAGATATAGGCTTGGCGGGCAGCCTTCACCACATCCTCATGGGTGGCTGATGGATTGCCATATTTGATGTTCTCCTCTATGCTGCCGTCGAAAATATGGTTTTTCTGTAAAACCAAACCCACGTTTTCACGTAACCATTGGGTGTCCCATTCACTCAATTCCACTCCGTCAAGTTTGATACTGCCGCAATCGGGATGGTAGAACTTGTCAAGAAGATTGACGATGGTGCTCTTACCAGCTCCACTGAGTCCCACGAGAGCTGTGATTTTTCCTCTCTCGATATGCATTGACACATTGAAGAGCGCCTGAGTACCATTGCTATAAGTGAAGTCAACACCTGAGAGTTCGAAGTCGCCCTTCACTTGCTGGGGATGATAATGACCAGTGTCTTCCACTTCATCGTCGGCATGAAGGATGCCAAAGAACCCTTCGGCGTAAATTAAGGCATCGTTCATGTCGTCATAGATTCGGTGCAGTTGACGTATGGGGGCACTCACATTGGCAAACAACATGACATGGTACATGATTTTACCGATAGTCATGCCAGGATACTCGATGAGCACGAGATATGCAGTGAGGATAATGATGAGCACAGTGCCTATCTGCTCCAGAAAACTCTTTAGTCCATTGAAGAAATAGCTTTGCTTACGCGTGCTCAACTGCAAGTCGGTCATAGTGCGCTGAATCTCGGCTTGGCGGTCAGCCTCGATTTGTTCGCGATTGAAGGATTTGATAACAGTGATGCTCTCTATGATGTTCAGAATACTCTGGCTGACGGCCTGATGCCCACCAAAAATACCCCTTCGGCCTCCTTTCATTCTTTTGGCTTGTATGTAAGTGACATAGAAGTAAACAGGCACGATACATATGGCTACCAGCCCCACATAGACATTGGCCATGAACATCAGCACCAACGCCAGGATAGCACTGGTGAACAAAGGCAGAATCTCTATGAAGAAATTGTTGACGGTGTTGCTTAGGCTCATGATTCCCCTGTCTATTCGCGACTGCAGTTTCCCGGTCTCATTTCCCTCTGCCGAGAAAAATGCCATTCAGAAGGAGAGCATTCGTTTGACCACACTCACTGAAAGGTCGCGACTGACGAGTATGCGCATGCGCTCACCATAATACCGTTGGAAGAAAGTGACCAAAGCTCCTATCAGTTCCTTGCCTAACAGGATGACGCTGATGGTGACCAGTATGGTGGTGGCACTGCTCCAAGAAAACGACGGTTGCTGGATGAGTTCATTGATGGCATCCACGGCCTTGTCGAGTACTACGGCGTTGACTTGCGCCATGACCGACCCTATTAGTGTCAGGCCCAAAGTGACTCCTATAAGCCATTTATACGGTAAAACAAATGGTAGGATGTTTCTTAGCAGGTCAAGAATATTCATCTTACCTGCAGGTGTGTTGTCCTCTTTTCCCATGATTGTGGTGATGACTGTCAGAAAGCCGAAATGGGGATTCCAAAGAACAATTGGAGTGATTATTCGCTTTTTGACTTGTCTTGTTTGACGTTATGTGGCTTCTCGTTCATGGCGGCGGTAAGGTACTCTTCCAGCTTGTCGGCTTGCAGGCGGAGGTCGTAAACACCCCTTTGTGCCACACTGATTCCTCCAGTCTCTTCGGATACAATCACAGCCAGTGCATCGCTTTGTTCAGTAATACCGAGTGCGGCACGGTGGCGAAGGCCAAGGTCTTTGGGGATGGATATGTTGTGCGACACGGGCAGCACACATCCCGCCGCTACTATTCTTTTCTTGCTGATGATCATGGCACCATCGTGTAAAGGACTGTTCTTGAAGAAGATGTTCTCAATGAGGCTTTGGTTGACTTTAGCGTCTATTGTCTCGCCGGTGCTGATGATGTCGCTAAGAGCCATGTTGCGTTCCACCACAATGAGTGCGCCTGTCTTATTGCGGCTCATGTCCATGCATGCCCTGACGATAGGCATCACCACAGGGTCGGATATGTCCTCTTTCTCTTTGAGACGGAACATCCTGGTGAGGAAATTGAATTTGCGGTGTGTGCCGATGGTGATGAAAAACCGGCGGATGTCGTCCTGAAAGAGGATAATCAAAGCCAAGGCACCCACACTGATGAGTTTGTCGAAAATGCTACCCAGAAGGCGCATCTGGAACATTTGGGATACCACTATCCACAAACCGAAGAAAATGAGGATTCCATAGAAAATGTTGAGTGACCCTGAATCCTTCATCAGTCGGTAGATATAGTAGAGCAACCAGGCTACGAGTAGGATGTCGATGGCATCCTTGATTCCGAAATCGAAAGGCATATAGTTTTGTTGTATTGGTTGTTAAGTGGTTTTGTTCAAGTGGTGGCAGTGAGAAATATTCCCCAAACAAGCTTCTCTTAAAGGACTGATTCTCAAGTCAGTGTTAAGAGTCTTTTATGGCAGGGTGTTGCATCTTGTGGAAGATGGTTACACATTCTTTGGCTGCTTTCACATCGTGTACCCTCAGTATGTTCGCTCCCTTGGTGAGTGCGATGGTGTTCACTACGGTTGTTCCGTTAAGCGAATGTTCAGGAGTTGTGTCCAGGAGATTGTATATCATTCTCTTGCGGGATACTCCTACCAGTATAGGCAATTCCATCAGTTGAAGCTGAGCCAATTGATTCAGCAACATGTAATTGTGTTCCAAAGACTTGCCAAAGCCAAATCCGGGGTCGATGACAATGTCCTTCTGCCCCCTGTCTCTGAGCATCTGTACCCTTTCGGCAAAGTAGGTCAGCATTTCGTGCATCAAGTCATCGTAGTGTGGATGGTCCTGCATGTGGTTGGGTGTTCCCTTTGTGTGGGTGAGGATATATGGCACCCCTAACTGGGCTACTGTGTCGAACATCTTGTCGTCGAACTGTCCACCTGAGATATCGTTGATGATGTCGGCATTGTATTCCTCCACACACATCCTCGCCACCGAGGCTCGGAACGTGTCAACAGAGATGACTGCGTCAGGAAAAGCCCTGCGAAGGGGATGTAGAGCAGTATGTAAACGACGCATTTCTTCGATTTCATCGGGACATTCAGCACCAGGACGGGTGGAGCATGCACCGACATCAATGATGTCTGCACCCTCTTCTATCATCTCTTTGGCACGAACCATGATGTCATCCTCAGTCTGTTTCCTGCTTTCGACATAGAAAGAGTCAGGTGTGACGTTGAGGATTCCCATGATACGGGGGGTGGATAAATCCATCAGTTGCCCGTTACAATTGATGCTGTATTGAAGTTTGCTTCGCATAATAATGCAAAACTAACGATAATTATTGACTTGATGAAGATGTTTTTGCTTTTTTGTGCTAACTTTGCCCAAACTTTCTTTAAAAAGCACCGTTTAGGTGTTATGGGAATGTGTAAAACGCGTTGTGAAATCAATTGTAATTGTTGATGGAATCAATTAAAAAACAAGGTAAAGCAAATGGATATACTACGATTGCATGAATTATTTTTGGCTCATCCTGTGGTAACTACCGACAGTCGTGACTGCCCTGAGGGTTCTCTTTTTTTTGCTTTGAAAGGTGAAACTTTCGACGGAAATGCATACGCAGCCAAGGCTTTGGAGTCAGGGTGCAGTTATGCTGTGGTGGATGAGGCCAACTATGTTGTTGAGGGTGATGACCGCTACATTCTTGTTGATGATGTGCTGCAGACCTTGCAGAAGTTGGCTAATTATCATCGTTGTCAGTTAGGCACCAGAGTTATCGGAGTGACGGGCACCAATGGTAAAACGACGACCAAGGAACTGATATCAACAGTATTGCAGAAGAAATATGAAGTGCTATACACGCAAGGAAACTTCAACAACCATATCGGAGTACCAAAGACATTGCTTCGACTACATGATGGTCACGACATCGCAGTGGTGGAAATGGGTGCCAACCATCCTGGCGAGATTAAGACATTGGTGAATATTGTGGAACCCAACTACGGTATTATCACCAATGTCGGTAAAGCGCATTTGCTGGGTTTCGGTAGTTTTGAAGGTGTGATTCGAACCAAAGGTGAACTTTATGATTTCCTTCGTAGTCGTGAGGGTGCCAAAGTGTTCATTAACAACGACAATGAACATTTGATGGGAATATCCCACGACTTGCAATTGGTGCGTTATGGTCAGCGTCCTTCGGAAGAACTGCTGATAGAAGGCCGTTCGATAGATTGTGACCCATTCCTTCACTTCGAGTGGAAGGAAAAAGATGGTGAGTGGCATGAAGTACATACTCGTCTGATTGGAGGATACAACCTCGACAACTGCTTAGCTGCCATTACAATTGGCCGTTATTTTGATGTGCCCGCTGATGACATCTGCGATGCCATAGCTGCTTACCAGCCATCTAACAACCGTTCTCAATTCATGCAGACAGCGCACAATCAGTTGGTCATTGATGCCTATAACGCCAATCCCACAAGTATGCGTGCCGCCTTGGAGAATTTCCGCATGATGCATGCAGAGAAGAAGTTCGTCATCCTCGGTGCCATGCGTGAATTGGGCGAAGTCAGCAATGAAGAACATCAAAAATGTGTCGATTTCATCGGGGAAAGTGGCTTCGATAAGGTATGGCTTGTGGGTGAGGAGTTTGCTCCTACACAGCATCCAGAGCACTTCCGTTTGTTCGATAATGTGGAAGAAGTGAAAGCATGTATTGCGGAGGAACATCCTGAGGGCTACACCATCCTCATTAAAGGTTCCAATAGCACAAGGTTGTTTTCTTTGTCTGGGGATTTGTAGAAGATATTACCATGACGTTTCACAAGCGAGTTGAGCATGGTGACGAAAACAGGTGGTCTATTTGGACCACCTGTTTTCGTAAGAATTGTCATTGAAATCCGTGACAAAACATTTTTCAACGGCTTAAAGGACTGCTTTGAGTCGGGAGATGAAGTCGTCGGCATCGTCTTTGGTGATGCAAAGGGGTGGCAAGAGGCGCAACACGTTAGTTCCGCTGCATCCAGTGAAGCAATGTTGCTCATAGACCAGTTTGTTGCGTATCTCCTTGTAAGGAACATCTAGTTCGATACCAATCATCAGCCCTCGTCCGCGCACTTCGACCACATGTGGCAATTGCTCGTCTTTGAGTCGCTGCATCAGGTATTCGCCTACGTTGGCGGCATTCTCCACCAGTCGCTCACTTTCCATCACGTCGAGAACGGCAAGTGCTGCGGTGCACGCCAGATGGTTGCCTCCGAATGTACTCCCCAATTGTCCATAGACGGGTTTGAACTTGGGTGAGATGAGAACGGCGCCCATGGGGAAGCCATTGCCTATGCCTTTGGCAACAGTGATGATGTCGGGCTTAATGTTTGCATGTTGATGTGCGAAGAACTTGCCCGAACGTCCGTAGCCGCATTGAATCTCGTCAGCCACAAGTACTGCGTCGTATTTAGCGCAAAGGGCAGACAACTGCTGCAGGAAATCTTCACTGGCCATGCGGATACCTCCTACACCTTGGATGCATTCGATAATGCAAGCGCAGACATCACCCTTTGCCAATTCCTTTTCCCAAGCGTTGATGTCGTTGAGTGGCAGGAATGTAGTGTGGTTGTTAGCGTTGATGGGAGCTATGATTTTAGGATTGGCTGTCACTTCAACAGCCAGTGATGTGCGTCCGTGGAAAGCCTTCTCCACTGCAAGCACTCTTGTACGTCCATTGTAAAAAGATGCCAGCTTGAGGGCGTTCTCGTTGGCTTCCGCTCCCGAGTTGATGAGGAAGAGCTGGTAATCGTCATAGCCTGAGGCTTTGCCTAGCCTTTCTGCCAGTTTCTGTTGCAACGGATTGATGACAGAGTTGCTGTAGAAACCGAGGTTGTTCAGTTGGGCTGTCATTTTCTCAATGTAATGTGGATGGCAGTGTCCGATGCTGATGACCGCATGACCACCATATAGGTCAAGATATTCCTGTCCCTCGCTGTCCCACACTTTACATCCCTTTCCTTTTTGGATGGCTATGTTGAATAATGGATAAACGTCGAATAAATTCATGTTGGTTATTGTTTTTGTTGTTAGATGATGATTACCCCCGCCGTGGAACGGCGTGACACCGACCTTAGAAAGCGCTGGGTTTCAGTCGTAGTCCTTCACTCTCTTCGATGCCGAACATGAGGTTCATGTTCTGCACGGCTTGCCCTACGGCACCTTTGAGCAAGTTGTCAATGATGGAAGTGATCACTATCTTGTTGCCGAACTTGTCGAGGTGAAGCAATGCTTTGTTGGTGTTGACGACTTGCTTCAGGTCGATGGCCTTGTCTACATAGTGCGTGAAAGCGGCATCGGCATAGAAATCTTTGTATAACTGTACCAACTGCTCAGCTGTAGGGTTGGTATCTGTGCCTTCTTCGCCTTCCAGTTTCACCACCTCAGTGCAGAAGATTCCTCTGGCAAAGTCGCCGCGGTATGGAATGAAATCTATACTGGCATCCAACTCCCCCTGTAGCTCTTTGAGCGACTGCCGTATCTCGTGGATATGCTGATGGGAGAATACCTTGTATACACTCATGTTGTTGTTTCTCCAACTGAAATGGGTAGTGGCACCAGGCTTTACACCCGCCCCTGTTGAGCCGGTGATGGCATTGACAGCCACGTCGTTGTAGAGGAGTCCCGCTTTGGCCAGTGGCAACAGACCCAATTGTATGCAGGTGGCAAAACACCCAGGGTTGGCCAGATGGTTGCAATTCTTGATTTGTTCCCGATGGATTTCAGGCAGTCCATAGACATAGTCGTGTGTAGGTGCGGCAATACGGAAATCCTGTGCCAAGTCGATGATTCTCACATGGCTGGGTATGTGGTGTTCCTTAATGAACTGCTCGCTTTTGCCATGTCCGAAGCAGAAGAAGGCGACATCCACCTCGTCGAATGGTGCTTGGTCGGTGAAATATAGGTTGGTTTCTCCAATCAATCCCTCGTGGACGTCGGTGATTTTGTTGCCCGCGTTGGATGAACTATTGATGAACACCAGTTTGGCTTCTTTGTGGTTGAGCAAGAGGCGTATGAGTTCGCCTGCGGTATATCCTGCGCCTCCAAGTATGCCTATTCTGATCATATTATTCTTTTTTCTGATATTATCCCAACTTTGTAAAGGCAAGGACACACGGCTTTATCTTTCCTCGTCGGGATGGCAGGTGTAGTAGAGTCGTAATGGGGTAGAGGTGACCTTGATGAATCCCTTGGCATCTTCTGATGTCCATCCCTTCTGTGTCTCTCCGTACTCTCCGAACTTGTTTTTCACGAGGTCGTCAGGTGAATCCACGCCGACGGTCTGGAAACTATAGGGTCTGAGTTCGAGTGTCACAGTACCGTTGACGTTGCGCTGGCTGCTGGTGAGCATGGCTTCGATATCGGGCATGACAGGTTCCAGATATTGGCTCTCGTGCAAGAACATGCCGTACCAGTTGCTGACTTGGTCTTTCCAGTACTGCTGCCATTTGCTGAGCGTATATTTCTCCAAGAAGCGGTGTGCTGCGATGATGAGCATCGGAGCGGCGGCTTCGAATCCCACACGTCCCTTGATACCGATGATGGTGTCGCCCACGTGGCAGTCGCGTCCGATGGCGTATGCTGCACCGATTTCCTCCACCTTTTGTATGGCTTTGATCTTATCATCGTACTCCACGCCATTGACTGCAGTGAGTTCTCCTTTCTTGAATGTCAGTGATAGAATCTCTGGGTCTGTTTTTGTCGGGTGTTTAAGGTAGGCAGTCTCAGGCAGTCCTTGTTTTGAGTCGAGGATTTCTCCTCCACAGATGCTCGTGCCCCAAATACCGACATTGTAGCTGTACTTGAGTTTGGCGAAGTCGGCATTGAAACCGTGAGCGTTGAGGTAGTCGATTTCCTCTTTTCTGCTGAGGTTGTTGTCGCGTGTGAGTGTGATGATTTCCACTCCTGGCGCCATGACGAGGAATGTCATGTCGAAGCGTATTTGGTCGTTGCCAGCTCCTGTTGAGCCATGGGCGATGGCTTCTGCGCCGATTTCGCGTGCATAGCGTGCGATGGCAAGTGCCTGGAAAATGCGTTCGCTGCTGACCGAAATGGGGTAGCAGTTGTTGCGCAGCACATTCCCGAAGACCATATATTTAAGGCTCTTGGCATAGTATTCCTGAGTGACATCGAGAGTCACATACTTAGTTGCACCGAGTTTATAGGCGTTTTCTTCATTTGTTTTCAGTTGTTCGTCGCTGAATCCACCAGTGTTTGCACATGCAGCATGCACTTCATAGCCTTTTTCTTTTGCGAGGTACATCACGGTGTAGGACGTGTCGAGTCCGCCGCTGAATGCCACCACGACTTTTTTCTTTTGTTCCATATTGTTATGATTATCGTGTTATTATTCTGTTGTTTGATGATTATCTGAGGTTGTGAGCCGCTGCTTCTTTTGCCATCTTCACCACATCGTCGGGCAGCTGGACAGGAAGAGGTTCTCCGATGTGTTCCTTGGGGTCGTAGAGCATGGCGGTGCAGACGCAGTACTTTCGGTTGGACCTTGCCAGCACATCGCAGTTCACGCAGCAAGGGTGTTCAGGTGTCCCACATCCAGCCCAGTAGGCGTCGTCTTGGGTGAGTTCGGAGAAAGCCACGGGCACATATCCCAGTCTGGTATTGATTCTCATCACTGCAGTTTGGCTAGTAAGTCCGAAAAGTTTGGCGTTAGGCCATCTCAGTCTGCTTAACGTGAACGCTGTTTGTTTGATTCTCAGCGCGAGGTGGTGTTTGCGGAATTTCTCCACGACTATCAAACCTGAGTTGGCAACGTATTCCTTGTTTCCCCAGCTCTCGATATAGCAGAAACCGGCAAATTCTTCCTCTTCACCATAGAGTGCGATGATGGCCTTTCTTTCTCTCATTTTGGTGGCCAGGTACTCATGCGTTCTTGACGCTATGCCCGAACCTCTTTTCTTGGCTGAGTCGGTGATGGTTGCGAGGATGATGTCGACATACTTCTCGTGAGAAGAGTCGGCCACTATGACTTTAAAGTCTTCGTCTTTAATTTCCATTTTCCCTTAATTAGTAATGTCGGGCCAGTCTGACGCTTTTTCTTTTTTGCTATTACTGGTCGGGCAAGAATGAACTTATACAGTTGTTATAGTATTTACAATATTAACTATGTGTTTGTGAAATAGAAAAGTTCTCCATGCTTTCGTCTTGTAACGTTTTCATGGAGTGCGTATTAGGGCATATGGATTCAAATCAGTGCTTGTATCTGTCGTCTGACTGTTTCCTTTGGCGCACCTTCTTCCAATACGAGGAGGATGGTGTCGTCTCCAGCGACAGTCCCGATAATGTAAGGGATGTTCTCCATGTCAATGTCGAAAGCCATGCTTGATGCGTATCCAGGTCGTGTTTTAATGACTCCGATGTTGCCGGAGAAGCGGATGTTAAGAAGCCCGTTGGTTTGCATCATTTCCTTCACGGGTTTTACAGAGGTAGAGCGCTTGTACATGGTGTCATTGGGAAGGACATATACATAGTTGCCATTCATGGATGCGGCCTTTGCCACTTTCAGTTGCTTGAGGTCGCGAGAAAGTGTTGCCTGAGTCAGCGTGAAGCCTTCCTTAAGCAGTTCTTGGAGGATTTCGTCCTGGCTGCCTATTTCCCTACTGGAGATAATAATCTTGATTGCTTCCAGTCTTAGATGCTTATCTTTCATACATAATGAGTTTGAATATTTATCCTAATTTTTTTGCAAAATTACACACTTTTCTGCATATAGATGAAATGTTCTTGCAAAAAAATTCACAAAAACGCAAAAAAGACCATTATGGGTGTATTTTTACTCTGTTCAAGAGCAACTTTTAGTGACCTTAACTGAAAAAGGTTGTCACTATGTAATGTGGATTATGTGAATTGCTGTGTAGTTATTGCCCTTGAGTGGCATTGAAAACCTGATAGGCATAATAGCACAACATGCAGAGTACCATAATAAGTCCTTCGCCGCGTGAAATGGTCAGTTTTTGCTTGCCAATCAAGCAGAACACCCAGAAGAGCACAGCGCTGCCTATCATGGCGAACAAGTCGAACTTCGACATCGTGCCGGCATCGAGTGGATGCACTACAGAAGCCACTCCTAACACGAAGAAAATGTTGAACAAGTTGCTGCCTATCACATTTCCTAATGCCATGTCCGTATTGCCTTTCCTTGCGGCCATGACTGAAGTGAAGAGTTCGGGGAAGGAAGTTCCCAAAGCGACGATGGTCACTGCCACTACAGACTCCTTGATGCCCAGTGATGTGGCGATACCTGAAGCACCATCCACAAAAAGATCACCACCGAAGATGAGTACAGCAAGTCCAACAAGGAAGATGAGTGAAGATTTCCATATTGGATAGTCCTTGACCTTTTGGACGTTTTTTTCTGACTCGCTGCCTTTTGTCTCTTCTGTCTTCCTGGCCATTGAAAAAGTATAGGTAAGGAAAATGCCGAAAAAAGCGAGTAGTGTGATTCCCTCTCCCCGAGAGATGATGTTGCCCATATAATTGCTATCCACAAAAACGTCCATGGCCATGACAAACATGACGATGGATGCCAATATACACAAAGGTACATCGTGGTGGAGATTGCCTCGTGTCACGGGAATGGGATAAACCAATGCCACAATACCCACTATGGCGAGTATGTTGAAGATGTTGCTGCCTAGTACGTTTCCTATTGCAATGGCAGAGCTGTTGCCACCCGAAGCTGCTACTGTGCTGACCACCAGTTCGGGGGCGGATGTGCCGAAAGCGACGACAGTCAGTCCAATGACCAATGAGGAGATGTTGAACTTATGGGCTATTGACGATGCTCCGTCGGTGAGCCAGTCTGCTCCCTTGATGACCATGAGCAACCCGATGACAAACTTCAATATCAATACAAATAGTTCCATACCAATGGTTAGAAAATGATAGTAATTCCACAACAAAGTTATCACTCATTTTGCCTATTGCAAAATTTTTAACAATAATATTGTGAAGAAATCTTTGTTATTATGTGCATTTTGTTGCGTTTGTATTAATTTTGCACCTGGATGATGACAACAATGTGTCGTGACATGCAGGTGGGTTTTCGAAGCCGTCATACCCTATTATTAAACAAAATACAATAGACTATGAAGAGTCAAGTTCATTTGTTATGGGTGATATTCCTAATGTTGTGGTTTAGCTTGAGTGCAAATAGCCAGGAAGCGAGCGATGACCTCATTTCCATGGTGGAAAAGGTACATTCTGCTTGTCCAAGGGCGTTTGTGCCTGGTGTGAAGCTTTCCGACGTCGAGATTGATGATGAGTATGTAGTATGTACTTTCACAGCCGAAGATGGGGTAGTGCAAGGCGGGGTATTAAGCTCAGAACGTGTCAAGGAATCGATGAAGCAGTCTCTGATCAAGAATTTCCGCCGTATGAATCGTACCAGCATTCTTCGCCAGATGGCAGAGGAAGTGGCAGACTGCGACATGGGTGTGAAGAGTATTGTCGTGAACGAGGGTAATGGCGATACTTTAGAAGTAGTCATCACCAATGAAGAGTTACGTGAAGCTATCGGAAAGCAAAGGTCATCAGATGACTGATGTTCCATTTCGATGTCAAATGATAATAACGATATTATGAGAAAGACCTTCACCTTCTTGTTTTTAGCTTTCTCCGTATTGGCCTTTGGCCAGAAACGTTCATCTGTAAAGACTGTGGACATTAATCCACAGGACTTCACTATGACCATGCTTTATGTGATACCCAGGAGGTTCCCAATGAAGGCACTTATGCGAGAGTTCTATGTCAGTGTCCGTAATGACAGTATTGATTGTTACCTTCCTTATTATGGCGAGGTGTACCAGCCTACATTGACCAATGAAGGATTGAATTTCAAGTTACCTGTTGCCGGATTTGCGATGAAAGAAAAGAAAAAGTGCAGGCACCTTTACTATAGAGTCCGCAGAGGCTTCTTGACTTACGACTACCATTTTATCATCTATCCTGATCATACAGGGTCATTAATACTTACCCCCTCGAACGCACAGAATTGTACATACGAGGGGGAATGGGAAAATCATTGATCATTGACCATAGACTTCGCTATTACTTGTCGTTAAGCATGTTCTTGTCGAGGAACTCTTCGATGCGTGTGAAAAGGTGCTTTCTTGTGTTTCCTCCGCTGATGCCATGATTGCGGTTGGTGTAGAACTGCATTTCGAACTGGGTTCCCTGTTGAACAAACTTCTCAATCAGTTCGGCAGCGTTCTGAAAATGTACGTTGTCGTCGGCCATGCCGTGGCAGAGGAGCAGTTTGCCATGTAGTTTCTGGTATCTGTGGAGAGGGGAGATGTCGTATCCCGTAGGGTTCTCTTGTGGTGTACGCATATACCGCTCGGTATAGACACTGTCATAGAAACGCCAGTCGGTGACGGGTGCCACCGCTACGCCACAACAGAATACATTTCTTCCCTCGCACATCGACATCAGTGTGTTGAATCCTCCGAAACTCCATCCCCAAATGGCAATATGTTCTTTGTCAACATAAGGCTGCTGCCCCAGATAAAGTGCGACTTCCACTTGATCCTTCGACTCCTTGTCGCCCATTGTCATGTAGGTGCATTTTTGGAATTCAGCTCCCCTTCCTCCAGTGCCTCTTCCATCTACGCATACTACGATATATCCTTTCTGCACGAGTCTTTGCTCCCATGAAAGGTTGCCGAAGAATCCGTTGTTGAAGGAGTTGCTCACTTCCTGTGCTCCTGGTCCGCTGTACTGGTACATCAGCACAGGGTATTTTTTCGACGGGTTGAAATTGGTTGGCTTAAGCATCCATCCGTTGAGCTGCACTCCCTCTGAAGTGGTGAAAGAGAAGATTTCTGGCTGTGCCCAGTCGGCGTTTGCCAAGGCGTCTTTCAGTTCTTTGTTGTCCTCGAGCACTCTTAGTTGTTTGCCTGTGTTGTTGTATACGGCGGTGATTCTTGGCGTGTTGATGTCTGAGAATTCGTTGACGAAGAATTTGCATCCATTGCTGAAATGAGCGGTGTTGGTGCCCTTATTGCGAGTGATGACCGTTTCCTTCCCTTTCATATCCACTTTGCAGATGTATTTCTCGAGTGGGTTTCCCTCTGTGCTGGCGTAATAGAATGTGGTTCCACTTTCATCGGTGCCATAGTAGTCGGTGATGACTTTCTCACCGTGGGTGAGTTGCTTGACTAAAGTTCCGTTTATAGTATAGAGGTAGAGGTGGTTGTATCCGTCGCGTTCACTCATCAGAACGAACTTATCGCGTGAGAAGTCGATGTTATTATATACTTTGGTTTCCACAAAATACTTTGGTGTGTCGCGTACAATCAGCTGGCAAACTGTAGAGCGAGGGTTAGCCATGTAGATATCAAGCCTGTCCTGATGACGGTTTTGAGTGAGAATGGCTAGCTTGTCCTTGTCTCCAGTGAACTGTATTCTCGCCACATATCCGTCGCTGTCGATAGGCAGTTCCACCTTGCGCTCCACTCGTGCCTTGATGTCGTAAGTATGGACACTGACGTCGGAGTTTCTCTCACCAGCCTTGGGATACTTGAAGGTGTATTCACCAGGGTAGAGGCTATACTGCTGGTTGCGTGGTGCTTCCCCTGCATAGACGGGGAAGGAGAAGGTGTTGACCTTAGACTCGTCGAATCGAATCCATGCCAGCATCTCGCTGTCTGCGCTGAAGTCGAAGGCTTGGTTGAACTCGAATTCCTCCTCGTAGACCCAGTCGGGCTTTCCGTTGATGATTTTATTGTATTCCCCGTCCTTGGTAACTTGGCTCTCAGCGTTGTTGAAGAGGAGTTTGACGAGGAAGATGTTGTTGTCTCTGACAAATCCGATGACGTTTCCGTCGGGTGAGAATTTGGGACATTCCTGCGGACCTCCGTTTGAGAGTTTGCTGAGCGTGTTGTTTCGTATGTCGTAGATGTAGTACTCAGCGGTGTACGACCGTCGGTAGATGGCCTTTCTGTTGGTTTCGATGAGTATGGTTTTCCCGTTAGGTGAGATGATGTAGTTGCTGAATGCCGCAATTTTCTCACCTCGTGCTGTTTTTCTGTCGAAAAGTGTCTCGGCGAGTTGTCCAGTGGCGTAGGAATAACGCTCAATCCTGCTACGGTCGTCGCTGATTTTTGTGAAACTCTCCCCGTCCATGTAGGGACGCATTCCATAGATGGTTTTCTCGCTGTAACGATACCACATCACATCGTCAAGTGAAATCTTCTGTGCGTTGGACACGACAGCCAAAAGGGCTGTAAAAACAAAAATAATCTTTCTCATTCTATTCTTTTGTTAAAAATTTATCGCAAAAATACTTATTTTCCCCGAAAGATTGTAAATTGCAACACTTTTTATTTCAAACTATCGTTAATCATCATGTAGATTCATCTTTTTTTGTGAAGATATGAGTGAACTTGACGCTGAAAACATAAAGAAATCAATTCTTGAAAATAAGGGACAGTTGGGAAAACTGTTGGTGCTCCTCTTGATAGTGGGTGCAATCTGGTTGGTGGAACGTTGTAGCGGTGATGAAGACGCTGACCAGACGGAGAAGGTGGCTTCTGTGCCTACTGCTGCAGATATCTTAGGTCTCTTGAAAGAAGAGACGGATTTGGTTACCACAGAAGTGAAGATTAGCAAACTCGCCATCTACGACACCTCGAAAAGCGAGCATTTCCGTTTTACCGACATCCGTACGTGGAAATATGGCGACCGTAAATGCATTATACCAGTGGAAATCACGGTGAAGTATGGTTATAATCTCAAAGAATTGAGTGTCAACGATGTCAAGGTGTCAGATGACAGTACCTCTGTTTATGTGATGCTTCCAAAGCCCAAAGTCATAGACTCGGGTTATAACCTTTATTACGACCGTAAGCAGGTGGTGGCAATTTCTACAGGTCTCCGTTCTTCCATTGGTCACGAGACGGAGGAGGAACTTCGCAAGAAAGCGTACGACCAGGTGATAAAAAAAGGGGATGACATCAAACGCAATGTTGAGGGCGATATAGAGAGAAACGCCATCGTTATGGTAGAGTCAATCGTTAAGAGCCTTGGTTTCAAGGATGTCACAGTAGTCACGAAGAATAAATAGGAGGCAGAGAAAATGAATAAAAAAGACGAGAGAAAAACTATGTCGAAAGCTTTGCAGTATTTGTTGTTCGGTGTGCTGGCGCTTGCTTTCATCGCTCTTGCGGCATTCCTTGTGAAGTCGTGTCTCCCCAAAGAAGAAGAGGAACTAGAGCAACTTCCCCTTGAGGACACCTCCGCCATGATTGAGAGTGTGAGGCCTAAAGGTGAGCTTTACCTTTATTCTCTTGTGGCCGAGGACTTTGTCACCAAGCAGGAAACGGAGCGTCATGCATTGCTGTTTCCAGAGTCCCACTCTTGCGTCCAGGTGGTTCAGCAGAAAATCAGCTTCGTGCTTGACCTTGACCAAGTCACTTATACACCTGATTCCGGCAATGTGGTTCTGGTTCGGCTGCCCGACATCAAGTATGTGGCAAGCACGCAGGACTCACGTTTCATGTCCGATGATGAGGACTATTGGAAAGACCATGACACAGACCCCATGAAGCGCGCTGTTGAAAACAAGTTGAAGAAAAAGTACGACACGCCAAAGATTCGTAAACAGGCTCAGGCTAATGCCCAGAAAGCAGTGTCGGAGCTGCTCTCCAAGTTTGGTTACGAAGTCCGCTTCGTCAGCGGAAACATTGAGCGAAAGGACGGAGTGGAGTCGCTCAAGAGCGTGCAGTAGGCATAAGTCTTCCTTGGTAGGCCCCGCGTTCCTTCATGCGTTTTCTCAAGCGTTCCACAAACTCATAGTTTTTGAGGCCCCATCCTTTCGTGGCGAGCAGGCTGGCGGGTGACTGGGAAACGAAACGTTCCAGCACGATGTCAGGACGCAGGTGCTCGATGTAATCAATCACATAGTCGATGTATTCATCTGCCGTGAACAGGTGGAAAATCTCTGGATGGTGGGCGTATTCGTCCGCCATTACTGTTCCTTTGATGAGTTGCAACTGATGTATTTTCAAGACGTGTAGAGGTAATGATGATATGGCTTCCGCCTCACGGGTGGGATTCAGGCAGTCTGTGCCTGGCAGTCCAAGGATGACATGGCCTCCAGTGTATATGCCCTTTTCGACAGTTCTGCTCACCGCTTCTTTAGTCTGTTCGAAGGTGTGTCCCCGGTTGATATGTTGAAGGACCTTGTTGTCAGCGCACTCAATGCCATATTCCAAAAGAATAAAATACTGACGGCTCAATGCGGAGAGGTAATCGAGGAGTTGGTCCGGCATGCAGTCGGGGCGAGTGCCAATGACCAGTCCCACCACATCGTCCACTTTCAGCGCCTCCTCGTATTTAGCTACCGTCTCGTCAAAAGGAGCATAGGTGTTGGTGTAGGCTTGGAAGTAGGCCAAGTATTTCATTTCAGGGTATTTCCTGGCGAAGAATTGTTTCCCTTCCTCAAGTTGTTCGGCGACGCTTTTGGAAGTGACACAGTAAGCGGGGTTGAATGTCTGGTTGTTGCAATAAGTGCATCCACCAGTTCCAATGCTTCCGTCGCGGTTGGGACAAGTGAATCCAGCGTTGATGGAGATTTTCTGTACCTTCAAGCCCACTATCTCTTTCAGCCAAGGTCCGAACTCCCTATAAAGATTGTCGTTATTCATCCCTTTATTGTATTTTGTTGTGTAGCACTACTCAGGCTCAGTGGAGTGTCGTTTTACACTTTTTTATGATTGTTGTCATTACAAAATTAGCATTTTTGTTGCTATGAAGCCTATAAATGGGTGTAAATTAGTGAAAAAAATCACGAAAAATCTTTGTCAGATGAGTGAAAAGTGCTAATTTTGCACGCCGATTATTATCAGGAGACGCGTGAAACGCCTCCAAACAAGTGTGTAGATAGCGTACATATTGGCCTATGTCGTGGTCTGTGAATCACTTGCTAGAAAAGAATTGAAAATTAATTAGTAGTAACAAAAATCCAGAATTTAAAGATGAAAACTTTAAGTTTCAGAACTAACATCGCTACTCCTCAGACAGCAAACAAGCAGTGGGTGGTAGTGGATGCTACAGACCAGGTTCTCGGTCGCTTGTCAAGCAAGGTGGCCAAGATCCTTCGTGGCAAGTACAAGGCTTGCTTCACACCCAATGAGGATTGTGGTGACAATGTCATCATCATCAACGCCAACAAAGTCATACTTTCCGGCAACAAGATGCAGGAAAAGGTTTATCTTACCTTCTCTGGTTATCCCAGTGGTCAGCACAAGAAGACTGCCGCTGAGTTGGTAAGCAAGAAGAACGGTTACGAGCGCATCGTTCGCCATGCCATCAAGGGCATGCTTCCCAAGAACCATCTTGGTGTCCATCTGCTTGATAACCTTCGCATTTACGAGGGCCCAGAGCATGAGCAGGCCGCCCAGCAGCCAAAGACCATAGATATTAACCTTTTGAAATAACAGACAATTATGGAAGTAGTAAATGCATTAGGTCGTCGTAAAGCCGCGATAGCACGTATATATGTGTCTGATGGTTCAGGCAAGATCACTATCAACAAGAGAGACCTCAAGGATTATTTCCCTTCAGAGTTGATTCAGTATGTGGTGAAGCAGCCACTCAACTTACTTGACGTTGCAGAGAAGTACGACATCAAGGTAAACCTCCGCGGTGGTGGTTTCACAGGTCAGAGCCAGGCTCTCCGTCTTGCCATCGCAAGAGCATTGGTGAAGATTAATGAAGAGGACAAGAAAGCCCTTCGCAAGGAAGGCTTCCTGACAAGAGACTCTCGCGTTGTAGAGCGCAAGAAGCCAGGTCAGCCAAAGGCACGTCGCAGATTCCAGTTCAGCAAGCGTTAATATTTCTTCAGACGCTACTCATTGGAACTCATCGTTTAGCATCCAAACCATCAGGATTCCGGTCGGTACAGACGTCCGAACTACCTGGGGGTTGGTTTTCAGAATCAAAACTAAAAGGAACGTAAACAATTTAACAAACAACATTTTATGTCAAGAACAACATTTGATGAACTGCTTGAGGCTGGTAGCCATTTCGGACACCTCAAGAGAAAGTGGAATCCAGCCATGGCTCCTTACATCTTCATGGAGCGCAACGGCATTCATATCATCGACCTTCACAAGACAGTGGCCAAGGTGGACCAGGCTGCAGACGCATTGAAGCAGATTGCAAAATCGGGTAAGAGAATACTTTTTGTTGCTACTAAGAAACAAGCCAAAGACGTCATAGAGGAGAAGGCAAAGTCAATCGGTATGCCTTACGTCATTGAGCGTTGGCCAGGTGGAATGCTCACCAACTTCCCCACCATCCGCAAGGCCGTGAAGAAAATGGCCAGCATCGACAAACTGTTGAGCGATGGTACATACGACAAGCTGTCCAAGCGTGAGAACCTTCAGATTCGCCGCAAGCGCGCTAAGTTGGAGAAGAACCTCGGTTCTATCGCTGACCTGACCCGTCTGCCATCAGCACTTTTTGTGGTTGACGTGATGAAGGAGAAAATCGCCGTGAGCGAGGCCAAGCGTCTTGGTATTCCTGTGTTCGCCATCGTTGACACTAACTCTGATCCCCGCGACATCGACTTCGTGATTCCAGCCAATGACGATGCCACCAAGTCAATCGACGTGATTGTAGGCGCTTGCTGTGCCGCTATCGCTGAGGGACTTGAGGAGCGTAAGGCCGAGAAAATCGACATGGAAGCCGCTGGTGAAGGCGACGAGCCAAAAGAGAGAGCTCCAAGAAGACTTCGTTCAAAAGCCCGTGCAGAGAAGCCTGAGGCTAAGGACGAGAACGAGGAGGCTCCAGCTGATGTAGAAGAGGCTGACGAGGCTTAGTATTTGAATCAATAACAATAACCATATTTAAAATAGAAAAAATGGCTGTTACATTAGCAGAAATCAACAAACTCCGTCAGAAATCGCAGGCAGGTCTTATGGACTGCAAGAAAGCGTTGACAGAGGCAGAAGGTGATATAGACAAGGCTATGGAGATTCTCCGTAAGAAGGGTCAGCTGATAGCCGCAAAGCGTTCAGACCGAGAGGCCTCCGAGGGTTGTGTTCTCGCCAAGGTTGAAGGCAAGTACGGTGCTATGGTCGCACTGAAGTGCGAAACTGACTTCGTCGCCAAGAACGCTGACTTTGTGAAACTCGCGAACGACATCCTCGCACTTGCAATGGAGAAGAAGCCCAAGAGCATCGATGAGCTTAACGCTCTGACACTGGGTGACCAGACCGTGGCTGAGGCTGTGACTTACCGCAGTGGTGTTACAGGTGAGAAGATGGAGCTTGATGGTTACTTCACCATCGAGGGCGAGAAGGTAGTGGCTTACAACCACATGGGTCAGAACTTCCTCTGCACTCTCGTTGCCATGAATAAGGAATGCAGCGAAGAGGTAGCAAAGGGTATCGCCATGCAGGCTGCCGCTATGTCTCCTCTTTATCTGAAGGAAGAGGATGTCACTGCTGAGGCTCGTGCTAAGGAGCTTGCCTCTATCATTGACAAGACTAAGGAGGATGAAGTGAAGAAGGCTGTGGAGCTTGCTCTTAAGAAGGCTGGTATCAATCCTAACCTTGTGGATAGTGAGGACCACATCAATTCAAACATCTCCAAGGGCTATATCACTGAGGAAGAGGGTGCCAAGGCACGCGAGATTATCCCCGCTGCCAGTGAAGAGGCACGCAAGAACCTCAATGAGAAGAAGATTGAGATGATTTCTCAGGGTCGTCTGAACAAGTACTTCAAGGAGGTTTGTCTGCTCGACCAGGCTTACATCGACGACAGCAAGATTACTGTTTCCCAGTATCTGGCCAGCGTTGACAAGGAACTGACCGTTACCGATTTCAAGCGTTTCACACTTCGCTCAGAGTAAACAAATTGTCTTTAAGATAATTAAGCAATAGGTAAGGGGGTCAAGTTCGCTTGGCCCCCTTTCTGTTAGCTTACAGTATTCCCGCATAAGTAAACATCTTTCGGTAGAAGTCTGCTTTCCGGTCGATGCTCATGGGATATGCGCGTGAGGAAGAGGGTAAACGATAGATTTCAATAGGCTCGTCATCTCTGTTGACGAGGCCTGTGGGTAAGGAATGCCCTACCTTCAGCTGGGATTCGATACCGAAGTGAGCCATTATTGTGTCGGTTGCTTTCTCGCCAGTGGTGACAACCAAGCGGCAGTGTGGCAAGTGACCTAACAGCGCTTTGATGTCGGTGGCTTCCACCACTTCCAGGAACTTGTCAGAGGCATTGTCCTTCAGTCGTCGGATGGCTGTGCAAGTGTCGTAGAGTGCAATACCTTTTTGGTAGAGAAAATCCACAATCTCTGGCAGTTTGAATGTCTTGTTCTTGGTGCTCACGAAATGGTCTTTGTCGTTGAAGAATACCAGTCCTTCAATTCGCCAATGGTCGTTGATGTAATTCGGGTAGAAAAAATCCATCGACCACCGTTTGCGTTGCGGAGGAAAACTTCCAAGAAAAATGACACGTGCGTTTTCGGGCAGAAAAGGACGTAAGGGATGCCGCTCTACACCATTGTCGGACAGGTGAATGGCCTCGATATCAAGGTAATTGTTTGTGGTCATTGAAGGGTCTGAATGTGCAGGCTGTTCAAAGGTGAACTTCATATTCGACAAGTAGCTACCTTAAAGCTTAGGACGAAAAACCTTTAGATGTCCTTTTGATGAATGATTTTCTCCTCGGCAGGAGTGATGTTCTTGAGGTCCTTCTCCTGCTTTTTGGTAAAGAATTTCTCTTTTATCCGCAGACTGTCAGTGGAATGTTTCAGCTGTTGTTCGCGTTGCAAGGCACGTTCTAGTTCGTTACAGCGAGCAATCGACAAGGCATCGGTTTTGGATAATTGGTAGCGGTGAGTGCCAGCATCGCCTTTGCAAGTGATTTGGATGGCTTTGCCACTGTTTTCTGTAATGAAATCGACAATGCCGTTATCTGTGCCTTTCTTGAAGGATGCCTGTTCTTCATACCCGTTGGAATTGTCGGTGACGAAAGAGAAACAGCGAGGACTTTCCTTCTTGTCGGTAGTACCAGTTTCCACTATGATGGTTTCATGGTGGAGTTTCTTGCCGTTAAGTACTGATACGAGGAAAAGTTGCCCAGTCTCATCCACCTCGGCATAGAGACAGGTGCGATGAAGTGAAGATGCAGGTTGTTGTTTGTCCTTATAAAACCCTACAGTCTGATACCGTGGGTCTTTCTCCAAAAGGAAATCTTTCTTTAATTGGTTGATGTCTTGAGACAGGGCGGCCAAGGTGCTGTCAGCAACAGCTATTTCATGTTGAGCCTCTTTGATTTCCAGGATATTCATTACCTCAATGGCTTCCTTACGGGCATCAAAAGCCCTCGGATAGGCAGAACGGAGAGAGTCAATGAGGGTACGTGCTTGTTCGTATGCTCCAGACGCGATTAATCCACGTGCCTCTGTCAGCAATGCGGCAGCCTCCTTGTCGCCATTGTCCCTCTTGCTATCACACGAGCAGACAGCCATCACTAAAAGTATTATTCCTATAAAAAATGGATACGTCTTCATAAGGTTGTATGGGTTTAATAGTCTATATAGGTTCAAGGGAATGGATGCGACACGTCGCCTCCCTGCAAGTTCAGTACAAAATTACATTTTTTGAAGAAGAGAGGACGAAAAGACGTGGAAAAATCGTAATTTTGCGTCCGAAAAAGACATGAATATGCGATATCTTACAGATGAAGAACTAAAAAGCGAGATAGACCAACCCATCTTCCATGCCATTTCAGAAACTGCTGATGAGATGGGAGTGGAATGCTATGTGATTGGTGGTTATGTGCGTGATTTGTTTTTGGAACGTCATTCCCACGACATCGATGTGGTGGTGGTAGGTTCGGGAATAGCTGTCGCCCAACGGTTGCAAGAGCGTTTGGGCAAGAAAGCCCGTGTTTCCATCTTCCAGAACTTCGGTACAGCGCAAGTGAAATACAAGGGAATGGAAGTGGAGTTTGTGGGAGCCCGTCGCGAGAGTTACAATCGTGGTTCGCGCAAGCCCATTGTGGAGGATGGTACACTCGAGGACGACCAGAACCGTCGTGACTTCACCATCAATGCCATGGCCTTGTGCTTGAATGCCGACCGCTTCGGTGAGTTGGTTGACCCTTTCTATGGTTTGGAGGACCTTGAGGACGGCATCATCCGTACGCCGCTCGACCCTGTGATTACATTCAGTGACGACCCTTTGCGTATGATGCGTTGTATCCGGTTTGCCACCCAACTCAATTTTATGATTGAGGATGAAACCTTTGAGGCAATAGAACATGAGGTGGAGAGAATCAAGATTATTTCTCAGGAACGTATCATCGAAGAACTCAATAAGATAATCCTTTCTCCGGTTCCATCGAAAGGTTTTGTGGATTTGGAACGTTCAGGTTTGCTTGCTTTGATTTTCCCCGAGTTGCAGGCCTTGACAGGTGTTGAGGTGGTGAATGGACGAGGTCATAAGGATAATTTCTTCCACACACTGGAAGTGCTTGACAATGTGGCCCGTGCCACAGCCGATTGGGGGGATAAACCAGATGCTCCATTAGCAAGTGAGGGCGTTCAGGATGAATCCTTAATGACTTATTCAGAGCGTAAGCTATGGATTCGTTGGGCAGCACTGCTCCATGATATAGGCAAACCCGCAAGCAAGAAATGGGACAATCAGTTGGGTTGGACCTTCCATAGCCATAATTTCATTGGCCAGAAGATGGTGCCAGGTATTTTCAAACGGATGAAATTGCCTCTGAACGATAAGATGAAGTATGTCCAGAAGTTGGTGGAACTGCACATGCGTCCCATCAACATCGCTGATGATGAGGTGACAGACTCTGCCGTTCGCCGTCTGCTGTTTGATGCTGGTGATGATATCGAGGATTTGATGTTGCTCTGTGAAGCTGACATCACATCTAAGAAAGCAGAAAAGAAACAGCGTTTTCTTGACAACTACCGCATGGTGCGCGAGAAGATGGATGCTTTGAAAGAGAAAGACCGTATCAGGCTGTTCCAACCTCCTATTGATGGTGAGGAAATCATGAGGATTTTCAACTTGAAGCCTTCAAAAGAGGTCGGTATCTTGAAACAAGCTGTCAAGGATGCTATTGTGGATGGCGTCATAGCCAATGAATATGACGTGGCGTTGGCATTTGTGCTGAAGAAAGCCGAGGAAATAGGCTTGAAGCCAACGACGATGTAAGGTTCTTAGGGTCTTTGGAGTTGGTAGAGCCCTTTATCTTTGATATAGTTTTCGACGTCGGGCGGCACGAGCCCTGATAAAGACAATCCATTAGCGGCACGCTGACGAACCAGTGTGCTGCTAATGTCGTAAAGATGGGTATTGACAAGCGTGACAGATGCAGGGAGTGTCTCGATGTCGATGTCGCATCCAGGTCGAGCGTACATCAGGATACGAAATTCCTTCACTATGTCTTCTCCTCTGTACCAGTTGCCGAATTGAAGCCAGTTGTCAGCACCTATCACGAGGTGGAACTCATCTTCGGGGTACGTGTTTGCTAAGGCATGTAGTGTGGTGTAGGTGTAGGAAGGAATAGGCAATGTTGCTTCAAAATCAGACACTTTGATGGATGCGTCATCTTTCAAAGCCAGGCGTGCCATTTCCAACCGTTCCTCATAATCTGCGATGTCGGGATTGCCTTGTTTCAAAGGATTGAGCGGCGAGACGAGCATCCATAACTCATCTATCATGTGGCTTTGGCATAGTTCACGAGCCAAAGCAACATGCCCAATGTGGATGGGATTGAAAGAACCACCGAAAACACCGATTTTTCTCATTGTCCTATTCTTCTTGGGTCGAGTCTTCAGTTTCTTCTGCAGGTGCTTCCTCTATGTTGCTGATGAAGTCTTTCACGACCTGTAGAGTCTCTAGTTGAGCCACCTCGAGTTGGTCGTTGATGATGACCCTGTCGTACTTGTCGGCATAAGAAAGTTCGAGCGAGGCTCTTTGGAGCCGGTCCTCTATTTGTTCGAGTGTTTCTGTCCCTCGTTTGACCAGTCGGTTACGCAGCTCCTCGATGCTTGGTGGCTGTATGAAGATGCTGATGGCGCGTTCTCCGAAGTGCTGTTTGATGTTGCATCCTCCTTTAACATCGACGTCGAACACCACATTCTCGCCTTTTTCCAACTGTTTCTCTACTTCCGATTTGAGAGTGCCGTAGAACTTTCCTCCATAGACCTCCTCATATTCAATGAAAGCATCCTCTTGAATTCTCTTGATAAACTCCTCTTTGCTGAGGAAGTGATACTCCACACCGTCTTGTTCAGTGCCTCTGGGAGCCCTACTTGTGGCAGAGATGGAGAAATGGAGGTTGAGGGTCTCCTGTGCCTGTTCCATCAAGTAGTTGATGAGTGTGGATTTACCACTGCCCGATGGGGCAGAGAAAATGATGCATTTACCTGGATTCATAAGATTTGATGGGTTTAATGGGTTATGATGGTTTTGAAGGGTTGAAAGGGCATGATGGACCATTATAGGACGTTGGCGACCTGCTCTTTGATTTGTTCGAGTTCGTCTTTCATCTTCACGACGATGTTCTGCATCTCGGCCTGGTTGCTCTTGCTGCCAGTGGTGTTGATTTCGCGTCCCATTTCCTGAGCGATGAAAGCAAGTTTCTTGCCTTGTCCATGTCCGTCGTTCATGGTGCTGACGAAATACTGGAGATGGTTGGTGAGCCTTTGCTTTTCCTCGTTGATGTCGAGTTTTTCGATGTAGTAAATCATCTCCTGCTCGAGCCGGTTCTTGTCGTAGTCAGTTCCTACGACACTTTCCAGTTTGTCGATGATTTGCGCCCTTATCTTCTCCGTGCGTCCTTTTTCGTATGGTTCGATGCTCTCCAACAATGCTGTGATTCTGTCGATGTTGCCATTTAGTTTTTTCGCCAGGGCCAGTCCTTCTTGCTTACGGAAATCCACCAGTGCAGCCACTGCGTTCTCAATCGCCTTGAATGCCACAGCCCATTCCTCCTCGCCGAGTTCTTCCACTTCGAGTTTCGTGAGTACGTCGGGCATCCTCAACAGCACCGTCATCCAGTCCTCTGGTTCTGGGATGCCGTATTTCTGGCTGACAGCCTTCAGCTGTTTGTGGTATTCACCCATCAGGGCTGCGTTCACAGGGGTTGCCATCTGGGTTTCGTCCTTTTCCACCCAAAGATAGAAATCCACTTTTCCTCTTTCAATTTGCTTAGCGATAAACGTGCGTATTTCCATCTCCTTGTCGCGATAAAGAGGAGCTATTCGTGTTGACAAATCAAGGCTTTTGCTGTTGAGCGACTTGATTTCCACATGAATCTTCTTTCCATTGAATTCGGTAACACTTTTACCGTAACCAGTCATCGATTGTATCATTCTAAATCTTAATTAAAGTCTATGAATCACAAAATTTGCACAAAAATAGTGAAAATTCCGCTAAACTTCGTAATTTTGCAAGAATAAATGAAATAAAAAGAAAAATGTCGTGTATATTGCACATTGAAACATCCACAAAACCCTGTTCTGTGGCAGTCAGTCAGGATGGTGCAGTGATTTATCATATAGAGGACATGAGCGGACCTTCTCATGCCACTGTCCTTGGTTCGTTTGTGGATCAGGCGGCTTCATTTGCTGACAGCCATGCTATTCCGCTCGATGCTGTGGCAGTCAGCAGTGGTCCTGGTTCTTATACTGGTTTGCGTATTGGAGTTTCCACTGCGAAAGGATTGTGTTATGCCCGCAATCTGAAACTCTTGTCCATCCCCACACTCAAACTCTTGTGTGTGCCACTGCTACTGGGACGTGAGGAACTGCCTGACGACGCTTTGCTGTGCCCGATGATAGACGCCAGGAGGATGGAGGTCTATACAACCCTCTACTCTCGTGCATTGCGTCCTGTGGCCGAAGTGCAATCTATGGTGGTAGACAGCCATTCTTTTGAGCGCCAGCTCGACGAGCACCCTGTCTATTTCTTCGGCAATGGGAGCGACAAGTGCAAGGACTTGATTCAACATCCCAATGCTCATTTCATCAGTGGCATCCATCCTCTTGCCAAGTACATGATGCCATTGGCAGAGAGAGCCCACGCTATGCAGGAATATCAGGATGTGGCCTATTTTGAGCCTTTCTACTTGAAAGACTTTCAAGCTACTGTGCCCAGACCTCTGCTTTAGTCTGCAGAAGCGGCTATGTGTGCAATAGAACATGCAAACAACACAACGAAAAGATATGGAGAACAAAGACTATAATACACTGAGAAAAAGACTTGTCCAGCCCGAGTATGGCCGTTGCGTGCAACAGATGGTTGAGCATGCTCTCACCATTGCCGACAAGGACAAGCGCCAACAGTGCGCCGAGACTATAGTGGCTTTGATGGCCAGAATGGACGAGAAACACAGCAATGAGGACGATTTCTATCAGAAACTGTGGAATCATTTGGCAGCGATGTCTGATTATAAACTCGACATCGACTATCCCGTGGAGATTCTGCGCGTGGATGAACGCCCTGCTATCACCAAACACCTTCCCTACGACCAGCACCGTATCCAAAAACGCCACTATGGCTATTTGTTGGAACAGCTGGTTGAAAAACTTGGCGAGATGGACGAAAGCGATGCCGAGAAGAAAGAGGCGCTGACAGTCCTAGTGGCCAACCAGATGAAGCGCAGTCTCGCCAACTGGAACAAGAATGTGCTCGATGATAACAAGGTGGCCGACGACCTTGCCCAGTACACCGATGGAAAAATCCAAATCGACCCTGAGCATTTTGACTTCATCAGCACTGAGAAGCTTTTGTCGAACGCTCAGGTGCAAAACCAAGGTAAGAAGAAAAAGAAAAAATAAACTCAGTTTCTTATGGCATCATTCGTTATAGAAGGCGGGCACCAACTACATGGCAGCATCACAGCCCAGGGTGCCAAGAACGAGGCCTTGGAGGTGATTTGCGCATGTTTGCTCACCGACGAGACCGTGTTGATTCGCAACATCCCTGAGATTCTTGACGTTCAGAACCTCATCAAGTTGCTGCAGAAGATAGGTGTTTCTATCAAGAATGTGGGCTATGGTGCTTACGAGTTCTGTGCCAACCACGTTAACCTTGGTTATATCGGTTCGGAGGAATTCATCCAGCAATGCGCCAAGCTCCGTGGCTCTATCCTCATGCTCGGACCGCTACTTGGCAGATTCCACAAAGCATACGCCGCCAAACCCGGTGGCGACCAAATCGGCCGTCGTCGTCTCGACACCCATTTCATCGGTATCAGCAAACTGGGTGCTACTTTCAACAGGAAGGATGGTAATCCCAATATCTACGAGATTAATGCCGAACACCTCAAGGGGACCTATATGTTGCTTGACGAGGCATCGGTGACTGGTACGGCCAATGTCATCATGGCTGCAGTGCTCGCTGAGGGTACCACCACCATTTATAATGCCGCCTGTGAACCATATATCCAGCAATTGTGCAAAATGCTTAACAGCATGGGCGCACGCATCAGTGGCATTGCGTCGAACCTCCTTACTATCGAAGGTGTGGAGCGATTGCATGGTTGTGAGCATAACATCTTACCCGACATGATTGAGGTGGGCTCGTTCATTGGCATGGCAGCGATGACAGGCAGTGAACTGACCATCCACAATGTGTCATACGACAATCTAGGAATCATCCCCGACATGTTTGCCCGACTGGGTGTTAAGATTCAGCGAAGGGGTGACGACATCTTTGTGCCGGCTTACGAGCACTACGAAGTGGAGTCGTATATGGACGGTAGCATCATGTCGTTTTCTGACGCTCCATGGCCCGGGCTCACTCCCGACTTGCTCAGTGTGTTCCTTGTGGTGGCCACTCAGGCCAAGGGCAGTGTGCTGATTCATCAGAAGATGTTCGAGAGTCGTCTGTTCTTCGTTGACAAACTCATCGACATGGGAGCGCAGATTATTCTTTGCGACCCTCACCGTGCGGTAGTCAATGGACATGACCGCAAGTTCGCCCTTCGCGGCGCGCGTTTGACTTCGCCCGATATCCGCGCAGGTATTGCCTTGCTTATAGCGGCCATGAGTGCACAGGGAACGAGCGTCATCAGCAATATCGAGCAGATAGACCGGGGTTATGAGAATATCGAAGGTCGTCTCAACGCTCTTGGTGCCAAGATTACGAGAATAGACTGATAAGGTCCCTAAATATCCCCAATCATCATGATACGACACGAAGAGGTGGTCCAGATAGGACGGATAACAAAGGCGCACGGACTTGCAGGTGAGGTGGTTTTCGTCTTCACCGATGATGTCTTCGACTGTGTGGATTGCGATTACCTGATTTGTGAAATCGACGGCATTCTGGTGCCTTTCTTCATAGAAGAGTATCGTTTCCGTTCCAATAGCTCTGCTTTGGTGAAGTTCGAGGACATCGACTCCATCGACGACACCCGTCAGATTGTGGGGACAGATGTTTTCTTCCCCAGGGAATTGATTCCGGCAGAAGATAACGATGAGATGACCCTTAACTATTTCATCGGTTTCCATGTCGTCGATGCAGGACAAGGCGAGATAGGAACGGTGGTGGACTACGATGACCAGACAGAGAACTGGCTTCTGAAAGTGGAGGATGCTGATGGCAACGAGTTGCTGTTGCCTTTCCACAATGAGTTTATAGTGAATGTCAATCATGATGACCGTATTCTTGAGATGCGTTTGCCTGAAGGCTTGCTTGAATTAAATAAATAGAGGAAGATGCAGAATACAGACAGAAAAAGAAATGTGGCTATATTGGGTTCAACGGGTTCCATTGGATGCCAGGCTTTAGATGTGATTCGTAGGAACAATGACCTTTATGCGGCTTATATCCTTACCGCCAACAACAGCGCCGACCAGCTCATCCAGCAGGCGCGTGAGTTTCAGCCCGAGGCTGTGGTGATAGCCAATGAGGAACATTATGAGAAAGTGAAGGAAGCGCTTGCCGACCTGCCTATCAAGGTTTATGCGGGTCCTGACTCTTTGTGCGATGTCGTGACAGACAGCAATGTGGATATCGTTCTTGGGTCGATGGTGGGTTTTGCTGGACTGCGCCCCACTATCAGTGCCATCAAGGCTGGCAAATACATCGCTTTGGCTAACAAGGAGACACTTGTGGTGGCAGGAGAACTGATCAAACAACTGGCCTACGACCATCATGTGCCTATCCTGCCTGTCGATTCGGAGCATTCCGCCATCTTCCAGTGTTTGGAACCAGGCAACGCCGTGGAGAAAATCCTGCTAACTGCTTCTGGTGGTCCTTTCCGCAAATACAGTCCCGAGCAGATTGCTACTGTGACCAAAGACCAGGCATTGGCACACCCCACTTGGAACATGGGTGCCAAAATCACAATCGACTCAGCCACTTTGATGAACAAAGGTTTCGAGGTGATAGAAGCCAAATGGCTTTTCGATGTGTCGCCCGACCAGATTCAGGTGGTGGTTCATCCCCAGTCGGTCATCCATTCCATGGTGCAGTTTGAGGATGGTGCGGTGAAGGCTCAATTAGGCATGCCCGACATGCGTCTCCCTATCCAGTATGCTTTCAGTTATCCACACCGACTGAAGTCAGACTTTGAGCGTCTCGACTTTTTCCAGCTCAAGGACTTGACTTTCGAGCGTCCCGATGCCGACCATTTCCGTTGTTTAGCCCTGGCATACGAAGCCTTGCGTCAGGGGGGCAACATGCCTTGCATCGTCAATGCCGCCAATGAGGTGGTAAACCTTGCTTTCCGTCAGGACCGTATCGGTTTCAACGACATTGCCAGTGTGATAGAGCAGACCATGCAGAAGGCTGTGTTCACCCGCGAGAGGTCGATAGAGGTGTATCTCGACACGGACGCAGAGGCAAGGCGTATAGCAGAAGAATTGATTGCAAAATAAAAGCAAATAATACTATAAACAACAGATTAAAATTTAAGGTAGAAAGTGAATATCGTACTAATTAAAGCTCTCCAACTGATTTTGTCGCTGACGATTCTGGTGGTACTTCATGAGGGTGGACATTTCTTCTTCGCCAAATTGTTCAAGGTGAGGGTGTTGAAATTTTATGTGTTTTTCAATCCAAAGTTTCACATCTTCAGTACCTACGACAGGTGGTTCCGCCGTCTTTTCAGAAGGAAACCTGAGGTGGTGCCTGAAAAAGTGGAGAAAGACGAGAATGGCAATGAGCAGAAAGTAAAAGAATATGTGGGTACAGAATACGGCCTTGGCTGGCTGCCGCTTGGTGGTTATTGTGCTATCGCAGGAATGATTGATGAGACAAATCAGAGCCTCAGCAGCGAACCACAGCCTTACGAATTCCGTACCAAACCCGCTTGGCAACGCCTACTCATTATGGTTGGCGGTGTGTTGGTGAACCTATTGCTGGCTTTCTTCATCTATTCGATGATCAAGTTTTATTACGGCGACAGTTATATCCGTCCACAAGACATGACATACGGACTGAAGTTCAATGAGGACGGTAAGAACGCTGGTTTTCAGGACGGTGATATTATCATACGCACCGATGACAAGGATGTCAAGACTTTCTCCATGGCGCTCATGCGCGACATCTCGAATGCGGAGACCGTGACTGTGCTACGTGGTGGGAAGGAGGCAGTGCTTACCATGCCCGAGGGACTGAGCCTGTTGAAAATGGCTGAGGCAGAGCCTCCCTTCGTGGATTATCTGTTGCCCTTCAAGGTGGATTCTGTCATCAGTGGCACTCCGGCCGAGAAGATAGGCATGAAGAAAGGTGATGTGGTCACTTCGTTCAATGGTGTCCCTATCGCTTCTTACAACGACTTCACTTATCAGATTCTTCGTCTGCAAGACGCTGTCACAGAAGAGACAACAGCTGCTGATAGCCTTGGCTTGCGGACAGTGCAGTTGGTGCTCAACAACACGGACACCGTCAGCGCTGTCTTGACATCTGAATTCAAGATAGGCATCATCAATGCCATGCCTGACTATAAGGTAACAGAGCAGAAGTACGGCTTCTTCGAGTCGTTCCCAGTAGGAATCAAATATGGATGGAACATATTGGGCAATTATGTGAACGACCTCAAGTATCTCTTCACGAAAGAGGGTTCGAGAAGTGTGGGAGGTTTTGTCACTATGGGAAAGATTTTTCCCGACACTTGGAATTGGTACAGTTTCTGGAACCTTACCGCTTTCTTCTCCATCATTCTGGCGTTCATGAATATACTGCCTATCCCCGCGCTCGACGGTGGACATGTGCTATTCCTGCTCTATGAGATTGTCGTGGGTCGCAAACCCGGTGATAATTTCCTGAAGAGAGCGGAGATGGTGGGACTCTTCATTCTCCTTGCTCTCCTCCTCTACGCCAACGGCAATGATATTCTCAGGCTCTTCGGCATCTGATTCCAGGCTTAAATGTTGAAAGTTTAGCATTGAGAGAACTATAGAATAATAATTGAGTAAACAAGCAGAAAAGTAAAATCAAATTATAATATACCAAATGACAGCTAACGAAATCAGGGAGTCTTTCAAGAAGTTCTTTGAAAGCAAACAACACCTAATAGTGCCGTCCGCACCAATGGTCATCAAGGACGACCCTACACTGATGTTCACAAACGCAGGTATGAACCAGTTCAAGGACATCATCCTTGGCAACGTACAACCTAAAAGCCAGCGCATGGCCGACTCTCAGAAGTGCCTTCGCGTGAGTGGTAAGCACAACGATTTGGAGGAAGTGGGGCATGACACCTACCACCACACGATGTTCGAGATGCTTGGCAACTGGAGTTTCGGTGATTATTTCAAGAAGGAGGCGATATCCTGGGCTTGGGAATATATTGTGGATGTGCTTAAAATCAACCCTAAGGACCTTTATGCTACAGTGTTTGAAGGTTCGCCCGAAGAAGGATTGGAGCGCGACAACGAGGCTGCGGCCATTTGGGGACAGTTCCTGCCCGCTGACCACATCATCAACGGCAACAAGCACGACAATTTCTGGGAAATGGGTGACACGGGACCTTGTGGTCCTTGCTCCGAACTGCACATCGATTCCAGAAGCGAGGAAGAGAAAGCCCTGGTGCCAGGTAAAGACCTTGTCAACAAAGACCATCCTCAGGTCATCGAGATATGGAACTTGGTGTTCATGCAGTACAACCGTAAGGCCGACCAGAGCCTTGAACCTCTGCCAGCTAAAGTGATAGACACGGGCATGGGTTTCGAACGCTTGGTGCGCACACTTCAGGGTAAGACCTCCAACTACGACACCGATGTCTTCCAGCCTGTCATCAAGGTTATTGGCGACATCACATATTTGGAGTATGGCAAGGACGAGCAGGTGGATGTGGCTATGCGTGTAGTGGCCGACCACCTCAGAGCTATTGCTTTCTCCATTGCTGACGGCCAGTTGCCCAGCAATGCCAAGGCTGGTTATGTCATTCGTCGTATCCTGCGTCGCGCTGTCCGTTATGGCTATACTTTCCTCGGGCAGAAGGAATCGTTCCTATACAAGCTCATGCCAACGCTTGTGCGAGAGATGGGAGACGCTTATCCAGAGCTCAAGGCACAGCAGGAACTGATTATGAAGGTGATGAAAGAAGAGGAAGATGCTTTCCTCCGCACACTCGACAATGGAATCAAACTTCTCAGCCAGATTATCTCCGACACCAAGAACGAGGGTAAGACTGAGATTCCAGGTGACAAGGCTTTCACCTTGTTCGACACTTTCGGTTTCCCGCTCGACCTGACCGAACTGATTTGCCGCGAAAGTGGCATGACAGTCGACGAGAAAGGGTTTGAGGTTGAGATGCAGAAACAGAAGCAGCGTGCTCGCAATGCCGCTCAGGTGGAGACTGGCGACTGGACTGTACTGAGTGAGGGTGAGAGCACTTTCGTGGGTTACGACTTCACAGAATACACTTGCCACATCCTGAAATACCGTGAGGTGAAACAGAAGAAAGGTGTGGTATATGAGGTTGTGCTCGACACAACTCCCTTCTACGCTGAGATGGGTGGTGAAGTCGGTGATACTGGCGTATTGGTCAGTGAGAACGAGAGCATAGACGTGTTAGATACGAAGAAAGAGAACAACCTTGCCATCCATATTGTGAACAAACTGCCTGAGAACCCTGAGGCCGAGTTCATGGCTTGTGTGGATGTGGACCGCCGTCGTGCCATCGAGGCCAACCATACTTGCACACACTTGCTTGATGAGGCACTGCGCGAGGTGCTGGGTACACACGTGGAGCAGAAGGGTTCGTTGGTAAGCGAGAACGGTTTGCGTTTCGACTTCTCCCACTTCGAGAAGGTCACACCAGAGCAGATACGTGAGGTGGAGCATATTGTCAATGAACGCATTCGCCAGAACATACCTCTTCAAGAATACCGCGACCTTCCCATGGAGGAAGCCAAGAAACTGGGTGCTATAGCTCTGTTCGGTGAGAAGTACGGCGACAAGGTACGTGTCATCCAGTTCGGTACTTCCGTGGAGTTCTGTGGCGGATGTCATGCCCAGGCTACCGGATGTCTGGGTATGGTGAAGATTACCTCTGAGAGCTCCATCGCTGCAGGTGTACGCCGTATCGAGGCCATCACTGGCAAGGCTGTGGAAAACATGCTCGACTCCGTTCAGGACACTTTGACGATAATCAAGACGTTCTTCAACAACGCACCAAATCTTGTGGGTGCTATCCAGAAATACATCAATGAGAATGATGACCTGAAGAAACAGGTGGAGACTTTCAAGGCACAGAAGGTGGCTGAATTGAAGAAAACTCTGATAGAGATGGCCCGTGAGGAGAATGGTATCAAGGTGATCGCGCGTGTGGTGCCTGTGGACGCCCAAGGTGCCAAGGATCTTGCTTTCCAATTGCGTGCCCAGATGCCTGAGCGTATGCTTGTGGTCATTGGTGCGTCGGGAGAAGCTAAACCCACATTGACGGTTGCGCTTACTGATGACCTCGTCGCTGAGGGCATGAATGCGGGTAAGATGATTCGTGAGGCCGCCAAACTGATGCAGGGCGGTGGTGGAGGTCAGCCTCATTTCGCTACTGCCGGTGGAAAGAACATGGATGGTCTCAAGTCCGCTGTAGATAAGGTAGTGGAACTGGCAATGATGTAAATCTTTTGTGGGGATATGACGTGTTGCGTCCCCTCTCTACATAATACGAAAAGACCTGGCACTTGCTTTTGCAGGTGCCAGGTCTTTTCGTTGTGTATTGTCGTTTACTTTCCCATGGCTTTGAGCATGGCTTCGGCATAGCGTTTGCCAATCATGCGGTAGCCTTCAGCGGTGAAGTGCAGACGGTCGGGAGCGCCAGGGCAACCTTTCGACGACACCACGTGGGCTGTCGGGATGGTCTGTGGCAACGACTGGATAATCTCATTCATGCTGGCACAAGCACCGCCCTCAAGTACTTCTCCGGCAACAAGGGGAACGTCCTTGGCTTGGAGGTGGAGGTCCTGAAGAAGGCAATGATAGAGGTAATCAACTTTTGCCGGCCATTCTTTGTCACCAGTGTTGGAGCAACCCTGATGGAGAAGGATACCCTTGATGACGCCTTGGTGGCTGGCACGGAGGGCGCAGTCGAGTACGCGAACGTATGGGAGGTCGTCATAACTGTGCATGATACCTTGGAACCATCCAGCCTCTTTGCTGACAGTCTTGGGGTCGTAGTCCTTGAAAAGGTGCTCAATGCGGCAACCGCCGATGGCGACATGAATGACGCCCACACGGATGCTGTCGGGTAATTTCTCCACCATGGTACGGCCGAAATAGTCTGCTGGTGTCAGTCCTGAAAAAGCTCGGCAGAGTGGGGGAACGGCTGTGTACCATTCATACTTCTTGCGAGCCTCGCCGCGGTTGTTGCCTTGATTAGCTTCGTAATCAACTGCAGCCATAGCTTGGAAACGGGGATTCACGCCCTCATAGTCCTGGTCCTCGGGACGAGCAGCGCCTTCCATGTTCGACTGACCGATGCAGATATAGATGTAGAAGTTGGGGTCGGGGTTCGACCTGAATCTGTCCGACTGCGAAAGGAAGTCCTGTGTGGTCTTGGAGTCGCCATATAAACCTTCGATGACCTGTGCGTTCATGGTTCCTGAGCCCAAGGTCAGGAACAGTGCCAATGTGGCTGCATACTGTTTGAAAGTGATTGTTCTCATATTTATTATCATGTTTTGTTGGTTGATTGTCAATCTCATTCTGTCATTGTCTGACAGGGGCTTTGATGTGTTTGCAGTTTCCTTGCAAAGTTAACGATTATCTATAGTTGCCCCGTTCACCTCGGTAACGAAAACTGTCAGTGTTGAAACATGACTGAAAAAACAATAACGTTGAACTATAGAATGTAAATACCAATTCGACACGGACAATCTGTTTTTAGCAAAAGAATACTGGATGCATATCCTGATTAAGGAACTGCCCTATCTGTATTGCATATCCGTTGAAGCCCCATTGAAAATAGGAATGCAGCGCTGGGATTATGATGATTATACACATGGATAGGATAAATTTTCATTTTCTTTTTGCGTAATTCAGAAATATTTCGCAAATTTGCATATTAATGGGAAATATGGGGCGATTGCAAGCCCTGTGTGTTTTTCATTATACGACAAAAACTAACCCAATAAACTGAATCATAATGAGAATCATCACTGCATTGATGGTGTGTGCGTCGCTGATGGCGATGTCAGCACAAGCAAAACCTAAATTTCAGGTTAAGAAGCAAGTTGAGGCCAGGAAGACCACGGAGATGGTGGTGAAAGTGAACGATTATTGGCAAAGCCATCACAAGACGGAATGCCGCGGTTTCTGGGACAATGCTGCTTATTATACGGGTAATATGGCAGCCTACGAACTGACCAAGAAACCCGAGTACCTTCAGTATGCCAAAGGCTGGGCTGAGTACAACAAATGGACAGGTGCAACAGAGCAGGATCCACAGAAATGGGAGTACAAGACTTATGGTGAGGACATGCGCCATGTGCTTTTCGCTGACTGGCAGATTTGTTTCCAGGTCTATATTGACCTTTACAACCTCGAGGGTGGTGAGGAAAAGATTGCCCGTGCCAAGGAGGTTATGAATTATCAGGCCAGTATGCCTGACGTGGATTTCTGGTGGTGGAGCGATGCCCTCTATATGGGTATGCCGATTTTCACCAAGCTGTACAAGGTGACTGGCGACGAGAAACTGCTGGACAAACAGTATGAGAGCTACCGCTGGACGGATGAGTTGCTTTTCGACAAGGAAGACCAACTCTATTACCGTGACGGCAAGTATGTGTGGCCAAAAGTGACCACAGCATGTAACGGTGGCAAGAGTTTCTGGGCACGTGGTGACGGTTGGGTGCTTGCTGGACTGGCCAAGGTGCTGACCGACCTGCCCAAGAAATCAAAGTACAGGGCTTTCTACCTTGACCGCTTCAAGCAACTGGCTGCTGGTGTGGCTCACACCCAGCAGGAAGGTGGTTACTGGAGCCGTTCAATGAAGTGTGAGGACGATGCACCTGGCTACGAGACCAGTGGCACAGCCTTCTTCACCTATGGTCTGCTTTGGGGTGTGAACAACGGAATCCTGAAGAAAAAGGAGTACAAGCCCGTGATAGAGAAGGCGTGGAAATACCTGTCGGAGGTGGCACTACAACCTGATGGGAGCATTGGTTTCGTGCAGCCTATCGGTGAAAAACCCGACCCCACACGTACGGTTGACGCTCATTCACAGGCTCCTTTCGGCACAGGTGCATGGTTGCTTGCTGCATGTGAGTATGTGAAATATCTCAAGAAATAAAAAATCAATCAAATATTTTATCTATGAAAGATTTCTTCAAGTACGTATTCGCCACCGTTGTTGGTATTCTGGTGGTAGGTTTACTCAGTTTCATTATGACGATGGTGTCGTTGCTTGGCATGACCATGCAATCCACAACAAAAGTGCCATCCAAAAGTGTGATGGTCATGAAACTCTCGGGACAGATGACAGAGCGCAGTCAGGACAATCCTTTCGCTTCCCTTCTGAGTGGTTCAACCGACGAGGGTATCAGTCTGTCTGATGCACTCAAGGCCATTGACAATGCCAAGGATAACGACAACGTGAAAGGCATCTATATCGAGGCTGGTTCTCTCGCTGGTGCGGCTCCAGCTATGATTGAGGAACTCCGCTCCAGGTTGGTGGAGTTCAAGAAGAGTGGCAAGTTCATTCTCGCTTACGGTGATTCATATACTCAGGGCACCTACTATCTGAGCAGTGTTGCTGACTCAGTGGTTATTAACCCTTCGGGCATGATTGAATGGATTGGTTTGGGTGGTACTGTATTGTACTATAAGGACTTGCTGGACAAGGTAGGTGTGAAAGCCGAGGTGTTCAAGGTGGGAACCTACAAGTCGGCAGTTGAGCCATACATCACCAACCAGATGAGTGATGCCAACCGTGAGCAAATCACGGTCTATACCAGTGAGATTTGGAAGAAGATGCGTGAGAACATTGCCAAGTCAAGAAAGAATCTTAGCGCCGACAAGTTGAACGCATTGGCAGATTCCTGTATCGTGCTTGCTGATACGCCGGATTATCTCAAAGCGGGTATGGTGGATAAGTTGGCCTATCCCGACGAGGTGAAGCAGATGATAGCCCGTTATATGAAAGTGGATAGCCCCAAGGACTACAATGTCATCAGCGTGAAGGACATGGCCAATGCATCTTCTGACAAAGTCAAGGATCCGAGCGGCGATATCGTGGCAGTCTATTATGCTTCGGGTGAAATCGTGGAGGAAGAAGCACCTACATCACTTTTCTCTGGGGGCGAATCGATTGTGGGCAAGAAAGTCATCAAGGACTTGGAGAAGTTGGCCGACGATGAAAACGTGAAGGCAGTGGTGCTCCGTGTGAACTCACCGGGCGGCAGTGCTTATGCTTCCGAGCAAATCTGGCATCAGTTAATGAAAATCAAGGAAAAGAAGCCTTTGGTGGTGTCGATGGGTGGATATGCCGCCTCAGGTGGTTACTACATCTCTTGCCCTGCTGACTGGATTGTGGCAGAACCCACTACCATCACGGGTTCCATCGGTATTTTCGGTATGTTCTTCAACGGCAATGAACTGTTGGAGAAGAAACTGGGTTTGAAGAGTTACAGTGTGACGACGAACGAGTATGCTGATTTCGGTGCCAGCCTTATGGGTGTGATGCTTAAGGACATGACACCCAATGAGAGCGCACATTTGCAATCATACATCAATCGTGGTTATGAGTTGTTCACCAAACGTGTGGCCGATGGTCGCAAGAAACCGCAGGACTACATCAAGACGATAGGTGAGGGTCGTGTATGGACAGGTATTCATGCCAAGGAGATAGGTCTTGTGGACCAACTCGGCGGTCTTGACGTGGCTATCGAGGAGGCAAAGAAGCGTGCCAAATTGGAGAAGTGTTCGGTGATGAACTATCCTGCAGAGGAGAATCTCTTCACGAAGTTGATGGACACAGCCACCAACAGCGACTCATATGCCGACGCCCGCGCTCGTGAACTCTTCGGCGAGTACTTTGATATTCTCACAGCGGTGAAGTCGGTGTCCAGCAAGAACGGTGTCCAGGCTTCTTTGCCTTACGTCATCAAGTTCAATCTTTAGACATATCATATAACAGACCAATAGGAGGTTCGGCGTCCGTGCCGAGCCTCCTCATAAAAAAACAGCGTGAATCTTGGAAGGTGACCATATAAAAATCAATGAGTTCTTACGTCCGCTGTCGTGGATTTACGGTTTGGTGGTAGGCATCAGAAACATGATGTTCGACTGCGGTCTATTGCGCTCGGAGTCCTTTGACATCCCTGTCATCAGTGTGGGTAACCTCACTGTTGGCGGTACAGGTAAGACACCGCATTCTGAGTATCTGGTGAGACTGCTTCAAGGCAAGTTCCAGATAGGGCTGCTAAGCCGTGGCTATAAGCGTAAGACACGTGGTTTCCTTTTGGCCAATGCCGACACCACCATGCCTGAGATTGGCGACGAGCCATACCAGATGAAGCTGAAGTTTCCTGGTATCCACCTTGCCGTCGATAAGAACCGTCGCCGTGGCATACATAAACTGGCCGATGATGAGCAGATTAAACCGACGACGGATGTCATCATTCTAGACGATGCCTACCAGCATCGTTATGTGACGCCAGGAATCAATATTCTGTTGATGGACTACCACCGATTGATTTGCTTCGACGCGCTGTTGCCAGCCGGACGACTTCGAGAGCATAAGTACAACAAGCGCAGGGCCGACATCGTGATAGTGACGAAGTGTCCGAAGTCTATCACACCAATGGAGAAACGCGGCATCTCACGTTCGCTGGAGCTCTATCCTTGGCAGAAGCTTTTCTTTTCCACTTTCCAGTATGGTCAACTCTACAATCTTTTCGACCCCTCCTTGCCCCGAATACCTTTGGAGCATCTGAAGGAGACACGTCCTTCTGTACTCCTGCTTACCGGCATAGGGTCGCCCGAGCAGATGGAGTACGACCTTAGCCAATTCACTGCCTTCAAGTCGCTGAAGTTCAGCGATCACCATAATTTCAAGAAAAAAGACATCCGACAGATAGAGAACTCTTTTAGTGAACTATCTGGTGAGAACCGACTAATCATCACCACCGAGAAGGATGCCACTCGTCTCATGCATTGCGAGGGCTTCTGCGAGGAGGTGAAGAAATCTCTCTATGTACTGCCTGCAGAGGTGGTTATCATGAACGACGAGGAATATTTTAACGAAACAATCATTGGCTATGTACGAAAAAATTCAAGAAACAGCACGCTTCTTAAAAGAAAGAATGACAACAAGTCCTGAGACTGCCATCGTTCTGGGTACAGGGCTTGCGCGTTTGGCAAGTGAGATAAAGGTGGATTTGGAAATCAATTATGCCGACATCCCTAATTTCCCAATCTCGACAGTGGAGGGACATTCTGGCAAACTGCTTTTCGGCCGCCTTGGGACCAAGGATGTGATGGCGATGCAAGGTCGTTTCCATTACTATGAGGGTTACTCCATGAAGGAGGTGACCTTCCCTATCCGTGTGATGCATGAACTGGGCATCAAGAATCTTTTTGTGAGTAATGCAAGCGGTGGCATGAATCCTTCTTTTAAGGTAGGCGACCTGATGATTATCACCGACCACATCAACATGATGCCTGAGCATCCGCTTAGGGGCAAGAACGTGCCTCCTGGCCCTCGTTTCCCAAGTATGGACAGTGCCTACAACAAGGCTTTCATTGCACAGGCGATAGAGATAGCGACAGAGAAGGGCATTCCTGTGAAGCAAGGCGTTTATCTTGCCACACAAGGACCGACCTTTGAGACACCGGCTGAGTACCGTGCCTTCCGTGTGTTGGGAGGTGATGCTGTGGGAATGTCTACTGTGCCTGAGGTCATTGTAGCTGTTCATTGTGGCATCAAGGTGTTCGGTATGTCTGTTATTACCGATATCGGTTTCGGTGAGGTCATTGGCGAGGTGTCGCACGAGGAGGTGCAGAAAGCCGCCGATGCCGTACAACCCAAGATGGCTGAGATTTTCAAGGCCCTTCTAGAGAAAATCTGATGCATTTACTCCATCAAGCCCATTTTTACCCATATCATCCATATAATCTCATATAAAAGAACAAAATGGCAGAGATAAGCACACTCGGTGAATTTGGTCTCATCAAGAGGCTGACAGAAGGAATAGAACTAAAAAATAGTAGCACGGTCTATGGTGTAGGAGATGATTGCGCTGTGCTCGATTATGGCGACCGTCAGGTGCTGGTGACCACCGACATGCTTATGGAGGGCGTGCATTTCGACCGTACGTACACTCCTTTGCAGCACTTGGGCTACAAGAGTGCTATGGTGAATTTCAGTGATGTCTATGCCATGGGCGGCATCCCTCGTCAGATTACCGTGAGCATAGCTATCGATAAGCGTTTCAGTGTGGAGGATATGGATCTCTTTTATTCTGGGCTGCGTATCGCTTGCGAAGAGCATGGTGTGGATATTGTGGGTGGCGACACCACCTCTTCGCTGACAGGTTTCGCTATCAGCATCACTTGCATCGGTGAGGTGGAGAAGGGTGGCGCTATCATGCGTAATGGTGCTAAAGATACCGATATCATCTGCGTGAGCGGTAATCTTGGTGCTGCCTATATGGGATTGCAATTGCTGAAGCGCGAGCAGGCTGTGTTTGAACAGCAATGGCATGAGATGGAGACGTTGCAAGGTGAGCAGCGTGAGGCCATGCGTCGTGAGTTGGAGAACTACCAGCCCGACATGGCTGGACGTGAGTACATCATAGAACGTCAACTCCGTCCCGAGGCTCGTCGCGATGTCATTCAGGAACTGAAAGAGCGTGGCATACGCCCCACAGCCATGATGGACATCAGTGATGGACTGAGCAGTGAGTTGCTGCATATTTGTTCGCAGAGCAATTGTGGTTGCCGAGTGTTCGAGGAGCGTATACCTATTGATTATCAGACTGCGGTGATGGCAGAGGAGTTGAATATGAATGTCACCACGTGCGCCTTGAACGGCGGTGAGGACTATGAGTTGCTCTTTACCATCCCCATCACTGACCATGAGAAGATTGCCCATGTGAAGGATGTGAAGATGATAGGTCATATTACCCGTCCTGAGTTGGGGCGTGTGCTCGTCACACGCGACTCGCAAGAGTTTGAACTTAAAGCCCAAGGCTGGAATCCATTGAAAGAATAATCACACCCTTTCCGATTCTTTCTTCTATACATGTTAACTGCCAGCAAGAATGGCAGTTAATATGTTTTTCCTGACTTCGTCATTGCGCCACCCAAAACTCTTCATCGAATAATTTTTCGATGGGTTTATGTCGTTTCATGGGCATGGTCTTGACGTAGTGTGTCTTGTTCTCAGGCATGTAGATGCTGATGG